>Ga0081540_1000080_pt1 | contig 103320 bp, 95 predicted proteins | sample TabmetS2T1R1_FD_71024 | JGI IMG/M metagenome (GOLD analysis project Ga0081540, IMG submission 71024) | Tabebuia heterophylla rhizosphere microbial communities from the University of Puerto Rico - S2T1R1 | ecosystem: Host-associated > Plants > Roots > Rhizosphere ...
GAGCCACGCCGCGGGCAGAACAACCATGGGTAGATAGTGCCGACGGCCGACCTCCACGCCGCCCTTAGCCTTGAGAAGGCGGGTATTGCGTCGTGCCAGCACGAGTTCGGCCAGCCGCTGCAGCGAAACGAAGGCGAGCACGGCCACAGAGAGGGCATCTGGGGCGGCCAAAGCGTCCTGGATGGCGGCAATCACAGGGTGCAGCAAGTCATCGGCTCGTAATGGCGCTGGCGCTGCCGAAGCCCACGTCCAAGCTCCCAGGGCAGCCAAAACCCCGGGGCGTCGCCTGTCAACCTAGTTAATGACGGCGTGAAAATCGCACGTCGTCGGCCGCTGCGCCACCGATCACACCAACGTGGCTGGATTTGCCACATTGGCACGGCACAAATTAGGCGGGAGCTGAGGCGCAGGTCAGGGTAGGTGGATGCAGCAACGATTGGCTGGCACGGAACTACGAGGTGATCCACGCTGTCGCTTGGATGTTGACATCCTGTCGGTGGCCACGGCCAATCCGACGCACAAGGTCGAGCAGGGCGAGGCGCTTGAGCGCGCCAAGGCGATTTTTCCGCACCTGGCAAGGCTTGAAGCTCTCTATGCTCACACCGGCATCGACACGCGTTATTCCTGCGAACCTTATCAATGGTGTCAGCAGACGCACGGCTGGGAAGATCGCACGGCGACCTTTCAGCGCCACGCCTTGGGGCTGTTGGAGCAGGTCGCCGTGAAGGCGGTGCACGATGCCGGCCTTGCGCTCGGCGATATCGACCTGCTCATCGTCAACACGATCACCGGTCTGGCGATTCCAAGCCTGGATGCAAAATTGATGAATCGGCTTGCCTTCCGCCCATCGATCGAGCGCTTGCCGATCTTCGGCTTCGGCTGTGGTGGCGGGGTCGCCGGGCTCGCGCGCGCCGCGCGCCTTGCCCAGGGCATGCCGGGCGCCAATGTCCTATTTTTGACGGTCGATCTGTGCAGCCTGTGCGCGCGACCCAATGATCCGAGCCTCGCCATGTTTGTCGCCGCCGCGCTGTTCGGCGACGGTGCCGCGGGGGTTGTACTGCGCGCGGCGCCACCTCCAGGCCAAGCCCAATCGGAGCCGCGTCAGCGGCCCCGCCTCCGCGCACTGGGCGAACATTTTTGGCGCAACAGCGAGTACATCATGGGCTGGGACATCAAAGAGGATGGGTTCGGCGTGGTGTTAAGCCCGGAGCTGCCTGGCCTTATGCGCCGCGAGTTGCGCCCGGCGCTCGACGCTTTTCTCGAACGTGCCGCTTTCTCGTTGCAGGAATTCTCCGGGTTCCTGTTGCATCCCGGCAGCGGCAAGCTGCTGGAGGCGGCCGAGGACATCTTGAACATCGAGCGCGCCCAGCTCGCCCACTCCTGGGCCATCCTGCGCCATTACGGCAACATGTCTTCGGTTACGGCCTTATTCGTGTTGCAGCGCGCCCTTGCGGCCGGCGCCCGCGGTCGCCACCTGCTGGTGGCCTTCGGTCCGGGTTTCTCCGCCTACTTTGCCGTGGCCGACCTTTAACGCCTGCGGCGGCGCGGCAAGCCGAACGCCGCCCCGGCAAGGTGATGCGCAGGTCGGCCCGTGGGCTTGGCCGCACCGGCACGGATCGCAACAACGGGCGACAACAACAGGCCGCAACAACGCTACGGCGGCAATTCGTAGCCAATGGCAGCTTCGATAGCACAGGTGCTGCGCACGGCGGGGCGCCCCAGCATGCGCCGGTAGTGCGCGTGCAAATTCGGAAACTCCGCCGGGCTCGGCCGCAACGAGTTATAAAATCGCCAGTATAAACGAAACAAGTGAATGTCGACGATCGAGTAGGTGCCCATCGCCCACGCTTGCTCGCCAAGCCGCTGCTCTGCCAATGCGTAAAGGCTGCGAGCATGCGCGAGGCCGCGTGCGCGGGCCGGATGCAGGGTTGCGGCGATAAACGACATCCAGGAGATGGCGCGGGCTTCCGCCTCGATGTCATCGGCGGGGAGCAATCCCGCCGCGGGAAAGCGCTTGGCAAGGTAGAAGAGGATGGCGGCAACCTCGGTCAGCGGGCAACCGTCGACCAGCAAGGTCGGCACTTTGCCTTCGGGGTTGAGCCGGAGATAGGCCGGGCTCCGGTTCTCCTTTTTGGCGAACGAGATCGCTTGGGTCTCGAAGGGGACGCCGATTTCGTGCAAGGCAATGTGCGGCGCCATCGAGCTGGAGCCGGGCGCAAAAAACAAGGTCAGCACGTCCACACCACTCCCTGGCAAGCCCAATGCAATAGTCTAACCCACGCCCCGGCGAGGCGCAGACCCGCCCAACGCGAAGCGCCGGCTGCAACGGTAAAGCTTGGCGCGCGGTTGCGGCCGCGCGGTCGGCTGGGCGCCGCATCTGCGCCTGTCGTTTGTCCCTGTCGTTGGTCGATGACGCCGCGTGGCGCCCAAGCAAAAACCAAGGGCTGGCCACTAGAGCTTGGGAGGCGCACTTCTGCGACGACGCGCCGTCTCTCGGTTTTCCTGCCACCAGAAACCGAGCAGCAGCACGACCAAGAGTGCCGTGAACACGACGAAGCCGTAGGCTAGGACCCGGTACATGAGGTGCTCCCTGCCGAGTGTACGCACGCCCCATAGCCTATCGCGTCCGGCGGCCCCAGCTAGGGCCGCCGGGCCTTGTCGCGGGCGGTCGCTCGGACACTCGGAAGTGCGTCGGCTTCTTGCCCCTTCGGGCTAGGCGTTGGTCGACAATGGCTTGCGCCGCGCGCTCAGCAAGATGTCGGTGACCTCGTCGGAGAAGCATTTGCGGCACCCATCGATGAGCACGCCATCGCCTCCCCGCGGGTCTGGCTCGGCGGCGGGTAAGCCATCAACGATCAGGGCTTCGGCGCAACCCGCGCAATCGCCGCCAGCAACCGGCACATTGCTCGAGGCCCACGACAAAGTGCCACGTACATTGTCACCGTGACCGTGCGCCTCGGTCCAACGGTCTGATGGGTCGAGGCGCGAAACCGGGCAAGACTCTCCAGACCGTGAAATGGTGTGAGGAGCGTTGACCTCAGCCGGCGCCGCTCGCTGTCTTGCTGAGCGGCGGCAATCCCCGCACCACAAATCTGTTCATGCGTTTGGTGAAGGAGGCCGGATCGTTGGGCACGTCGCCGTCGAGGATCAGCGCCTGGTCGAACAGCAGCTCGCAAAGGTCCGGCAAATCGTCACTGGCGCTGAATTTGGCCTCCGATATCCCTCTGATCAAGGCATGGCCGGTGTTGATTTCCAAGATCGGTTTGGCGCCGCCGAGGTTGTGTTTTTGCAGGGACAACAACCGCTGTAGCTCACGATCGGGTCCCTGGCCGCTGGCCACAAGGCAGGCGGCGCTGTCGACCAGGCGGTTTGAGGCGCGCACCTCGGAGACGCGCTCACCCAGCACGCCCTTGATGGCCGCAATGACGACGGCCGTATCGACGGCGGTCGGGGTTGGCGCGCTAGCGGCGGTCTCGCCAGCGGCGCTCTCACCGAAGTCGACATCTCCCTGGCTCAGGGACTTGAGAGGCTTGCCCTCAAAGGACAGCGCCAATGAGGTCCAGAACGCATCGACGGGATCGGTCAGCAGCAGGACTTCGATGTCCCTAGCACGTGCCGCCTCCAACTTGGGGTTTGCTTTGAGGCGCTCGCTGCTCTCGCCGACGAGGTAGTAGATTTCGGATTGACCGGGCTTCAGCGCCGCAACGTAGTCCTGCAACGAGCGCAAACCGGCATCCTTCGTGGTTGCAAAGCGCGCCAAGCCCAGGAGCTGCTCACGGCGCTCGCTATCCTCGTAGATTCCCTCTTTCAGCACGCTGCCAAAGGCTTCCCATAGCTTGGCGAAGGCGGCCGCATCCTTGTTGGCGAGCGTGCCGAGCTCGCTCAAAACACGACCCGACACGGCCTTGCGGATTTGTGCCACCTGCGGATTGTTCTGCAGCATCTCTCTTGAGATGTTGAGGGGCAGATCCTCGCTGTCGATCACGCCGCGCACAAAGCGCAGATAGGGCGGCAGCAGGTCGGCGTCATCGGTGATATAGACGCGGCGCACGTAAAGCTTGACATGGCCCTTGCGCTCGGGGCCAAACAGATCGAAGGGGCGGCTCGAGGGCGCAAACAGCAAGACCGCATAGCTGAGCCTGCCCTCGGCCTTATAATGCAAGGTCAGAGCGGGTTCGTCGAAGGCGCCCGCCAGCAGTTGGTAGCTCTTCTTGTACTCCTCCGGCGTCACCTCCGCTTTGGCGCGCTGCCACAGCGCACTGGCCTCATTGATCTGTCGCAGCGTGCCATCGGCCGCCCTGAGTTCGATGGGAAACAGAATGTGGTCGGAATAGGTGCGCACGATGCGCTCGATCTCGGCCCCCTCGAGATAGCGCTTGGCATCCTCCTTCAGGTGGAGCACCACTTTAGTGCCGCGGACGAGGCCGGCGGCCTGTTCGGAGCTGGCTTGAGCAATATCGAAGCCACCGCCACCGGAAGATCGCCAAATCCAGGCGTCCGGAGCGCCGGCGCGACGGCTGATCACCTCGATCCTGTCGGCCACCATAAAAGCCGAGTAGAAGCCGACGCCGAATTGCCCGATTAAGCTGGCGCCATCCTTGGCCTCGCGCAGCTGGCTCATAAAAGCGCGGGTTCCGGAGCGCGCGATAGTTCCGAGATTGTCGATCAGCTCTTGACGATCCATGCCGATACCGGTGTCGGCAATCGCCAAGCTATTGGCACTGGGGTCCGACGCAATTTCGATCAACAGTCGACCGCCGTCGGCCATCAGCTGCGGATTGCCGATCGCCTCGTAGCGAAGCTTGTCGCAGGCATCCGATGCGTTGGAGATCAATTCGCGCAGGAAGATGTCGGTTTCCGAATAAACCGAGCGCACCATGAGGTGCAAGAGTTCGGCCACCTCCGCTTGGAAGGCATAGTTTTGTGCGACGGGCTCGGTCCCACTCATGGCGTTTCGTCCACTGTCGTCCTCGATGTTCCAGACTTGCCGGTTTGGGGCGCCGCCTGATGCCGGTCCATCCCGGTTGCTCGGGCCCTGTTCATAGGCCAACAGGGTGCCGTTGGGCTATGGGCTTGGCCACAGGAAATTCACCGGGAGGGCCGGCGACGCGATAGCCCACCACGCTTCCCACGGCGAGCCGCCGGCGCTTCGGTCGAACCCGCCGCGGCCGGCAGGAGAGAGCCGGGGTCGGCACGCGAATGGGCCGCAGATGATCGATTATTCTGCCACTTTGCCCGACGACGTGGTCATGGGCAGGCAGGCGCGGAAAAAAAGCTGGCAAAGACAGTCCCCCGGGGGCTCGAGCTTCGCCATGGCTTTCTCGCTCGAAGCAGGGCGGTGAAAAGCGTGCCAAAAAGCCCGGCGCCCCGACGCCCGGCTGTTCGGCTCCGGTTGTTCGGCCCCGGTCGTTCGGTTGTTCGGCCAAGAGCTGGAAGGCCGCCCGCGCGGGTCAAGGGGCCAGCCGGGACGGTCTCATTCCATCTTGCTTTTGTCGGGCCAGGGCGGAAGCGGCGGCAGCCCGAGCACCTCGCGAACCGGGGCGAAGGAGCGGCGATGGATCGCCGAGACGCCGAGGCGCCGCAGCGCGGCCAAGTGCTCGCGGACGGGGTAGCCCTTGTGGCGTGCGAAGCCATAGCCGGGATGCTCAACATCGAGCTTCCCCATCAGGGCATCGCGCGCGGTCTTGGCCAGGATGGAAGCGGCGGCAATCGACATGCTTCGGGCGTCGCCCTTGATGATGGGCTGCTGGGGTATGGCGAGCTCGCGCACGCGGCGCCCATCGATCAGGACATGTTCGGGTGTCAGGCAGAGACCCTCGAGGGCGCGACGCATGGCGAGCTGCCCCGCCCAATAGATGTTGATGCTGTCGATCTCCTCGACTTCGGCAAAACCGATGCACCAGGCAGTTGCCCTCTCCTTGATTTCGATGGCGAGCCGGTCGCGGTCAGCCGCATCGAGCTTCTTGGAATCGTCCACGCCCGGGATCCGTGACCCCGGGGCAAATACCACGGCGGCGGCCGCGACAGGGCCCGCAAGCGGGCTCATGCCCGCTTCGTCGACGCCGGCGACGCTGCCCACGCCGCTTGCCCACAGCGCGGTCTCGTAGCGAAGCAGTCGACGCAGCCGCTGACCCTCGGAACGGTTTTCAAAGCGTCGGCGGGCAACGGCGTCCAGGATCGACTTGGCGCCTGCGCGCTGGTCGGCCTTCAACGCCGCCTCCGTTGCGGCGTCCAAGGCATGGCCTTCGATGACGTACCGGAGCCGGACCTGGGCAAGTGCGAGCCGTGTCACGGCGGGCAATCTAGATCAATTCGAGCGCGAGGCAAACGCGAGCAAAGCTGAAATTGGCACCTGCACCGCGCTCAGCTGTCGATGGTACAGGGCCTTGCGGCGACCATGGTCGCTCGATCCATCCACAAGCGCGAGGAAACAGCGCACGGGGACTGCCTGCCCATGTGGCTAGTAGACGAGGTCGCAACGGCGGCACATCTCTTGTGCTAATCTTCACGGAGGTCCCATGAGCATAGCAATCGAAAGTTTATCGGCGGCCCTTGAAACCATGGTCGCCGGCTTGGCGGCAAGTCTGGTCTCGGTGACTTCGGATCGGATGCAAGCGTCCGGCTTTGTCTGGCGGACAGGGCGGATCGTTACCTCGGATGAAGGCCTGGCGGAGGAGGGCGAGGTTCGGGTAACCCTGGCCGGCGGGCAAACCGTTGCCGCTGAGGTCGTCGGCCGTGATCCCAGTACCGCCGTTGCCTTGCTCAAGGTCGACCGCTCGGATCTGCGGCCCGTGGCTATGGCGGCAACGCTTCCCACGCCCGGCGCCCTGACGGTAGCCGTCGGCGCCGAACAGGGTGCGCCGACCGCGGCGCTGGGCATGGTGTCGCTGACGCGGGGACCGTGGCAATCCATGCGTGGCGGCGAGATCGATGCCCGTATCGAACTCGATGCCCGCCTGCGCCGGTCCGCCGAAGGCGGCCTGGCGCTCAATGCCACGGGCCAGGCTTTCGGCATGACCGTCTTTGCTCCGCGTCGGCGCGTCCTGGTGATTCCCGCGGTCACTTTGGGGCGGGTCGCCGCGAGGCTCGAAACGCACGGCCGAATAGCACGCGGCTATTTAGGGCTCGGATTGCAGCCGGTGACCGTCGCGGGCGGCGGTTCGGGCGTCATGGTCATGAGCGTCGATCCCCAAGGTCCGGGCGCGGCGGCCGAGATTCACCAAGGGGATGTCTTGGTGTCGTGGGACGGCAAACCCATTGGCGGCCTGCAATCGCTGCTGAGGTCGCTCGGGCCGGACAGCGTTGGCAAGCTGCTGCTGCTCGAGCTTCGGCGGGGTGGCGAGACCCGCCAGACCAGGCTGCACATTGGCGAAAGGCCATTGGCTTGAGAGAAGCGCCTCGGACAGGCCGGCTGAGGATTACCGTCAATGTGGCGAGCCCCGCGCTCGCCGATCGCATCGCTTCTGTCTTGAGCAAGGTGGAGGACGTCGAGCTCGTCGGTGCCGGCTTAGACGCGGACGCCATGATTGTCGCCACGGCCGCCCCGCGCGAGCCCGCCGCCGAGGTTACGCTGACGGCCCGCGAATTGGAGGTTCTGGCCCTGCTGGCGGAGGGCGCCTCCAACAAGCTGATTGCCCGGCGCCTCGGCATTTCCACGCACACCGCGAAATACCATGTGGCATCGCTGTTGGAGAAGCTCGATGCCGTCACTCGCACGGATGCCGTGACCAACGCCGCAAGGATCGGCGTTCTTCACCTTTGAGCCCCGGCGAAAGCCAGCGATCACCTCGAATTTTGGGCGCCCAGAGCAGTGGGGGCTCGTTTCGGGGCCAGCACCGTTGACAGCCGCCGTGGATCGCGGCCATGTTAGGCCATGGCGCCGCAGATCGTCACAATGCACGAGCAGCCAGCGCGTAAGCCTCCTCTGACCTCGAAGGTTTACGACGTCGCCGATTTCGCGGCGGCGCAGGAGCTGTTTCACAGCAACGGCTGGACCGACGGCTTGCCCGTGGTTCCGCCGACGCCGCCGGCCGTGGAAGCCTGCCTGCAATGGGCGGCAATGGCACCCGACCAGCTCATCGGCATCGAGCCCGTGCGCGAGCAGCCCCTTACCGCCGAGAAGGTGGCGATCAACGCCGTCATGGCGGGGTGTCTGCCCATGCACTTTCCGGTGGTGGTAACCGCGCTACAGGCCATGCTGCAGGAGGAGTACCTTCTGCACGGGGTGACGTCGAGCACCGGCGGCTGCGCCGCATTGATCATCATCAATGGCCCCATACGTCTGGAGATCGGCGCAAACGCAACCTTCAATGCGCTCGGCAACAGCGACCGTGCGACATCGGTTATCGGTCGCGCTCTACGGCTAGCGCTGATCAATCTGATGGATGTGCGTCCGGGCGGCATCGACCGCTCTACGCTCGGCCATCCCGGCAAATTTTCCTACTGCCTGGCCGAGGATGAAGAAGACACGACCTGGGAGCCGCTCTCGGTGCTGCGCGGGCTGCCGCTCGGCGCTTCCGCCGTCACCGTGATGGCGGCCATGGCGCCGCGCCAGATCATGAACGAGTGGACCACCGATCCTAGGGAAATTCTGGAGACGTTCGCAGCCGAGATGCGCGCCAACCAACTCAATTACTCCATCTACGGTGGAAACTACGCCATCATCATCCCAAAGCAACTGCGCGAGCATATTCAGGCTGCAGGCTGGACGAAACGCGATATCGGCGAATTCCTCTATGAGCGCGCCCGCGTGCGCCGCGGCGATTGGACCAGCGTCGGCAAGGGCTCGGTTGTGCGGGACCGCGCCGACAGGATCCATCGCGCGCTGGAATCGCCCGATCATCTGCTCGTCGTTGCCGCGGGCGGCCCCGCTGGCGGCTTCGGCGCCGTCATCCCGCCGTGGATGGGCAGCAAGACCAAAGCCGTGACGGCAGCCATCGGCGCCTGCGTCGATTGCGCCCCGCCGCCGGCGTGATCGGATCGGAGAGAGTGGGCCAAGGCACAAAGGACAAAGGTCATGACGATACCTGTGCTCGATCCCAGCAACGAACGGCATATCGCACACGCTCGAGTTGCCGAACGAGCCGTCTCCTTGCGCGGTAAAACCGTGGGTTTCATCTCCAACGGCAAGGAGGGAACAAAGGGCTATTTCGAGCATCTCGAGCGCATGTTGCGCCAGGAATTGGGCATCGCCGATGTGGTTTGGCGCACCAAGTCCAACTACAGCGCGCCGGCCGAGGCCGAGATTGTCGGCGAAATCAAGAAATGGCAGGCCGTCGTCGCGGGCGTCGGCGATTGAGGCAGCTGCTCGTCGTGCAGTTTGCATGACGCGATCGTAGCGGAACGGCAGGGCGTCCCAGCCATCGGGGTGATGACCACGCGCTTCGTCAGTGCGGCTGAACTGATGAGCCGAGTGCTCGGTCTGCCCGACTACAAATTCGTGGTCATCGGCCATCCGATCAGTAGCGCCACCGACGCCGAGCTTGCCGAGTACGCCCGCGCAAGCCTCGATCAGGCGCGCAATCTGCTGCTGCGCGCCTGAGTTCTGGCAGCATTTGCGGGGAGCGATCGTCTAACCCTTGTCGGTGCGCGCCTTATGGCCTTCGGCAGCGATCCAGGCGGCAAAAGCCGGAGCAACGGCGGCCCCAGTCGTGAGGCCCTTGTGCCAATCGTCGCCGGTAGCGCGCACGATCAACATCCAGCCTCGACCAAAGGCATCCTCGTTCAAGAGCCGCGGCTGGCGCTGCAGGTCCTCGTTCGCGGCCAGCACGCAACCGTCGAAGGCGGCACGCGCGGCGCCGACCCACTTGCCGCACTCGATGATGGCGAAGGAGCGCTGCGCCTCAAATGATCTGCCGACGCGCTTGGGCGAGAAGATCAGGACCTCTCCGGCAAGCTCGATGGCAAGCGGGGTAAAACCCGCGCGGATGCTGCCATCTTGCAAGGCGTCATACCAGATCTGGTTGGCAAGATCGTAGTAGAGATGCTCCGGATAGTCCTTGCCCTCAACGAGCGCCATCGCAACCTCAATAGGTCAGCACGCGATAGTCGTCGGACATGATGTTGTGCAGCATCGCCGCCGCACCCATCAAACCCCGGCACTCGGGAATCAGGTCCTGCTCGCTCATGTCGAACAGATCCAAATTGGCGGGGCAGGCCCAGAAGCGGGCGCCGTTTTGGTGGGCGTCGCGGATCCAATCGTGTACGGTCTTGTCGTGTCCCTGCTTGATGCGAATGGCGGCGGCGACACCCTTGCGCATAAGCTTGCCCGCGGTCGCCGCGCAGATCACGTCGACCTCGTAGTCCATGGCCGCGGCCACGGCCGCGTGGTAGAAGGGGGCGCCCAGTTCCTCGGGATTGCGCGGGTCTGTATTGACGAGGATAATCAATAACTTACGGGTCATGCTGACGCTCCCGACACGAGCCCTGGCACGAATTCGTCGCTCGCGATCTCCCGACCCTGCAGCCCCTCGCAATGCTCCAACTCTTCGCGGCCCGCGTGCCCGAGAATGGGTCGGCGCTGCAGCGCCTGCGCGAGACCTTGGGACAGAGGCGCTTTGAGTAGGTGCAAAGACAGTGGTTTGCCCAGCACACCGTTGAGGCACGTCGTCTGCGCGCGTAACACCGTCTCCGGGATACGCAACGCCTTGGCCATGGTTGGCGCTTCATCCTCAATCAACAGCGTGCCCTGCAAAACGGCGCTACGACCTTCCATGTATCCGCTCGAGCCGGAGACCTTGCGCTCGCCGATGACAATGGCGTTGGGTGGGCGGAAGTGGCCGGGCACGCCAAGCCGCGATAGGCCACGGACAATGCCACCGCAAATGACCCGGCTGAGGTCGGCAAGGCCGCTACCCCAGGACCTGCGATCGACGACGACGTCCCAAGCGAGCATGCGCGGGCTCATGAACACCGCACCGCCGCCGGTAACGCGGCGCACCAGCTCGATGCGCTCGCGCCGGCAAAAGTCGACGTCGGCAACGCGGCAAGCCTCTTGGCTGCGGCCGAGCAGGACGCAACGAGGGTAGCGGTGGAAGCGCAGCGTATCGGGGATGCGCAGGCTTCGATGCAGCTCGACCAGCGTTGCGGTCATGGCGACATTCCAAGGCCCCGATCTCAGCCCCGTGTCGAGAATGCGTATCGGCATCAGCATGTGTCTGCGAGCGGCTCGACCTCGATGCGACGACCCAAGGTGTCGAAGAAATGCCCCTCGTTGAGGACCATTCGATCCGCTCTGACCTCCTCTTGCAGTTCGGCCAGACGCCGGCGCGCCGTGGCGTTGTCGATCGGGCCGCCGCCGTGCGCCTTGGTTGCAAAGAAGGCGGCGCCATCCCAATCGCGTCCGGCGCTTTCAAACATGGTCTTGACCTCTCCCCAGCTGACCTCGTCACCGACCACGTGCAAAAAGGTCGAGCGCAGGGGTGTCACTTTGCCCGCACCGATCGCGGTGAGAATGACCAGCACGGTGAACTCGCGATGGCGCAGGACCATGGCCGCCAGCCAGTCGTCGAATTCAGTTGGGCTGGCCGCGACGCTAGCGTTCGACAAGTGGCATCTCCGGAACATATTGCTCGAACAAAATCCAGAACGGCCGCTGATATCTGGCGGCATACCAGCTTTCGAAGTCGGCGAGCGCGCGCGCAACCGTCGCCGCCGGCGCCTCCTCCGTCTCCGCGCAGCTTGCAAAGATCGCCCTGGCGACGTCGGCAAAGCGGGCCAATGTTTCGCTGCGGGTGTCGCTGTCGCTATCCCAGCCGAGTTCCGCGCGCAGCGTCGCCAGGCCGCTGGCAAGGGCGGCCTCTTCGTTGGCCGCCGCGGCCACCGCTTCCGCCACCGGTCGCATCAGGTTCAATCTGCGATAGGCAAAGGCGCGCTGGCGCTCGAGCCGAGCCACCTCTGCCAGCATCCGCTTGCGCAGGGCGGCTTCGGCCTCTTGCGCGGCTTGGGCGGCGGTTTCGAACTCGGCGAGGAGGGTCGCTACGACGGCGCTCATTGCGGCACCTTGGGAGGGGTTGGCGGAGGAGGATGGGAGTCGAACCCACCTGAGACCGTCTGACGGCCCCACCCGGATTTGAAGTCCGGTCGCCCCACCGGGAGCGGGACTCCTCCGTTTTGCTTGCCCGCGACATTGGGCGCGAACAGCTCGATGCGGACGGGATTGATGCGGCGCAGGTCTCCACGGCGGATCGTAAAGCCATGGCGATCGAAGAACTCAAGAATTTGGATCGCGACCTTGCGACCGTTGTCAAGGCGGTCACGGAATTGCGCCGCCGTAAACCTGCCATTTGCAGCATGGGCGGCGACGTCGATGGCGATTTCCGCCATGGTTTGCACCACCGATTTGAGAAAGAAATGATCGTGCGCGATTTCATCGGCATCGCCGCGGCGTGCCGCCAGGCGCAGCAGCCGGCGCACAAAGGTCTCGTCGATGTGCATGGCGGTGGCGATGTCACGCACGCGCGGCGGCCGGAACGGCTCGCGGGCGAGCCTGGACCTGACCAATCCCCAGATTCGCTCCTCCTCCTCGGAGAACCTGACTTGGTGGTACGGCCGCCGCACCCACATGCGATCGAGCACCAGCTGACCCGCCTCGGCCAACCTCTTGATGGCGACCAAGAACAGTGCCGGCGGCAGGGGCGCCTCGTCGCCCCGGCGCAGTTGCTCAAGCCCGATGCCCGGGACGTCGGGGCGCTCGCTATGGAAGGCATCGAGGCTGGTGAGCACCCGCGCCTGCAGCCGGTCCCAGCGGCCCGGCAGCATGGCGATGTGGCCGGCGTTGGTTGGCAGCAGAACCAACGAAAGCTCAGCTTGGATGCCAGCCGCAACCGCCGGCCCGATGGCACGATCGCGAAAAAAGGCGTCAACATCGAGCCACCCGCTGGGACCCGCGAGCGTGCTTGCCAGCGCCTCGGCAGCATCGGCGTGCGCCAGCGCCTCGATCTGGGCGCGCCGCTCGGGCGTACGTCGTCGCCGTTCGGGTGCCCGCACGTCGATGAGCGTGCCACCACCGATGGTTCGGCGTGAGGAGGTGTCCCGAATGACAAAGCGGTCGCCGACAACGGCGGCCAGCGGTCGCTCCAAGACCAATTGAACGTACTCGCTCTCGCCGGGAACGATTGGCGCCTCGCGCAGCACCACCAGGCGACCCGGCACCTCGGCGGCGGCGTGGTGGAACTTCACCGGGAACCATTGGCCGATCGACTTTAGCTCCGAAGGCAGCACTCTGAGGCTGGCGTCGATGCGCGCCGTGGGTGCGTGCAGCTGGGGATCGAGGACGATGTCGCCGCGCCGCACGGCCTCCTTGCTCACCTGCGATCCACTCAGCACCAGGGCGCAGCGCTGCCCGGCCTCACCCTGCTCGACGGGTTTGTTATGGGCATTGATCGAGCGCACCCGCGCTTCGAGCCCCGATGGGCTAATCGTGACGCGGTCATCGACGTTGACCACGCCCGACAGAATCGTGCCGGTTACCGCCGTGCCGAGACCCTGCAGCGTAAACGAACGGTCCACTGCCAAGCGAAACAATGCCTGCTTCGATCGCCTGGGGGCATTCGTTGCGGCCCGATCAAGATGCCGCGTCAATTCCGCCAGGCCTCTCCCGGTCGCCGCCGAGACCGGGACGATCGGGCAACCGGCGAGGCCGGTGCCGTCCAGAAGCGCCTCGACCTCGCGCTTGACCACGGCGACGCGTTCGTCCGCAACCAGGTCACATTTGTTGAGGGCGACGACGCCGCGCTCGAGCCCCAGCAGGTCCATGATTGCGAGATGCTCGCGGGTTTGCGGCATCACGCCGTCATCGGCCGCAATGATCAGGATGACAAAATCGATGCCCGTCGCCCCGGCCAGCATGTTGTGGACGAGCCCTTCGTGACCGGGCACGTCGACGAAGCCGAGGACGTTTCCACGCGGGCGCGGCCAATAGGCAAAGCCCAGATCAATGGAAATGCCCCGCGCCTTTTCCTCCTTGAGCCGGTCGGTGTCGACGCCGGTAAGCTTGCCGATCAGCGAGGTCTTGCCGTGATCGATGTGGCCAGCCGTGCCGATGATCATGGCGAGGCCTCCTCCGCCTCGATGGGCAGGCAAGCCCGACGCTCTGCCTCTCGGCGCTGCTGTGGCGTGCAACTGTTGCGGACACCGTCATAAAACCGGTCGGCAAATTTGCTGCGCAGCGCGCGCGCCCTAATTAGCCATACCAGCGCCGTGACCGGGTCGCGCTCGGCGCCGGCGCCCAAATGATGGGCGGCGCCTAGCAACGCCTGCCCATCACCATCTCCGAGCAGGGCCGCCTTGCGCCACCATTGCGCCGCGACGGCGACGTCGCGCTCGACGCCAAGCGCGTTGTTGTGGAGTAGGCCAATGCGCGTCATGGCGGCGGCGACGCCTTGCCCGGCCGCCGCAAGTGCCCAGTGCATGGCTTGCCCGTAGTCGGGCTGGCGGTGATCACCGTCGATCAACAACCACGACAACATGTCTTGCGCATGCGCGTCACCTTGGTTGGCAGCACGAGCATACCATTCTTCGGCGATCGAGCGCTGGGGTGGACCGTTCTCGCCATTGAAGTAGAAGTCCCCGAGCAGACTTTGCCCGAGGCAATCGCCGGCCTTGGCCGCCGGCAGCAACCATTTGAGCGCGAGTTCGACATCGCGGGTCACGCCCCAGCCGTTGACAAAACAGCGACCAATATTGGCCTGGGCGCGGGGATTGCCGCTGTGCGCATGCGCCACCCAAACGGCAAGGGCGGCATCCCAATCCTCAGCTGCCGCCGCAATCTCGGCGACCGTCATCGCCGCCGCCGCGTCGGTGACCCCGGCCGAGGCGGTGGATGCTTGCGCTGCGCTAGCCTTGCTCATGGGGTCCGCCCGCTCGGTCGAGGCGATCGTTTAGTCCACTGAGCTGGGCCAGGAAAGCTGGCTCATCGTCAAGACAGCGCAGGTCGAGGACGAGCGCCCCGGCATCGATGTGGCCGATCACCGGGCGCGGCAGATCACGCAAGGCCCCGGCCAGGGCCGCAAGGCGCCGGCCCGCACCCTTGCGTTCGACCGGTCGGATAATGAGCGCCGCGCTCGGTAGTGTTTCCAGCGGCAGTGCGCCGGAGCCGATCTGGCTGCTGCAGTCGCCGACCGATACCCTATAGCCACCGCCAACGGCGGCCGCCACGGGCTCGGCGAACCGGGCCGCGAGCGCACAAATCTCATCTCGCCCCCGCGTGAAGAAGCGCAAGGTCGGCAGGCTTTCGGGCAGGCGGTCGGGATCGCGGTAGAGCTTGAGAACGGCTGCAAGCGCCGCCAGGCGAATCTTGTCGAGGCGCAGCGCGCGCTTCAAGGGGTTCTTGGCGACCCGCGCCACCAAGTCCTTTGCGCCGGCAACGATGCCGGCCTGCGGTCCACCCAGCAGCTTATCGGCGGAGAAGGTGACGAGATCTGCCCCTTCGGCAAGCGCTTCCCGGACGGTGGGCTCTCGCTTCAGCCCGTAGCGGCCCAGGTCAACCAGGGCCCCCGAGCCCAGGTCGTGAACCAAGGGCACCTTGCGCGATCGCGCCAAGGCCCGAAGCTCGAGGGCCGGCACGGACTTGGTAAAGCCCTGGATCAGGTAGTTGGAGGTATGCGCCTTGAGAATGACCCCGGTATGCTCGCCGATGGCCTCGGCATAGTCCATAAGGTGCGTGCGGTTGGTCGTGCCGACTTCGACCAGCCGCGCGCCGGCGCGCGCCATGATATCCGGCAAGCGGAAGGAGCCGCCAATCTCGATCAACTCACCGCGCGAGACGACCGCCTCTCGGCCCGCGGCGAAGGTGTTGAGGACCAACAGCACCGCGGCGGCATTGTTATTGACGATGGCGGCGTCCTCGGTGCCGGTCAGCTCGCGGAGGATGCCGCGCACGTGGTCATCGCGTTCTCCCCGCGCCGCACCTTCGAGGTCGAATTCCAAGGTAACCGCCGAGCGCATGGCGTCGAGCGCGGCCGCAATCGCGGCTTCTGGCAGCAGGGCGCGGCCGAGATTGGTGTGGAGCACCGTGCCCGTGAGATTGAACACCGCTCGCAAGGTCGGCCTAGCCTCCCGCGCCAACGCCTGTGCGGCGGCGACGGCCAAGGCCGCGGCATCGGCTGACGCGCGCCCCGCCTGCGCCTCAAGGCGCGCCACTTCGAGGGCGTTGCGAATGGCATTGACGGTTGCCGCATGCCCGAAGCGCGCGGCGGCGGCGACGGCTTGGGGTGTGCGCAGAACCGCATGCACCGAGGGAAGCCGCGAGCGGGGGCCAGGACGATGTTCGTTAACGGCCAAACGCCCTCCTCGCTCAATAGCCAAAAAGGAAGGGGTTGTGGCCGCGCCGTTGCCAGCCGCCCTGCGCCATCAAGATGTCGAGCCCGAGCGTGGCCACGTCATCGGCAACGGGATCGAGCGAGTGATCGGAGACCTGATAGAGGACCTTTATATAGCTCCGGCACTTTTCGCAGCTCTCGGCCTTGATGGTATCGGGCTTGCCCTCGATCAGCTGATAGCTGAGGCCATCGGTGGAGCCGCACCACAAGCACTTGACGCGGACGACGTTCCACATCGTGGCGCAGAGCGAGCAGGTGCAAAAACGGGTGTTGTGGGCCCGGGGCCAACCGACAATCGAACAGGTCACCGGGGCGCTGCAGCACACGGGGCAGGCGCTATCCGCGATAGGTTGTAAGTCTGCCGCCGTCAGCAACGCCGCCAACCGCGCGAAATGCACCTGCAGGGCGGCGGTCACGAGCGCCTGGCCAGCGACGTCGTGGGCGGGGCGCTGATCGCCGAGAACGGCCGCGATCAGGCGACGCCGATCGTCCGATGCCATGCTGCGCAAGGCATGAATGGCGCTCGCGGCCTCGGGCGGCGCCTCGGCATCGGCAAGCCGGTCGAGGAAGCGCTCGAGCGCGAGCTCGATGACGGGATCGGGCCCAAGCTGGGCCTTCGCCAGGGGCGCCATACCGCCTGCCAACGCCTGGCCGATGCGTTCGAATGGCGGTAGGGCGGCGGGCGCCAATTCGGCCTCAATGTCATGCTGCGCGCGCGTGAGCGTCGCCAGAAAGCCAAGGTAAGGCGCCAGGTCGTGGGCGGGCGCCAACGCCGCGAGCCGTTGCGTGCGATTGCGGAACAGCGCGGCAGGGTCTGGTAGAACGGCGAAGGGCGGCTTTGCCGCCTCGCCAAGTATGCTGCCCGGTCGCAGGCCGGTATCGTCAGACATGAGCACCTCGAACCGAGGATCAAACTCGCGTGCGTCCGTTCTACTCGGCCGCCGTAACGCGCGACCGCTCGATATGGCCCCTACCAACTTCCTTGCGCAGCCACTTGCGGTGATGGCGCCAGCCCCAGCCGCCCGTGACGAAGCCGCGCGTCATGGCGCTGATCGTCCCGCGCACCCAGATCGCAGCATAGACGTGAATGATCCAGATGGCGATGGCCAGCACGGCAGCCGAGGCATGGATCACCGCCGCCCAGCGCTTTTGTTCGATGCTCGCCTTGAAGCCCAGCGTGGTTTCGAAGTAGCCAAGGCCCGCTTCCCAAAGCCCCACGCCCGTCACGAACAGCGTGCCCACCAGGATGGTTTGCGACCAGAAGACAAACTTCTGGCCGGCATTATACTTACCAAGCTCCGGCAGGTAGTTTTCATCGTTGGCCCGCAGTACGTGCCGGATGCGCGCCAGCCACACGAAATCGGTGATCTCGGGCAGGTTCTGCCAAAAAAAGCGCACGAACAAGCCGATAAAACCGATCACCAGCACCACGCCAATCCAGGGATGCAGCCAGCGCACGGTGGCGCCACCCCCAAATAACCCGCTCAGCCAAAACAGGCTGGGATGGAACAGCGAAAGCCCGCTCAGCAACAACAGCACGAAACTGATGGCCACGATCCAGTGGTTGATGCGGGCACTTCCCGAGTACCGGGGTACGCGAATGTGCTCGTGCGCCCCGCCTTGCGTTTGATCGCTCACGACTTTCCTCCCGCGAGGCGATCCGCATTCTCCTCGTCGGTCTCGGATACGCGGTTGGCGCCCTGCAATATGTGATGCACGACACCGGCGGCCGCCGTCAGGGCGATAACGGCCATGCCGGCATATTTTCCGACACCCTTCCAGGCTTCCACCACTGGGCTGATCCTCGGCGTGTCGGGCAGGCCGGCGTAAAGATGCGGCTCATCGGCGTGATGCAAAACATACATCACGTGCGTGCCCCCCACGCCCGGAGGATCATACAGACCCGCCTTATCGAAGCCGCGCGATTTCAAGTCGGCGATGCGTTTGTCGGCCCACTGCTTCATGTCGTCCTTGCTGCCGAACACGATCGCCTGGGTCGGACAGGCCTTTTGGCACGCGGGCCCCTGGCCGACCGCAACGCGGTCGGAACAGAGCGTGCACTTGTAGGCCTTGTGATCGACCTGGGAGATGCGCGGGATATTAAAGGGGCAGCCTTTGACGCAGTAGCCGCAGCCGATGCAGTTCTCGTGGATGAAGTCGACGATGCCGTTTGAGTACTGCACGATGGCACCCGGAGCCGGGCAGGCCTTGAGGCAGCCCGGATCTTCGCAGTGCATGCAGCCATCCTTGCGGATCAGCCACTCGAGGTTCCCACTGCGCGGGTTTTCGTATTCGGTGAAGCGCATCAGCGTCCAGCTGTTCGGCGTCAGATCGTGGGGATTGTCATAAACCCCGACGTTGACACCAATGTCCTCATGCAGCTCGTTCCACTCCAGACACGCGGTCTGGCACGCCTTGCAGCCGATGCACTTCGATACGTCGATCAGCTTGGCTACCTCGGTCTGTCGCTTTGCAGGCGGCGTGACCGTGGACGCCGAGCGTCGCAGTAAGTCCGCTTCGCCAAATTTGGCGGCGGCGCTCTGAGCGGTGGGATTGGGAATTGGAGGAAACATGGTCGCGACCCTCCCCTATGCCACCGGCCCAGCAATGGGCTCAATATCGACCAAGAATGCCTTGTACTCCGGCGTCTGTGCGTTGGCGTCACCGACCGGCGGCGTCAAGGAATTGATCGGCGAGGCCTTTTTGGCTTCGCCGATGAAGCCGAAGTTGAGCGGGCATCCAATGTAGTGCACGATCCTGCCGTCGACCTTCACAGGCTTGATCCGCTTGGTGACGAGCGCCTTGCCCTTGACCGAGCCGCGGTGGGACCAGACCTTGACCCAGCCCCCCTGTCGAATGCCCTTCTCCTTTGCTAGCTCCTCCGACAGCTCCACGAAGAACTCCGGCTGCAACACTGCGTTCATGTGCACGCCCTTGGTCCAGTAGTGGAAGTGCTCCGTGAGCCGATAGGTGGTCGCAACGATAGGGAAGTCCTTGGCATCGCCGAAGACCTCCATATCGCCCTTGAACACCCGTGCCGCCGGATTGCCCTTGATCTTGGGAAACAGGACATTGGCAACCGGTGACTCGAACGGCTCGTAGTGCGTCGGGAACGGGCCTTCCGTCATCATGCCCCGGACAAACAGGCGGGAGACGCCTTCCGGGTTCATGATGAAGGGGCCGGTGCCCTTGTCCGGCGCAACGGTCGGCACGAAATCTGGCACGTCGGCACCGCCCCAGCGCTGGCCGTTCCAGAAGACGTACTTCTTCGTTTCGCTCCACGGTTTGCCGTCCACGTCGGCCGAGGCACGATTGTAAAGAATGCGCCGGTTCGCCGGCCAGGCGAACCCCCAGCTGCCGAACACATTCATGCCCGACGGATCGCTGTTGTCGTGGCGTTGCGACAGGTTACCGGTCGGGCCGTAGACGCCGGTGTAGATCCACTGGACGCCGTCGGTTGAGCCGTCGTCGCGCATCTCGCCGAAACTGGCGAGCTGCGCGCCCGCGGCGCGTACTACCTTGCCCTCTGCGTCCTTCAAGTCCACCAGCGCCTTGCCGTTAAGCTCCTTGAGGATCTCGTCGGCATGGGGATGCAGCGGGTCCTTGTAGCTCCAGTCGACGGCCAACAGTGGCTCTGCACCCTTGCCGCCGCCCTTCTCGTAGAGCTTGCGGATGCGCAGGAAGAGATCCGCTAGCACGTCGGTGTCAGTCCTGGCCTCGAAGTAGGGATCCGCGGCCCGCCACTTCCACATAATGCAGCGGCTGGAGTTGGTAAGGCTTCCTTCCTCCTCGGCAAACGACGTGATCGGCAACATGAACACTTCGGTTTGAATCTTGGCGGGATCAACGTCGTTGAACTCGCCGTGATTCTCCCAGAAGCGCGCCGTATCCGTCTCGATCGGGTCGAGGCTGACCAGGAACTTGAGCTTCGATAAGCCGACCACGCTCTTGTTCTTGTGGGCAATCGCCATCAGCGGGTTGAAGCCTTGACAGATGAGGCCGTTGGTCTTGCCCTGGTACATGGTCTCGAACATGCGCAGGCAGTCGTAGGCCACGTCGAGCTTCGGGACCCAATCGTAGCCAAAACTGTTTTCAGCGGTTGCTTTGGTCCCGTACAGGCTCTTCAGGAAGCTGACGTAGAACTTTTTGTAGTTCTGCCAGTAGCTGGTCTGGTTGGCTTGCAGCGGCTTGAACGTCCGTTTGCCCAGGTGCGACTCCAGCGTCGGCTCGCTATCGATCGGCAGCGCCATGTAACCCGGCGTTGCCGCCGTCAGCGTGCCGATGTCGGTGATACCCTGCACGTTGGAGTGCCCGCGCAGCGCGTTGATGCCACCACCGGGAACCCCAATATTGCCGCACAGCAGCTGAATCATCGCGGCGGCGCGGATGTTTTGCGAACCGTGCGAATGCTGGGTCCAGCCGAGCGCATACATGATGGTCATGGAGCGCTCGCCATTGGCAGTCGAGGCAGCCCACTCCGCTGCCTTGAGAAACTTTTCCCGCGGCGCACCGGTTATGCGAGACACCATTTCGGGCGTGTACGGCGCGAAATGTGCCTTCATCAACTGATAGACGCAGCGCGGGTTTTCGAGCGTCATGTCGCGCACGGCATAGCCGTCTGGACCGATCTCGTAATCCCATGAGCTGCGATCGTAGTCGCGTCGCTCCTCGTTGTAGCCGCTGAACAAGCCATCTTTGAAGGCATAACCTTCCTTCACAATGTAAGACGCGTTGGTATAGTTGCGCACATACTCCTTGTGGATGTTGTCGTTGGTCAGGAGATAGTTGATCACGCCCGACAGGAACGCGATATCGGTACCCGGCCGGATCGGAGAATAGTGATCCGCGACCGCCGCCGACCGCGTGAAGCGCGGGTCGACCACCATCAGCTTGGCGCCACGCTCAGCTTTCGCCTCGGTGACCCATTTGAAGCCGCAGGGGTGCGCCTCTGCAGCATTGCCACCCATGATCCAGACGACATCAGCGTTCTTGATGTCCGTCCAGCTATTGGTCATCGCACCACGGCCAAACGTCGGGCCCAAACTGGACACCGTGGGGCCGTGTCAGATCCTCGCCTGGTTTTCGAGCTGTAACATCCCGAGGCCGCGAGCGACCTTCCACGTGATCCAACCGGTCTCGTTTGTGCACGAGCTTCCGGAGAGGAAAGCCGTCGAGACCCAACGATTGACGGTCACGCCGTCTTTATTCTTCTCGATCCAGTTCGCGTCACGGTCTTCCTTCATGAGCTTGGCGATGCGGTCCATCGCGAAGTCCCAGGAGACGCGCTCGAACTGGTTCGTTCCCGGCTTGCGGTGCATCGGGTACTGCACGCGGGTCTTCGATCTGATGTAGTCGATAGCCGCCGCGCCCTTCGGGCAGAGTGTTCCTCGATTGACCGGGTTATCGGAGTCGCCCTCGATATGAGTGACCTCCAGCTTGTTGTCATGGTCCTTATTTGGCGCGGCAAACACCACCATGCCGCAGCTGACCGCGCAGTAAGGACAGATAGTGCGCGCTTCCTTGGTCCCCACAAGCTTGAACGGTTTAACGTGCGCGGCCACTTGCGCTTCCGCCGCGCCAAAGCCGAAGGCGGCGACGGCCGATCCTGCCGCTCCAGCTCCAGCCAGCTTCATAAAGTGCCGGCGAGAGACTTCAATATTCATGGTTTCCTCCTGAGGCCCGACCCGCGGGACGACATGCGCCAAGAGTCTTAAGCTGGCATACCAGAGTACAATGGCTGGCATACCAGGGTCAATTTGCGCTGCAAAAATAAGCAATCTTTCCGGATCGGGGCGACGACAGCAAATATTTGTACGCATTTGCAGGCGGCTAAGTCGGCGGGAGACAATATAAAAAAAGCTTTCGTGACTCGCGGTTGCCTGCGGCGTTTCCTTGCCGCCCGCAACGGCAGGACGCCCCGAGGCGCGGCGATCCCGCATTGCGAGACGCTGAGAAGCGAGGGGTCCCGCGCCTCGTGGTTTGGCGATCATCGAGGCAACGCGCGGGGCGTTTGGTCCGCGCGCCGGGCCAACGCCGACGCCGGCATCGCGGGGCAGGTGGGGCGGTGTCGACACCTCAGGGATGCTCGCCGAAGGCGGCTGGCGCCGGCACGGCTGCGTCTCTTGGGTGATGTACCAGCCGCCGCGCAGCAAAAGGAGGCATCGGCGGCACCGCGCCGCAGATCACGGCATCGTTTTCGCCGCGCTCGAGGGTTGGCGTCGCCGACCCAAAATGCCCTTTTGCGTCATGTGGCAAGAAGGAGTATGCGCATAGCTTGGCGCCAGGCCAAAGGCGGTGACCGCCGCCTGACGTTGACGGTCGTCTGGTGCGAGTGCGGCTTCATATGCCCGAGCGATCGGGCGAGGCTTGAGGTTTTGTTCGCCGATCCCACCGGCGGCGGTGCCATGCCCATGATCTATCTCGACCACAACGCGACCACGCCGATTGATCCGGCGGTTTTGGAGGCCATGTTGCCGTTCTTGCGGGGCGAGTTTGGCAACCCATCATCGGCCTACGCACTGGGTCGCCGCGCCGGCGAGGCGATCGCCCGCGCGCGCGGCGAAGTCGCCCGCCTGATTGGCGCTGGGCCGGAAGAGATCGTCTTCACCGGCAGCGCGACGGAAGCGACAAATCTGGCAATTCGTGGCGCTATCGGCAACGACCGCCAACGCGCAGGCGTGGTGACCACCAGCATCGAGCATCCGGCGACGGTATCCTGTTGCAACCTCCTCGAACGCTCAGGCCACCCCGTGCACCGAGTCGGGGTCGGGACCAATGGCATTCTCGCGCCAGGGCGTGTCGCAGAAGTCCTCCATGACGGCACCGCCCTCGTCACGATCATTCATGCGCAGAACGAGATTGGTACCATTCAGCCCGTCGGCGAGATCGCTCGCCTGGCCAAGCGGCACGGGGCGCTGGTGCATACGGATGCGGCGCAGTCGGTGGGCAAGATCCCCGTGGATGTGGACGCGCTCGCGGTCGATCTCCTCACCATTGCCGGACACAAGCTCTACGGCCCCAAGGGCGTTGGTGCGCTCTTCGTTCGCAAGGAAACTGCCATTAGTCCGCTCATGGTCGGCGCCGGCCAGGAGCATGGCCTACGGCCCGGCACGGAAAACGTTGCCAACATCGTCGGCCTGGGCGCGGCTTGCGCGCTGGCGGCACAAACGCAGGGGCAGTTTGCCGGGCAAATGCGAAAGCTTTCCCTGACACTGCTTGCCCGCTTGCAGGCCGAGGTGCCGGGCCTCAGGCTCGTCGGCGACGCCCAGCGGCGCCTTCCTAACACGCTCAATGTCTTGTTTCCTGATGCCATTGGGCGCGCCGTTCTGGACGCTTGCCCCGATCTGATGGCGTCGACCGGCTCGGCCTGTCACGCGGAAAGCGAACAGCCCTCAAGCATTCTGACCGCGCTTGGAATTGCGCCTGGGATTGCCCTTGGCGCGGTGCGCCTATCGCTCGGCCGCTCGAGCACGGCCGCAGACGTCGAACGCGCAGCGTATCAATTGTCGGCAGCCTGGCGGCGCGTCAGAGCGTGACGCCTTTGCCACGAGCTCATGGAGGAGCAAAAGCATGAACGATCCGCAGATTCGGTTGAGCAGCCTGGCGCATGGCGGTGGCTGCGGCTGTAAGCTCGCCCCCGCCGTGCTGCAAAAACTCCTGGCCGATCAGCCGGCCACGGCGGCCTACAAGCAACTGCTGGTGGGAACCGAAACCGCCGACGACGCCGCCGTTTGGCAGCTCGACGAGAACACCTGCATCATTGCCACCACCGACTTCTTCATGCCGATGGTGGATGACCCCTTCGACTTCGGCCGCATCGCGGCAACGAACGCCATTTCAGATGTCTACGCCATGGGTGGGCGACCGATCATGGCGTTGGCCATCCTCGGCATGCCCGTCGACAAGATTCCGCCGGAGATGGTGCGTTCCATCCTGAACGGGGGGGCGGCGATCTGCGCTGAGGCCGGTATTCCGGTGGCGGGAGGACATTCGATCGATTGCCCGGAGCCCGTTTATGGGCTTGCCGTGATCGGCACCTGTCGTCCCGAGCACGTGCGCCGCAACGCCGACGTGCGGCCGGGCGATGCGCTGATCCTCACCAAGCCGATCGGGGTCGGCATTTATTCGGCGGCGATCAAAAAGAGCGCTCTGGCAGCGGCTGGCTACAAGGAAATGCTTGCGACGACGACCTTGCTCAATCGCATCGGCGCAGACCTGGCGCGAAATGAAGCTGTACACGCCGTCACCGACGTAACGGGCTTCGGGTTGCTCGGGCACGCCCTGGAAATGGCGCGCGGTTCCAAGCTCACGCTCAGCATCGACCTGGTCGCGGTGCCCTTGCTCGAACTGGCTGCAACCCTGGCGAAGGAGGGCTACGTGACCGGCGCCTCGCAGCGCAATTGGGTGAGCTACGGCACCGATGTGCTCTTGCCGCCGGGCTGCCCAGAGTGGCAACGCCATCTCCTCACGGACCCGCAGACGTCGGGCGGCCTGCTGGTTGCCTGCGCGCGCGAGCGTGCCGCCGAGACTGTGCAATCGATCCGGGCGGCGGGATACCCCGCCGCCTGCGTGATCGGTGCGGCGGAGACGGGTGCCGGCAGGGTCCGCGTCGTCGCCTAGGCCCGGGAACGGCTAGGCCAGCGGGCACCAAGTCCCGAGCGCGTCCCTGAGGCCCGCCAAGGAGCTTTCGGCAAGGGGGATCAGGGGTTTTTCCGCGCGCTCGCAAAACGCCATCAGATAGCGGCGCGTCTCTGCGCCGATGCCCTCAAGCGAATGAAACACGACATCGGCGCGCTTGAGAATGGCGCTCAGGTCCGCCGCTTGCCCGTCGACGTTGAGCGCACAATGCATAAAGATGGCGCCTCTCGATTGCCAATAGACCTCAATTTCGCCGATGGCGTGGGAGTGCCCGCCCACGTAAGCGATGCGCACCCCTGGGATCCGCGTGGGGCTCACGGGCGCGGGCGGGCGCGGCGCCCGGGCGCCGAGCGCTGAGGCCGATCGTCGCCGAGGCCGACGTGCCGGTGCTCGCTCCACCAGGCTGCTGGTCCCATGTCTCGGTTTTCGCTGACTATGCAATATTATGTAAATTTTACAAATGCAACCCGTCATCCCGTAGGATTGCTTCACCCCATAGCCAAAGGCTATGAGGGAGGAATGAAGCCGGTCCTGATGACGACGAACCCCGATTTGATGACGGTGACCGAGGTGGCGGACTATCTTCGTGTCCGTGAACGAACGATTTATGAGCTGGTGCGCACGCAGCGCATCCCCAGCTGCAAGCTTTCCGGCAAGCTGCTGTTCCCCAAGCGTCTGATCGAGTTGTGGGTCGCGCAGTCTGCCGACTATCCGCAAGCGCAAACCCACCTTGCCGCACCGCCGCCGGTCATTGCTGGCAGTCACGACCCGCTTCTCGAGTGGGCTGCACGCGAATCAAAGTGCGGGCTCGCAATGCTGGTTGAGGGCAGCACTGGCGGACTACACAGCCTCTTGGCTGGCCATGCCGTTGCCTGCGGCCTGCACCTCATCGATCCCACCACGGGCGACTACGATGCGAGCCGGCTGGCGCGTAACCTGCCCGGCTTGGATTTCGTGGTGATCGAATGGGCGCGGCGGCGGCAGGGCCTAATCGTCCCCCGTGGCAATCCGGCCCGCATCGGCGGCATCGGCGACCTCAACAAGACCACCGTCCGCGTGGCCACGCGCCAGGCGGGGTCGGGGAGCGCGCTGCTGCTTGCCAAATTAATTGCCGATGCAGGTTTTGCGCCGGAAGATGTGCACGTTGCCGGGACGCCCGTCAGCAGCGAAACCGATATCGCCGTGGCTGTGCGCGAGGAGAAGGCCGATACCGGCCTGGCAATCGAGGCGGTGGCGCGGCAGCAGGGTCTCGACTTCGTCCCGCTGCAGTGGGAACGATTTGATCTGGTAGTGCGGCGCGTCGAGTACTTCGATCCACCGTTGCAGCGCCTGTTCGGCTTCGCGCGAAGCGAGCTGTTTGCCGAGCGCGCGGCCGCGCTGGGGGGCTACGACATCGCCAACGCCGGCATGGTCGTCTTCAATGGCCGGCGCTGAGACCGCCGCCTTGCGTTTTTGGATCGATGCGTTGCAGCGACAGGCCCTGGGTGCCGGCTGGCTGCGGGCCGCTCTTTCCTGCCACCCTGGCGATCACTGCAGCGGCATCGATGCGATCCGATCACTACCGGCTTGGCCGCCCCCGGGGACACCTATGCCGCGACCATGTTTTGGTCGCCATCCCGGCGACGACAGGCGAGCGTTGCCGTCCTAGCCCGCCGAACAGTCGCGCAAGAGACAGGCCTCATCGCTGCCGGCCGCTGCCGGCAGCGCCGAGACGAAGGCGAGGGAAAGACCGAGGCTTGCGAGCGATAACAGGAGGACGAGGCTTTTCATCTGCTGCCCTTTCTGGCGAACAGGTTGACGACTGCGGCCACACCTTAGCCAGCCGCTCATTTCGCGCCCATCGCCGAGCTTTGCCGGCTTGCGTCCGTTTTTTCCGGGAGCTTTCCCGTCGTCGGACCCGCCGAGCGCCTAGAGCCAGAGAATGCCAGATGAAAGCCGTTGCGCTGTGACATAGAGCACGCCAAAAGCTGCGCCTGGCGACCCAGCCAAGGCGCGCGAGCAAAGGCATGACGCACAGACCTATTGCGACGGTCGACGACCTTTGCGCCCTGGTTGCCCGGCAGGCAGACATGCTGCGGTTGCTGCGCTCGGTAGCAGAGCTCGGCTTACCGGACTGCTGGATCGGCGCTGGCTTTCTCAGAAATGCCACTTGGGATGCGCTGCACGACCGCCTGCAAAATTGTGGGCGGTTGAATGACATCGATGTCGTCTTTTTTGATCGTGCCAATACCGACCCGACGTTCGATGCGGCAATTGAAGCGCGATTGGCCGCGCGCTCACCAAACCCACCTTGGTCCGTAAAAAACCAAGCGCGCATGCATCTCAGAAACGGTGAGGAGCCCTACCAGGATACCGCGGCGGCGATCGCCGGCTGGCCCGAGACGGCGACGGCCGTTGCCGCGCGCTTGTTGCAAGGCCGCCTCGAGCTGCTTGCCCCCCATGGACTAGACGATCTCTTCGGCTTGATCGTTGGACCGACCCCGGCCTTCGCGCGGCGGCCGCTTGCCTTTGCCCGTCGTCTCCATGCCAAGAATTGGCTGGCGCGCTGACCGCGCTTGCGCATTGTCGATGCTTGAGGGCTGACGGGCTTCTATCTTGCTCACCGGCGGTGCGCGTTCGGGAGCAAGGGTGCACCACCTAGGCGTCGGCCTGCGCTTTATAGATCGACCACAGCCACACCAGCTCGGAGATCGGGGCCGAGCGATGGTCGTCGCGCAGATCGAGGGCAGCAAATGGCTCGGTGTGCGCCCACCCGCAGTGCCACGGATCCGATCGGTCTTGGTTTCACCGCCCACCACCTCACCGGTCCCCAGCGCGTCCAGCAAGCGCGACGCGATCGGCATGTCGCGGGCGAAGGCACGGCGACGTTGTCCAGTGCTTGGCTGGTCTGCGCCCTGGCGTCGCCGGGCCTTGACGCCTCCTTGCCGGGCGCGCTGCCAGCAGGAGTGGCGCGTGCCCCCAGCCCTGACCCTGGCAGGCGTCTAACCTGAGCCTGCGCACAATGGCGCTCAACGGCGGGCCAGATGCCGCACCAACCCCCGAGGATGCCCCCCGCACGCAGCGCCGCGCCGCGGCGGTCTCCAGCTGTGACCGTCGCCACATTGAATGTCATTCACAGGTCCTCGCGGCGGTGGCAAACTGCCAGAAATTCCGCGGCTTTGGGGGCGACAGACGATGAATTTGGGAACCCTGCTCCCGAGACACGCGCGGTGCCGTGCCGATCACGTTGCGGTCCAATTCGAAGACCAGCGCTACACCTTCCGAGAATTCAACCTGAGGGTCAACAAGCTGGCCAACGCTTTGCGAGCCTTGGGCCTGCGCAAGGGCGACAAGATTGCAACCGTCCTGCCCAACTGCCTAGAGCAGCTAGAGGTCTATTGGGCGGCGGCAAAGACCGGACTGGTCGCCGTCCCCATGAGCCCGCTGCTGCAACAAACCGGCCTGCTCTCACTCCTGACCAATTCAGATGCGCGGCTGGTGATCTCGACGAGCGCCCTGGCAACGGTGCTGGCAAGAGTGCGCGAGGAGCTGACAGCGATCGGTGCAGATCGTTGGATCATGACGGAGGCAACGTCCCTTGCGGGCTTCCAAAGCTACGGCGACCTGGTCGAGAACGCGTGCAGCGACGAGCCGCCGCAGGCCGATATTGCCGCCGCAGATGCCTATAACATCATCTATTCCAGCGGCACGACCGGCGAGCCCAAGGGCATCGTTCACACGCACGGCGTGCGCGCCGGCTATGCCATGATGTTCGCGTCCGCCTTTCGCATGTCCCCAGAAAGTGTATGCCTGCACCCCGGTTCGCTGGTGTTCAACGGCGCCTTTCTCGACTTGATGCCCGCCATGTATCTGGGGTGCACCTATATCACGCACCGCGCCTTCGAAGCCCGGCGCGTTATCGATGAAATCGAGCGCTCGGCGGTCACGCACACCATCATGGTGCCATCGCAAATTGTTGCGCTCTTGAATGACGATGCCTTCGCGCCCTCACGGTTGCAATCCCTCGAGATGCTGCAATCCGTGGGTGCGCCGCTGCATCGCGAGTACAAGGATCGTCTGAACGAATTGCTGCCGGGTCGTTTTTGCGAGCTTTACGGGCTGACCGAAGGCTATGTCTTGACGGTGCTCGATAGGCCCGATGCGGTGCGCAAGGCGGGTTCCGTCGGCACGGCCATTTCGTTCTACGAAATGCGCATCCTCGCCGAGAATGGTGCGGAGCTTGCCGCTGGCCAGGTCGGTGAGATTTGTGGGCGCGGACCTCTGATGATGGCCGGTTACTACAAAAGGCCCGAGCTTTCGGCCAGTGCCGAGATCAACGGCTGGTTCCGTTCTGGCGACATGGGCTATGTCGATGAGGAAGGGTTCTTGTATTTGGCCGATCGTAAAAAGGACATGATCATTTCGGGCGGCGTAAACGTCTATCCGCGAGATATCGAGGAGATTGCCAGCCAACATCCTGGCATCGCCGAGGTCGCCGTCTTTGGCACGCCGGATTCGCGATGGGGCGAGACGCCTGTTGCGGCCGTCATTTTGCGGCCGGCCGTTCAGTTGAACCCCGACGAACTCATCGCCTGGATCAATGCCCGCGTCGGTGCCAAGTTCCAGCGCATCGGCGATGTGATGATCCTTGCCGCCTTCCCACGCAACGTCGCGGGCAAAACGCTCAAAGGCAAGCTCCAGGAGCACTATGCTGCTAGAGCGAAGACGAGCTGAGGGGTGACGGGCAGCGTAAGCGCCTCGGGCCAACCTGCGCTGAACAGGCCAAGGGCCAGGCGACGCCGCCGCCAATTCAGGTTGGCGCGCCAAGCTGCGTGGTCAGCAGCCGAGCGCGCAAGCAGTTGCTCCCCCAGGTTGCTCCCCCAGGTTGCTCCCCAAAGGCTGAGCGGCGGACCAAGCACGGCCACTTGGCCAGTGATAGAACGGCCAAGCGCACGTCAGCTGCACTCGGAGAACCGCCGCGACATGTCTCAACACCACCTCGTCCTCAAGGCCGCGCTGTCTCTAGCGGTCGGCGCATTGCTCGGCTGCGGTTGGACTTTGCCTGCGCCTGCAGCCCCCGTGTGCGAAAACGGCAAAGGCTACGTCGCCATCGATGCATCCGAACAATTGCAAGAGGCCTTCTTGAAAAAAGTCAAAGCAATCGGCATCGACACCGTCATCCGCTACTACGATTGGAGCAACGAGACATTGCCGGGCAAAACGCTGACCCTGCGTGAGTTGAGCTTGATTGCCAAACTCGATATGAGGGTCGCCGTCGTATTCCAGCATTTCAATGATTGTCTGTGCACATTCATGACCAAGGGGCGGGGCGCCCGCGACGCGAAGCGGGCGCTTGAGCTAGCGCGCACATTCGCGCAGCCCGCAGGCAGCGCGATATACTTTGGCGTCGATGGCGTCGACGCCCAATTCCTCAGCCTGCTGCGGGGAACGGCAATGCCGGCCGGTGATGCAGAGGCGCGCAAATTCGTGCAGCGATACGTGCGCGCCTATTTCGAGGAGATAACGCAGAGCATGCGGGGCTCAGGTTACAAAATCGGCGTCTACGGCAGCGGGCTGGTATGCTCGCTTTTGCAGGAAGCAAAGCTTGCCGATTATTGCTGGCTCGCCAATGCGACCAGCTGGCCGGGATACGTGGACTACGAAGCAAGCAAGCGCTGGGTTCTGAAGCAGCATCTGCCCACGCGAAGGGCCGATTGCTTCGGCGTCGAGGTCGACCTTAATTCGGGCAACCCCGCAACTATCGACTTCGGGCAATGGCGGCCAAAATCCTTCTGAAGCGGCGGCTGGGCCGGTCCGCGTCCTCTTTCTTGCTGATGGCAAGGTTCCCGAGCTCAGTCAATGCGGCAACCAATGCTACCCAGGAGGCAAAAGATGAAAGCGCATCTGCAGCGGTTTGCGGCGTATAACAGATGGGCCAACGCCAGGCTCTATGAGGCGGCGCTTGCCCTCAGCGAAACCGAGTATCGGCGCGATGTGGGTGCGTTCTTTAAGAGCATGCACGGCACCCTCAATCATCTCCTGCTGACCGATCGCCTTTGGCTCGGGCGGCTGACCGGCAAGGGCAGCCACCCCAACGGTCTCGACGCTATCATTCACGACGGACGTCGCGATCTGGCAATGGCGCGCGCCGACGAGGACGATCGCATCATCGGCTACCTCGCCGGGCTTGACGAGGCCGCGCTGCAGGAAAAGCACCCCTATCAGAACAGCTCGGGCAAGGCCTTTGCAGATCGAAGGAGCGACATCCTCGCGCACCTCTTCAACCATCAGACCCATCATCGTGGGCAGGCCCATGCCATCCTTTCGATTTGCGGCCGACAGGCACCGCCCCTCGATCTATTGGCCATGCAACGCGGCCTCGGCGCGCCGGATTTGCGTGCAATTGCAGCAGGGCTGGCAGGCTGACGTCGGCCGGCGCCAGCGCTGGCAAAGCCGATCGCTGCGCCCTAGGCTCGGCGGGGCTTCGGCAGTTTCGACTTCGCCAGCACGCAATGTATGCCCTTGTTGCCATCAACGGTCTGGGTGACGCGAAGATCGGCGACAATCGAACACAGCGAATAGGCGTCTTGCGGGGGCAAGCCGCTGCTCTCTGCCACGAGCCTGATCATGTCGCGTACAGCGATCTTCACCGCATCATCGAGATCTTCGTCAAAACCCATGGTGATCCAGGCGTCGGCCGTCTCGGCACGGGGAACGGAGAGCTTGAGGTCTTTGCGGACGATGAGCTCGAACGTTCCGCTCAGCGCCGTCTCGATGGCGGTGAGACACACTTCCCCATCGCCCTGCAGGGCGTGACCATCGCCCGCGGAAAAGAGGGCTCCATCAACAAATACGGGAAAATATACGGTGGCGCCGGAACCAAGCTCCTTGTTGTCCATGTTGCCGCCGAAGGCGCGCGGTTCCTTGGATGACAGCCGGCCCCAGGCCGGTGGCGGCGCAACCCCGAAGTTGCCGAAGAAGGGGTAGAGCTCGAGTTCCTGGCCCCACGGCATTCGCGCGCGTTTGTTGCGAGCATCGATGGGCACATGCATGAGACGCGCATCGGGAAAGTCTTCGGGCAGGGTGCCATGCAGTGGAAGCTGCAGGTTCCAGCCCCAATCCTGTCGCAGCGTGACCTCGTGGATGCGCACTTCGAGCACATCGCCGGCGCGGGCATCCGCGACCGCAATCGGGCCGGTGAGCAAGTGGGGCCCCGGCCCTTTCCGTCCCGCGTTCAGAACCTCGCGATGGTCAGACAAAACGGAAAAACCGCTCGTCGGCCCGGGCAGGTCCGCGGGCTCGCCGGACAGGGTATCGAGCGTAACCCGATCGCCGGAACGGATGTTGAGGATCGGCGCCAGCGAGCCATCCCAGTAGCCCCAATGTACCGTGTTCGGGTTAGCAGGCACGTGATGGTGCACCATGGCGGTCTTGGCCTCCCCAGCCTTTGATGGTTCGCGGCTTGCGCGGCAAACGAGCCGAGGTCGCGCACCGACCGCTACCGGCGATGCGGCAGCCGCAGTCTCGCCGACGATGGCCCGTTGCCCCGCGCTCGGGATGACGCCGTTTGTCGTCGTCGTGGCAGCGTTGGGCTCAAGGCCGCCTCGGCTGAAGGCAAAGAGGACATTCCCGGCAAAGATAAGGCAGGCCCTGGCGGCACCCAAGGCGCACGTGGCTTCTCGCGACGCTCGGCGAGGACGGAGGAGCGGCTGCGCCGCGCCGGGAGGCTGGCGCAGCTATCGGGCGGCATGTAACTGCGCCTGGCATCACCTGCTGGCGATCGAGCCCTGACCCTTGCTGATTGATGAGCCGTTCTCCGCACCTGATGACCTCAGCCGCGGCGCTGCAGGACGACATCGTTGCGATCCACAAAGCCACCAGGTCGACCGTGTTCATGCTCACACACGACACGAGGCGCGGTTGCGGGCCGATAAGGTTCTGCTGCTGACCAACCGGCCGAAGGCCTGGATCGCGGAGCTGATCGAACATGCGCTTCCGGCGGAGCGCGCGCGCATCGAGCTGCACGAGCACGCGAACTACTATCCGCTGCGCAATGATTTGATGGATTTTGCTGGTCACACGTTCGCGGGAGCTTGCAACGCATTTCCAACTGCGCGACAAGGATTTGCGCCGCGCCGTTGTGCGTCCCGCCGGCACCCCTTGCAAGCGGCCAATGCGGTCGCGGCGGTTGCTCCGCATCGGCCGGGCCTGCCCGCTACGCACAATTCGCGTCCGGCCACGTTTGCCCGGTTTAACCTTGCGTTCCCTGACCGCGCCAAAGCTGGGCTGCCAGCCCGACGTAAGGCAGCATCGCCGCGCCGCCACGGCTTCGTTAGCGCCCTCACAGCACGGGAGTGAAAGCAGATGCGTCGCGAGCAACTGACCGAGAAAATCTTCGACACCAAACGTGAAAAGGGCCTGACCTGGAAGCAGATCACCGATGAGATTGGCGGCATTTCGCCCGTGCTGGTGGTCGGCGCACTGTTGGGTCAAATGAAGCTTGTCAAGCCGCTGGCGAGGAAGGCGGCGGCGCTATTGGGCCTTTCGGAGGATGAGGAGAAGATGCTGAACGAGGTGCCGCAGCGTGGGGGGCCGATGCCGCCCACCGATCCGTTGATCTACCGCTTTTACGAGTTGGTGATGGTGAACGGCGCGGCCTGGAAGGCCTTGATCGAAGAGGAATTCGGCGATGGCATCATGTCGGCGATCGATTTCGACATGGAGATCGAGCGCCAGCCCAACAGGGGGACCGCGTGAAGATAACGATGTCCGGCAAATTCCTGCCTTACAAGTACTACGGCAACGAGCAAGGCGTGCAGGACTACGGGATAAAGGAGATCTGAGGCGAGGGGCGCGCCGCGACAGCACCTTTCCCGAGCAGCGGCGAGAGCTCCTCGAAATTGGCCATTCGAAGCGGTCGGCGAAAAAGAAAGGCGCCGTCCGGGGGGCGCCTTTCACGGGACGTGGGCGCTAGAAAGGGTGCGCTTCAGCGCCTTGAGACAGTCCCAAACGCAGCTTGACAGGAAAACGATAAAGCTACCGTCTGCTGGAATACCGCAACGCAATTTTGCCGGCAGCTGTGGCCAGATGGCTACTTCCATACGACCACCCCAGGGTGCCGTCGCGGCGGCCTGGTTTGGGCCAGCCTAAGACTTGGGTATCTCTCGCCTGCTATCGGAAAGCGAGCGTACCACCGCAACGCGCGTCCCAATCTCCACCAAACTTGCCAGATGCAGCACCGCCCCATTCAGCATCCGAAAGCAACCCGAGGATTGCGCTCGCCCAACGGATCGGGCGTCGTTAGTGCCGTGGATTCGGTAAAGCGTCGTGCCAAGGTACATCGCCAAGGCGCCCAGCGGATTGCGAACGCCGCCCGTCATCTTTTCGGGTAGCTTTGGATCGCGCTGGCGCATCTCCTCGGGAGGATACCAATCGGGCCATGGTTGCTTGCGGCTGATCGCCTCGACGCCCGTCCATGTAAAACCCTCCCGCCCGACAGTGACCGAATAGGCGTAGGCGCGCCCACCCTCCAATACGTAATAGAGCTTGCGCCCAGACGTATCGATCACGACCGATGCTGCGGGAAAGCTGTAGGGAAAACTCACAACGGGCGGCGCTTGTGGCTTGAGGTCGGGCCGCGGACCGCCGTCTTCGACGGCTGCTGCCGGCGCGGGCTCCTTTCGGCTTGGTTTCTCCTTTTGCCGCAGGGGCTGCGTCGGGCGCGATGGTCGCTCGTAGCGCCGGCCGGGCTGCATGCCGAACATGTCCTCGGCCCATTGAAAGAAGGATTGCGCTTGGCTGGCTCCGCCGAGCCACGGCAAAAGCGCCGCCGCGAGAGCGATCGGCCTGGCATCGATTGGCGAATGAAAGCGCACGAGAGAGCCTTGCGCAGATGAGGGATGGTGCGATCCGAGCATGCAGGCGGGTGAGGTCCAATCGGGGATTTGCCCGAGATCGCCATGCACGAACCCTTGGAACAGGCCTGATCTAATTTTCGCGCGCTGTTAAGCTCCAAGCCGACGTGCCGCAGCCCATTGATAGTCCGTGTGCGCTCGCCGCAACGCATGCACCTTTGGCTTCCGTCCCGATGCAGCAACGGCGGGGCAGCAGCCCACGCGATGGGATGGGCGCCGCGCCGACCCAGCGCAATCGTCCGTCGCCCCCAATTGTCGGCGAAAGGGTTTCGCCGCTTTCTGTGATTGCGTGCTCTGCCGGCAGGCGCGCCTTTCCCACGGCACGTGGCTGCCGCACCACAGAAATGCTCCGCTTGTGAAAAAGGAGCGTGTCCGCCCAGGTCGTTGATTGTATTGCCCGGCTGGGCCCGAGGGCGATGTCGGGCCGTGGGCCGGACCACGCGCACTGCCGGCAATTTGGTTTCTGACAGCCGTCACCTGACCATCCTATAGTAGCGCCCGATTCCGTAGTCCGGTGCGGGGGAAATCAAACGCACGCGAGGGAGCACGCGGACATGGATGTCGTTGCCGCACCGATCGGCCCGTTGGTCGCTGGGGTTCGGGGCCGGCTTCGTCTTTGTCTGTTGGCGCAACGCATAGCCGGCCCTCGGCAACGAAAGCTTTGGCAATGCGCTTCAACCTATTTGGTCTTTTGGTTCTGGGGTGCGCGCTCGGTGGCTGCGTGAGCTCGGGTAATGAGAGTATTGCTGACGCGACCAACGCAACCGTGTCGGGGCAATTGCTCAAGGGCAAAACAACCCAAACGGACGTGCGCAGGATCTATGGCGATCCAATCAAGACGTCGTTCAGCTCGAATGGCTTCGAGACCTGGGAGTACGAATTTACGAGGCTCCAGTCGAAGCCCACCAATTTCATACCCTATGTCAACCTTGTGCACAGTGGGGCTGAGGGCGATAAGAAAACGCTCGTGATCTTCTTTGATAAGCAAAAAATTGTGCAGGATTACACCATGAGCACCTCACGCATTGACATGAGCCGGGGAATTATCACCCGCTGACCACTCTGGCGTATCCCGGTGATTGACGTTTCGACAATATTTTGCGATCGCCGCCGATGGCACTGCACGACACTTATATCGTCTGGAACTGGGAACTATCCGCACTTCTGCTGCTCGTTATTGTTGTGCTTATTCTGGCTGCCGCCGCCCTCGTCAAATACCTTTTTTTCAGATAGCGACTTTTCTGGCTGAAACTTTGTTTCTCGGCCTGCGTACGTGCGGCGGCCGCTATTGCCGTGTCGACCGGGATCAGAGCGACGGCGAGCGGCCGCGCACAACCTTTTGACCAATGTGCCGGTAAAATATTTGCCGCGTCGCGGCGCTCTTTTTCGGTCCGCAACGCGTCGCACGTCGCTCACGATCATAGGCCACCTTCTCTCAGCTGTGCCTCGACGCACGCGGACTGGGGCGTCGCTTCTGTAGTTTGGGAGAGGGCGATTGCTGATCTGGTCGGTGCGAGAAAAGAAATGCCTAAGGAAATACCGCGGCGTTGCGATTCGTGCGAACCGCAAACATGGATGGCATTGGCATGTGACGGATCGAACACCGCTGGCCCGGGTTTATTTGTGAGGAGATATTGCGCGCATGCCTCGCTATTTCTTTCACGTCAAACGCGGTCAAGTGACGGTCCTGGACCAAATTGGGGTCGAACTCGAGGACCACGCGGCGGCGGAAGAGGAGGGTAAACGGCGCCTGCAAGAAATCCTGACCGAAAAGCACACGGGGAGCACGGCCAACCGGGGAGCCGTCATTATCGAAGATGACGACTGGTGTAGGGTACTCGAACTGCCATTTTAGGATAGTGCGAGCCCAAAACGCGTCGCTTCCAGTCGGGCCCCGCCGACGCCCTGACCCTAACAAAAGCTGATAGCCTTGCGCAGGGTCGCGGGGTTTTGTCAGTGCGGCAGATGCCCCAAAAAGAACGGGCGCCGGTCCGTGGGGAGGCGCCCAAATGTCAGCTCGATGCTGGTGTGGGTCTGCAGAGCTGATCCCCCCTACAACGATTGGGACCCCACTCTATTCCCGATCCCTTTATTCCCGATCCCTTGTGGCCTGACACCTGCCGTTGGCGGCTTGCCGCGGCCCAAGCTTGAGCGCAAGCACAAACCCCGCCTAAGACTTGACTTTACGCTGGCGGCCCACGCCCGCATTTGCCGCGCCTGATGGCCGCGTGGACCGACGCCGGGGCGTGCCCGGATCGATCAGTCCCGATCTGGCGCCCCAAGTGGAAAGAGCTTTCGGTAGGGTCGCGCCTCATTGACGGCGCGCGCAAAGGATGGACGCGCCAGCAGCCGCTGCCGATAAGCCAAAACGTGAGCGAACCGCGAACCGATGGGATGCACCCAGTCGGCGTAGAACAGCGAGGGTGCGGCCGCGCAGTCGGCCAAGCTGAAGTCCTCGCCGGCAGCCCAGCCGCCACCCATCATCCGCCCATCGAGCCACGCATAGGCCGTGGCGAGGAGCGCGTGGGCCTCGCTGACAGTTTGCTCATCGCGCTTATCAGGTGTTCGTAGCGCGTTGCCGACGATCCGTTGCATGGGGGTCATGATGTAATTATCAAAGAAGCGATCCATGAAGCGGATATCGAGCGCAGCCTTGCTCTCGAGCGGAAGCAAGCGCCCACCCTCAGCATGGTGCAGGGCGATGTGCTCAATGATGATGCTGGCTTCCATGAAGATCCGGTCGTCATCGACAAGCACCGGAAAGCGCTGCAAGGGCCACATCCGCGCCAGTTCGGCAAAGTTGCCGGGCATTTCCGGGCCGAGCATCTTGAATTCGAACGGGACGTTGTTTTCGTAAAGGGCAATCAAGACCTTTTGACAGTAGGATGAGAAGGGGTGCGCATAGAGACGAAGGTTCATGGGCGGGTATCACCTTGGCACAGGGTTTCGCCTCGCGCGCCGGACGGCGATCCACGAAGCGTCGGCTTCCGTTGCGTTTAGACAAAACATCAGATTCGCTGCAGGAAATTGGCATGCCTTTGGCGTTAGGCTCAACTCCCAAAGCCGATTGCAAGCGCGCGGTCCGAACGCCGAGGCGACCGAAGCCCTTGGGGCAGGTCGCTCAAGCGATCTGCTGGTACGTAAAAACTCCAAGACCGCGTGGGAGCAGCACGCAAGCGGGGCGACCACGGGAGCGTGCCGTGCGCATTACGGCGGGCGCAAGGCACGGCCAGCATGCAAGCGATGAGCTGGCAGCTGCCAAAGTTTCATGCATGCGCCCGGCCCGATTTAGGAGTCGCATGCGCCATGCGCTCGCCGGCAAGGGTGAGTGTCGGGCACGCCCTCCCAGGTGCGGCCGCTTTCGATGGGCCGAGCTTCGATGCAACGAGCTGGCCGACTTGCGCCTGAGCGCGGGATCCGACGCCCGGATTACTGCGCATTTGCGCGCGACCTGAGCGGCCGCGCCCGAGAGAGGACCGTGGCAGCTGTCTGACCCTTTCGGCTGGGAGGCTTTCTTTGGTCTAGGTATCTATGCGCCGGCGATGACTTGGAGGTAGCCTGCCCGGGCTAAGTCCTCCTTACTTAGCTCAATATGACGGATCGCCTATGGGGCTTGGGCCGAACGCCTAGGCCCTTTTTTCTTGCTCCGGGCTTGCGCTGAGGTTCTCCCGGTGCGCACGCGCACTCCCTGATTGCAGCCCTTGTGGAATGCGACCGCCCCCTCGCTTCCGCGCCGATCCCATCCAGTGCACGCCGCATCGGCCCGCTTAAAGCAAAAAGCCTCGAGCAACGGGCCGCGCCATGACGCCTCGAGCGCCAACCTTCCCCCGTCGCGATCCTGCGAGCGAGTGGTTCGACGGGCGGGGCCGTGCTACCCCTCACCGCAGTAAACACCAACGCCTGCCGAGAGCGCCAGGCAACGCACGCCGCAGAGGCACGGGAGGATGGCGCTTCGTTTGCTGAGGCGAGGAGGAGCACGCTGATGCCGGCCGTCACGATCGAGAAACGCTTCTGCGGTCCACCGAATTCGGCCAATGGGGGATACGCGTGCGGCCTTCTTGCCAATGCTATGGGCGGAAGTGGTGAGGTCACCTTACGCGCACCCCCACCTCTCGACCGCCGGCTCGACCTCGTCGCGGCGGCTGACGGCACTGTCGAGCTCCAGGACGCGCAGACGGTGTTGGCCACTGGCCGGCCGAGGGCCCTGGACATCGGCGAAATTCCCAGCGCCAACCTGGCGGAAGCAACCACCGCCGCCGCTCGCACGGTCTTCGCCGATCCCGCCAGCCACCCGCTCCCGGGATGCTTTGTCTGTGGACCAGGGCGCGCGCGGGGCGATGGCCTGAGGATCTTCGTGGGACCATTGGCCGCTCGGCAGGAGCAGCCTGAAGCGGTTGCGTCACTCTGGACACCCTCTGCCGATCTTGCCGGCGACAACGGGAGGGTCGGGTGCGAGTTTGTCTGGGCTGCGCTCGATTGTCCCTCTGGGTTTGCCTGTCAAGGGCGCCAGTTAGGGATGAGCGGAATAGAGCCAATTTTGCTGGGGCGCATGGCGGCGCATATCGGGCAATGCCCGCAGCCGGGAGAAGAATGCGTCATTGTCGCTTGGCCGACCGGCAGGGATGGTCGCAAGCTGTTTGCCAATAGTGCATTGCTGGCCCACGACGGCAAGCTCCTCGCCATCGCGCAAGCAACGTGGTTGATTGTCGGGCGAGACGTCCAGCTCGGACAGCGTTAGGTGAAAAGCATCTTTTTGCGATGCGGAACATGCCAGCGCCTCGAAGGCGGCGGTGCATCGTGGGGGCGCCTCGGCAAAGATCCCCAGGACAGTGGCACGGTCGCGGTGGCGGGCCAGATCAGCTTGGCGGCGGCGAAGTTGGCCAGGTATAGTCACACGGGGCCTACGGGGAAGCTCACAATGAGGCTGCGGCTAACCGTTGCAACTGTGCTGTTGCTTGTGCCGACTGCGGTTCTCGCCCAACCGGAGAAGCGAATCGCGGTACTGATCGGCAACCGCAGCTACGACGCTTCCGTCGGCGTGCTTAAAAATCCGCACAATGATATTGCCGTTGTCGGCGCAGCGCTTACCAAACAAGGGTTCGAGGTTTTGGCGCCCATTAAAGATGCGCGACGCAGCGCAATCCTTGGTGGTGTACGCGACTTGGTGCGCAAGCTCAACGTGGCCGGCGCTGGTGCCATTGGCTTGCTTTATTATTCCGGTCATGGTGCGGCCGAGAAAGATACCAATATCAACTACCTAATCCCGGTCGATGCCCGGGAGCCGGGGACGGCGAGCTTCTGGGACGAGAGCGTAAAGCTCGATGATATCCTCAAGCTGCTCGACGGCGCGCGTTCGGCGGCCAAGTTCGTCATATTCGACGCTTGTCGCAACGAGCTGCAATTGCCGAGCAAAGACACGAGTAAAGGCCTGGTGCCGATTGCAGAGCAGCAGGGCATGTTCATCGCCTATGCCAGCGCACCGGGGCGCACAGCCTCCGACCGCGGCGACAGGAGCGGCCCTTATGCGACGGCGCTTGCGGCTGAGTTGGCCAAGCCAGGTATCGATCACCTCAGCCTGTTTCAAAATGTCAAGGAAGCCGTGTACGCCGCGAGCGGAGGTACGCAGCAACCCTGGGAAAGCAACGGCTTGCTGCGGCGGATCTATCTCTCAGGGCAGGAGGTGCCATTGCCGTCGCAAGCTCCGATGGCAGCGGCGCCGAGTGAGGCGGCCGAGGCGTGGGACAGAACCAAGGACGCAATGAGTGTCCCCGTGCTGGAAGCGTTCATCGCCCGCTACAGCCAAACTTTTTATGCCGATCTCGCGCGGGCCCGAATCGAGGACCTGAAGAAACGGCCATTGTCCGCGCCACTTTCTACAAAGCAGGAGCAACCCACGACAGTCGCGGGCATGCTGCGCTGCGATTCTTACACAAACGCATCTGATTGTGACTCACAGACCCTTTGTGCTTGGGCGGACACCGCGCAGCAATGTCAAAAGAAGAGCGGGGGATTGTCGGTCGCCTTGCTCGAGGCTTCGCGCACCTCCACATCCCAGCCCTCGACGGGCGCCTCAGGATCGGCGGCCACGCTCGGATACCAGGTCGACAGGTCTTCCAGCATCGACGGTCCGATACTGGCAAGCCATACCATCGGCATTGATGCAGCCAAGCCGGACCCTGCCGTTGAGTCATGCGCGCGCCTTTGTAACAGCCAACTCGGCTGCTCCGCCTTCGATATCAGCGTGGTCTACGGCAAATGCACGCTTTATCGGAGTGTAGAAAAAAGCACCGCATTGGGCGGCTATATCTCCGGCAAAAAGGCGACCCGCTAGGTTTGCACTGCGGCCGGCGCATCTTTCCTTGCCCTGCGCACCTGCGCGCTGTCGAGCAGGGACGATTTCGCATGCTGCTGCCGCCGCGTGCTTGAAATGCCATCCGGCATGCCGGTAGCACCGCGTTCTCTTGCACACCCCTCGGCGAGGCGTGTCCCGGTGCTGCGAATCGCCCTAGTTTTGCGTCCGAATCGAGAGTGTGGGGCTCCGCATGGGCAACATTGATCGGCGACGCCTCGGGGTGGCGATGATGCTTCGCGGGCCATGGCACGCCTGGCGAAAACGCCCAAGCCCAAGCGAAAACAACGCCCACTTCATCTCAGGAGTGGATGCCATAGAGGCATCGCCGGCGCGACGGGCGGACGATCTTGCCGGCGGCCGCGAAGGCTCGGGCGAAGCCGCCGAGGTGGTCGTGACTGTGGCTGTCCTTGAGGCCTACCAAGGCAAGCGCTGGCCGCTTGGAAAACGAGCAGGCAAAGGCTAGCGCCGCAGGTGTGCAATTTATATTCTCTCCACAAGCGGCGGGACGTGTTGGCCCGTTTCTTTCGAGTTTCGCACAACAGGTCGGTTGCATTCGATCCCCTGCCGGCGATCTTTCCCGGCCACGTCGCGCCCATTGTTCGCCAAGGCGTCGACGGCGAGCGAGAGGTCGTCCTGATGAACTGGGGCTTCGTCCTGCTCCAGAAAGATCGAGCGCCGCGGCGCGTCACCAACGTCAGGGACGACAGGATCCTCGACAGCAGGTTTTGGCGCGGCTCGTTTGAGGAACGGCGCTGTCTGGTACCAGCCTCATCCTTCTGCGAGCCCAATGGCGACATCAAGCCGGCGACCTGGCATTGGTTTGGCCTGCGCGGAAGCGGTGAGCGTCCCTTGTTTGCCTTTCCTGGGATCTGGCGGCGTTACGAAGGACCCGTGAGGAAAGATGGGCCCAAGCTGCATCTCGAAGTCTACGCCTTCCTCACCACGACACCAAACGAATTGGTGGCGACCATCAACCATGAACGCATGCCGGTCTTGCTGACGCAAGCGGAGGAATTCGAGACCTGGCTTAGCGGCGGGCCACAACAAGCCCTCGCGCTCGCCCGGCAATATCCCCCCGATCAGATGCGAATCGTGCAAGCGGGCTTCACAAAACAAGATCGGCTCGACGTCGCGGCCTAGGCGCCTAAGGCTCGACGTGCTTCACTCGGCAAACGTGTCCCCAACAACCAATAAAGGCCCGCTGCGAGCATCGCGCCCAAAATTGCGACCGCGCCAAGCTGACCCGCAACATTATCGATCCAATAATAGAACGACCACAAGCTATCCATTTACGCGGTCTCCCTTCATCGAGTCTTGGCCGCATGAATCTTGGCCACAGGCAGGCCCGTTAGTCATCGGACTGTCGGCTAATCCCGCCCAGGACCGCACGGTCAGCAATGGCGCCTCGAGTACTGGCGCACCGATCAACGGGCGGTTCGCGCGGCGGCGTTTGAGGGCCCCAGTGCTCGGACACGAGCGCGGGTCCCTGACCCTGGTGGCGCTAACGGCGTCGTCTACTGCACCAATAGCATTTGCGATTGGAACTTTTCGCCTTGCGACGTTATCGCCCTGTCACCCACGGCATAATGGGTACGGTCGAGATGGCATTCTGGGGAGAGCCTTCGACCAACTTATCGCTGATCGCGAGGTAGACCAGGGTATTGCGGGTTTTGTCGAGCACGCGATAGACGTGCGTGCGCTTGAAGAAGACGGATGTACGCGCGGAATACACTTCTTCTCGATCGGCTAGGGAGGCCAAGTCCACATGGATCGGACCGACCTGCCGGCAGGCGATAGAAAACCGCGACGGGTCCTCCGCTAAGCCAATTGTGCCGCTGAGACCACCTGTGCGCGCTTGGCTGACGTGGCAGGCCACACCTGGCACCTTCGGATCGTCGAAAGCGCTGACACAGACGCGGTCGTTTTTGCCGATCAGGCGAAACGTCGTGCTGACGCAGGTGAGGTCATCGGCATTTGCAGATGCCGCGGTCCAGCACAGACCGGCAACGCCAAAGCAGGCGCGCACGAGAACTTTGACCATGAGCATTCTCCGTTCTGGCCTAAGTCGGGATTGCAGCCATTGCCAGCAAGCGCGCGGTTCGAGACCGTGGCCTTGATCCGGTACTATTGGTGGCGAATACGGCGGGACACGCATTGCCGTGCCGGTAACTCTGAATCGGGTTTTCCGGGCGAGGCTAGCCCGCGCCAGCCGCGGATTCGTCCCGATCCGTAGGGAACACGGCCGATCGATGCGACGTTGATCCACAGGTCGTTCTCTCGCGTGGGAGGATCGCATGTCTGCAGGCAACATCGCTGTTGCATTGACCGTTGCAGTGCTTGCAGCGGTGCAACCGTCGCTCGCTCAGGAACCTGCTGGCAAAGCCGCGGCCGTGGACGATGGCCAGCTCGTCTTCAACAACGCCTGCCGAACCTGCCACACGCTCAGGGACGGCGACAATCGGCTCGGACCCAACCTCTACGGGATAATCGGTCGCAAGGCAGGATCGCTGCCCAACTTCGCCTATTCGAGTGCCATGAAAGACGCTGGGGTGGTGTGGGACCAGGCCACGCTCGATCGCTTTATCGCCAATCCAGATCAAGTGGTGTCCGGGCACAACATGAAGCCCTATGGCGGCATCGCCTCGGCAGACGATCGCGCAAAGATTATTGCTTTTCTGGAGACGCGCGGCCGCAATCGACAGTAAAGGCAGCCGCGTGGCGGCGAATGACGCCTACATGGTCTTTGCATGGCCATGGATTGAAACAACGCTGCCTTGCCGGGCTTCCAGTTCGTTCGGCATTGCAATCAACGCCGACACGCCCGCTTTGGCAAAGTCTTGGCTCGGGAGCACGCTTTCAATTTTCGTTGGGCGAAACGGAGGGGCCGGCCGAAGACGATGTCCGGCAGGGATCGCCCTCACCACACCCGTAATTTTCGGCGCCGACCGTCTCGGGCATTGCCGTGCGCACCGGCATCCGCGGAGAACTGCGAACGCGATTCAAGGCCGCTGTCAAAGCCGTTTGCAAGGCCCCGGTACCGATCGAGCAAATGCCCCACCTGTGGGCTGAGGTCCTTGGTTCCGGGGGCAAGGAGTTCGCAGCGGCGCGAACAAAATGGGGAAGACCAATTGCCACCCTCAAAATCCGGGTCGGCGGCGAGCCCTGAACTAGGCCTCTTTTGGGCAAGCACGCCCAAGCCCCGTGCCCCGTCGGTCATACGCGATCCCCGCGGGCCCCGGGAAGTATCGGGTGCCCAGGTCCCGTTCAGATCGAGCTCAGCGCGGGAAAAATGGCGGAAAAATATTCTCGAAATTGACCTGAAAGGCCAAATACTGGCCGTGTAAAATCGGCGCTTGGGGCTCTCAGCCGAATTGAGGCCTTGACCGCGGCCGCGGCGTTGGGCATCGCGGATCGAATTTGAGTGATTGGGCGTTCTCTGCTCGAAGCTGGACCGTCGCGCTCGTCGACAGCTAGACCTAGACCGGCCTTTCTATCTATACGTCACACCCGAAAGCAATCTGCTGGCACTCCGGGGGCACGGATACGAAATGCGCACTGGCAGAATTGAAGCTGACTTCGCCTGGCTGAAACTTGCACTGTCCAACCAGAAAGGACCCATTCTGGTAGGCCTGGCATACTACCTTGGGGCTGAAGCAGCATTTCTAATTGGGACATTGTCGGACAGGATCTTTGCGCCGTTTTGGCCTCCCAATGCAATCCTGTTTTGTGCCCTGGTCTTGGTGCCCTATCAACGTTGGCCGCAGTATATTGCGGCCGTGCTACCGGCCCACGTTATCGCCGAGCTGAGCGTAGGCATGGGCGGGCCGCAGCTGTTCGTCGCCTTCGCGACGAACAGCATGGTTGCCTTGTTAAGCGCCTTCGGCCTGCGCTGGTTGTTGGGAGCGCCACCCTACTTCAACAGCCTACAGCGGGCGGTGGGTTATGTGCTCATCACGGCGGTTTGCGCGCCCGCAATTTCGGCTTTGGGCGGCGCCTTTGTGCGCATTACAGGCGGGGGCAATCTCGAAAGCTATTGGCGGTTCTGGACGGAATGGTACGTTGCCAATGCCCTTGCGAGCTTGACGCTCGGCGCCATGCTGCTGACGTGGCTAGCGAACGATCATCGCTGGTCGGATTTCGGCTCCCGCGCGCGGCGCCTTGAGGCGTCCTGCCTCCTCGCCGGCCTGGGAGTTGCCTGCACCATTGCCTTCTGGGCCCACCCTTTTGCCAAGACCTGCTATGTACCAACTCTGCTTTACTTGCCGTTGCCGCTGGTGGTCTGGGCGGCTGTCCGCTTTCAAGCGATAGGTGCGAGCGCGGCCATATTTGTGATCACCGTTGGTTCGATCGCCAGCACCCTGCAGGGCTCTACCGTTTTCGCCGGCGCGGATGTGGAGGAAAATGTTCTCGCCCTGCAGCTTTTCTTGCTGGTTGTGTCGGGTTCAACTCTTTTGCTTGGGGCATCAACCGACGAGTTGCGAGCAGCTGAACGGACCACGGCCCGTCTGGCACGCTGTGTTCTCGGCGCGCAGGATGCGGAACGTCGGCACGTTGCCAAACGCTTACTTGACGACATTTGTCAAAGGCTCGCGGCGGCGACCTGGGTGAGCAACGAGCAGCCTTCACCCGCCGCGCTGGAGGAGATGGTTCAGAAGTCTATTCGTGATTTGAGAGAGCTGTCATACCTGCTTCATCCCCCCATGCTCGAGGACGCCGGCTTGGAGACAGCGCTCCGCACGCGCCTGGAAAGCTATGCCGATTGTACCGGGATCGCGGTCACGCTCGACGCCTCGGGATTAGGGAGGTTGCCCGCCGACCTCGAACTCACAATCTTTCGGGTCGTCGAGGAGGCGTTGGCAAATGTCAAGCAACATTCAGGCAGCGTCACGGCCCACGTCGGCGTGCAGCGCAGCTCCGCCGGTAAAGACGTCGTCACGGTCTCAATAGAGGACGCCGGTACAGGTATGCCGTGGCTGGTCAACGTCGGCGCCCACATGCCGGGGCTGACGACCATGACAACCGGCTGGGGGCTGGGCCTAGCACGTATGCGCGAGCGCGTACATCGCATGGGAGGCACGCTCGAGATCACCTCCGCAAGACGCAGGACGACCGTGCGCGCTTCAATTCCGATAAGTCCGCAAGAAGTCCAGTCCGTCATTTGAGTGGGTGGCGCTGCGGACAGCAGTTTGGTGCGCAGGTGGTGAGGTATCGGCGCAGCGACGGGCCCCGCGCGTCCTGCCCGCTCTGACGTCGGTGTCGATGGCACCGCATTGCTGGGTGTGGTGCTTCTCCGACCTCGCCAGCTCTGACGCGGCTGGCCCCTGTGGGCAGCGGATGCCGCCCTCGAAAATACACAGTCAAGACCCGAGCTTATCGCAGCTTCTGTGGAGTGCGCCTGGGCGCCGACGCAAGAACACTGCCAGCCGGCGCGAACCCACAGTGAGGATATGCCATGATCAGATTGCTGGCTTTCGTGTTCTCGGCGACCCTCTTTGCTTTTGTCACGGCGCAGGAGGCATCGGCGCTTCGAGGCGGCGGCATCCACGTCGGCGGTGGCGGCTTGCGAGGGGCGGGCGCCTATCGCGGTGGATTACGCGCCAGGAATTTCAGCGGCTACCGTGCCGCCGCATGGGGCGGTCGACCTTATTGGCGAGGTGCTCGGCGCTGGTATGGATACGGCGCCGGGGCCGCAGTGTTGGCTGGGGCTTATTATTACAACGACCCGTACTATGACGACGCCTCCTACACCGATCCCTATTACAGTACGGCCTACCGTTACGGCGGCGCCTACGCGGGCTCTTACGGCTACTCCAGCGGCACATATGGGTATTCGAGTGGTGCGGCGGTGGAGGCAGATGCGGGTGGTCCCGGCACCTGTGGCACCTATCGCTATTGGAAGGACGGCCGTTGCGTCGATGCTCGGGGGAAGTAGTAGCTACCGATCTTCACGGCGCGCACGCCGCCGTCGGCGTGCGCGCCTGATCGCCAAGCCCTCGATCGATCCGTTGCAGTTTCCCCGGGGGAACCCATGGGTCGCAGCTGTTAGGGTGCAATTGATTGGCGATCCCCACCAACCACGAGGCTGAGACTACAAGCGGGCGTCCCGGCCAGGCCGCATGCTGATTACGCCAGGATCGAATATTGGGCACGCTCGCGCTTGGCGAGCTTTGCCAACGCTTCGCCAGCGATCAGCTTTTTGAAGTGCGCGGTTTGCTGGTGGGCAGCAAACGCGGCTTCGTCTTCGAAGACCTCATAGAAGAAGAACTTGGAAGGTTCGGAGCGCGACCGGTGAATTACGAAGCTCGCGACGCCCGTTTCTTCCCGGGCTTGCGGCGCAAAACGGGACAGAATTGCCGCGACGGCTTCTTCTTCGCCTGGAAGGGTCTCCCAGAACGCCGTAACAACAAAGCGATCCTTCGATTTGTTCGTGCTCGTCATCATCTAACTCCCGTTTGCAGGGTTGCTCGCTCAGAGGTCCTGCGCACCGTCGACCCGCCTCGGGTTTGACTGGGAAGGACCTGTGAAGCGCCACGCTAGCAGGGGGTCCAGCGCAGATGCTTCGATGAATACCGAACTAACCCCTGTTCCCATGCGACGGCTCCGAATGGGAGGAAGACCGTCGCGCTGGCATCGCCAAAGTGGCGAACCAAACGTTACTTGGAGAAAGATCGCACGACGCGCGGCAGCTGGCTTCACCGGCCGGGCTGCCTCGTCCGCAACAAAACACGTCGCGAACCACCCCTGTATCCACGCTCCAGGCTTAGGCGAAGCACCCGGCGCGGCTCGGTATTTGCCCCAATTGGTGCGGCCGGCATCGCGCCGCATGCTCGGCGCCGCTCCAGCAATTGGACCCGGCGGTATCCCATGCGCACGTTGCCCACTGTAGTGGCGCTCTTGTTGCTCCTTAGCTGTAGCCGGGGCTAACGCCCAATCGAACCAGCGTTCAAAACAACCGTCTGCCTCGTCATCGAAAGGCGTGGGGAACCAGGGCGCTTGGCGAGTTTCCCACGGATATGCGTGCCCATATGCAGGCATGGTACCAGGATTGCCGGCGGGGCTGGAGGCCAAGACGCACATGAGCAAGAAAGGCTATGAGCGCACCTGCCGCCGCATGGCACACGAACGCATCAAATTTTTGCATGACGATCCAAAGAACAGCTCACGCTCAAAGTAAAATGCATCGATGGCGCTGAACACACGATCGTGCCAACTCATGGAGGGAAGATCAAGTCCGCAAAACCGTCTCCCGATCGCCGCGCCTGGGTCGGCGCTGCGCAGGTGGTTTGGGACCGCTCGACCCAGCGGGTACTGCTACAATTCCCCCAACCACCGCAACCGAGCGTCAGCTGCGCAATCAGCGCATACATGAGCGCGGCGAATACTACGACCACGCCTCGAACGCTTTTTGCCTTTCGGGAGCCGCGCCTGGTGGGGAGAAAAAATGGGTGCGCCGACGCACGCTGAAATCCTGAGAAGGTAAGGAGCAAGAAACTTCAAGCGGCGGAACCTGTGACGTTGCCCGGCCAACGATTCGGGCCTCGAGGTGGGAGGCACCTTGTTGGCCTTCGACGCGCGCATTGCGGCGCCTATGCCATAGATCTCGTTCGGCGCGCGCGATGCAATTGTTTACATTTTTTCTTACCGCTGTTCGGACCAGGGACGCGGTCCGCTGCACGTGTTTGAACGCCCCACATTTGGGAACCGCTGCCCGACCGGCTCGTTACCGGTGAAGAACCACGGTCGGTCCAATGGTTAGAACCGATTGTCAAACAGCTTCGAGTTCGGGGGAGATCTCGTCTGCGAAATCGCACAAAGGAGCTACGTCATGGCTAGTTCGACCGAGCTTGCGAACATCCCTGGAATTACCAAGGAAATGCGAGAGGGCCTCGTTGCCGCTTTCGACGCCTTGTCGAACTGGCGCGATGAAATCGAGACCGCCAACGAGCGCTGTTTGGGTAAGGTATTGGACCAGACCTCGGCCGTCGCGCGCTCGATGGGATGGCCCGACCAGGCGGTCAGGACGGCACGCGAGTATCTGGAAAATACCTCCAAGATGCAGGTAGAAGTGATCGACCAGATTGTAGATGGTTGGAAGGAACAGCTCAAATCAGCGACCGCGCCAATGGCGATCCCGCGCAGCTTTGCGGGTCAAATGCCGAAACTTTCTGGGTCGCCCACGGGATTACCGGAATTTAGTCCCTTTGCCCCCTGGGCCTTCTGGCTGCAAGCGGCCGAGATGTGGCAGCGCACCTGGATGCCGGATACGAGCTCACGCCGGGAGTTCCGCTCGCATTAGCCGAATGGCTGATGCGGCCAGGTAGGGAGATTTAATCCCGCGCACGCACGATCAGGGGCGCCACTTGCCGTGCCGGGGCCTGCCGAGGCGGTGACGCCAACGGTCGAGTGCGGGGGCGCTCAATCGCGGCTCGAGCACAGCCTTGCAAGGGGCCTCGATTGAAGCCCCCGGGAGCGATGGCGTTATTTGGCCGCGTCTAAGCCGGCGAGGGTCCAGCAATGGCCTTGACCTCGAGATATTCCTCAAGTCCGAATTTACCCCACTCGCGGCCGTTGCCCGATTGCTTGTAGCCGCCGAAGGGTGCGCCGCGTTCGTTGGGAACACCGTTGAGGTTGATGTTGCCCGCCCGCAGCTCACTGGCGATCTTGCGCGCACGCTCGACATTGCCCGACCAAACGTAACCGGCGAGCCCATAGGGCGTATCGTTGGCCATCGTGACCGCGTCGGCCTCGTCCTTGTAGCCAATTATGGACAGCACCGGACCGAAGATCTCCTCGCGCGCGATTGTCATGTCATTGGTCACATCGGCAAACACGGTCGGCCGCACATAGAATCCCTTGTTCAACCCTTCCGGGCGGCCAAGGCCGCCGGTGATTAGGGTCGCCCCTTCGTCGATACCTTTCTTGATGAGGCCTTGAATTTTGTCCCACTGGACTTTGTTGACAACGGGACCCATCGTCGTGGCTTCCCCCTTGGGATCGCCGGGCTTGGCCTTCTCCGCGGCCGATTTGGCGATGGCGACCACGTCCTTCATCTTGGCCTGCGGCACCATCATGCGCGTTGGCGCATTGCACGACTGCCCCGAATTGTTGAAACAATGGGCGATGCCGCCGGCGACAGCCTTCTGCAGATCTGCATCATCGAGGATGATGTTTGGAGACTTACCGCCGAGTTCCTGGGTGACGCGCTTGACGGTCGGCGCCGCTCGCTGGGCGACGTCGATACCCGCCCGGGTCGATCCCGTGAAGGAGATCATGTCGATGCCGGGATGCTCGCTCATGGCCGCGCCAACCTCCGGGCCAAGGCCGTTAATCAGGTTGAACACGCCCGCAGGTACGCCGGCCTCGTGCAATATTTCAGCGAAGATCAAGGCCGAGGTGGGCGTATATTCCGATGGCTTTAAGAGCATTGTGCAGCCGGCCGCGATGGCCGGAGCCACCTTGCATGCGATCTGGTTCAGGGGCCAATTCCACGGCGTGACCATGCCGATTACGCCAACCGGTTCACGCACCACGGTCGCCGAGCCAAGCGTCTCTTCAAACTTGTAGGACTTGAGCACATCGATCGCCGTCATGATGTGGCCGAGACCAGCCCCCGCCTGCGCCCGCTCTGCCAGCGCCATAGGCGCTCCCATTTCATCCGAGATCGCAGCTCCGATCTCCTTGATACGCTTCTTGTAGGCCTCCGCGATCCGGGTGAGCAGCGCTAAGCGTTCGTCCTTGCTGGTTCGCGAAAAGCTTGCGAACGCCCGCCGGGCAGCGGCGACCGCCTTATCCACATCCTGCTTGGATCCGAGCGCGATCTCATACATCGCCTCTTCGGTCGCCGGATTGACAACTGGGCGGGTCTGCTTGCCGATCGGATCCACCCAGGCGCCATCAATGTAAAACTTCATGTGATTGACCATGATGCAACCTTTCATAACGCGATGAGGCAGGAAGCTATCCAATTCAAGCAGGAACACTGGCGAGGCGCCAGTGGGCCGATCTGCCGAGGCTGCGCGACATTTGAGCCGTCGGTCCGCTGTCAAGGGGAACAATACCTCGAAACTGGCGGTTTGCTACGGTCCGAGGGCAGGGTTTTCGTCGACGTGGCGCAACTCAGAGGTCCTGGCGGCCGCCAGGCATAAAGTGGTGCGCGCCAAGCCCAATCGCAAACGTGCCCCGCGCCTCACGATGCCTTGCCGATCTCCTTCAACGACGACCGTTCAACCCCCCAAGGCCATCGTCGATGCTGGTCACACACTGCTGCAGCAACGCTTTGCCCTTGTCGAGCGCCCGCGATATCTCGCCCGGGCCGCTTGCTTTATGGCTGCGCGACAATGGCAAGCGTGACCTCCTGCCGATCCCCGATCATAAATTGCCAGGCATTTGCCGGGCCCATTAGGCTTTGTGCTGCGCTGCCGCTCCACGCCCGCCATCTTTTGGATCCTGATTGCCGCGCCAGCCGCAGTCTGCGTGGGCAAACGGCCCTGCTCTTCCCGCTAACCAAATTGCACACAAAACAGTGCGCCTCCGAGCGGCGATTCTCCAATCTCGATGGAGCCGCCATGCAGTTCGACAGCCTGGCGAACAATCGCCAGCCCGAGGCCAAATCCGCCGGTCGTGCCATTTCCTTTGCGGAAGGGTCGAAACAAGTCCTCCGACCTGCCGGGCGAAAGTCCGGGCCCGGCATCTTCCACCGTGGCGCATCGGCCCGGTCCGGCGGTGACCCGGATGGCGGTCCCCGCTGGGGTGTGTTTGACCGCATTTTCGACCAGGTTTACCAGGGCCTCGCGCACTGCCACTGGGTCTCCGTGCAGATTACCCGGCGCACGCGCGAGCATTTGGATCGAATGCTGCTGCGCTTGCGCCCAAGTGCGCAGACCTCGCACCGCATCTTCTGCCACGGCGCCGATGTTGAACTCGACAAAATCGGGCGACTCGATTGCTTGCAAGCGTACCAGAGTGAGGAGCCGATCGAGGGTCGCGGACAAACTGGCGACGTCCTTTTCGATGTCTCTTGCTCGCTCATCTTCGATCTTATCGAGCTCCAGTAGCATGGCAGCCAGCGGTGTTCGCAGCTGATGCGCGGCGCTCGCCATGAAAATCTGCTTGGAGCGGATGAGGGCACCGACCCGCTCGAGCAGCCGGTTTATTGCCGCGGCAAAGGCTGCAGCTTCGCGCGGAATGTCGCTAAGCTCGAAGCGTTGGGTTGGATACCCAGGGTCGATCGCTTCCGCCTGTCGGGCCGCGTGGGCCAGGAAATTCAGGGCACGGCGCACGGCAAAGAGCGTAAGGAGGGGTATCAGAAACGAAAAAGGGAGAATTGGAAGCCAAATGTCCTCTAAGCTCTCATAGGCTAGCACCGACCAATGCACGCCCGCCGGGTCGCCCAGGGTGGCGATCTCGATCGACACGTCCTCGGCGCCGATGCGAAAGCGATGACCGCCGGCAAAATAAAACCGATCCGTGTCGTGGAGCTTTCGAAACCAGAAGCCCGGCATGGCCGCGCCGCTGCTCGAGCGATACGGCGACACCTTTTCCAACAGCGATGGTTGCTCTGCCGCAATCACCCGGCCGGCGCTGTCCAGCACGCGAAAGGCGTAGTGGGCGCGATAGGCATTGTGGTAATAGGCAAGGCTTGCGGGCAGCGTGAAGGAGAGTCCGGTCGGCCCGGTGGACAAGCCTTTGCGCAGCGCCTGCGCTTCCCTGCTGACGTGAGCCAAAGATAGGTCTTCGTAGTCAAAATAGTTGTGCCCGAGGACCACCGTCAGTTGCGCAATGCTTGTGATGAATGCAATTACGCCAACCTGAACGGAGATACGCTTGGCGAGACTTGGGCGCTCGCCGTAGGGCCTGTTGGTCATGCCTGGACATCCTTTAGAACGTAGCCTACGCCCCTCACGGTCTCGATCGTGGCGCTACTTGACTTGTCATCGAGGGCCTTGCGCAGACGGTAGACGATGACTTCGATGGCGTTGGCGGAAAGCGCGTGTTCGAAATCCGACAATGCGGCTTCGATGACCGATTTCGCAACCACGCTTCCCGCCCGGCGCATGAGCAGGATCAGCAATCGGCGTTCACGCAAGCGCAAATCGAGCACTTGACCATTGACGCGCGCCTCGCCGGTCTCCGCATCCACACTGAGCGAACCCACTTGCATAACAGGCGTTCGCAGCGCGCGCGGGCGTCGCAATAGGGCGCGAATGCGGGCCAGCAATTCCGCCTGGTGAAACGGCTTGACCAGGTAGTCGTCGGCGCCGCCTTCGAGACCGCTCACGCGCGCATCGATCGCAGCCTGCGCGGTAATGACGAGAATCGGTGCGTCACAGCCGGCGGCGCGCAATTCCCGAATGAGCCCAAGGCCATCCCCATCGGGAAGACCAAGGTCGATGATGAAAAGATCATAGCCAACGAGTGCCACGGCGCTGCGGAACGCGGCCGCCGTTCCGACGGCATCGACAAGGTATTCGTTTGTACGCAAGCTGTCGCTGACGACGGCCCGTAGGCGCGCGTTGTCTTCAAGGAGTAGCAGGCGCATGGACGGGCCTCCTTGCTGGGACCGCCACCATAGGGCAGGCGCGCCAATCCTGAGCCGATCGTTGCGCAAGCAAAGACAGCTTCCTGTAAGCAACAGATGCGATGGCTAGCAAGGGCGAGTGCACGTTTGGGCCGTTCCGCCCAGAGAAGCCATCAGACAAGGAGCGGCGAGCAAAGATTGCAACGGCAGGTAGAATCCACGCCCGCTCGGGCGCAATCGTACACGTCGCTGCAGCCACCGGCCGGTGCCATCGGGCCCATGGTTTTTGCCTGGCTGGCGGCCACCGCGTGGATGCGCCCACTGGCCCTGCCCGACGAGGGTCGCTACGTCGGCGTAGCATGGGAAATGCTGCGTTCGGGCAACTGGCTTGTGCCGACGCTCGATTCCTTGCCGTTCTTTCACAAACCGCCGCTTTTCTATTGGCTCAGCGCCGGAACCATGGCGACGTTCGGCAACCACGAATGGGCTGTCCGCCTGCCAATACTGCTGGCTGCCACCGCGGTGGCCATGGGCCTCTTCAGCTTTCTGCGCCGCTGGGCGGGCCAGGCGAGCGCCATCACCGCGCTTCTTGTCATTGTTACCATGCCCTACTTCTTTGTCGCGGCACAGTTCGCAAATCTCGACATGTTGGTTGCGGCGTGCATAACGGGCGCAATTCTTTGCGCCGCCGATGTCGTGCTGGCGTGGCGTTATCGGCAACGGCGGCGTGTCCTGACACTTGCCGCAGCCTACGTGTTTGCGGCGCTTGGCGTGCTCGCCAAAGGCCTGGTCGCAATTGTCATCCCAGCCCTTGTCATGGTTCTCTGGCTGGTCTCGATGCGCAATCCACGCTTGATCGCGCGCCTGATCTCAGGGCCGGGAATAATGCTCTTTTCACTGATCGCGATACCCTGGTTCGCGCTAATGGAAGCGTGGTATTCCGGCTTCCTGGACTATTTCTTTTTCCATCACCATGTGCAGCGCTTCCTATCGTCAGATTTCAACGGCAAGCAGCCATCCTGGTTCTATGTGCCGATCTTATTGGTCATCACACTCCCCTGGTCCGCGTTCCTTCCATGGGCCTTTCGCAAAGCAGGCGAGGACAAGATTGGCCTCGATCTGCGCCGACTGCTGTGGATCTGGCTGGTCGCGACCCTTGTCTTTTTTTCAATTCCAAGCTCGAAGCTCGTGGGCTATGTGCTGCCCGCAGCACCGGCGCTCGCAAGCTTGGTTGCGCTGGCGATCGTGAACCAGGCCAGCAGCTGGATTGGCAGCCCTAACAATGTGGCCAGCAGCTGGATTGGCAGCCCTAACAATGTTGTTGCAAATGCGGTGATAGCCGCCGCCATAGGCTTGGTTGGAGTGTGGGGTTATGCCCACTACGATCGTAAGGGCATTGTGCAGATGGCAGCCGCAATTCGCCCGCAGGTGCGCCCTGGCGATCGGCTGCTTGCCATCGCGCAGTACCCATTCAGCTTGGCGTTTTATTTGCGGTCCGAGCAACCCATAACCGTGATTGAGGATTGGCAGGCACCCTCGGTGAAGTTGCGGGACAACTGGCGCAAAGAGCTCTACGACGCGGGCAAATTCGATGCTGAGCGCGCGAACCGCCTTTTGCTTACGCCGTCGCAGCTTTCGCTAGCCCTGTGTGCGGGTAGAACCTGGGTATTCGCGAACGACTTCGACCGGCTTCCCGGCCGGCGCCCAATCTTCCACAACAGTTCCAACGTGGTGTGGCTCTCTGAGCCGTCTGACCTGAGTTGCCCGCCCGGCACCACTCGTCGCCCGGAAGGCGATTTCCAGCCCAACTGAGTTTTCGCTCGATTGAAGCTTTCAACCGATCAAGCCAGGCAAAGCCACCCTTGGGACACCGATGGCGCGCACGATGGTAGCCGATCAAGCCGAAGATACGCGCGCGGTTCAGCTCGGGGACCTCCCGGCTCAGGTCGAGGTTTGCGGGTCCGATCGCGAAATCCTTGGTGCGCGACCAAATTGGGAATAGGTTCGCGTCATCACCAAACACGAACGCCTACGCTTGCCTCGGCACGACCAGGGCACAAGACATGAATGAAATCCGAAAATTCGAGCCGGGGGGCAAAGATCCTCTTCTTGTGCTTGCTGCAGAAGTGCGAGAGCTGCGACGTGAACAGCGAATTTTGCTGGAGCAGGCCGAGAGAGCATCTGAACGGCTCAAGCTGGTAAGCAGGGCCGCCCTGGCTGGTTGCATTCTGTTGTCACTGGAACTGATCGTCGACATTGCGACGACCGTGCTCCGGGCCACACCCTAACAGACGGCGCTAATTCAAGTGATTGGCAGAGGGCGGCTGCTATCGCGCCCGCATCCCCGTGAAATATTGGGATGTCATGGTTTGGTCACCGAGCAAAGCGTCGTGGGCGGAGGATTAGCTTAACTAGCGTTGGTCAGATCGCGCGGCGGCAGCGCCCCGGACCTTCAACCCCGTGGTCGAGCAAACGCCTGCTGATTTAAGGCGCTGCGCCGGGGCACCAACCCGGCGGCCCCGAAAGTGTAAGGGAGGCGCGATCGGCGATCCCGCCCCCCGCTAGCCTTTTCAGGCCCAGTACGGCGCTACGTTATAGTGCTTGTAGGTCTGGGTCTCCCAATTGCGGTCGGTCCAGGAATCATCGCTGAAGGCGGGTGCATCCTGGAGCTGTTTTTCCGTGATGCCGGTGACGTAGCCACCCAGGTTGGGATCGTATTTGAGAGCGGCCCAAGGGATCGGGTAGTGGCTGTGCCCGAGGCCGATGAACCCGCCGAAGCTCATCACGGCGTAAGTTACGCGACCGGAGATCTTGTCGATCATGAGATGGTCAATGTCGCCGATCTTACTGCCTTTCATGTCGTATACATTGGTACCTTCGACATCCTCGCTCGAGATGAGCTGATGATTGGGATGCACCGTGCTCGTCGCCATAAGCCGTTTCCTTTATCGTTCGCAAATGATCTCTCCCTAAACCACTGAAATCCCGTCCCGTTCCCGGTCATAGTAGTTTTGCGACAGGATTCGCCGGCCCCTCTGGTGCACCCCTCGCGCTCGCGACATTCGCTGCGGGCGGCGGCGCAGCCTCATTGGTCGGCGCCAAGCCGCAGGGCCTGGCTTTGCGCTCTTTGTCAGGCAGCCATCCGGTGGCAACGCCTGCGATTGGATGGCCAGCAAATCACCGCCGGCACCGGCGCTGAATTGCCGAGGGATGGCGCTACGGTTTGGAGATCGTCTTCTTCACCTCTTCGACCGTCATCGGAAGTTCAAGGCGATCGCCTCGTTGCGTCATCATTTCCGCGGGAATGAGCACCCTTGCTGCCGTGCCCATCGACGGCTCTAGCTGAGCCACAACCGCTTGTTGTCCCTCGTGCGTTCCAACTTGCGTGACTTCGCCGAGCTTTGCTCCGTCGGAGCTGTAGATCGGTAGCCCGACAACTGAGGTCCCTGGCTGAGCCGTATCGGGTCGCGCCTGCTGGGCCATCGCCGGCGGGAAGCTAAGCGCTATGGCGACTGCTATCATCGTCATCGTCGGCTTGAGCATGGTGATCTCCTGCTTGGAAACGATGGAGCCAAACGTCTCCTCGTCTGCATGGTTCCGTGCTGGTCGAAGTGAGAGCCGTCAAACCGGCATGGTCATTCGCAGCAGGCTTTTCCGCGCATGCGAAAGCTTGCTGTGTCACCCCTCCAGGCGCCGGACTTTTCTGCCCGCGCTCAAAAACGTGAGCGCTGCGACGGTTCCATAGCCGCTTGCAACGGCGCGGCTAGTTCCGGACTGAGTGGGCGCTTGCGGCGAAGCCGAAGGGGCCACGCCCTGGTGCCTCCCCCAGGGCGTGGCCGGCGCGCGGTTGCGGGGTCAAGCCTTACCTCGCGCTGGGCGGGTTCAAACAGAGAGCGCCTCAAGTGCTCATCCCCGGTTTGGGGGAGATCTGGGCAGCTAGAAACGGCAAAGACCTGGTCAGTTCGCTGACCCCTCAGTCGAGGGCGCGACGCGCCCTCAGGATCCGTCGAGCTCGCTCCGCTCGAACCCAGCGGCGAGCTGCTACTCCATCAAAGCCTCCGCCACCCTGGCGAAGGCCGGAAGGGTCACCGGATCATTGTTGACGTTGCCCGCCGCCGGGTGAGAGGCATAGCGGGCGATCACCATCTCGGCTTTGGGATCGATATAGATCGACTGACCATGGATACCGCGCGCCATATAGGCGCCATGAGCATTGTGGCTCACCCACCACTGATGGTGATAGGACCAACCCGGCAATGTCGCGTAGCCGGCCGGAGCAAATTTTTTCGGATCGCCGCCCTTCGCAATGTCATCGACCACGCAGGCGGGTACGATCTGGCGGCCATGGAAGTGACCGCGATTGCGCATGACCTCACCAAACCGGCCAAGATCGCGCAAAGTCGTGTTAAGACCGCCGCCGCCACTTTCGATGCCGAGACGGTCGACGGTATAGTGCGCGTCTTCCTCCGCACCCATCGGTTGCCAGATGCGCCTTGAAAGCTGGGCCGAGAGCGTCGCACCGGTGATCCGACGGGTGATCCATGCGAGCACGTCAGTGTTGACTGTCTTGTAGGCGAACACGCGACCGTGCTCGCCTTGCTTTTGTTGTATCGTCAGGTATTCCAGCAGCGAGATGGGTGGCACCCCGGGTTCAGGCGGCGCCATGCCGTTCGCGCGTCGCATCGCCCAGACGTCAGAGTTCGCGTCGGTGTAAACCTCCGTGTATTTGAGGCCGGTGGTCATATCCATGACCTGTTCGACGCTCGCGTCGCCAAAGGCGCTCGCCTCGAGCTCCGGCACGTAGGCCGTCACCGGGGCGGCCGGATCGAGCTGGCCCTCGGCAACAAGAATGGCGGCGAGCACGCCGGTAAACGACTTGGTCACGGACATGGCGATGTGCTGCTTATGCGGCTCGAGGGCGCCGAAGTAGCGCTCAAAGACAATATCGCCGCGATGCAAGACGACGATGCCATCGGCATAGGTTTCCTCAAGAGCCTGAGTGAATGCAATCGACCGCCCGTCCATGGTCGTGAGCTTCACGCTACCAAGGTCACGCTCGGCACGGGGCAGCACCGATACCGGGCCTGGACCACGCCAAACCCCGACCGTGGGCACAAGTTGGCGGATATTGCTCCATGCCCAGCGGAGCTGCGGAAACTTGCGAAAGGAGCCGTCGGCAAACACGACGGCCTTGTCCGGTGGCGGCGGAAAGCCGGTCATCCACCCGAGCGCACCTGGATCGCTGTCAGCGGAGTTCGGGAGCGTTGCGGGTGTGGGGATGGTCATTTGCTCCTTCCTTTTGCTCAAGCCAATGCCCGGGTCAATGCACGCAACCCACGCATCGACCAGCCCGGCACCTTATGGCCCAATGCCTGGCCACTTTTATGGTCTGCCCCCTTGGTTGGGAGACAGAGCAGCTTGCGTTCGAAGGCTCCGAGCAACTGATTTTTTGTCAGATCTCAAAAAAAGTCATGCCGAGAACGGCCGTGCTCCGGCCTTTGCCCGCAGCCCGGCGCCGCCCGAGCCGGCCGGCTCCACCCTTGGCAGCTTCCTGTCGCCTCCGACAAGTTATGCGTGCCTTGCTTACTCGTTCTTGTCTTGGCTTCGTGCGGCATCGCTTGGCAAAGAAAGATAGAGCCGCGCGTTGGCGTTCGTTGCCAGCTGGCGCAATGTTGCAAGCTCTTCGAGGCGTAAAAGGGCCGGGTGTTCGCTATAGGCAGCAGCATTGCTGCGACGGCGCTCAAGGGCGAGGGTCTCAGCGGCAACGGCGGTCTCCGTCGCGGTTGCCCGCGCGGTCGCCTCCTGTCGGATGGTCTCCGCCCCTGCTGCCGCCTGTAGCCGAACCGCTTCGGCTTTCGATTCCGCTTCGATCCGCTGCACCTCTGCCTTTGTCCGTGCTTCGACGAGCTGGGCTTGGCTCTGGCGCTCGGCGGCCAGCACCCGGTTCATCACTTCCTGCACGTTTCCCGGGAATGACAAATCCCGCACATCGGCGCGAGCGATGCTGACCCCGTAGCCAGCCGCAATCTCCTTGACGTCCTCAAGGATTTCCGAGCTCAAACGGTTACGGTTCGTGAGGATCTCCTCGAGCGTCATGCGCGCGAGGGCCCGCCGGGCGGCAAGCTGAACATCGCTGTAAAGGCGATCTTCATAACTCTCCACCGCATGCACGGCGGCTTTAGGGTCGATGACCGCAAACTGCACCACGATGCTGACGCGCAGCGCGACCTTGTCAGAGGTCAAAATCTCCTGACCCTTGATGATCAATTCGCGCGATCGCATGTCGACGAGCACGACTTCAATGATTTCCGGTTGGCCAAATACCGTCGTCCAAGGCGACGTCTTGAAGACGTGGCGCCCTGCGCTGAGAATGCGCTCAAAATTGCCATCGCGGTAGAGCAGCCCACGATGGGTGTCTTTGATGATATAATCGGCTTTTCTAGTCATGAAGCCCGCTTGGCACGGCCACTCCGATAGGTGTGGGCACGACCCCGAACCCAACCGATGCGGAGGATGGGCTGGACCAAGTTGGCAACTTGGAGTCGGCCGTTGAGCCAATGCCGACCTTCACCAGTGTCAACCCTGCTCCTTGCCGGGTGGGGTCGCCCCGTCCTGGTTCTATCGGAGCAAATCAAGCCAAGCCAATCAAAAGCGGCAGCTGAACGTCGATGCGCAAGGCTCTGTTGCAGGCGAGTTTAGCGGGAATATTGGCTCCGGCGCCTGCAAATTCTGTCCGTTGCGCGATGCCCGCCGTTTGGCCCATGGCAGCCATGGAAAATTTCAGATCACGGCGATCATGGACCGACAAGCGGGCCCACACGCTGGGCGATGCTGTCCAATCAACCTCTCCTCCGCAGCATCTCGCACCCTTAGTCGGCGAGTTTGTCTTGTGTTTTCGTCTCGAAGTCGCTTGCATCATGGCGTTCGTGCAACTGCTGAGCGGGATCGCCGATCGCGCGGTTGACCATGCGGCCGCGCTTGACCGCGGGCCGTTCGGCAATCGCTTTGGTCCAGCGGCCGACATGAACATACTCATGGCCCGCCAGAAACTCGCCCGCACCGTATTGTGTCCCCTGCACCAGGCCGCCATACCAAGGCCAAATCGCCATGTCGGCGATCGAATATTCATCGCCTGCCATGTACTCGTGCTCCCTGAGGTGTCGATCAAGCACATCCAACAGGCGCTTTGCCTCCATCGCGAAGCGGTTGATCGCATACTCGATTTTGACGGGCGCGTAATGATAGAAATGGCCAAAGCCGCCGCCGATGTAGGGCGTACTTCCCATCTGCCAGAACAACCAATTCAGCGTTTCGGTGCGCTTGTCCGGATCTGACGGAAGGAACGCGGCAAATTTCTCGGCGAGATAGAGAAGGATCGAACCGGACTCGAACACGCGGCGGGGCTTGGCACCGCTCCGATCCACCAAAGTCGGTATCTTCGAGTTCGGGTTCATTTCCACAAAGCCGCTGCCGAACTGCTCGCCTTTGCCGATGTCGATCAGCCAGGCATCGTACTCGGCGCCGCTGTGGCCGAGTGCGAGAAGCTCTTCCAGCATCACGGTGACTTTAACACCGTTGGGCGTTGCCCGCGAATAAAGCTGCAAGGGGTGCTTGCCGACCGGCAGCTGCGCCTCATGGGTCGGCCCGGCAATCGGCCGATTGACGCCCGAGTACCGCCATTCGCCTCCCGCACCCGGCTTTTCCCATTTCCAGACCTTCGGCGGCGTGTAGTCCTGGTTGCTGCTCATCGCTCTGTCATCTTTTTCCTAGAGTTACGGCCGACATCTCAAAAATGCCGGACGGGATGTGACTGTCAACAGGCGAGCTGCCCAAATCGACCGAGGGGAGCGACCGCCACGCTTGAACGCCCTGTCACTTGCGCAGGCCACACTTCGCCTTAGCCCTTGCTCGCTTCATTGCGCCCCTGGATTCGCGAGGAAGATGGTCTCCCCGGCCGAGCATCGACGCCCGGCATGGTTCAATCATGTGGCAAACCTCGGGCGGTCGCGATCCTTAGATGCAGAAGCCTAGCAGACGGCGCGTGGCAATCGGCAACAAAACTCGAAATCTCGGTGCGCGACCCCGTGTCGGCTAATCGCACACCACATGCCCCACCGGATCAGCTACACTGCAGCGGCTGCTCACAAATCGAACGTCAATCCGCGCCGCATGCGGAGGTTCACGGAAACGCCCAGCGATGACCTCGGATGAAATTTGCTATCTCGACCTCGTCGACGTCGGCCGGCGCATCCAAGCGCGCCAACTCTCCTCGTTGGAGGTGACGCAAGCGATGCTGGATCGCATCACCCGCCTCGAGCCTCGGTTCAAATGCTACGCCAAACCAACTCCCGAGCTGGCATTGGCCCATGCGCGGGAAGCCGACAGCGAGATCGCCCGTGGTACTGTTCGCGGACCGCTGCATGGCGTTCCAATTGCGGTAAAGGACCTCTGCCATACCAAGGGCATCGGCACGGCCGCCGGCATGCCCTTGCACAAGGACTATTGCCCGGAGCGTGATGCTACCGTCGTTAGCCGCTTGCGGCAGGCAGGCGCTGTTCTCTTGGGCAAGTTGCAGCTCACGGAAGGCGCCTTCGGCGCCCATCATCCCGCGATCGATCCCCCGGTAAATCCTTGGAGCGCCCAGCATTGGACAGGCGTCTCGTCGAGCGGTTCCGGCGTCGCGACAGCGGTCGGGCTCTGCTACGGCTCGCTGGGGAGCGATACGGGGGGCTCCATCCGCTTTCCCTCGACCATGAATGGCGTCACCGGGCTCAAGCCAACCTGGGGACGTGTCAGCCGGGCCGGCGTCGTTGCGCTCGCCGAATCCATGGACCACATCGGGCCGATGACGCGCAGCGCCGCCGATGCTGCCGCGATGCTGCGTGCTATCGCCGGCGCCGACCCGGATGATCCGACCGCGTCCCATGAAGCCGTGCCGGACTACCTTGGCCTCATCAGTCAAGGCGTGCGCGAAATTCGGGTCGGCATCGATCGCGCCTTGATCGCTGGCGGCAGCGACGCAGATATGGCCCGCGCAACGGAAGAGGCTGCAAGGGTGCTCGCTGAGATCGGCGCCAAGATCCTGGAGGTTTCCTTTCCTGCCCCCGATGCGGTCGTGCGCGACTGGATACCTCTTTGCGCGGTCGAGGCAGCCGTCGCCCATGAGGCCACCTACCCGTCGCGCGCCAGCGAATATGGTCCGCTTCTGGCCGCCCTGTTGGAGACTGGCCGCAGTCTGGATGGCCGCACGGTAGCCAAGATGCTGTTGCGCCGGGAGGCTTTTCGCAGCCGGCTTAACGCCCTTTTTCACGGTATCGATCTGTTGATCGTGCCAGTCATGAATGTCGCCGCGCCCACCCTGGCCGACCTGGCCGCCGCCGGACGTGCGCCGCCAGCCGTCGAAGCCCGATTGCGGTTCACCGCACCATTCGATATGAGCGGACACCCTACGCTGACGCTGCCGGGTGGTAGCACCAATGATGGTCTGCCTATTGGCTTTCAAATTGTGGGACGACCGATGGAGGAGGCGCTGATCCTGCGCGCCGGCCACGCGTTCCAGCAATCAACCAGCTGGCACAGGCGCCGACCACCCATCTCATAAGGTCTTTTCTTTTCAGCTCGCCAACAGTGCTCGCACCGCCGTCCGCAAGGTGGCTTCGTCCTGCGGATTTTGCAGCGGATTACCGGCGCGATGGCCCCAGAGCGAGGAAATCGGCAGTAGCTCCGCGTTGGGCATGAGCCGCGTCTCAGCCTCACTGTCGGCCAGCGTGAAGTAAAGATCGGTCGTCGACGGCATGATGATGGCGCGTGCCGTGATCGCTCCAAGCGCTGTTGGCAGGTCCCCATTGTAGACCGTGTTAGCGGAAATATCGGATTGATACCAAGTGTCGATCATCGACAAGAGGTCTTCGCCATTGCGGCGCAGGAAATTGCCCTCCCAGGCGCGCACCAGATAATCTTCCAGCGACGCGAACCCTGCGTTCTTCCACAGCTCTTGGCGATAAAATGCCTGGCTCATTGCCCAGCCGGCGTAGACACGCGCAAAAGCGCGCAGGGCGCGCACCGGGCGCTCGACAAAGCGTCCGTCGCGCCAGGCGGCATCGGCGGTTAATGTCGCGCGAATACCTTCGAGGAACACCTTGTTGTGCGGGCTGGTGCGTGCCGATGTACACACAGCGCAGATGCGGGCAACCCGGTCAGGGAACAATGCCCCCCAGTGCAGCGCCTGCTGCCCCCCCATCGACCATCCATACACGAGGGCCAGCCGTGTCACGCCGAATTTCTCGCGTAGTAGGCGCTCCTGGGCATGAACATTGTCCCAGTGCGTGAACAGAGGAGTGCGCCCAAGCCCAAACGGCTCGGCAAGATTACTAGGCGAGCTCGACAGCCCATTGCCGAACTGATTTGGGATCACAATGAAGTAGCGGTCCGGATCCAGCACGCCTTGGCGGCCGACAAGCCATTCGATATCGGTATGATGCGCGCCATAGGATGTGGGATAGACGATGACGTTCGACTTGTCGGGGGCGAGCGTTCCGTAGGTCTTGTAGGCAAGATGCGCTTTCGGCAGCGTTAACCCACGCTGCAACGTCAGCGGGCCGAGTTCGAACGTCTCGTAGTCGGCCACAGTCATCATCCTTTTGCCTAGGTCTTCGCCGTGCCTGCGCCAACTCTGGCCCAACCCTCGTCCGTTTTCAACACGTGCGGCAACGCGAGACCAGGGCGGCGCTGCGGCATTGCCGCTCACCTCATTTCAATACCCCGCCCCGATCCGCTATACTGATTATGGCGCCCTGGACGGTCCCAGACTACGCGCGGGAAATGATATGCTCGCACCAGCCGAAGCAGCTTGCGTTTTTCCCTTTGACAACAGCTACGCGCGGTTGCCCGAGCGGTTCTTTGCACGCCTGCCGCCTACGCCAGTCGCTGCACCTCGCCTTGTTCGGCTGAATAGCGAACTCGCCCGCACGCTTGGGCTCGATCCCGCTAGACTCTCTGCACCGGAGGGTATCGCGATCCTTGCTGGCAACACGGTACCAAGGCTCGGCGAACCGCTGGCGATGGCCTATGCGGGGCACCAGTTCGGTAGCTTCGTGCCCCAGCTAGGCGATGGCCGCGCCCTTCTTCTTGGCGAAGTCGTCGGTCGTGATGGCGTGCGCCGGGACATCCAACTCAAGGGCTCCGGACCCACCCCGTTCTCCCGCAACGGCGATGGCCGCGCCGCACTCGGTCCGGTTCTGCGCGAGTACATCATCAGCGAGGCGATGGCCGCGCTTGGCATTCCCACGACCCGATCGCTCGCCGTTGTTACAACTGGCCAGACGGTCCGGCGTGAGAAGCCTCTGCCCGGTGCGGTACTCACCCGCGTCGCCTCAAGCCATATCCGGGTCGGTACGTTTCAGTTCTTTGCTGCGCGCAGTGACGTAGACGCCGTGCTTGAACTTGCCGACTACGTCATTGCCCGCCACTATTCCGAGGCCGCTCGAGCGGAGAAGCCCTATCGAAAACTTCTTGAGCTGGTGATCGCGCGTCAGGCCGAGCTAGTTGCGAAATGGCTGCTCGTCGGCTTCATTCACGGCGTCATGAACACCGACAACATGTCGATCGCTGGCGAAACCATCGACTACGGCCCCTGTGCCTTCATCGACAGCTATGATCCAGAAGCCGTCTACAGCTCCATCGATAGCTTTGGGCGCTACGCTTATGGCAACCAGCCGGGCATCGCCCAGTGGAACCTTGCGCGACTGGCGGAGACGCTCCTGCCCCTGCTTGCTGAAAATCAGGAAACTGCCGTTGAGATGGCGAACGAAGCCCTCGGCGAATTTGCGAGCCGCTTCGAGACAGCCTACGCCAGCGGACTGAGGCGCAAGCTTGGCTTGTTTTACGAGCGACAGGACGACATTGCCTTGGCGCGAGATCTCCTCGACCGCATGGCGCGCAACGGCGCGGACTTCACCTTGACATTCCGACGACTATCCGACGCGGCCGGCAGCCCCGCTGCTGATACGGTGGTGCGGAGCCTGTTCACGGATCCAACCGCTTATGACGATTGGGCCTCGAAATGGCGTCGGCGCCTGGCCGAGGATGGCGAAGGGACTGGTGAGCGGCGCGTGGCAGCAATGCGCGCCGTCAACCCGGCATTTATCCCGCGCAACCATCTTGTGGAGGAGGCGCTCGCGGCGGCGCTAACCGATGGTGATTTCTCGGCCTTCGACAATCTGCTGGCAGTGGTCTTGCGCCCCTACGACGACCAACCGAGCCATGGACACTACGCACAGCCGCCGCGGCCCGAGCAAGTGGTCCGTCAAACATTTTGCGGCACTTGAGCGATCGGCCTTCGGGCTCACCCGACGTTCGGGGGTGCAGCCGGCTCATGCCGGTCTGAGAGCGTAACAAACCACTGGCGGTGTCCGCGACCACTCGCCGTCGCGCGCCGGCATGATCGCGCATGAACTCGCGGATGCGCCCTTGGCTGCCTGGGCACCCGTACCGGCTGGCCCGGCCGAAGTTCTTACTGGTCCCACACGGCAAACCAACGAATGGCGGGCGCACCAGGAAGGAGCGCGCCGTAGCTGTCGAGCGTGCAGCTCAAACAACGGGGCGCCGTTAGCATCGAGAGGAAGATCTCAACGCACAAACACCACACGTCACTGTAAGGGTTGGATCAGTCCCCGCCGCGGCTCCTACCAGCGATGATAGTGCCGATGGTGTCGGTGATGGTAGTGGTGGTAGCGCTGGTAGCGATAGCGTGGATATGCGTAATAGTCGTGATAGCTTGGGTAGACGTAGGAATAACGATAATAGTAGGGCTCGTCATAAGGATAGTATCTGTCGAAATCGTCGTCAGAGTTCTCGCTGAAGTAGTAAGCGTAGCGCCTGCGCCAGTGCGTCGTTTCGACCATCGAGCTGCCGTCTGCCGCAATTTTAGCGCCGGTCGTGACGCCGGAGATCGGCGCAGCCGTAGCGGGCATTGCCCAGAGCACCAACGCTAGGCAACTGACCGCCGCACTGAGCCAATGCTTCATGTCCATGGTTTGTCCTCCTTGGTTTGGTGGCGACGCCTATGCGCCAACCCATCTCCGGCGATGTACCTGAACGATGCGGCGATGGGCGATTCGGAAGCAATTGAGAATTGCCGAAACGGCCATGATTTCGGCGTCGCGCGCCAGCTGGTGCGTCATGCTGGGTGCGCAGAGCCAGACGAACGATGTGAACGTATCCATGACGTGGAATGTAACACGGCCCCGCACGGCATGCCCACCGTTCCGCCAGGCGTGAACACTTTCTGACGGACGGCGTGGCGCCGCGTATACGCCAGCTCGGGTTATGCGCATGATGCAAAACGCCAGCGCAAACCGCGTGGCGCGCATCAGCGTCTGGGGCTTCGGCCTAAGGCGTTAGAACATCTTACAAAAACGGCTCTCGACGACTTTGCGCTCCGGCACCGGCGCCGCATTTTTGTCATCCGTCAAAGGGGCTAGGAACGCCCTATCGGCGTGCGGCTGGTCCGGCGAGGGTGTTGAAGATATGTTCAATCTGCAGACCGGTAAGGCGCTCGGGCTGAAAATCCCCGCGTCGTACTCCAACGGGCGGAGAGGTAATGGGGTGATCCCGGACGCGGCGTCATGGGGGAAGCGTGCAGGATAGGTGGCAACGTAACTCAGACGCGCCCTCAATCTCGTTGACCCAAATCGAGGCCGCGCACGCCGCCCGCCGCAACCTCAAGGGCATCGCCGCAATGGTCGCGGCCACCGCGCTCTTCACCTGCGGCGACGCCGCCATGAAGCTCGTGTCAACCTCGCTCCCCACCGGAGAGACCGTCTTCCTGCGTGGCGTCTCGACCGTAACTATGGTCACCGTCGCGGCATTTTGGACCGGGGCGATATACCGGCTGAGGGACGCGCTGGTGCGCGCCATGGGCTGGCGCAGTGTCGGCGACGTGGGCAGCGCTTTATTTTTCCAGGCGGCGCTCGCGCGCATGCCGTTTGCCGATCTGATGGGCATCTTGCAGATGACGCCACTCAGCCTCACGGCTGCCTCGGCTCTGTTCCTGCACGAGCACGTAGGATGGCGGCGGTGGACGGCGGTGGCCACAGGCTTTGTCGGGGCGCTGCTCGTCATCAAACCGGGATCGAGCGCTTTCAATGCCTGGGCGTTGCTGGGTGTGCTGTCGGTGCTGTGCGGTACATTACGCGACGTCTCCACCCGGCGCCTCGACGTGGCACTGTCGCCGTTGCTGATTATGATGCTCTCACAGCTGGTGGTGGCGTCCGCCGGACTTGCCTGCTCGGTGTTTGAGGCCTGGAAGGTGCCGAGTGTGGGCGAGCTGTTTGCCCTCGTTTTCGCCTCGGTGTTCTCACTCGTCGGCCACCTGTGCGTAATCTACTCGTTGCGCTCAGGGGAATTGGCCGCCGTGGCTCCCTTCCGCTACGCCGGCATAGTCTGGGCCATCCTGATCGGCTTCCTGATCTGGAAGGAGCTACCCGATACTCTGTCGCTTGGCGGCATCGCGATTTTGGTGTCCGCAGGGCTCTACACCCTTTACCGAGAGCAGCAATTGCGCCGGCGTACCCGCGCGCTCTAACGCGAGCCGATCGGATTGCGGCAACGGCAACCGTCCCTGCTGGCTTCAGCCGGCACCGAAGCGGCCGCGCGTGGCAGGGCGAGGTTCCCTTTGCTGACTTTTGACTTCGCCATGGCGCCCTACGTCCAATTGGCTGGGCAGTGCGCCGGCAAACAGAGCGCGATCATCCCGGGCCTCTTTCCATCGCAGCTCACCCTTGCGGACACGATAGAGCCGTGCAGCGGACTAATCCCGAGACGGTTGCGCCGTCGCCCAGGCGATTGCATTGCTCAGAAGTGTTGGGAATGCGCGCGTTTCCCATGGCCCTTTGAAGGTTGTGAGCTGCTCGCTCCCCACAATCGGGCTCCGGCCCATGCGCGAGTAAGGGTTGTGGCAGTGGCCGAGTGCCAGGTAGGTCACGGCGCCCCCGCCGATCCGGCGCGTGTAGCCAAGCACGCGCGTCTTGCCGTCGGACTGCACGGACGTGTCCGTGCCATAGAGCGTCTCGACCACCGGCCATCTGCTCGCCGCGCCGTAGTCCGCCGTCAACAGAACCTGCACTGAGTCGGGCGCCTGTAGCTCGATGAAATAGGGCTCGTCCTCGACCTCGAACGAGTTGCCGAGCCCTCGAGTAACCGGGTGCTCTTTTTCGCACACATCGACGCGAAATAGGCGTGCTGGCGGGTGCGTCAGAAACATGCTGCCAAGCAATGCATGATGCTCGGCCTTCACGGTGCGGCGTTGCGTCAGGCCCTCGACGCGTTCGGCACGCCCACCGTTGGTGCCGTGAAGCGCCAACCAATGGCCGCCAGCCTCGAGCCAGGATCTCAATCGGATGCACTGCTCGGCGCCCGCGTAGGGACCGGCGACATAGGTGACCAGCAGCCGGCTTACCGGCAGCCATTTGTCCACGTCGGCAAAGTCGTTGGCGACGGAAGCCGGAACTTGTCTCTCAGCCAGCAGTGTGAGGAGCCGAAGTCGGGCATAGTCGTGATCGTGACCGGCGCTGGAGCCGGGCGGAAAGCCGCCGGCAATGACATGAGCGCGAGGATAAACGCTGTCGGCCATCTGACGCCTCCGTGCGGTTCGGGCAACGTGCCTCCGAGTGCATCGCGTCACCGGCACCGTATCGCAGCAAGCCTCAACGTCTGCCGGGCAGCCCTAGGCGTGAACGTCACACCGTGACGCCCCCGCTTTTTCAACGCTACCGAAACGTGAGCATAAAAATGCACAGCCACCAAGTGTCGCATGTCTTGCCCATGGCGAGCGCTCGGAGCGGCTAGGCATTCAGCCCGTTTCGGCGAGCGCCTTGCCGTTGACGCGCGTTTCGCCCTGCAGGTTATCGACCGTGACGTAGGTGTCATACCACGTGAGCCTCGGTCGAACGCCAAAACGCCTAGTCAATTCGACCAAGCGCTCCTCGGTGAACCACGCTTCGGCGGAGGCGCGATTCTCCCAGAGGTAGACGCCCCCGGTCCCGGCATCGCCGTTAAGGTAGTCTTTTCGGATCAGACCCTTTGCAGCGAGGCCGCGGTAGATGGGGGCAGTCGAACTACCACCCTTCACGGCTTGCTCCTCAGTTCGTTTCGGCAGATCGAACTGGACGACGACAATGCAGTTGCCCATGAACGGTGCTCCACTTAGGTTCCTGATGCGCGAGCATCCTACGTCCGACAGGGGATGGTCAACGACGTCCTTGTTGCGTCGCGCGCACCGTGGTCCATCTCCCGGCCAGCTCGAACGATTTTCATGCGGCTGCCATACTCGGATCATGCAAGGACCGGCTGACGGCATCGAACCGCCCCGTCGCGTCCATGGCAAGACGGGTTACGCACGGTCGTGATGCTCAGCCATCTTGGCAGCTGGGGCACGACCGCGGACTCGAACCGCGAGCCTCCGACTTAAGAGGACGGCGCTCTGCCAATTGAGCTAGTCGTGCGAATATCGTGTATTGGAGGACCCGGGAGGAGTCGAACCTCTTGCGCGCGGATTAAAAGCCCGTTGCCCAACCGTCTCGGGCTTGAACGCTCCGGGTCCAAGGAGGGACGATGCGGTGGCCAGCCGCATCAATTTTGAGATCGTCACCAGATCTGCTCTGCGTCGATAGTTCTCCTACGCGGTCTCGGTGAGCGGCCCGAGACAAGCATTGAAAATGATATACCGGCGCGCGGGCCATATCCCGGTGTACAAGCTTGCAGGCTGCAGCAAGGGTCGGCGTCGCCGGGTCCCGAACTTTACATCAACGATGTCAAAGAGCCTGGCACCAGCACTGGCGCCATGGTTACGAGAAGCGTGCTCAGAAGCCGGGGTTTGCGAGCCATCAGCCCTCCTACTTTTTCGGCGGAGAGCGAAGGAGCCTGCGCTGATTAGCCGGATTTGAAAGTGCGTGGCATGCATCGCATCGCCGAACTGACGGCAACCCGATCGCCCAGGCACGCAGGCGTAAGCGGCCAGCCGTTCGGTCGTTTCGACCAAGCGGTGGCGGCGCTGAGCGCAGCGGCGATGTGTGATGCGATCTGCATCGGGTTCCTCAGTGCAATGCCGACACAGCGGTCAGCGGGCGGCGTGTTTGACCGATCGTCTCTGCGAAGTCAAGTGGCGAAACGAACGCGACGGACGAAGTCCGTCGCGCATTGCATTTCAGGAAACCAAGAGGAGCCGTCTTGCAACGGCTGCTCTACTTGCTCAAGCCGGTTTGGCGGCGTCGACCTCGCTGCGCATGCGGTAGAGGTTCTGCAGCAGGGAATCGAAGCCGCCGGTCCCCGCACCCGCATGCAGATCGATACGGCCGACCTTTTCCACCAGCTTCTCCAGCGCCTCCAGCTCCTTCAGGCGCAGCAGCAGAGGGTTGTCCTCCATCAGCCGTGCCGTATTGAGCAGAGACCGCGTTGCCGCGGTCTCCTCCTGACGCCGGATCAGGTTGGCCTTGGCCGTCCGCTCTGCTTCCACGACCTTGTTGAGCAGCTCGCGAACGTCGCCCGGCAGAATCACGTCCTTGACGCCGATCTCGCCGATCTCCACGCCGAGGTTGCCCGCACGCTCGGCCACGAACGCACGGATCTCGCGGTCGATGGTATCGCGCGCCGCCAGGATTTCATCCAGCGTGCGCATCGCCACCGCCTCCCGGATCGCGAACTGCACGAGCCGGTAGATGGTATTGGCGACATCGCCCGCGGCTAGCGCTGCCTTCTCCGGATCGACGATCCGGGTGAATGCGGTCAGCGTCACGCGGATACCGACGCGGTCCTTGGTCAAGATCTCCTGTGCCGTCACCTCGAGAGGCGTCGGGCGCATGTCGATCTTCTGCACCTTGACCATGCGGCCCACCGCCCAGAAGGCGTGTCGGCCCGCTGGCAGCCGTTCGGTGAGCTTGCCGTCGACGAACAGCAGGCCCGCCTCGTGCGCCTCAACAAGGGCGTGCGCGACCATTGGCGAACGGGCCGGGTCGAGCTTGTCTAGGTGCCGCTTGGCAACGCGCACTTCGGTCGCCGTGTCGATGCGCTCGACGTCGACCTTAGTGATCGTCTTCCAGAACACCCGCGTGGAGTTCGTCAGCACGAGATGCTTCGGCTCGCCGTCGAGCGAGACGATGGCGACCTCGGTCGGGCCGACCTGCACGATCTCAAAGTGCTCTGCGGCCAGTGTTGGATGTGTCATCGCCAGCAGCAGGGCCTTCTCGGCCGAAATCTCCGCGCGTGCGACCTTCACGACCTCTGCCTTCAGGCGGTCGCGATAATCGAGCGCCGTGAATCGGCCAGGGCCGAGCAAACGCTCGAATCGGCCGTCGCGGGTCAGGAACGCGCGCTCGTCGTCCTTGACGATCACCGTGAACTTGAACAGCACGACACAGTCTCCACTTCTCTCTTTATTGTCAGTGCGTAGCGATGGTCAGCAGGTTGCCGGCAGCCCTCCCACGTCGCGGCCGCGGGACAGCGTTTGAGCCTAGGGTGCAGACTTTCGCGCCCGGCTGCGTCCGCGCCAATCCGAGGATTAGACGCGCCGGTGCCGGGCCCTCGGGCCTGAAGCCAAGGCTGTATCCACGCCGACGCAGAGCGCCGAGACGCGTGCTCACCCGGCCGCCATCACGGCCGGGCCGCGATGTTCAGCTGGACAAGCAGGGAAGCAGCCGGCTTCCTCTTTGATCGGCTCGCTTAACAGGCGAGTGTTCGATATCGAACATGGTCATGACGTGGGAGTCGAACCCACCACCCTCAGAGTTGCGGTCTGATGCTCTACCAATGAGCTAGTCCTGAAAGTGCCCGAAGGCCCAGGAGCTTGTTGAGCGCGGAACACACGTGCCGCAAAGCGGTGTGCGCCAGCCGGGACTCGACGAGCCCGAGCCGATACGCTCGACAGGCGGGCCGCCCTATAGGCACCGATTTCGGCGGAATTATGCACCATCGTGCGCATGCAGAAGTTTTTCCCAATACTGTCCGTTGGCCGCAAAGGTTCGACAGGCCGTCCGAGATCGTGAGGCCGTGCAACGGAAGCCATGCCCGACAAAAATGGGCTCAGCCGATCCCTTCGAACATGCCGGCACTTTCGTTGACGTGGGGGTAGGAGGCGAGGCGCAATGGGATGCAGGGCGTCAACCCTCTGAGTTGCGCCCTCGGCTGCCGCCGGTCTCAGGTTACGACGGCAACAATCTCGGCATCGGTGGGAAACCGGCCAAGCGTGTGCTTGGAGCAGGCTACACGGTCATCGATGAGAATATCAAAGATTCCCCCACCGGACCGCCGCAATGTCACTTGTGCATCTGGCCGGAGCCTGCGGATGAGGTTCGCCGCCTCACGGGCGCGCGGTTCATAGTTTCACTGACCGCAGTATTTAATTTCGACGCGCATCGGCTGGCATTCCTTTGCTTGTGAGGCTGTCATCGTACCATTGGGCTTGCCGTCCGTCTCGCGGCACGCTGCCGGTGGTGGCGCCACTCCACCGCGATGGCCACCGCCTGCTGCTGTGAGCAGGGCCGCCGCCGTACGCAAATCCCAAGCTGGCCGCCCTCAATGTCTTGAGAACCTCCGCGACATCGAGAGCGCCGGCAAGCACTACAGCCTCTCCCTCGAGCCCTTCAAGCAGGCGGGCAACGGTACGCAACCTGACAGACGCTCGTCGTCTGTTGTGGCTACACCGACGGACAAAATACTGTAGGGTTAAGCCTACTCTAGACAGGGGGACAATCCATGCGGAAAATTCTGGCTGCCCTTTTGGCAGTAGCAATTGCGCTTGCGCCTGCCTTGGCCCTGGCGCAAGGCCGTATCACCGGCCAACAATCCTACGTGACGGGTTCTAAGCCGGAACCCGAACTTGGTAAGCACAAAGCAGTCAAGACGAAGAAGGCAAAGGCAGTCCATCACAAGCGTTCCCATAAGGTTGCGAAGGCACCGCCCGGTAACTACAGGGTAGTCAAGATTAGGAAGGCAAAGGCGGCCCACCACAAGCATTCCTCTAGGAAGGTGGCGAAGGCAGCGCATTACGCCAAGCATGCCAATTACCGCCCCGGCCATCATCAGCACCATGGGCATGGCCATAACCATTGGCTCTTGCCTGCCATAGTTGGTACGGCTATTGGCCTTGGGCTATTTCATTTCTGGCACTAATGAAGGTCAGCCACTTTCCCTGATCTCGATCACCCGCTTCCCGTTTGCATTCGGGATTTCGCCTTCATCTCGCAGCGGCTCGAGCCCACTGGCGTGCAGTAGTCGAACTGGACCTCGTCCTGTTTGAACACCTCGACTTTGTGGAGGTAGGGCATCCACGCGCCGCGGCAGACACAATATGTGTGTGAGCTTCTTGCCATGGGCCTCGACCCACGCCGGTAATGACGATGACGTCGCCGGCGTAGGGACGATTGAGCAAATGCAGATCCACGGCAAAGGCGGTTATCAAGTGTCAGAGTCGGTCTCGTCGCGCAGTCGTCTGGGGTCTGCGCCATGGGACCGTTCTCGATGACGTCCGCACAATCCGGCAACGTTGCGGTTCTGGCTCATCTTCCGCTCGCACTCGATTGATATCCTAAGCCAGCGTCCGCCCGTCCCTCAGTCATCGCGGCCGCCGTACATCGGACGCAGCATGGGCCGCCGAGCCGCATAGGGATCGTCGTCATAGCCTCCAGAACGTCGATACTCCCTCAAATCTCTGAAATCCTGGAAGGGCCTCAGATATTCGCGACGATAGTCGTAACCTTCGTAGACCCGCCTGGGCGGTGCATCCTCCGCATATCGCGTATCCAGATACCGCTGCTCGAAGCGAGCGCCCTCATCATCGCCATCAGAGTTGTCGTCGCGTCCGCGCTGCGCTTGCGGCATCCGCGGCGGGACATAAGCGTCTCCCCGCCGCGCGGCAACCGAGTCCTGACGCACGGTCGGGACGTTCATGTTTGCGCGTACAGGCGGGCGCAACTTCGCCCGCCGTCTGCTCGGCGCGGCAGTAGGCGAGCCATCATCGGCAGCCTTAGGCGCTTCGGTATAGGTATTAGCATTTGGGACCGCCTTAGGGCTTGTGGTGGGCACGGACAGTTTCGGTGCGTCGCCAGCGGGGGCTTTGTCGGCAGTCTTGGGGTTGATCAGCACCACGGGCGGACCTGAAGATTCCCTTTCAGCTACCGCGGTGGATTGCGTTTTCGCTGTCTCCGTCAACGACCCCGCCGGCTTCTCTTTTGCCCTGTCCCTTGCCTCAGGCGCGGCCTGCGACGTATCCGCCTGCACCGCCGCTTGGCGTTGCGCCACCGTAGCCGCGGCCGCCGCGCTCTGCTCCGGCTTTGGATCGGTCTGTTTCGCCACAGACAGCGCCGTGGGAGAGGGCACTTCAATCGACAGGCGGCCGACATAGAAGGCGGCGGCGGCGGTTATCGCAAGCAAGAAGCCAATACGGCCCCTCGTCCATCGTTCACGCCGATCGCTGCGCCACGTGAATGAAGGGGTTGCAAACTCAGCGCTGGACATGAGAGGTAAGCTCGCTTTTTTCTAGAAACTTTCGAGGTGCTTTCAGTTGCCGTCGCCTACTTCCAGTTGGTTGCCCTTAAGCCCGTTGGATTGCTTTTCGGGCTTACACCAAAAACGGGCCGCTCCTGCTTCAGTTCCGAGACGCACAATGGTCTCGGTCCCTTGTTGGGACAGCTTCTTGGGACAGCTTCCCAGCATGATCACAAGGGAATACGACGGAACGGCGCCATTCCGTCGCTGCTTTCGCTATTGAATGCACTGAGCATGCGCCGGCATGACCCAATGCTGCAGCTCAGCTCTAGCGGCCGCGCGGTAGCTACGCCGTGGACGATATCGGCAGCCTTGATGGAGGAGAGCTGCGTGAACGGCGAGCGACCCCGATCAGCATCATTCTCCGTGCGGCCAACTGGCGTCTGAGCTGTGGAAGAGCTGCCACCTACGCGCTCCTCACCCGGCTTGTAGCGGGGAAGCTCCGCCTGCAGCAGCGGTCACGCGATGAACCCATCGTGCAGAGGGGAGATACGGGAGCACTCGTTAGGCGCATGCGCGTCCTCCTCCGGCATGGCGAAGCCGAAAGCCATGCTATCGAGCCCAAGCATTTCCTTGAAAAAAAATCTGCGCCTCGCTTTCCCTGTGTCGCGCTACCGCGCCCCCACCAGCACGTAGTCCGGAGCATCGCGCCCACGGAAATATTGCGGCTCCTGTTGGTGGCCAAGTTTGCTGGCAAGATCGGCGACGCGCTCCACCAGAAAATCCCGCAAGGCCATCGTCGTGATTTGCCTGCCACTGTCGCGCTTTGCGGCCTTGCCTGCGATGCCCTCGACCACAGCGTAGGTAAACAGCCCGTGTCCGAGATCAAGACGCTCCAGCGCCTCCTGATCCCAGCGTGCAGCAGAATACACGATGACGTTCGTCTCATAGCTGTCGTTGCTGAGGCGCTGGTTGTAGCTATTACCGGCATGGCAGGTGTCGAGAAACAGGATGCGGCGCCCTTTGGCGCTTTCGATGGCCTCCTGGAAAGCGTACCAGGGGATAACGCTGGCGGATAAAAAACCCTCAGTCGAGTGCTTCGCGGCATCAGTTGGGAGGAAACGGTAGTTCGGTCCTTCATTGACGCCGTGTCCGGCGACAAAGACGACCACGGTATCGGTTTCCCTGGTCTGACGCAGCATGCCCAGAGCGTTGAGGATATTGGCGGCCGTCGGAACATCGCCGGCGCTTGCGCCGTTCACCAGGACCCGCGACACCACGCGCTCATACTGTGATCCGACATGTTGCTTCATCGCTGCGGCAAACGCCATAGCATCGGCGCCGGAGAAACGCAGATCGCTGCCAGGCAGGTTCGGATAGTCGTCGACGCCGATGGCAAGAACATAGAGGGTGCCCCGCTTGTCGAGATCGCCATCGCCGTCATGCGTGACTATAAGATCGGCGCTGGTTTCTCCCGATTCGCCGATGCCGATAACACGGATGGCATTGCGCCCCTTGGCGAGCGGCACGACGAAATTCAGCGCGCCGGGTGCGAAGCCGCCGCCTTGCTCCGGCTGATGCTCAGCGATTTGCTGCCCATTTACTTGAATGCGGATCACCTTCATGGGGGCGCGGGTCGCTTCGAGCAGAATTTCCAGATTGACACTGCCGCCGGCGAGAACCGCATTCGGCCTCGGCGAGGCGATCCGTAGGCGCGGCAATGGCTTGGCGAGCAGGTCGGCTAGCCTGAAGTTGCCATCTTGGGCCTCTTTCGCGGCCGCTTCGGCCGAAGCGAGTTGGATCGCCCGGGCAATGATGTCCGGGCGGTTCAATGCCTTTCGAAACTGGACGGCAGTCACATATTCGGCCTCTCTATCCGGACCGCGATTGATCTGCCACCCCATCAGCTCAGTTCCTGGACCGGAAGCGGCATAATAGCCCTGCGGCATCCACATCACCCACTCGCCGCCTTTGCCGTAGAACACACTGACCAGCAACTCGCGGGTATTGAGATTCCAGAGGCGCAGCGTCTGGTCGGTAGAACCCGAGAGCAGGATGCGGCCATCGGGCGAGTATGCTAGCGAAGAGACTTCCCCCTCGTGCCCGATGAACTTCCCGAGCCGCTTGCTTTGACGATCATAGTTCTTGCCTTCACGGTCATAGGCCATGATTCCGTCCCCGGAGCGGCCGGAGATGATGGTCTCGCCATCGGGCGAAAAACTGGCAGTGGCATGCTTGAAATTAAGAATGGCCAAACCGTGGGCCGAGGGAATGGAAACGATCGTCTGCCCGCCTTGTTTGACGTCGAGACGATAGCCTCCCTTGTTGATTTCCAGCGACCATTCACCTTGGGTGTTCCCGGCGCGATGGAAAGCCTCAGCAGCGGTACGATCCAAACGCTGCAAGTAGGGCAAGGAACTGTGTGCGCTTGGCAGCGTCATTGCATATTGGAGGAGATCGCGAGCGTTGGGGCAGGCGCTCTGCTGAGAGCACGCATCCCCATGGCCCCAGCCGATCTGCCGGCCGTCGGCCGAGAATCCCACGGCAAGGACCGGCCGCCCCTGCCCGCCAAGCTTCAAAGGCTGGCCATCCGGGCGAAGACGGGGCTGGCCCGTCCGTAGATCCCAGAGGTGGATTTCATTGTTGGTGCCGCCGGCAGTTGCCGCCCAGCGCCCGTCCGGGCTGATCGCAGTGGCGCTAACGGCTTGGTCATGGCCCAAATAGGTAACGATCGCTTGCCCGCTCGCGACGTCGTAGATATGGCAGCCATGCCCATCTGGAACGCCTGCGACACATGCTAGAAGCGTCTTTGCATCCTGGCTGAAGCTGAGGTTACCCGTACTCGATCCCTGGCGCGCCAGCACTCGGCCCGGAACGCCGATCTTCTCACCGCGTCTGTCGTACATCGACCCGGGATCCCAGAGCCGGATCTCCCCGCTCTCATCAGCGGTGGCGATGGTCGCATCCGACGCGACAGCCAGGCTGACGACGTTGGCGCTTTGGCCCTCCCCGCGGAGAGTTTCCAAGCCATCCGCGACGCGCCATACTATGGGACCTTTACTGCCGGTAGTCACTGCGCGCGCCGCATCCGGCATAAAGCCTACGGCGGTGGTGTTACTGAAAGGGTTATGCTTGCGTTGACGCTGCTCCACGTCCCAAATGCTGGCGAAGACGGACGCGTTAGTGGCATTCCCCGAGATCAAGTAACGGCTATCGGCTGAGAATGCTAAGTTGAAAGCGAGGAATTTGTCGGTCTCAAGCCGGGCCACGAGCCGGCCTGAGCCGAAATCATAGAGACGGATCCCGAACTCATTCAACAACCGTGAGCCGAGAGTCCAGCCCCCCACTGCCAACCATTTGCCATCGGGCGACAGCGCTGTGGCGTAAATTCTTCCTTGGATGCCCGGGGCACTTTCGCCCCGGATCGTCCGCACCGTCTTGCCCGTAGCTAGATCCCAGACCCGAATGGTTTTGTCTTCCGATGCCGAAACGAGCTGCCTACCATCCGGTGTGAAAGAAATGCCCACGATGGGCAACGTGTGACCCCCAGTGTCGAGCATTGGCAAGACGTCACCCATCAGCTGCTGCGCGCGCAAATCGCTCGTAAGGAGCGTCAACCCCAACAGCAGCGGCGCAATGAAACGCATGCCGGTCCCTCCCTGTATTTCGTGCTGACCTTGTGGACACGCTCACAACCACTTTCGCTGAACAATATGGCGCGCCTGAGTGCCAGGAACTGCCAGAGCTAGTGTTAGCGGCATTGCCCAATTTGAGCCGCTCCCCCTTACCTCGTACACCCCTGACACCAATTCGTTTCCTGGCGAATTGTTGACCTTGCCCACCGGCTGCTCCGCCCAACCGACGACGGCCCTTGAGCGTGTCGGCATGGACGAAATTGTGACGGCCATCATCGCGTGCTTGTCATTAATCTCAAGAGCGCCAAGGCCCCTGGCATCACGTTGCCGCCCACCCCGGCTCGCCAGCGCCGACGCGGCTATGAGTAGTTGGCGCGTCGGCTTGCTGCAGTGCATGCCGCCCTTGGTGTGCAGGTTCTCGGACGACTGCATGACGAGCCCATCCACACGCAGTCAGGCGCAGCGGCCTGCCGGTTTCTTGCGATCGGAAGGGGGCTATTTCAACGGCAAAAACAGTTCGGCGACCGCCTCATGCTCCCGCACCTCCGGGAAAAAGCTCAGCCGCTGGCAATAGATCGGCAAGTCGCGTGCTTCCTCGCGCTGGCCGGAAGCCAGTCGTGATAATGGCAGAGCGCGGCGGGCTCCAGATTGTCGGTGTTGCCGACGACGCGCAGCGTCCGCCAGAGATCTCGCCGGCTTTGATCTGCTCGCCGTTCGCCGCGGTCGGTCGGCCGGCCCCGACACAAAGGTCTACGCGACAATCGGCAGGCGACGTAGGACGCCGCTCGGAACGCCAGACCTTGTCTTGGTGTGCAGGCCAGCGGCCTTGCGCCAGGCGATGAACCACTGGATGGTGGCGCCGAGCGTCGCTGGGTCGCCCCGATGCTCCATGATCGCCACTGGCACACATGGCGAATCGTCACGACGTCAGGGGTAAAAGTCTTCTGCATTAAACTGGTCGAGGAACCGACCTGGCGGTCACGCTACGTCGATGTCAGCAAGTGTATGAGGCCGTGTGGCGCGATCTCGAGCGGCTTGCCCTTCTCGAAGCGGGTGAGCCGGTCCGTCAGATGAAACATGGCGAACACGTCCGCCAGCTGATCCTGGCTCTCTCGCAGATGAGCCCAGCCTTCGTTGTGCACCGAGACGAGTATGGCATTTGGGAAGGCTGCGGCAGCTTCCAGCGCATCCTCGCTACCCATCGTCATGTGGAAACGGCCGCGCGGCTCGGCCGCACCAGTGAACAGTACGACGACCTTGGGTGAGAAGCGACGGGCAACCTCTGTGGTGCCCTCGAACCACAGCGTATCGCCGGTGACGTAGATCAGATTACCCGGACGCTCGTCGCCCAGCGCAAAGCCGATGACATCGCCAGCATCAACACCGAGGGGGCCGTGGCGTGCAGGCGTGCCCGTTACCGACAGTTTCTTGCCCGCCCGTCCCTCCAATATGCGAGTCTCGAATGGGGAAACACCAATCGCGTTCCCACCGAGGCGTTCTGCTCCCGAGTTTGTTGTGTAGGTCACGCCCGCCCTCGCCAGAAGTGCACGGCCGGAATTGTCGAGATTGTCGAAGTGATGATCGTGGCTCAGCAGGACCGCGTCGAGTTTGCCGACGTCCTCAGCCGAAAGGGCAGGGCCCTCGGTCTTCACGTGCTTCACCGGACTGTGAGGGCCTTGGTATTGACCCGGTGGATCGAAGGTTGGGTCGGTCAGAAGTCGTAAGCCATCATATTCAATGAGAACGGTCGGCCCTCCTATCAGGGTCAGCTTAATGTTCGGGGCGGGTATGGGAGTATCCTTTGCGTGCAATTTCCGCTCCATGACCAATCAGAATGCACGGTCTTGGTCCGAACGCGGTTCGAGGTGAGCATTTTCCAGCGACCGACGCCCAGGAGGCATTACTCGGCTGGGCCGGACAGGCCGGTCTTGCCCACTGGACCGCGATCGAGATATGGGGTCTGGCTCCGGGATTTCATCGCCCAGTCGGCGATCTCGTCCTTTCGGCCGAACCAAACGCCAGGCTTGCTCTTCGCATAGGTGAAGAAGCGGTCCAGCACCCGGACGCGACCAGCATGGCCGGAAATGCGGTCATGCAGGCTCATCACCATCATCCGGCGACGTGTGGCGGCCTCCTCGTAGAGCTGGTCGAACTCGTCCCTGAGTGCCTGCTCGTAGGCGGCCGGGTTCCAACCTTCAAAGGGGAAGGAGACAATGTCATTCATGTGAAACGTGTAAGGCACGATGGCGAAGTCACCGCCCTTAACCGGCACGATAAAGGGCTCATCCATACTCGCCTCGTCGAGATAATAGGTAAAGCCGAGGCTCTTCAGGATGTCGAGCGTATGCACACTGTTACGCACCCAATAGGCGCTCCAGCCCTTCGGCCGCACGCCGGTCGCACGCTCGATGCTGCGGATGTTGTCCTCGATGAAGCGGCGCTCATCTTCGAGACTGAGATCATAGCTCGCCGACCATGTTCGGCCATGTGCAGCGGCCTCGTGGCCGCGGCGTACAACCTCCTTGGCGAGCTTCGGGTTCTTGTCGACGGCCTGGCCGATCATGAACGCGCTCAGCTTGATGTTGTGCTTGTCCATCAAGTCGAGCAGGCGCGGCGTCCCCGCATAAATGCCGTACTGGAACACGCCATTTGTCGGCATGTCCGGCAGGCCGTTCTTGATCGACTGGGGAATGACCCCGGGCGCTCCCGAAATAGGCTGGCCACCGCCCTCGTACATCAGCGAGATGCTGACCGCGAGGCGAGCGTTGTTGGGCCAGAAGGACATTTTTTCGATCATGATGGCCGTCTTTTCTCTTCGCGATGCTGTCATCGCAGCATCTGAACGGCAAAGGGACAAATCAGGCGAAACCCTGATTGCGCTTCCAGGCGACCGCAGTCCCGGGTTCTTGCGGCAGGTTGGGGTGGCCAAGGCTCGGCTTCGACCACGTCGTCGTGGCCGCGATGCTTCGCCACGTCGAATGAGGGTCAGGCGCGGGGGCGGCAACCAGCCTCACCCCATCCACACCCTGAGCACCCGCGTTGGCGCGAGCGAGCCCGTAGGCATAACGCAGAATGTCGTCGCGACAGATCTTGTCGTAGAGCACATAGGAGCGAAAAGCAGGCTCCGCCTTCGCCTAGCAAGACAGCTTTCCTCTTTTCACAAAGCAGAAGTTGAAGTTCGGCAAGGGTGGCGTAGCCTCACAAGCCAAGTTTGAAAAGGGTCCCGTCTGCCCAAACCTTGTCCTGCGAGCCGAGACCGGTCTCACGGTGCATCTACACCGAGCGAACAACGTGCCGTCCCAACTGATCATACACGGGGCGCAGAGCGCGGGAAATTGCACCCACTGATGTGTTGGGCGGTCGATCACTTCGGGAAAAATCCCGAGGCCGGCACGCGTGGCGCTTCAAGCAAAGAGGCTGCGGCCGATTTGGTGCTGGCAGCTCTCGGCAAAAAAGGGCTCAGCGGCAGCAATCGAGAACACACGATTAGCTATCCGCTGGCGATCGGCAAGGTCAGGAGTACCCTTTCAACATGACCGTCCTAGAGGCGCCCGAGCTGGATGCAGACGGCGACCCGATCACGGATTGCGCGGGCGATCTTTTCGACCTCACCGATGAAGTGGCACGTCAGCGCGGACAATAGGCCTTGGCGGTCAGTTGGCACCATATTGTTGTAGGTTCGGTGCGATCGGAGTTGGCAGGCTGACCTGGAATTTGACGTTTGCGGGGATGACTCCAGCGCGTCGCAGGCGGTCGAACTGCTCCCAGTATGCAATGGCCATGTCGGCGTAGCACGTGTTGAAGCTGGCGGGGTCCGGTTTGGAGCCCGGCTTGAGCCGAAGGCGTGGGATCTCTCGGATCAGCTTGCCGTCCCATTGGATGAACTTGAACGGCGGGACATCATGGGCGACCTCGATTGCCGGGTTCTTTCCGAGGGTGCGGAAGACGGTCTCGGCATCAGGCAGCGGAATACTGCCAACGAGGTGGACGATCGGATGCTTGCTGCGATCAAACATGGCGCTGGTCCTCCGCTTGCCGACAAGGACACCGATTTGCGAACCATACAAGAGCTCGGGTATCGAGAGAACCAAGCACACCGCGCACTACACCCGCGTTGCCGGGCGCCGATTCGAGGGGCTCTGGCGATGACCTGAGTTTTCGGCTGAGCTTGCGGGAGCCGGCACCGACCAGATGTCACTGGGGTGCAAAAATTTGCCGGCCGTGTTACGAAACTGGCCTTCACCGGATCCGCGGCAAAGGTCCCTCGGCATCGCGCGCCGTGCCTGATTTTGACTTAGAGCGGCCGTGAGCGCTTCGGATCGCTCATCGTTACCTTATTATCAACGGCGCCACGCCCAGGCGTTATTCTCACTTGAGCTTTGCCTCCTTAATGATGCGCTCGTAGGTGGCTTGTTGCATTCGAAGGAATGAGGCGAAATCGCTGCCGCACTCCCCGGCCACAGAGAATCCTTGAGCTTAAAGCCTCGGCTTTAGTTCCCCAGAAACAACGGCTCCACCGAACCAATTTGCCAGGTGAGCCACCACTGGACCGGTGTCTTTGCAGGAACCACCACACCAAACCATGCGTCCTCTTCGAAATTCGGATATCCAAGTTCGGCGACCGTCGGAACGTTGGCTAGCAGCTCGTTGCGCTTAAGTGAGGCCGTGGCCAGCACACGCAGGTTGCCGGCCGCGATCAGCTCGGAGGCGGAAGGATAGTTGATGAACAGCGAGGCAACGTGCTGGCCAAGCAGCGCGGTGACGGCGGGAGCGCCACCCGGGAACGTCACGGCAATCATGTCGATCGTGGCGGCACGCTTGAGCTTCTCGTAGCCGATCTGCTGGCTGGTGGCAGGGCCGTTGAAGGCCATAGTCACCTCACCGGGCTTGGTACGCGCCGCGTCGATGAGGTCCGTCAGAGTGCGGTACGGCGACGCGCTGTGGACGACGACGACATTCGGCGACCGAGTGAGCAGACACAGGGGCTCGAAGCTCGCGAGCGGATCGTAGTTCCGCTTTCGGAGGGCTGGATTGATCAAAAAGGAGTTTGCGACGATCAGCGCCGTACTACCGTCAGGCTCCGCACGAGCTATGGCCTCTGTGGCTATTACCGTGCCAGCTCCAGGCCGATTTCTCGACGATGATTGTCGCATCGTGTGCTCGCGCAATTTGCTCTGCGAGCAAGCGCGCTAAGGCGTCCGCACCGCCACCCGGCGTAAACGGAACGATGATTTTAATGATCCGCTTGTCCTGCGACCACGCAGGATCAAGCGTTGTCGCCAGCAAAATGCCAGTAACCATCGCTTGAATTACCGCGCCGAATAGCCACCGCAGGAACGTTGCGCGGAGACGTAGCATGCTTCACCCTCCTTCACCGCTCGCGCTTCGAGATGCGTGGAGGCTATACGAGGTTGGCATCCACGAATAATACTGGTCTTGCATGTAGTCATACGATTTACATATGAGGCGTGAGCTGGACTTGACAGATCAGCGGGGCAGCCGGATCAAGCTACACGACCTGCGGATATTCATAGCTGTCGTCAAAGCGGGAAGTATGGGGAAGGCCGCACGGCAGCTGAACGTCGCGCAGCCCAACATTTCGAATTCTGTTGCCAACCTTGAGCGCGCGCTCGGCGTGCGACTGCTCGATCGTGGCCGACAAGGGGTTGACGCGACTGCCTACGGTCGAGCATTGATCGATTGCGGAGTTTCCATTTTTGATGACCTGCATCAGGGCCTAAGCAAGATCAGGTTTCTCGCTGATCCGACGGCCGGTGAAGTGCGGATTGGAACGACCGCATTCCTAGCAGCAAGCTTCGTATCCGCTGTGATCGACCGGGTGTCGAAGCGCTACCCGCGTGTCTCGTATCACATTGTGGCCAGGCCTGAAACTTTGCGTCGCGAGCTGACTGAGCGCCAGGTTGACCTCTTGATCACGCGTAGATTTGACTATCTTGCAGACAACTAATTCGATTTCGAGTTACTCTTCCATGGTGTCTGTTGCCAGGGGTCTTACTGACGCAGTCGGTAAGCCGCCCGGCCAGATCGCTCCTCCTGATGCAGACATAGATGCGACCGAGATCGCCCCATTTGCATCCCAACGTCGATGTCGCTGTCGTCAACGGCGACCGGGAAGTGGAAGAAGTGTAATCCTCCTGCAACGCCGCCGATCCTCGGAAAGAGCTGGCGGCCGGCCGCGCACGCGTGTTAGCTGCTCACGACGCCATTGCACAAGGGACGCAATCATGGCCTCGAAAATCACGAATGATCCACGTATCGATCCGCGCCTCAAAAAAATGTTCGGGGCGATCCCTGAAGAGGCACGGCCCGGCAATGTCGCGAGCCGCGAGCAGCTGCTTGCTGAAGAGCAAACGGATGCTGCCAAGGCGCGCATTGCGATGCTCGAAGCGATGTCTGCGATGTGCGATAACGAACAGGTCGCGCCATCCAACGGCTTGAAGATCACAACCGAGACCTTTCGATCCGAACCCGACGGCAACATCATCAAGATCCAATACATTCGCCCGGACACCACCGAGCGCCTGCCGTGCGCCTACTACATCCACGGCGGGGGCATGCAGTTCTTCTCCTGCTTCGACGGTATGTACAAAGCGTGGGGTCGCGTGATCGCGGCCCAGGGCGTCGCCGTCCTGATGGTGGACTTCCGCAACGCCATTCGCCCGTCCTCCGCGCCAGAAATAGCCCCGTTCCCAGCCGGGCTGAACGACTGCGTCTCGGGCGTCAGATGGGTGGCCGCGCACGCCAATCGCTTAAATATTGACCCAAAACGCATCATCGTGGCAGGTGAAAGCGGCGGCGGTAACTTGACGCTTGCGACCGGATTGAAGCTGAAGCGCAATGGCGACATCGGTGTGATCAAGGGCCTCTACGCCCTCTGTCCCTACATTGCCGGCGCGTGGCCGCTGCCGCAGAACCCGTCGTCAACGGAAAACAACGGCATTCTGCTCGATCTGCACAACAACCGCGGGGCGATGGCCTACGGCATCGAGGCGTTTCGCGCGAAGAACCCTCTGGCTTGGCCGAGCTTCGCGACCGACGCCGACGTGAAGGGCCTGCCGCCAACAGTGATCCACGTGAACGAATGCGATCCGCTACGCGACGAGGGCATCAACTTCTATCGCCTGCTGATCAAGAACGGCGTCCCCGCACGCTGCCGCCAAGCCATGGGCACCACGCACGGCACCGAGATTTTCGCGATCGCCTGCCCGGACATCAGCTACGACACGGCGCGCGACATAGCAGCGTTCTGCAGAAGTGGTTTTGACGAACGACGGCGCGGGGAGGGCTAGAATATCTCCGCCGCGTTCCGTCGAGCACCACGCACCTCGATACCTCGTGGAATCACTCATGCACCGGCACTGATCGACCGCCCACGGTCATCGAAATAACGGACAAACAGATGACCGCCACCTCCTCACCATTCAAGAGCAATTTGGATGGCCAGGAGATCGTTGCGGTTTCTACGTGGGAACGAGTCGAGTAGTCGGAAAATCGCGGGGGACGGCTGCGCCGGGGAGGCGCGTGCGCCATCGCCGGGAACGCCCTGTTGCGGCCGACTCCGCTAATGCGCGCTGGCAGCGCCAGCCCACGCCATGATCGACATAGCATCACCGCAACCGTTCGCCTCAACGTTAGGCGTGCTCAGCGGGAAGGAGCGGGGCTTTCTGTCGCCGCCAGGTAGCGCGCGGCATCCTGGCTGGGCTCAATGTCGCGGCGCATCAGGCGCCCGGAAGTAGATGCTGTTGAGGCCGAAGTTGACCTCTCGGTCTCGGTCGTGGCCAGCCTCGTCGGGTCAAAGAATAGCGCAGCGCTGCTCAATCAGTCAGAGATCTACTGCCGCTCCATGATAAAGACTACGCCCGTTGTCCGCACATTCCCGTCTGGAGGCCCGATGCAGCTTATCGACCTGAGCCGTGAGATTTGCCACAAGATGCCGCGCATCATGACGCATCCGCCGATCATCATCACACCGTTCGGAACGCACCAGGAGATTCGTGAGGCCGACGGCTACAAGTTCTCCTCCGCCACCCTCTCATTGGCCATGGGCGACCACGCCGGCACGCACGTAGATGCACCGGTGCATTTCGATGCGAGACCCGGAGCCAAGAGCATCGACGAGATACCGCTCGAAAACTTCTTCACCGAGGCCGTTTGCCTCGACCTCTCGCACAAGCCCCTGAGATCCGACATCTCCATCGAGGACCTGCAGAAGGCTGAAGCGACAGCGGCCATCACCATCATGCCCAGGGACACGGTCCTCCTGCATATGGACTTTTATCGTCGCTGCTACGGCACCGAGGGCTATCTCACGGACTTTCCGGGCCTCACAAAGGACTCGGCCACTTGGCTCGGCAAAAAGGGCATCGCGATGTTCGGCGTCGAGGCGGTGAGCCCCGGTCGGCCAGGCCGCAACAATTTCGAGGTACATCACGTCTGTCGGGATCTCAATTTCACCCACATGGAGGGGCTTTGCAACCTCGACAAGCTCGTGGGTAACGGCCGCTTCCGGTTCATCGGCTTTCCGCTCAAGATCAAGGGCGGCACCGGTAGCCCGATCCGCGCCGTCGCGCTGCTAGACGACTAGATTCCGGACGCCCTTGGCGGCTTGCGCCGGCACCCTGAAACAGTCGACAACGTCAGAGCGATTGCCGATGACGTGGAGAGAAATCCTCGAACCGAAGCCCGGAGCGACGCCATTCGATAGGCCCTTTGCATTCTTCTCCTAGTTAGACGCCTCTCTGCCTTTGCCCGTCACCCCATGCCGGGCTTTTTCGTTAGCCCCAGCCTGAGCCTGACTTGGCGGGCCCACCTTGCAGTGGCCCTTCGGCAGGTCCTTGCCACAGTGAAATACCGCCACCGTGACAATTTTATCCAACACCGGATCACTCATGTGGATCGTAAAGGCTGCAAGTGAATCCTTGTCTTGGGGGAATGCATGCAACGAGTAAGTTTTTCCCGCAACTAGTCCATACTCGACAACCTGGTCGTTTAGTTGGACCCATTTACCGGCGGCGGCGGCGTCGTTATGTCTTATGCTCACGCGAAACGTATGCCTGCCTGGTAGTAGAGCATAGCTGCACTGGGCGGCCTCGCCGACCAAACTCCTGTTTTCATCAATCCCTAGGACCGCCAGGCCAAAACCACACTGAAAAATTGAGAGCTCCGAGGCCGGACGCTCGGCGCCAGGATATGCCTTGTCCGTACCTCCCCATTGTCCAAGGGTATTTGCATTCATGGTGCAACCAACGTGCCATTGAGCCACAATGGCTAATACGACATAAGCCGCCCTCAGCTTCATCATCCGATATCCCCCCTTAGCAATTCGTCGGCAATAGAGTTGCCAGCGTGCCCCCGAAACAGTCGATAAGGCTAGCGCGCTCAGTTACGGGCTCCGTCACTCAAATCGAGGCGCCTATTGGGTACAGACCGCCAGGGGCGAAGCAAGGCTTCAGCGCTTTTTCCGTTTGAGGAGACGGGAATGGCGGATACCAGGGCTCACTGACGATCGGCAAGCCTGGGAAGGGCGACAGCGATGAGGACATCGTGGTCCGCATCAAATCCGACGCGCCGGTGCCGCGGCCCGATGAGCCGGCGCAGACAAATCCGGTGCTGTAGCAGGTGTGAGTGACGTGAGCTGGCCGCGTGTGCTTTTGGGAATTTGGACAATTTTCACAATCGGCTGGTTAGCGTTTGCCGGCTTTTTCGTATGGAAGCTTTGGCCACAGTACGATCGGTTCTTCAAGACGCCAGATAATCCACTCTATGACGCGATGGTCCGGAAGCACCTCACCGAAAGCCTTGGGTTTGCCCTTGTACCGCCAATGGCGTTGTTGCTGATTGGCTGGCTTGTTCTGTGGGCGGTGCGTGGCCCTCGGAGATGATAGGTGCTCCCCGTCGCGGACCGGTCACATTAGTGTTTCGAAAAGCTAACGGGAGACTGCCGCGCGCAGGGAAACGAGCCAAGTCTCGCTGCCACTTGATCGCGCTGTAAAGCGGAAAGGGCTAGCGGAGCTACAGCTGCGGCGTGTTGGTTTTTTTATATCACCTATATGCCGCTGGGTTCCGAGTCGCCTCGAATATATATGCCTTCAACTGTAAGTCTTGCCCGCGCCGCCGACCTCGGATCGGGGGGATCAGAGCCAGCCCCGCACCCGCACCGCTGGCCTCGATACTTGGATCGGCGGCGCACCTGTTGCACTTGAATTAGTTCTGAGACGGCGCGCTGGGGCATCCTTGGTCATAGACAAGAAGTACCGTATCGCGGGAACCCACCAATATTTTATTTGCAAACAGCGGCAGCAACATCGGCTTGCTTGCCGGCCCGGCGGGGAGCAAGCCAATCGTCCAATATTTCTCAACTTCGGACGGAACGCCTGCAACCGCGGCAACTGCATAGCCACCATATTCTGGAAGGTATTTGAGTGAAAGCGATACGCCTCCGTCTGCGGCCGGAAGGGTCTGCTCAACAGCATTGAGCGCCGACATGCCCGGATACCAAGGTATCGAATAGGACGCTGTTGTTCCGCCTTGCATTACCGAGACCATAACTGTTGGCGTCTTTGCCTTTCGCAATTTTGCAACGGCCATTGCAATCGCCCTCCTGCAAAGTTTTCGACTACGCTAATGGTTCATCGTTTAGAGCCCTAAATTGACGCCGGCACCCGACACAGTTTCGCTCAAAATGCGGGAGAGCTGCACATGAGCGGCAGCGCACGCGCCGGCCCTCCACGCGCATTCAACTGTCGTCCAAACAGGGGCCTTGGCGCCGAAGAAATGCGCCGGGCATCCACGCTCGCAATCAGGCACAACATCCATCCGGACAACGAGATCTGATACGGCGAGCCGACGTTCAAGCAGGCCAAGCGCGTTATGTGGAACCGCTTGACGCAACATTCCCGAGGACTGGGGCCGGGCCAGGCCGAACAACACCGAATGCGTCATGCAGATGAGAACGGGCCACGTCATGCGCGTGGTCGGTCTCGATGACCCCGACGCGCTGCGCGGCTCAGGCCTGTGGTTCTTCCTCAGGCAACGAGCGGGGACGGCGCCAAACCAGTGATTCTGCCCGCGATGCAACTGATGTTGCGCGGTGCGGCGGATGATGCCGAAGCGCTCTTCAAAAATTTGACCCGAGATATGACGAAGAAGTGTGCAAAGCAAATTCAGAGTAGAGCTGCTCGAGCTAGAAGGATGAGAGGCGAGCACCTAACAAACACGCGCCATGCCATCACAACGACTCTTATATGATTTCGATGTCAGCCAGGTGCGAACCCGCGCAGACTTCCAGCGTGATGGGCCGACACTTCAAGATGGATCCTGACCATGCCATGATTTGGCCCTCGATTTCTCAGGGACTGGCGTATCTGCCGACAGCTTGCACCTTCCGCTTTCGAGGCTGGGCTGAGTTTGAACAGCATATGCCGCGTTACGCTCGCCGACTACGACGAATGATTCAAAGTTTCCAGAAGCATATCAGCGAGGAGACATACACGATTGAATATGCCTGACAAATCTTAGCAATAGTGCTGGCATGACCCCGTGCTCAAGGCACCAAAGACCTGGGACGCCGAGGCCAACGGCCGCCCGGGTCGCGGTGCGCGTCGAGGGCCGCGCATTTTCGAGCGCATGGGAGCGACGCCGGCCGAGCTGGAATTGCTCAAGGCCGGCGGCAACGTCCGCCTGACAGTCTTCGGAGCCCAGCCGCCCATCGGTCTATGCATCCACAGTTCGAACGGGACTGCGACAGATGGGAGAAGTGGAAGGCGAGGTCGAGCCAATGACGTAGCGCCCTATCCCTCATGGCGTTGAGCGCCTGGTGCTGGGCCGCACATTGGCCCCACCACGCGCTGTCGCCATCGGAGCCCGGCCAATTCGACGGTTATTGCCACTGGCTGTAAGCGCAAGGTGGCTCGTGCGCTAGCTGTGGCCAGCCGGTCATCACACCCCGGCGAGCCTCATCGCCAGATATGCCGCAGCGATGACCAAAAAGAGCACGCCAAAAAGGCGGACGCGACGAATCTTGTGCTCTTCGGCGGGTTTCCGCAGAAACATCTGCGGCCAAGCCAAGGCTAGGAGCCCTGCAATTCCTGGAATCGCGACGTCGACGTATGACATGGTCATCTCCTCCCCTACTGTGCACATCCTGATCAGCACACAGGGCCGAGGCGGCTCTGGGGCGAACGCTGCAAACTCCTGACATCTCTTGTCGGCGGCAGGTTCCTTCGCTCACGCGGCGGGTGCCTCGGAGACCCAGCCAACGAAGTGACTGACCTTGCGTGCTGGCATGGCCAAGGGCCGCAAGCGAGCGTGAAACTATCCCTTGCCGCCTGGGATGCGGCCCTCCGGCCAGCGCTCGGCCTCGTAGGTCTCGATCGCCTCGACCAGCTTGATATACTCGGCCTCTTCCGGCGAGCCCTCAGTGCAGCCGTAAAGCTCGTCGGCCCTGGCGACGAGCAGCGCGTGCATCTTGTCCGATACGCTGGCGAGGTGGGCAACCGCTTCGGGGGAGCTAGTCCAAACCCCCTTGTCGCACGTGTAGCCCAACTCTTTCATCGTCTTGGTGGTTGTCGCTTGCCGACTGGTGGCGCCCATGGGAGGCCCTCACACTTGCGTTTTGATTTGGGTCGCAAGGTAAGCGATTCGTCCCTTTGCCCGGTGGCGGCAGCGGGCACATATTTGTGGAAATGTTGTATCCGAAACCACCGCCGAAAATACTCCTCCATCCCCGCTTCGCGCACTGCAACGGCAAAGGTTGGGTGTGGCTTCAGGATACCCAAGAAGACCTCGGGCTGCCGCTGATGGCGCTTTATCTGCGCCGCGCCGCCCGAACAATTCCCACGCGCCGGCTGGGGCTCTAGAAGGAGCACCTTGCCGTCGTGAGCGGGATGTCGGTCGTCGGCACGATGATGCGGCACGTTGGCGGCACCCTCGGTGACTGCTGGTTCTGGTCGATCACCTGCGTCCTGACCGACGATACCCGATGACCGGCCATGCGCCAACGCGCGAGGAAGCGCAGGCGCAACTCGCCGAGGCGTCGAGGGCGTGGCTGAAGGACCGGTTTGCGAAAAGTGGAGTAAGGCACATGTTCATTATGCTTGAAAAAATACTCGGCAGCGACGAGACCGTTGTCGTCGGGGTGAACGTCAACCTTGTAAACAAGGTTGAGCCCGGGCCGCAGAGCAGTCGCGGTGAGCAGACCACGCGAATTTATTACAGCAACGGCCAAAGTGACGTGGTCGCAGGTCAGGTCGAAAGGACCCTTGAACGGCTCAATAACGATGCCGACGTGACCTCGCTGGGATAAGGGGCCCGCTGCGGCAGCAAAGGAGACGCCGCAGCAGAGCCAATCCAGCCTAACCACCCAGAGAGCCCATTAGAGCGTTGGTTGATCGCGGCAACAGGCTACGATGTCCTGCCCAAGTATTTAGCGACTTCGTCAACCAGCTCGAGCATGTCGTTGGTCGATAGCTGCGCGCTCCGTTCGGCGGCCTCGCGCCGAAACTCCGGCGTGTCCGATCCCGCGAATAAGAAGAACGGGAGCTTGCTGCCGCTGTCGCCGAGCAACTTGAGCAGGCCGTAGCCGGCGCGCATGTCGTCTCCGCGACCCATGTCCGAGATCACGAGGTCACACTTGCGTCGCTGGAATGCTGCCATGGCGCGCTCGGTGCTGGTCGCCTGTTCAATGTCGAGGCCAAACTTCTTAAGCGCCCTCACCGCAAGCTCGTTGTTGGCTGCCATGTCGTCAACCCAGAGAATTGCCTTGCCGACCAGATTGTTGAGCGTCTCGGGTGTAAACACGCGGTCGACCGTGGCGCGGATGGATGCGCGGTACATCGACTTGAACTGCCCAGGGGTGGCGAGGCAGCGAAAGTACCCCAATTCCGGCGCGAGACTTGAAAGCGCCGAGGATGGACGACTATCAGAACGCCGCGCGAGTTAGAGGTCCCAAGTAGCGCGCTGACCGGGTGCTTACCCGAGCCTAAGATCTGAGGGGGCGTTTGGAAGATGGCGACCCCGGCAGGATTTGAACCTGCGACCCCCTGATTACAAATTTGGGGCTTTAGCTGGAAAATCAGTGCCCATTCCGAGTTGTTCATGCGCCGTTCTGAAATTGCAAGATCAAAGGCTTAGCTCCTCACTCGGAATGAAACTCTGAGCCAGAGGACGACAAGCCTTTGGCAATTCTGCTTTGCTTCTGTGGCTAGCCGCGCGCCTTTGCGCGCCTGGGCAGCTGCTTGCCCGTGCCGCCGCATTCGCCGCAAATCTTCTTGCGGAACGGAAGCCGCCTTTGCACTCGGCCGGTCGCCTTGCAGATCGGGCAATCCGTCAATCGCCGTTGGGGCTATTGATGTATGAAGAAGCGCACCGGCATCGCAGCCGATGCCAACAGCGTCACTTTCAAGATCAAGGATTACCGGATCGAAGGGCCCGGACGCTACACGACCATGACGCTTGAGGTGGGGGAGTTTATCCGTCGTTTCCTGCTACATGTCCTCCCCAAGGGCTTCCACCGCATCCGCCACTACGGCCTGCTTGCCGGTACGACCAAAGCCGAGACGATCACCAAGGCTCGCGAGCTGCTCTTCATCTCACAACCAGAGGACCTCCCTCACGATCAGGACGTCGCGGCGAGCACCAAGCCGTGCCCCTGTTGCGGCGGCCGCATGGTCATCATCGAGAGCTTTCAGGCCGGCTGCCACCCGCAGCATGCACCGACCGCCAGGATCGACACATCATGACCGTTGTTTCAGCAGGCCGCTGTAGTACCCGTCGCCGGTGCTGGTCATCATCTAGCTGCCAAGCCGCTCGCCTTAAGCCTTGCCCGCCACAGAAAATACGTCTCACTCTCCTCCCAATTCAACGCCACAACGCTATCGCCCACTACAGCCGCCATCCATTACCCATCCAGCTTCCTTTGCTTGGTGATCTTCGCCTCTCGAGTAATCAACCTGCGACCCTGAAATCCCCATAGCACCCGCGGCATCGCCACCACGTACATCTCGCGGGTTCTTTCCCTGGTGACTTTCCGACGCCGGCCCCGCACATTTGTCGCGCCCGTAGCCACGGGCCGGCATCTGAAACTCTTCACATGAGGAGAAGTCTCAGAACCGCTTGCGCCACGTGTAGATCGTCTGCTCGCTCACCCCTTCCCGCTTCGCCACCGTCGCGATTTGGTCGCGATCCGCCTCACGCGGGATCGCCACGATCTGCTCGTCCGTGAACCTCGATTAGCGCATGCTTCCCCCCATCCAGGAGGGCAGTCTCTCAACTAATCAATGGTCCGAAAACCCTGGGGCAGGTCAGATTCCGAAATGCCCCATGGTTCCTAACGGTCGAGGTCCTGCGATCATTGCCCGCGCCGGTGCGCCCATCTGCTTGCCAATAGGGCCGCCGGATCGATAGCATTGTCCTGCTGACACCGGATCCTCCGGCACGTCAGATGGGGAACACAACAATGTTCATCGAGAGCATCGTTCGGCGTTCCGTCCTGGGCGCGGTGGCGGCCCTGGCGGTGGTTGCAGGTTGGGGCCCGCCCGGCGCCCTGGCCCAGCAGGTGATCAAGATCGCGGCTGGTGCGCCTCTCACAGGCTCGCTTGCGAAGCAAGGGCAGGAGGTGGCTGACGCCGTGAAGCTTGCCGTCGACGAGTGGAACGCCAAGGGCGGCGTGCTCGGCATGAAGATCGAGTTCGTGGCCGCCGACGACCAGGGCAATCCTCAGGTCGGCGTGGCCGCCGGAGAAAAGGTGGCGGCCGATCCCGCGGTGGTCGGCACGGTATGGGGTATAACGAGCAGCACCTGCATTCCGGTGTCTGAGGTCCTCGACCGGGTCAACCTCGTCATGATCACGCCGGGCTGCAGCAACCCGAAGGTCACCGACCGGGCACTCAAGACCGTCAACCGGCTCTGCGCCCGCGATGACTTCCAGGGGCCAGCCGGCATCATCTTCGCCGTCAATGAGCTCAAGGCCAAGAAGATCGCCATCTTCGACGACGGCACCACGGGGCCGCGTGGCGCCGCCGACGAGGCCGAGAAGCAGGCGAAGGCCATGGGGATCACGGCGTTGCGCTTCGTCCTGCGCTCCGGCGACAAGGACTTCCGCGCGGTGCTCGGCACGGTGCCCAAGGATGTCGATGTGATCTATGCCAGCTTGTGGGCCCCGGATGCCGCGCTCATGGCCAAGCAGCTTCCGGACGTCGGCCTCAACGCGAAGATGATCGGGCCCGATGGCCAGTTCGAGCCCATCGACTATGTCGAGGCGTCGGCCGGCGGCGCCGAGGGCAACTACGTCACATTCTTCGTGCCCGACATGAAGAAGCTCCCCGCCGCTGCGAGCTTCGTGAAAGCGTTCGAATCCAAGCACGGCGCCTTGAGCTCCTATGGTCCGCTGGCCTACGAGGCGGCCAACATCCTGCTCGAGGCGATCAAGACGGTGGGCAAGGCCGATCGCGCCGCGGTGCGCGATGCGGTCCGCGCCACCAAGGACTACAAGGGCATCCTCGGCTTCCCGATTGCCTTCGACGTCAAGGGTGACGTGGCGACGCCGACGCTGTCCGTGTACCAGGTCAAGGGCAAGGGCTTCGAGCTGGTGAAGTCGGTATCGAAGTAGAGCCCAGCCATGGCGCTGCTCGAGATCGCCGGACTGAAGAAAAGCTTCGGCGGCCTCCATGCCGTGCAGGGCTTCGAATTCTCCATGAAGGAGGGGGAGATCGTCTGCCTGATCGGTCCGAATGGATCGGGCAAGACGACGATCTTCAACCTCGTCACCGGGATGTACGGCGCCACCGCCGGCCGGGCCACCTTCCTCGACCGGCACCGGCTGCTCGGGTTGAAGCCCCACGCCATCACCGCGCTCGGTATCGCGCGCACCTTCCAGAACCAGCGTCTGTTCAACCAGATGACGGTGCTGGAGAACGTCCTCGTCGGACGGAACTGCCGGTCGCGCGCCGGAGTAGCCGGCATCGTCCTCGGCCTGCCGTCGGTCCGTGCCGAGAAGGCCAAGGTGATCGACGAGGCCAAGGAGCTGCTCGCCCTCTTCGGCACGCGCCTGCTGCCGCGCGCCGACCGGCTCGCCTACTCGCTGTCTTATGCCAATCGCCGGAGGCTCGAGATCGCGCGCGCTCTGGCGACTGAGCCGCGGCTTTTGCTGCTGGATGAGCCCGCCGCCGGCATGAACCCCACCGAATCCCGCGAGCTGATGGCCGACATCCTGCGCATCCGGGAGCGCGGCATCTCCATCCTGCTGATCGAGCACGACATGACTATCGTGCGCGGCATCTCGGATCGCGTCATCGCGCTTGATCACGGCGTCCAGATCGCCGAGGGCGACTTCGCCACAGTGCGCAACAATCCGTTTGTCATCGAAGCCTACCTCGGACGCCGCGTCGCACATGCTTAGGCTCGACAAGGTCGTGACCTACTACGGGCCGATGATGGCGCTGAAAGGCATCGACCTCGAGGTGCGAAACGGTGAGATCGTCTGCCTCCTGGGCGGCAACGCCTCCGGCAAGTCGACCACCATGAAGACGATCCTCGGCCTCGTGCGACCACATTCCGGCACGGTCACCTTCGACGGCGACACCCTGAACGGGCTCGCCACGGGCAAGATCGTGAGCCGCGGCATCTCCATGGTGCCCGAGGCGCGCCGCGTCTTCGGCCGCATGACGGTGTGGGAGAACCTGCAGATCGGCGCCTACACCCGACGGGCCGAGCCCAAGGACGAGATCGACCGCGACCTCGATCGCGTCTACGGCCTCTTTCCGCGGCTCCACGAGCGCGCCGGGCAGTACGCCGGCACGATGTCGGGCGGCGAGCAGCAGATGCTGGCGATCGGCCGCGCGCTGATGGCGCGTCCTCGCCTGCTGCTCATGGATGAGCCCTCAATGGGGCTGTCGCCGGCGCTCGTCGATCAGGTGTTCGACATCATCCAAGAGATCAACCGCCAGGGCGTCACCATCCTGGTGGTCGAGCAGAATGCGTCGGTCGCGCTGTCCATCGCGCATCGCGGCTATGTCCTGCAGAACGGCCGCATGATGCTCAACGGCGAGGCAAAGGACCTACTGGAGGCCGAGGACGTGCGGCGCGCTTATCTGGGCGAGGAGTGAGACAGACGTGAACAACATCATTGCCATCCTCCCGCAGCAGCTAGTGTTCGGTTTGGCGCTCGGGACTGTTTACGGACTGATCGCGCTGGGCTACACCATGGTCTACGGCGTGCTCTTCATGATCAATTTCGCCCACGGCGAGGTGTTCATGATCGGCGCCTACATCGGATGGGGGGTGCTGGTCGCGCTGCTCGACATGGCGGTCGGCGGGCTGCATCCGATCTGGGTGCTGCCGGTGATGCTGCTGCCGGCCATGGTGCTGTGCGGTGGTCTCGGCATGGCGCTCGAGCGGTTTGCCTACCGTCCGCTCTATGTCCGCGGAGCAACGCGGCTCGGACCGCTTATCAGCGCGGTCGGCGCCTCGATCTTCCTGCAGAATGCCGTGATGCTCACCCAGGGCGCGCGCATGAAGGTCTACATGACGAACCTGGTGTTCCCGCGCACCTGGCGCTTCAACATCCTCGGCGTCAACGTCTCGGTGCTGCTGATCGTCATGGCCTCGGTCTCGCTCCTTCTCATGTGGGCGCTGATCGTGCTGGTGCAGCGCACCACCCTAGGGCGCTCGATCAGGGCCGTCTCGGAGGACCGAGAGATGGCGACTGTCATGGGGATCGATGTCGGCCGCGTGGTGGGCTTGACCTTCTTCCTGGGCTCTGCGCTCGGCGGTGCGGCGGGCGTCCTGATCGGGCTCTACTACACGCAGATCGACTTCGTGATGGGCTACTCGGCCGGGCTCAAGGCGTTCACCGCGGCAGTGCTGGGCGGTATTGGCAACATCAGGGGCGCCATGATCGGCGGGCTACTGCTCGGCGTCATCGAGAGCCTCGCGGTCACCTTCATCAATCCCGCCTTCAAGGACGTGGTGGCGTTCGGCGTGCTCATACTCACGCTCGTCTTCAAGCCGGATGGGCTCTTCGGCGAGTCGCTGGCCGATTGGAAAAAGGTGTGATGATCGAGCGCCTGCGCAACTACCGGAATTTTGGGCCGGCGCTCCTGCTCGCGGTCGGCGCGGTCGCCCCGCTCGCCGCGCCCAACGACTACGTCGTCGGCGTGCTGGCCCGCATCTGCCTCTATTCGCTGCTGGCACTCGGCCTCAACGTCGTCGTCGGCTTCGCCGGCCTCCTCGACATCGGTTACGTCGCCTTTTTCGGCATCGGCTCCTACATCTACGCCTTTCTTGCCTCACCGCATTTCGGCCTGCACGTGCCGTTTCTGCTAGTGATGCCGATCGTGACGCTCGTCGCCGCTATCTCGGGCGTCCTGATCGGTGCGCCGACGCTCAGGCTGCGTGGCGACTACCTCGCGATCGTGACGCTGGGCTTCGGCGAGATCACCTACATCTGCCTCGTCAACCTCGACCGTCCTATCAACATCACGGGCGGCCCGAGCGGGCTCATCTCGATCGATCCGCCATCGTTCTTCGGCTACGTCATCGAGCGCAACATCCAGTACTATTACCTGTTCCTCGTCACGCTCGGGGGGATGCTGCTGGCCTGTGTGCGGCTGCGGGACTCGAGGATCGGCTGGGCGTGGCAGGCGATCCGGGAGGATGAGCTCGCGGCAGAGGCCACGGGCGTCAACACGACGGTGGCCAAGCTGCAGGCCTTTGCCATCGGTGCAAGCTTCGCGGGCTTTGCCGGCGGGCTGCTTGCCTCCTGGCAGCGATCCGTGTTCCCCGACAACTTCCTGTTCCACGAGTCGATCAACATCCTGGCCATGGTGATCCTAGGCGGCATGGGCAACGTCGTCGGCGTCGTCCTCGGTGCGGCGGTCATCGTGGCGCTGCCCGAGATCTTCCGCGACCTCGCCCTTTACCGGCTGCTGGCGTTCGGCGCGATCCTGATGGTGCTCATGATCTTCCGGCCGCAGGGGCTGTTCCCGGCGCGGCCTGCGATGGCGGCCGAGGAGGCGCAGGAGGACGCCGCGGGGCGTAAGGTGGAGAGCGCCGCCAAGCCATGAGGAGGCACGGCTTCGCATGCACACTGTTGTTCTCGGCGCTGGCGCCCTCGGCGTTGCCACCGCCCATTATCTGAGCCGCCTCGGCCATCGCGTCACGGTCATCGAGCGCCAGCCCGGTGCGGCGCTCGAGACCAGCTTCGGCAATGGCGCGGTGATCCATGCCAGCGAGGTCGAGCCCTGGTCGCAGCCCGGGATGCCGCTCAAGATCCTGAAGTGGCTTGGGCGCGAGGATGCGCCAATGCTGCTCCGGCTCAAGGCGCTGCCGCATATCCTGCGCTGGGGTCCCGCGTTCCTCGCCAACTGCACTGAGGCGCGGTTCGTGGCCAACGCCGCCGCCAACCTGCGCCTCGCTCTCTACAGCCTGAAGTCGCTGCAGGAGATCCGGGAAGAGACCGGCATCGAATATGACCTCGGCACCAAGGGCGTGCTCAAGATCTACCGCAATCCCGAGGCGCTCGCTGACGCCCGCCGCAATTGCGCGATGCTGGCGCCGCACGGACTCATCTTCGAGGAGCTTTCCCCGGCTCAGTGCACCGCTCGGGAGCCGGCGCTGGAGGAGACCGGCGCATCGCTGTGCGGAGCCCTCTACTTTCCACGCGATGAGGTGGGCGACTGCCACAAGTTCGTGCAGGAGCTCGCCCGCTATAACGAAGCGCGCGGCACTGCTTTCCACTACAGCATGTCCGTGACCCGGCTTGTGCGGAGCGGCAACCGCATCGTGGCGGTTGCGACCTCTCAGGGCATGATCGAGGCCGACAACGTCGTTGTGGCGCTCGGCAGCTTTTCGCCCGCTCTCCTTAGACAAGTCGGCATCGACGTGCTGATCTATCCCGTCAAAGGCGTATCGATCACCGTGCCGGCAGCCCCCTGGAATGGAGCACCGACGCACGCCATCATCGACGATGGGCGCATGTTCGGTCTGATCCGGATTGGCGACCGGCTGCGCGCGGCGGGCTCCGCCGAGATCGCCGGCTTCGATGCGACCCCGATGCCCGCCCGCGTCCAGGCGGTAATCGACAAGGTGCTGCAGACATTCCCTCAATTTGCGCGCTGCTATTCGCGGGGCACGGCCAAGGTCTGGGCGGGATTGCGGCCGGTGAGCCCGAGCGGAGTCGGCTACATGGGGCGCACGAGCATTCGCAATCTCTTCGTCAATGCCGGTCACGGTCACCTGGGGTGGACCATGTCCTGCGGGGCCGGGCGGCTCGTTGCCGAAATCGTCGCCGGCCACAAACCCGAGATTGACCTCTCAGGCTTTCCCGCTCTCTCCAAGACGCCATTGGGTGCCAATGTCGCCAGGACCATTGGATAGGGCCGATGGTTGAGCTCGAGACCCGAGAGTAATGGCGCGTCCTTCTTCATCGAATGTGACGCAATGGTCTCGCGCATACTAGGCCACATCAGGGCTGGAGCGACTGAGCTGTATGCATGGCAGCCGCGCCGAGCCGAGTGCGCAAAGAAATAATCAATCGACCGGCATCGCCGCTTCTCCTCGAGCGCGTCTAGGGCCGCGTCCAGGGCCTCCGTGAACGACAGTCCGCCGATTTTGGCTGAGGTCTCCAGTGGGTCACGAAGAGCCTCGAAATGGATCGGCTTCGACCCGCCGAGGTAGTCCGTAGACCTCAGAAAGCTGACCGGATCGCGCATCGCCGTGTTCAGTCAGCGGTGTGCCACAGAACGAAACCGCTCACGCGGTAGCCTTCGGCAATGACCCTACGATAGCAGCGTCGAGACCTGGGAAGAGCGAAGGATAACGGAATGTGAAGTGCCCTGGTTTGAGGATGAGGGTGCCCAAAACCTAAACCTCAAGACCAGGAGCACTCCGATGAGCGAGACGCCCATCAGCCCGCTACGCGCGCGCATGATTGAAGACATGAACGTGCGCAAGTTTGGCGAGGCGACGCAAAGAGACTACATCCGTCACGTTAAGACTTTCTCAACGTTCCTCGGCCGGTCGCCGGCCACTGCTACGGCGGAAGAGGTGCGCCAGTATCAGGTGTATCAAAGCGCAACCGCTGTTCCAGCAGCGACCATCAACGGCTCGGTCGCTGCGCTGCGGTTCTTCTTCAGGGTAACGCTCAACCATCCTGAGTTGGGTCATCACCTGACCCGTGTCGCCCTGCCGGAGAGGTTGCGCGTCGTGCTCAGCGAGGAGGAAGTCGCACAGCTTCTCGAGGCCGCGCCTGGCGTCAAGTATAGGGCGGCGTTCAGCGTGGCCTACGGCGCCGGCCTGCGCGTCTCCGAGGTTGCCAACCTCAAGGTCTCCGACATCGACAGCAAGCGCATGCTGCTGCGCATCGAGCAGGGCAAGGGCAAGAGGGATCGGCACGCGATGCTCTCCCCGCGGCTCCTAACGCGCTTGCGTCAGTACTGGGTGGTGGCCAAGCCTAGGACGTGGCTGTTCCCGGGCAAGGACCCCCTATTGCCCATCACGACGCGCCAGCTTCACCGGGTCGTTTGCGATACTGCCGAAGCCTTGGGGATCAACAAGCGAGTGACACCGCACGTGCTGAGGCATTCGTTTGCGACCCATCTCCTCGACCACGGCGTGGATATCCGCGTCATTCAAGTTTTGCTCGGTCACGCCAAATTGGAGTCGACCGCGCTCTACACCAAAGTCGCGACCAAGCTACTCCACAGCGTTACCAGCCCGCTCGATCTCTTGACGCCGCTGCAGCCCGGGGAGGAGCCGCAGAAGTAGCCGGACGCTCTTGTGGAGCGTCCCGCTCTCGAGGTCGCCGATATTTTCCGCGACTTCGGCCCCGCTTGGCGTGATGCCAATCGCGGCCACGTCAGCCACGCACAATTGAAGGTGATGAGTGCCATCGAGGTCTGCCGCACGGCGGCGCTTGGCGGCTATGTCGCGCGCTGCCAGAACACGGAGTGCGCCCACACCATCATAGCGTATTGCAGCTGTCGCAACCGTCACTGCCCCAAGTGCCAAGGCAGCCAGGCACTTGCATGGATGGAGGATCGCAAGGCCGAGCTGCTGGAGGTCCCCTACTTTCACATCGTCTTCACGCTGCCCGCCGAGATCGGAGCCATCGCCTACCAGAACAAAGCCGTAATCTACGATCTCCTGTTCAAGGCCTCCGCGGACACCATGCTCACCATTGCCGCCGACCCCACGCATTTGGGCGCCAAGATCGGCATCACCGCGGTCCTGCACACTTGGGGTTCGGCGATGACCCACCATCCCCACGTCCACATGATTGTCACGGGCGGCGGCATCTCTCCGGACGGATCGCACTGGATCGCCTCACGACCCGACTATCTCGTGCCCGTCGAGGTGCTTTCCGCCCTGTTCCGGGGGCGCATGCTGGGGATGCTGATCGACGCGCATGCCGCTGGGCGCCTGCAGTTCTTCGGCGATCACCTGCATCTTGCCGACGCGCGAGCTTTCAGGGCCTATCTCGCTCCGCTGTGGACAACGGACTGGTTCGTTTATGCCAAGCGTCCGTTCGCCGGACCCGAGCAGGTGCTGGCCTACCTGTCCCGCTACACCCACCGCGTCGCCATCTCCAATAGCCGCTTGATTTCCAGCGATGCCACAGGCGTCACGTTCACCTACAAAGACTATCGCCTTGAGGGTCCCGAGCGGTACAAAACCATGACATTGGAGCCCGGCGAGTTCATCCGCCGCTTCCTCATGCACGTGTTGCCTAAGGGCTTTCATCGCATCAGGCACTACGGCCTGCTCGCCAATGGCGGCACCACCCGCGCCGACAAGCTCGCCCGCGCTCGTCAGCTCATCGCCGCGGCACCTCAAATCGCTGCCTCGCCCCAGCCATGCCGTGATGACCCAACCCGCGAGCACACGCTCTCAGAGCAGCTCGACCATCCCTGCCCGCGCTGTGGCTCCCGCATGGTGATCATCGAAACCTTCGAGCCGGGCCGCCGCCCTCGCCATCGGCCCTCCGCGCCCATCTCGACAATCAGCATCAACACCTCATGACCCTGCGCGCCATCATCCCGAGCACCGTCTCTTTCTCTCCGCCGCTCGCATCTGCCGGCCACGGGTACGCATACCCTCTTCGCAGTTCCCGATCGCGATCTGCCACGCAATCCGCCGACCATCCCTTGCAAACCAAGCCCCGCCCCACCTCTTCACCGCGTCTCGCCAAAAAAATCAGCCTCGGCGCCTGTCTTCCAGCACCACCGCTGCACCGGCTGCGCAAGACAATTCCCCATAGCACCCGCGGATAGGAGTGCCCCCTCTCCCGCGGTTTCCTTCACTGGCGGCTTTCGAACGCCGGCCTCCCGGCCTTAGCGCGTGTGGTCAGCTCGGCGAGCGGGCCGGCGACCGAAACCCGTCACATAAGCGGTCGCTCGATCGGCAAGGGCGATCCTAAGCGACACCCCCTATCTCTGGATCAGCATGGTCAGCTTCAAATCGGGATGGCCGGCCA
>Ga0081540_1000081_pt1 | contig 102423 bp, 94 predicted proteins | sample TabmetS2T1R1_FD_71024 | JGI IMG/M metagenome (GOLD analysis project Ga0081540, IMG submission 71024) | Tabebuia heterophylla rhizosphere microbial communities from the University of Puerto Rico - S2T1R1 | ecosystem: Host-associated > Plants > Roots > Rhizosphere ...
GCCAGCGCGGCAACCGGCGCGCTCTCCTGCGGGCCGGGAGCGGCCGCCGACACGGTGCGTCTCGCCGTGCAGAAGACCGGCACGCTCGGCTGGGAGCTGGCGGTGATCCGCGCGCACGGCCTCGACCGCGCCGCCGACCTGCAGATCGACGCGCTGGAACTGGCGAGCCCCGAGGCCGGCAAGATCGCGCTGCGCGGCGGATCGGCCGACGTCATCGTCTCCGACTGGCTATGGGTGTCGCGCGAGCGCGCGCTCGGCGCCAAGCTCGCGTTCTATCCCTATTCGAGCGCGCTCGGCGCGGTGATGGTGCCGGCCAACGCTTCGATCAACAGCCTCGCCGATCTCAAAGGCAAGAAGCTCGCGGTCGCCGGCGGTCCGATCGACAAGAGCTGGCTCCTGCTGCAAGGCGTGCTCAAGCGGGACGGCATCGACCTCAAGAGCGAAGCCATCATCGCCTACGGCTCGCCCACCCTGCTCGCTGAGAAGACGCTGCGCGGCGAGATGGACGCGACGCTCAACTACTGGAACATCTGCGCCGGCCTCGAGGCGCGCGGCATGCGCCGGCTGGTCGAGGTGGCGGACCTGCCGCCGAAGCTCGGCGCGCAGGGACGCCCCGCCCTGCTCGGCTATGTTTTCGACGAGGCGTGGGCGGCGCGCAATAGCGACGCGGTCGCAAAGTTCATCGCCGTCACCCGCAAGGCCAAGGAGATGCTGGCCGGCTCGGACGCCGAATGGCAGCGCATCGCACCGCTGATCGGAACCACCGACCAGGCCTCGCTCAAGGTGTTTCGCGAACGCTATCGCGAGGGCATCCCGCGCCGCCCGATCGACGAGGAGGAAAGCGACGCCCGCACGCTTTACGGCCTGCTTGCCGAGCTCGGCGGGTCGGCCTTGGTCGGCAACGCGGCGGCGCTCGCGCCCGGCACGTTCTATCGGCCCAGGTCGGGGAGCTGACGGATGCTCCGGCTCGCCTCGCTGGCCGTCTTCCTCATCGCATGGTTTGCCGGCTCGCTCGTGGCGGGCGAGCAGATGTTGCCGAGCCCGAACACGGTGCTGGCCGCCATCGTCACCGAGGCGCGCTCCGGCGAGCTGTTCCTGCATCTCGGCGCGACGCTCGCGCGCGTGCTGGTCGCCTTCACGCTGGCCATGACGCTCGGTGCGGCGATCGGGCTCGCCATGGGGCGCAGCCCGGTGATCGACCGGCTCGGCGACCCCTGGCTGATCGTGCTGCTCAACCTGCCGGCGCTGGTCATCATCGTGCTCGCCTATATCTGGGGCGGCCTGACCGAGACCGCGGCGATCCTGGCCGTCGCCATCAATAAGCTGCCGACCGCGGTGGTGACGGTGCGCGAGGGGGCGCGCGCGCTCGATCCGGCGCTCGACGAGATGGCGCACGTGTTCGCGATGCCGCGCTGGAAGGCGCTGCGGCACGTCGTGCTGCCGCAGCTCGCGCCCTACCTCGCCGCCGCGGCACGGTCCGGCCTGTCGCTGGTCTGGAAGATCGTGCTGATCGTCGAGCTGCTCGGGCGCCCGAACGGCGTCGGGTTCGAGATCGGCGTCGCCTTCCAGCTGTTTGACGTGACGCGCATCCTTGCCTATGCGCTGGCGTTCGTCGCCGTCATCATGGCGATCGAGATGGCATTGGTGCAGCCCATTGAACGACGCGCGTCCCGCTGGCGACTCCGGACTGCTTGAGGTCCGCATTGAACGCAAGGCGTTCGGCTCGGCCTCGGGCCAGCACGTCGACGTGCTGCGCAACGTCTCCTTCGTGCTGCGGCGGGGCGAGGTCGGGGTGCTGGTCGGCCCGTCGGGCTGCGGCAAAACGACCTTGCTGCGGCTGATCGCCGGGTCAGATACCGACTACGAAGGCACGATCCTCCGCCCCGCCGCCGGCAAGCTGGCAATGGTGTTCCAGGAGCCGCGCCTGCTCCCGTGGCGCAGCGTCGAGGACAACGTACGCCTGATCGCGCCGCGGGTCGACGAAGCGACCCTCGCCATGCTGTTCGACGTGCTCGAGCTCGCGCAGCATCGCAGCCACTATCCCGGCGAGCTCTCGCTCGGCCTGGCGCGCCGGGTGGCGCTGGCCCGCGCCTTCGCGACCGATCCGGACCTGCTGCTGCTCGACGAGCCGTTCGTCTCGCTCGACGAGGCGCTGGCGCGGCGCCTGCAGGAGGAGCTGATCCTGCTGGTGGAGAAGCGCACGGTGACCACGCTCCTCGTCACCCACGACGTCGACGAAGCCGTGCGGCTCGGCGACCGCCTGTTGCTACTCTCGCCGCGCCCCGCGCATGTCGTTGCAGAGCTGCCCATCCGTCTGGCTCGGCCCAGCCGCGGCTCCGACGACATCGCAGCCGTCAAAGCTGAGATCGCCCGTCACATCGGCGGCAACAACGGCTCGGCGACGACATGACCCTGCTGATCTATGACTGCGACGGCGTGCTGGTCGATTCCGAGGTGCTCGCCTGCGAAGGCCTGGCCGAGCTGATGACAGCGCTCGGCCGCCCGACGACCACGACCGAATGCGTGCGTGCCTTCGTCGGGAGGAGCCGCTCCGACGTGCTGCGGCGTGCCGGCGAGATGCTCGGCCGGCCGATCCCCGATGACATCGGCGCCGAGGCCGGCGCGCGGCTGCTGGCCCGCTTCCGCCGCGAGCTCAAACCGGTGCCCGGCGCCGCCGAGGCAGTGGCCGCCCTGCCCTATCGCCGCTGCGTCGCGTCGTCGTCCGTGCCCGAACGCCTCGCCCTGTCGCTCGAGCTGACCGGACTGGCGCCGCTGTTCGGCCCGCGTGTCTACAGCGCCGTGCAGGTCGCGAACGGCAAGCCGGCGCCAGACCTGTTCCTGTTCGCCGCGAACAGCGTCGGCGAGGACCCCGCGCGCACGATCGTCATCGAAGACTCGGCGCTCGGCATCGCGGCAGCGCGCGCCGCCGGCATGGCGTCGATCGGCTTTGCCGGCGGCAGCCACGCGACCGGGGATTTGCCGGCGGCACTTGCCGCGGCCGGCGCCGACGCGGTGGTGACCTCCATGGCCGCGCTGCCCGCCGCGATCGAGAAGCTCGCCCACACGCGAACGTGAAGCTCCTGCGGCCGCACGGGTCCATAATGGTCCAAACCGAGGGAGGAACCGATGCAGCAAGCACGATCCATCGCGGCCGCGATCACGATCGGCGCCTGCGCGCTCCTGGTCCCGGCGCTCGCGCAGGACATGATGCGGCATCTCGATCTCACCTCGCCCGAGATGACATCGGCGGAGATGACGCGTGCCGACATCGAGGCGGCGCTCGCGGCCGGCCGGAAAGATTTCACCGCGCGCAAGCTCTCCGGGCTCGACCTGTCGGGCCTCGACCTGTCGGGCGCCGTGCTGCGCGGCGCGCGGCTCAACAAGACCAAGCTCGCCGGCGCGCGGCTCGATCGCGCCGTGCTCGATCAGGCGTGGCTGCTCGATGCCGACCTCTCCGGCGCGAGCCTCAAGGACGCGAGCCTGTTCGGCGCGCAGATGCAGCGCGCCAGACTCGACGGCGCCGACCTCTCCGGCGCCCGCGTCACCGCCGATCTCACCGGCGCGAGCCTCGTCGGCGCCACGCTCGCGCGCGCCAATCTCAGCGCCGACATGAAGAACCAGTCCATGGGGCTGATGCGCGCGGTGCTGCGCTCCGCCAATCTCAGCCGCGCCGACCTGCGACATGCCGACCTGTCCCGCGTCGATCTCGAATTCGCCATGCTCGAGCAGACCGATCTGACGGGCGTATCGTTGCGCGGCGCCAGCCTGGGCGGCGCCAGCCTCACTGCCGTGACCGTCGCCGAGGCGGATTTTCTCGGCGCCGACGTGGCGTCGGCGCGGCTGGTGGCGCCGGTCGGCCTGGATGCGGCCAAGAATTTCGATCAAGCTGTGAACCTCGATCGGCTGCTGCGAGAATAAAAAATTCTGGGAGGGCGACAGATGCGGATGCTCGTGCTTGGACTGGCCTTCACGGCGCTCGCGATGGCTTCGGCGACCGCGCAAGATCGCAAGGGCATCCGGTTCTGGAACCTGACGCTCTATACGGTGACGCAGATGCAGATGTCGCCGGCGGGCCAGAATGCCTGGGGACCCGACCAGTGCAAGAACGACCGCGACGGCACCGTCGATCATGACGAGCGGCTCCGCATCACCGGGGTCACGGCCGGCCGCTACGACGTGAAGCTCGCCGACAAGATCGGGCGCGTCTGCGTCGTGCGCAACGTCGAGGTCAAGGATGGCGCGGTGTTTTCGATCGAAGAGAAGCAGCTCACCGAGTGCAGCAAGAAATAGGGATTGTTGGTCGCGCCAAGTCGCACAGCCTCGTGTCCCGGCCGAAGCGAGCCTGAAGGGCGTTCACGCCCGTCTTCGACGGGCTATGGCGAGCGAAGAGCCGGGACCCAGGAGCGTGCGCCCCCTGGATCCCGGGTCTCGCCGCGCTCGCCCGGGACACGAGGCGTGCCGGGAGCACGCGCCGATTACATCAAAAATTGACGCCGAAGTTCACCCTGACCTGATGCCGCTCGAAATGCGTGAGATCGAGCGCCCCGCCGTCATCCACCGCGCGCCCGGCGACCTGCGCGCTCCAGCCGACTGCGAGCCAGGATTTTTCCGACAACGTCGCGAACAAGCTCGGCCCGAGAAAGAAAGCATGGCCCTCGAAACTGCCGAGGCCGATGCTCTCGTAGGCGCGCAGGTAGCGGGCTTCACCGCCGACGAAGAATCCCGGCGCAATCCGCGTCATCAGGCCTGAGGATACGCCGAGTGTCGACTCGCGTGACCAGGTGCCGTCCGTTCGCGAGCGGGACGCCTCGGGCTGCCACAGCAGGTTCGCCGCCGCGATCAGCCGGCCCGGCACCAGCTCACGATCGACGGCGAGGAAAAAATCGGCGCCGTACTGATCGACCGGCGCACCGCTGACCTCGTCGGTTCGTATCCAGTGCGGCTCGACGCCGACGGCCAGTCCGAATTTGCCGTCCTTGCGCTCGGCCAGGCGATATCGCATTTCGAAGGTCAGGCCTTGAAACGCCGCCTGCCGCCGGTCGTCGAGCTCATCGACGCCGCGAATGTTATAGGTCGCGCCGAGGGGCCCGCCCGACAGGCGCAGGTTTTCCACCGGCACGTATTCGAGCTCGAGCGCGTGCGAGGTCGCCGCATACGAGCCGCGGCGCTTGCCGAACCGGCCGAACGAGCTGCCCTCGAGCTCCTTCTCGCCGCGATCGCCGACGTCGGAGCCGATGGTGAAGGCAAACAGGTGCTCGGTATCGAGCTCGGCCGGCCGAGCGGCGGCCGGCAGCATCAGACAGGCGGCAAGCGACAGCGCTGAAACATTCCTCATCGCCGTCAGCATAGCATCGCCGACTTTCGCACTCTATCCGCCTCGTTCTCCCACGCGGATCGTGTGGAAGACGCGCAGCGCGGCGACATGCTCCGCAACGTCGTGCACGCGGAACAGCGACGCGCCGACGGCGGCCGCCGCGAGATTGACCGCCACGGTGCCGACCAGCGACGCCTCGCTGCCGTCGCCGAGGGAGCCGAGGAAGCGCTTGCGCGACACGCCGACCATGATCGGCAGTCCGTAGTCCGCGAGCGCGGTGAGATTCGCCAGCGCGTCGCGGTTCTGCCGCGACGTCTTGGCGAAGCCGATGCCCGGGTCGAGGATAATGCGGCTTCTCGCGATGCCGGCCTGCACCGCCAGCGCCAGCGATCGGTCGAAGAAACGGCGTATATCGGCGATGATGTCGATCGCGTCGTCCTTGTCGGCGCGATTGTGCATGATCACGACCGCGGCCTCGGTGTCGGCCACGGTGCCCGCCATGGCCGGATCGCGTTGCAGGCCCCACACATCGTTGACGAGGACCGCGCCGAGCTCGATCGCTCGCGCCGCCACCTCGGCCTTGGACGTATCGACCGACACCGTCGCATCGGTCTCCTGCGCGAGCCGCGTCAGCACCGGAACGATACGTTGCAACTCGTCATCCGCCGAGACCGGTATCGCACCGGGGCGGGTCGACTCGCCGCCCACGTCGATGATGTCGCAGCCGTCCTCGATCAGGCGCCGGGCATGCGCGAGCGCCGCGTCGGCAGTCTCGAACTGGCCGCCGTCGGAGAACGAATCCGGCGTCACGTTGAGGATGCCCATGACGATCGGGCGCCGGTTGAGCTTGGCGAGAAAGGCGTCCCGCCTGACGCGCTGGTCGCCGCGCATCAGCGCGGCTCCCGGCGACGGTGGATCAGGTATTCTTGCCGGGGACTTCGCAATGCCAGCGGACGAGGACCCATTTGGGATGCTGGCCGATCCACTGCGCGATATAGGGCGGCGCCGCCATGGCGCATTGCGTGAGCGAGCCGCGCGTCTCGAACTGGAGATGCTGATCTTCGCACTGCGTGGGCTGCGCGATCGCGCACACCGTCACGACCAGTTCGAGCATTCCCATGAGTTAGCCTCCTGTCAGGCGCCGCAGCAAACATCATACGACAACCACATGAGAGGTAACGGCCGCTTATCCACCAAGTTTCATCTTGCAGGGCAAAATATCTCGCCCTTCCCCAGCACCGCCATATCACCGGCCAACCGGCGCAACGGGCTGCGGAAAACCGCCGCCGCGCGGGCGCTGCAAGGCCTGACGAAGTCCGCCAGCAGCCGCGTGGCGACGAGATCGTGCACGCCGCAATCGGCGAATGTCGGTGACACGACATTGCAGCCTTCGCCGAGCACGATGGTGCCGCGACGCATGAGATAGCCGGGCAAGGCACCGGCGGTACGCCGCAGGACCAGCGTGCCGGCCAGCATGCGGCTTCCCGCATACGCGCCGCTCCGGCCCTCGACGATGATGGTGCCGCGCCGCATGCGGTCGCCGACCCGCTCGCCCGCATCGCTGCGCACGACCACGACGCCGCCACGCATGCCGGCCATCTCGCCGGCGAGCGGACCGCCGAGCCGATCGCCTGCGGTGCCCGTGATCTCGAGCGTGCCGTCGATCATGCCGGACGCCGCCCATGGGCCGGCGTTGCCGTCGATGACCAGGCGTCCGCCGCTCATCAGCCGTCCGGCCCGGGTACCCACGTCGCCCTCGACGACAATCTCGCCGTCGCGCATCGCGTGTCCCACGAGGTCGAGGCGATCGGACGATCCCTCGATGCGCAGTGCCTGCGGATCGCCCATCTTCACGCGGAACGCATCGCCGACCGTCACCGCATGCCGCGTCATGCCGAGCGCGATCGCCGCGATCTCCGATGCCGTCTTGCCGGCCAGCAGATGCGGCACCAGCGGCGACAGATCGAGGCGCTGATCCGGCTTGGCGCGCAGGCTGAAGACGAGCGGCTTCACGGCAGCAGGTCCTTCAGGTGGAAATGATGCGGCCCGAGCTTGCCGCCATAATTGCCGGCGGTGATCCGCACCGCGCCGCGCTTCGGCCCGAGCTTCACGATCGCGGCGATGCCGGCGCGCATGGCGTTGCCGACCGCGTCCGCGGTGAGCCCGTCGATGACGATCTCCAGCACCGAGCCGATATCGGGATCGAGCGCTGTCGCCACCGCGCCGCGCAAGGTCGGGCAGAAGGCGTCGTTGGTCGACGCGCGCACGCTCTTGTACTTCGAGCCGACCTTGGAGCCGGAGCGTACGATGCCGCCCGGAAACGGCATGATCGCGTCGGGGACGGCGTTGATCGCCGTCACCGCGGCTTCGGCCGCCGCCAGCGTTGTCGTCGCGGTCTTGCCCATGATCAGCAGATTGCCGCCGCCAACTGCGGTCTTGGTGAGCCCGGTGGTCGCCTCGCAGACGAACTCGCCGTCCATCACCGGGATGCGCCAGTAGTGCTTGTCGCCGAAACGTTTCGACACCTGCCACCCGTCGCCGAAGTAGCGCAGCCCGTCGCCGAGCTTGAGCTGCTCCTCGCCGGCAAGGCTTGCGTAGCAGGCGGAGCCGGGGCTCGTCAGCACGCACTGTCCGACCCGCGCCTGCAGCTGCCTCTGCAACTCGCTGGTCGAGACCGCGAACAGCAGCACGCGCACGCCAGGACGACCGTCCGGCGTCTCCTTCGGCGTCAGCTCGCGATCGATGCCGGTCTCGGCGCCGCAGCCGATCACCGAGGTGCCGAACCCGGTCATGGTCACCGCCGCCTGTCGCGCCCAGCGTGCCTCATCGGCGGTGATGATCAGCGCCGTCGCGCGCATGCCAAAGGCTTCCGCGAAGGTGTCGTCGATACGCACGCCTTTGCTGGTCAGCTGGCGCATGGCACGAGCTCGAATGGATCCGGCCGGCCGATCGCGCCGTCAGGCACCGCCATGACGTCCGGCGAGATTCCGTAACGTTCGTCGTAATAGGCGCGCATGCGCCGCGCGATCGCCTGATCGAAGTCGGGCCGCACCGTCAGTGCGCGGCCGTAGCGGATCGACGTCACCTCGCCGTCGCGGACCACCAGGTCGCCGTCCTTGAACACCAGGGCGGCGTCCCGGAACATCGCGGCGCGATCAGCCTGTTCCGCATAGACGGCGATGTCGGCGACGGCGCCAGGCGCGAGATGGCCGCGATCGGCGAGGCCGAGAAGCCGCGCCGGCGCGGCGCGGGTCATGGTGGCGATCTCGCCGAGCGTGTATTCGCGGGCGATCGAGGGCAGCGTGGTCAGCGCGACCGCCTCGGGTGGCAGCTTGGCGATCCACTCGGCGCGGCGATCGCGATCCATCAGCAGGGCAAGAATGTCCGGATAGGTGGTGAACGGCGCGCCGTTCGGATGATCGGTGGTGAAGAACACGCGCCACGGATCGTTGATCAGCAGGAACAGCTCGAGCCCCGCCGCCCATTGCACCGCGTTGTAGAAATCGTCGGCGCGGTACTCGTAGGGCACGACGCCGCCGCCATTGGCGTCGCCGTCGAAGATCACCCACTTCCTCGGCCGCGCAGCGTTGCGCGCGTTGAACTGGCGCAGCACGTCGGACGAGATCGTCACGGTCGGCCCGAACATCACCTGTCCGACGTCGATGGTGACGCTCTTCGTGGCGTTAACGGCTTCGGCGAGCAGCGCCGCCGCCGAGGAGAAGCCGCGCTTGCCCTCGGTGCCGTAGCCGTAGAACTGCAGGTGCGCGAGATGCAGCGGCAGGCCCTCGGCCGCGGCGATGGTGGCGAGCGCGGTCTCGGCATTGCCGGCCAGGCCGAGATTGTTGCAATGGACGTGGAGCGGATGCGGCACGCCAAGCTCATGCACCGCCTGCTGCAAGGCTTTCACGATCGCGCGCGAGGTCATGCCGTAGTGCGGCACGACATCGTCGAGCGAGAAGGCGCGGACGTTGGACTTGAAGGCCTCGGCGCCGCCCGCATTGATGACCTTGATGCCGAGCCCGCGCGTCGTCGCCAAGGTCCAGGCGACGTAGTCGCGCATGGCCGCCGCGCTCTCGCGCTTGTGCATCAGGCCGAACAGGAAATCGTCGTTGCCGAGCACCGCAAGCATGGCCTTGTCGATGATCGGAATGTCGGCCAGCTCGAGATGCGCATGCAGCGCGTAATGCGGCGCCACCGCGGGCTCGACCACGGTGGTGAATCCCATCTTGGCGTAGAGGCATCCGGTCGCGAACGTCGCCCAGCCCCCGGTCATGGCGTGGCGCTCCGGCAGCAGCAGGCGCGCGGTGTTCACGTTCGAGCCGGCGATGTGCGAGTGGATGTCGATGCCGCCCGCCATGACGATCTTGCCGGAGGCGTCATAGGTCGCGTCGGCGGCTGCCGGGGCCGGCGGTGACTCGACGATCCGGCCGTCGCGGATCCAGACGTCGCCGATCCCGTCACGCTGATGGGCGGGATCGATCACGCGTCCGCCGGCGAGGCGTGTCAGCATGGTCACGCTCCCGCCGGCAGCGCCGCTGTAATGTCGGAGATCACCTGCGCGACCGACACGGCCGCGCTCGGCGCAGCGGCAACCATGGTGCCGAGCGCGCCCGTCGCGGCTACGTGCTCGACCGAATCGTGGTCGCCACCGGGGCGGCCAACGGCGATCTGCACCTTTGCCGGCCGGCGGAAGCGCGTGTCCGGGGAGCTCAGCGCGATGGTCGCGACGTCGCGCGTCCAGCTCGGCGCCGCCGGCCGATACGCGGAGATCCACAACACGCAATCGGCTTCGCCGCTGTCGACCAGACGCGACGCATCGAAGCGCCAAGGATCGTGAAGCGCATCGGTTTCTGCGCGGAGACTCGTGCGGACCGGATATCCCGTGGTCCACCCACAGGCCTCGAGCACGCCCGCGGCATTGTCGCCCGGCGGCAACGGCAATCCGCTGAACCGCGTCTTGGCATTGAGATCCTTCACCAGGCCGCACAGCATCTCGATGGCGAGCGCGTCGATGCCGGATGCCGCGGACCAGATGGCGACGCCGAACCGCGCCGACTGAAGGTTGCCAGCGAGCGCGTCGATCGCGTCTTGCGGCACCGGGGTCTTTCCGATCGGGCGGCCCGCTACCCGCGCGCGCAACGCGGCCAGCACGATCGGCAGGTCGGCCTCGTCGCCGCCGACCACCTCCACATGCGCGTGCGCGTTCACATGCGTATCCTTGGCGAGCGAGCGCGCGACCTCGCGTCCCGGGCAGAGCCAGACCACACGGCGAGCGGCTTCCGTGCCAGGAGCGAGCAACCGCCGCGGCAGCTCCAGCCACGCGGAGGTCAGTGCGGTCCCGACCAGCAGCAGACAATCGGCGCGCACGCGGGTCTCGCCCGGCGTCGTCACCATCCAGCCCGCGTCGCGCATCACGTCGAGATCCTTGAGCAACGCCGCGGAATGCATGTGATCGACAGCGGCGCCGAGCCGCCGGGCAAGGGTGATCGCCGCGCGTGCGCCGGCCATGTCAGTGCCGAGGCCGGCGATCAGCGGAAACCGGCTCGCACCAAGCAGCCGCGCCGCTTCGGCACACGCCGCTTGCAGCGTGGCGGGCTTGCCGCTGATCCAGGCGTCACCCATGTCCGGCCTCCCCGGCGAGACCAATCTGATTCTTGCGTTGGCGCATATCGTTTACGGACCTGGCTTCGCCCGCCGAAGCATCGAACCACACGATAGGCCTTCCCAAGGGCTTCGCGCAGGCGGGAAACCGGCGTCCACTTTTCCGCGATATGCGCTAGGCGTCGTACTTGATGTAGGCGAAGCGCTGATCGGTTTCCGGCGTGCCTTCGAGCGCGCCGCCCTCCTTGCCCGGCCGCCACTGCACCACCTCTTCGATCTTCTTGGCCAGTTCGAAATCCTTGTCGGTGATGCCCTTGGCGGCGTGGTTCTGCAGGCGCACCTCGACCCACGCGTAGGACGCGGTGATGTCCGGATGATGCCACGCCGCCTCGGCGAGATGGCCGACGGCATTGATCACCATCAGCGTGCCTTTCCAGCTATGGGTCTTGTACTTGCGGCGGATCCAGTCGCCTTCCAGGTACCAATGCGGCAAGTCGCGCGCCAGGCGTGCCTTGATTTCGTCGGGTGTATAGGTGCGTTCTTTGGCTGTGGTCATAGCGTCACCTCAGAGGCTGCGTTGCCAACCCTCTCGTGGTGTCGCAGTTTAGTCCCGGATTTCGTTTCAACAACCCGCTCACCGTTGTCTGGGAGACAAGTGTTGGCCAGCGCACGCACCATGAGCGTCACCGTCACCGCTCCGGCGCGGCTGCATCTCGGTTTTCTCGATCTCAACGGCGGATTGGGACGCCGGTTCGGCAGCCTCGGTCTGTCGATCGACGGGCTGCGCACGCGCATCACGGCGCGCGCCGCCGCTCACATGCGCGTGAATGGGCCGGACAGCGACCGCGCGGGTCGCTATGCCGACGCAATGCGGGCGGCGCTCGATCTCCGCGCGGAATACGATATCGCCGTGGACGAGGTCGTGCCACCGCATGCCGGTCTCGGTTCGGGAACGCAGCTTGCCATCACCATTGCCGCGGCGTTGCGTCGATTGCAGGGCCTGCCGCTCGACGTCGAGGGCGACGCGGTGCGGCTCGGGCGCGGCGTGCGCTCGGGCGCCGGCATCGCCTTGTTCGAGCGCGGCGGACTCGTGGTTGACGGCGGCAGTCGTGAGACGCCGCGCGCACCACCGCTGATCAGCCGCCTGCCGTTTCCCGAACGCTGGCGTGTGCTGGTCGTGCTCGATCCGCACCGTCAGGGCGTGCACGGCGCCGGCGAGACCAGCGCCTTCGCGCGCCTGCCGCCGGCTTCCGATGCGGAAGCCGCGCATCTCTGCCGCCTGCTGGTCATGAAGATTCTTCCCGCCGTGGTCGAAGCCGACCTGCCGACTTTCGGCGCGGGCATCAAGGAGTTGCAGGAACGCGTCGGCGACCATTTCGCGCCGGCGCAGAGCGGGCATCGGTTTGCCAGCAGCGCGGTCGCGGCGACGCTCAAGCTGCTCGAGAACGAGGGCGCGGTCGGGATCGGACAGAGCTCCTGGGGCCCGACCGGCTACGGCTTCGTCCCATCGCTCGACGCGGCGGAACGCATGCTCGCGCGCGTGCGTGGCCGTCCCGAATGCAAAGGTGTAGACATCCGCATCTGCAGGGCGCTCAATAGCGGCGCTGAGATAACGGCGAACGTCAACGCCGACGCGCCCGAGCTGTGACAACGACGGGAGGCGACGCATGGCAGACAAGCACATCCTGCACATGGTGACGCCGCTCAAGCATATGAGCCCGTTCGACGTGAACATGGCGGTCGATGCCGGCTTCGACGCGGTCCTCCCCTACACCGCCGTGACGCTGGACGAGATCACCGGTCTCGTTCAGGACGCGATCTTCTCGCGACCGCCCAAGGTCGGCGTAAAGACCGCCATGTTCATCGGCGGCAAGAACGCGATCCTGGCGCTCGACATGCTGGACGCCGCCAAGAAGGCGCTGGTGCCGCCGTTCGGCATCTCGTTCTTCGCCGATCCAGCCGGGTCGTTCACGACCGCGGCGGCCATGGTCGCCTGCTTGGAGAAGACGCTGACGGAGAAGAAGAAACGCCAGCTAAAGGGTCTCAAGGTGGCGGTGTTCGGCGCCACCGGCGTGGTGGGCTTTTCTTCCGCCGTCATCGCCGCGCTCGAGGGCGCCGATGTGACGCTGGTCGGCTATGACGGTATCAAACGCGTGAGCGAGGCGGCGGCGCAGATCAAGACGCGGTTCGGCGTCGAGGTGCGCGCCGCCGATGGCAGCGACGAGGGCAAGAAATCCGACATTCTGGCGCCCGCCGAAGCGGCCTTCTGCGCCGGCCGCGCCGGTGCCCGCATCCTGTCCGCGGCGCAGCTCGCCGCCGCGACCAAGCTCCAGGTGGTCGCCGACGTCAACGCGGTGCCGCCGTCCGGCGTCGAAGGCCTCGACGTCATGGCGAACGGCGTCGAGCTGACCGCGCGCGGCACGCTCGGCATCGGCCCGCTGGCGATCGGCAACGTCAAGTACAAGACCGAATTCGGCCTGTTCCAGAACATGATCACGGCGACGAAGCCCGTCCGTTACGACTTCCGCGACGCATTCCAGCTGGCCCGCAGCATCAATGGATAGCAACGCAGTCCTGATCGCGGCCGTGTCAGGCCGCGCGCTTGCGGCGTCGGCGCGCCGGGGCGGTTTTGCGCCGCTGGTGGTCGACGTGTTCGGCGATCAGGACACGCTGGCGGCGGCCGCTGCGCATGTCCGTGTCGAGCCATTGAACGGCTACCGTATCAGCGCCGACGCGCTGTTCGCGGCGTTCGAAACGCTGGCGCAGGCGCACGAACCGTGCGGCGCGGTGTGCGGAACGGGCTTCGAGGACCGGCCCGATCTGCTCGAGCGGATCGCGCAGCGCTGGGGCCTGGTCGGCAACAGTGCCGCAACGGTTCAGCGCATCAAGGATCCGCTCGCCTTCGCGCAGCTGTGCCGCGACTGTGGCGTTCCGCATCCGGAGATTTCGCTGACGCGGCCGGCCGACATGAGCGGATGGCTCGCGAAACGCACCGGCGGCGCCGGTGGCGTGCATATCCGGCCCGCCGCCGATGATCACGACCGAAATTTCTATTTCCAGCGGCGCGTCGCCGGCGTCCCCGTCTCGGCGCTCCTGCTGGCGGACGGACGGCGCGCGCTGGTGCTGGGCTTCAGCCGGCAATGGTCGTCGGCGACGCCGTCGCGCCCGTTCCGCTATGGCGGCGCCGCGCAACCGGCCCGACTCGGCGTCGACATCGAACGGGCGATGACAACCGCGATCGACCGCCTGGTTGCGGCGGCCGCGCTGGTCGGCCTGAACAGCGCCGACTTCCTGCTCGACGGCGAGGACTTTCAGCTACTGGAGATCAATCCTCGCCCCGGCGCCACGGTCGATATCTTCGAGCCGCCGGGCGGATCGCTGTTCGCCATGCATGTCGCGGCATGCCGCGGCGCCCTGCCGGAGACGCCGCCCGTCTATGACGGCGCACGCGCCGGCGCCATCGTCTATGCGGACCAGGCCATCGCCGCAGTTCCGGAGATGGACTGGCCGGATTGGACCGCCGATCGCCCCGTCGCGGGAAGCGCAGTCGCGGCCGGCGGACCGCTGTGCACGGTATTCGCCGGCGCGCCGACCGCCGAGGCAGCCCAGGCACAGGTCGAGCGACGCGCCGCCGCGATCATGGCCGAGCTGAACGCGAGGCGCACATGAGTCCGTCGCCGCCCGTCAGCATGAATGCACGCGCGGCGGAGCTCGTCGACCGGCTCCTGTCGGCGGCGGCCGAGCTCAAGCTCGCAGTGTCGCGCGGCGAGCTCGGCGAGACCCTGATCGACGCCGGCGCGCGCGAGCCCGGCAGCATCGCCGCCGGATTGCAGATCGCCGACATCTGCATGGGCGGCCTCGGCACCGCGCAGCTCGCCGCCAGCAACGCGACGCCGCGCTGGCCCTGGACGCTCGAGGTGCGCTCGTCGAACCCGGTCATCGCCTGTCTCGCCAGCCAATACGCGGGGTGGCGCCTCACGCACGGCGAGGGCAAAGGCGCCTTCTTCGCGCTGGCATCAGGACCGGCGCGCGCGCTGGCGCGCCGCGAGCCGCTGTTTTCCGAGCTGGCCTACACGGACAGCGCGGAGCGCGCGACGCTGGTGCTCGAAAGCGCGCGTCCGCCGCCCGCGCCGGTGGTCGCCAAGGTCGCGCAGGATTGCCGGCTCGCGCCCGATCGTCTCACGTTCATCTACGCGCCGACCCAGAGCTTCGCCGGCAATGTGCAGATCGTTGCACGCGTGCTCGAGGTCGCGCTGCACAAGGCACACGAGCTGAAATTCCCGATCGAGCGCATCGCCGAAGGCATGGGTGCCGCGCCGCTGTCGCCGCCGCATCCCGATCTCGTCACCGCCATGGGTCGCACCAATGACGCGATCATCTATGCCGGCCGGGCGCATCTGTTCGTCACCGGTCCGGCGGGCGACGCGCGCGCGCTGGCCGAGCAGCTGCCGAGCACCACGTCGCGCGACTACGGCGCGCCGTTCGCCGAGATCTTCAAGCGCTTCAAGGGCGATTTCTACGCCATCGATCCGATGCTGTTCAGCCCGGCGGAGGTGATCGTCACGGCGATCGAGAGCGGCGAAAGTTTCCACGGCGGCCGTATCAACCTCGACCTGCTCGATGACTCATTCGCCTGAAACCATCGCCGCCGAGCCCGCACTGCCACCGCTGCGCATCGCGCTGGTCGGCGACCGCGACTGGCACACCCGCCAGCTGTCGCTGGCACTCGCCGCGCGCGGTGCGCGCGCCGTCCTGGTCAAGCTCGAGGACTGCCGGTTCGAGACCAGTCGTGCGTCGGGGCTCAGCATCGCCGGATTCGGCGATGCGCTGCCGGACGCGGCGATCGTGCGCACGCTCGCCGGCGGCGGCTTCGAGGCGGTGACGCTGCGTCTCGGCATGCTGCATGCGCTGCGCGAGCTCGGTGTGCCGGTGTGGAACGACGCGCGCGCGATCGAGCGCTGCGTCGACAAGTCGACCACCAGCTTCCTGCTGGCGCGCGCCGGCTTGCCGACGCCGGAGACCTGGACGACCGAGTCGCCCGCTGCAGCGCGCGCGATCGTCGAGCGCGAAATGGCGCGCGGGCCGTTGGTGCTCAAACCGCTGTTCGGCTCGCAGGGCCGCAACCTGCGGCTCATCCGCAGCATGGATGACCTGCCGGATCCGACCGACGTTCGCGGCGTCTATTACCTGCAACGCTTCGTCGGCGTCGAGCGCGACGGCGGCTTCCATGATTTCCGCGTGCTGGTGTCGCAGGGACGTCCCGTCGCCGCCATGATCCGTCACGCGGCGCACTGGGTCACCAACGTCAAGCGCGGCGGCAAGCCGGTTGCCGTCGTGGCCGATGCGACCATGAAGGAGCTCGCCGTGCGCGCTACCGCGGCGGTCGGGGCGGATTTCGCCGGCGTCGACATCCTCTACGACGCCGACGCAAAGCCGACCGTGCTCGAGGTCAACAGCATGCCGGCGTGGTCGGGCCTGCAGAAGGTCACGGCCGTCAACATCGCCTCGGTGCTGGCGGCCGATCTCATTGCCGCGCTCGGCGCCCGCGCCCGCTCGGGGGCGGCCGAGTGACGCCGTCGCCGGCCGAGATCGCCGACGCCTTCACGGCTGCCTGCCTCGAGGAACTCGACGCCCCGAAGCCCGGCAACGTGCACCACTACGCCTCCGGCCACCGGATGACGGTCGACGACTTCGTCCGCAGCGCCGCGGCAGCGGCCGAGCCGCTGGCGCAACGCGGCGCTCGCATCGGCGCGCGCATCCTTGCCGCGGTGGAGGCGACTTGCGCGGCGGTCGGGGCGAATACCAATCTCGGCATCATCCTGCTGGCGGCGCCGCTCGCGGCAGCCGCCGAACGGGGCGACACCGACCTGCGGAGGGCGCTCGCCCGCGTGCTCGCGGAGCTCGACCTGGCGGACGCCGACCTGGCGTTCCGCGCCATCGTCCGCGCCGCGCCGGGCGGCCTCGGACGCGCCGACCGTCACGACGTGTTCGCGCCGGCAACCGTGACGTTGCGCCAGGCCATGGCGGAGGCGGCCAACCGCGACCGCATCGCCCATCAATACGCGTCGGATTTCGACGACGTGTTCACGCGGGGGAACCCCGCGCTGGCGGACGCCGCGGCGCGTGCATGGCCGGCACGCTGGGCCACCGTTGCGGTCTATCTGGCGTTTCTCGCCGCCTTTCCCGACAGTCACATCCTGCGCAAACATGGCGCTGCAGTGGCAGACGACACGCGGCGTGCGGCCGAAAGCTTTCGCGCGCGCTTGCATGCGAGCGAGCAGCCCGAGGCGCTGCTGCCCGATCTGCTCGCGTGGGATTCCGCCCTCAAGCGCGAAAACATCAATCCGGGAACGAGCGCTGACCTCACGGTCGCAACGCTGTTTGCGCATCGGCTCAACGAATATCTTGCCGCCGCGAACCATTAGTGGTTGACTTCGCGGGCGGGACAATGACCGCCGCTATCTGGCTAACCGGTCCGGCCTCAACGGACGCTGACAACAAGGATAGCCGTTCTGCCGACGCCGAAGGCCTCGGCGTGCTGGCTTAAGTGTTTGTCTTCCTCGGGAGGAGATGGCGTATGGCGAAGATCAATGGACTCTGTGTCGGTGAATCGCTGGTCGGCGAAGGCAATGAGGTCGCGCATATCGACCTGATCATGGGACCGCGCGGCAGCGCGGCCGAGACCGCATTCGCGAATGCCTTGGTCAACAACAAGGACGGCTTCACGTCGCTGCTCGCGGTGGTGGCGCCGAACCTGTTGACCAAGCCGGCCACCGTGATGTTCAACAAGGTGACGATCAAGGGCGCGAAGCAGGCCGTGCAGATGTTCGGCCCTGCGCAGCACGCGGTCGCCAAGGCAGTGGCCGACAGCGTCGCGGACGGCACCATTCCGGTCGATGAAGCGGACAACCTGTTCATCTGCGTCGGCGTGTTCATCCACTGGGAAGCCGCCGACGACAAGAAGATCCAGGAGTACAATTATCGCGCCGTGAAGGAATCCATCGCGCGCGCGGTCAAGGGCGAGCCCAAGGCGGCCGAGGTCGTCGCGAAGCGCGATCAGGTCAAGCACCCGTTCGCGGCCTAGGGCGGCACCAAGCTGCGATGCTCGTCGCACCGGCATCGGCCGCACGGCCGATGCCGCTTCCTCTCGTCATGACTTGCAATGTCGTGACTTGCAATGTCGTGACTCACAATGCTGCGATGCTCGCCGTTGTCAGGCGGCCGTCGTGCAGCGAGGTCGCGACCAGCGCCCCGGCGATGCCGTGCCGTTTGAGCAGCGCGAGATCCTGCGCATCGCGCACGCCGCCGGCCGCATAGATCGCGCGGCCGCCCGCCAGTCGCCGGACGTCGGCGAGCCGGTCGAGATCTGGACCGGCGCCGCTGCCGACCCGCGCCAAGGTCATGGCGATGACGCGCTGCGGCCAGCAGGCCGGATCGAGCAGCGCGGCGGGCCCCTGGAATGCCTCGCCGCGGAAATCGAGCGACAGCGCCACGCGCGCATCGACGGCGAGGCGTCGCAGCAGCGTCGCATCGGCCTGCGTCTCGCTGCCGATCACCAGATGACCCAATCCGGTCGCGAGCCAGCCAACAGCGCGATCCACGTCGGCGATGCCGGTGTCGACCCACAGCGTGACCTGCGGAAACGCCGCGCGCAGCCGTGCCAGCGCGGCGTCGTTGTTGCCGCGCCCGGTGATCGCATCGAGGTCCGCAACGTAGAGCGTCGTGAACGGATGGATCGACAGGAGCCCGCGTGCCACGTCGAGCGGCGCGCTGGTCGGCGCCAGCGGAGTGTCGATCGGCCGGTACTGGTCGCGCTGCCCCATGCGGGCGCGCACGACCACGCCGCCTTGCAGATCGAGGACCGGAATGATGTGCATCGAGGCTCACGTTGCGGACTGTATTTGTCGTTTATAGCCTAACGCCGCACGTTCTTAGGCTATAGGGTGACGCGCGTATGGGCCTGCGAAGATGAGCATGGTGATCGGCTGGGATGTCGGCGGCGCGCATCTCAAGGCCGCGCGCGCCGAGCATGGCCGCGTGGTCGATGCCGTGCAGGTGCCCTCCCCGCTCCGCCTCGGCCTGGCGCGGCTCAAGCAATCCTTCGCCGAAGCCAAGGCCGCGATCGGCTCGGCGCCGCGTCATGTCGTGACCATGACCGGTGAGCTCGCCGACACCTTCACCTCGCGTGCCGAAGGCGTGGAAAGCCTGTCGCGGGCGGCGGCGGACGAGCTCGCGCCCGGCGAGGTGCTACTCTATGCCGGCCGCGCCGGCTTCATCGCGCCGGAGCTTGCCGCCCGCCACGTCGAGGACGTGGCGTCCGCCAACTGGCATGCCAGCGCCGCGCTGGTCGGCCGCCGGCTCGGCACCGCGCTGTTCATGGACATGGGCTCGACCACGACCGACATCGTGCCGGTCGTGTCCGGCAAGGTGGCGGCGCGCGGCTATACCGACGCGGAGCGCCTCGCCACCGGCGAGCTGGTCTATACCGGCCTCGTTCGCAGCTTCCTGATGGCGACGCGCGACCGTGCGCCGTTCGCGGGCGCATGGACCGGATTGATCGCCGAAAATTTCGCCAACATGGCTGATGTGCACCGCATCCTCGGCACGTTGCCGGACGGCGCCGACCAGATGGGAACCGCAGACGGCCGCGAGAAGACGGTTGCCGCCTCGCGCGCGCGGCTTGCCCGCATGGTGGGTCGCGATGCCGCCGACGCGAGCGAGGCGGAGTGGACGCTGCTCGCCAGATCGTTTGCCGAAACGCAGATCCGGATGGTCACCGACGGCGCGCTGCTGGTGCTCTCGCAGGGAACATTGCCGGCCAATGCACCGGTCGTCGGCGCGGGGATCGGCGACAGGGTGCTGCGCGAAGCGGCGCACCGGCTCGAGCGCCGGCATGTGCCGTTCGAGAGCCTGCTCGAGGTCGCACCCGCGGCGCGCGAGCGTGTATCGCAATGCGCGCCCGCCGCCGCGCTCGCGGCCATGGCTGCTCTCCCGTAAGGCACGAGGTGGGCGGAACTGCGTGGGCAGGATTTCGCGCGCCGCAGATCAACCGTCGATCAAAGTGCTTTACAGACATCGGCGAGACGCACGATCATTCCAACGACCCGCACGCCACACCCGGGGCAACAATCGAAAAGCGGGCATAAAGGCGGCTGCGCCGTAAGCGCAGGCCGTGAGGAGGGATACGCATGAGCAGGACAAGGCACGCGGCGTTGTGCGCCGCGGCCATCGCGTCCACGGCATTGCTGGCCGGCGGAGCGTTGGCGCAAACCGCAGACGATCTTCTCAACGATCACAAGACGCCCAGCGACGTGCTCGTCTACGGCATGGGCTATTCCGGGCAGCGCTTCAGCCCGCTGACCCAGATCAACAAGGAGAACGTCAAGCGACTGGTCCCGGTGTGGGGATATTCGCTTGCCGATAACCAGGGCGCCGAGGGATTCCCGGTGGTCAAGGACGGCATCGTCTACACGACCACGCACAGCGCGACAGTCGCGGTGGACGCGCTGACCGGCAAGACGATCTGGCGCGTCGCGCATGAATACCCGCCAGAGACGCTGCGCGTGGTGTGCTGCGGCATCGTCAACCGCGGCGTCGCGATCTACAACGGCAAGGTCATTCGCCAGCTGCTCGACAATCAGATCATCGCGCTCGACGCCAAGACCGGCAAGGAGATCTGGAAGGTCCACTCGCCGGAGCCGGTCACGATCGAGAACGGTTATGCAATGACGGGCACGCCGCTCATCGCCAACGGCGTGATGGTGGTCGGCGTGGCCGGCGCCGAGTTCAGCCACCGCGGCTTCCTCGAAGGCTACGATCCGGACACCGGCAAGCACCTCTGGCGTACCTACACGCTCCCGCTCAAGGGTGAGCCAGGGTCGGAGACCTGGGAAGGCGACTCGAGCCTCACCGGCGGCGGCAGCAGCTGGGTCACCGGCAGCTACGATCCGGAGCTCGACCTGGTCTATTGGGGGATCGGCAATCCGTCGCCGTGGAACCCGCGCGCGCGGGCCGGCGACAACCTGTACACCAATGCGGTCTGGGCGGTGCGACCGAAGACCGGCGAACGCGTCTGGTACTACCAGACGACGCCGGGCGATCCGTTCGACTACGACGCGGTGCAGACGCCGGTCGTCGCGACCATCCCGGTGAACGGACAGCCGCGCAAGGTGGTGATGCAAGCGAACCGCAGCGGCTTCCTCTACGTGCTCGACGCCAAGGATGGCAAGCTGCTCGCCGCCAACACGTTCGGCAAGGTGAACTGGGCGAGCGGCGTCGACATGAAAACCGGCCGACCGATGGTCACCGACGTCTACAAGGGCGCGCTCGAAGGCAAGAACGTCACGGTGTGGCCATCGGTGTCAGGCGTCACCAACTGGCAGCACATGGCGTTCAGCCCGCAGACCGGGCTCCTCTACATCAACACGCTGCACGTCGGCATGACCTACGAGGCCCCGGAGCCACCGAAGCTGGTCCCCGGCCGGCCATCGGGATCGGGCACGGTCAAGCGCACGGTGGTCACGGATGACCCGAACATTCGCGGCTACCTGAAGGCGGTCGATCCGATGACCGGAAAGTCCAGGTGGGAAACGCCGTATAGGAGCCCGAACTACTCGTCGACGATGGTCACGGCGAGCGGCCTCGTGTTCACCGGCGTGATGACCGGCGAGTTCCAGGCGCTCGACGCCGACAGCGGCAAGGTGCTGTGGAGCTTCCAGACTCCGTCGGGCATCGTCGCCCAGCCGATCACCTGGGAGCGTGACGGCAAGCAGTACGTGACGGTGATGAGCGGCCTCGGCGGCGTCTATGCGCAGCGCGCCGGCGATCCGAACCTCGCCAACGTGCCGCTCGGCGCGTCGCTCTGGACTTTCGCGCTGTTCGACAAGTGAACCGATGCCGGGAGGCCGCCGTCGTGGCCTCCCGGACCTCCCACCTGATCCTCGCAGTTTGCTCCCGCATGCCCGTGCCGAGACAAGACGTTCTGCGACTGTTCGTGGTGCTGTTGCTCGGAGTGATCGTCAGCGCCGGCCCGGACCGGCCGGCCCGCGCCGCCTGCGACTTCGCCCCGGTCAAGCAGCAGATCGATGTCGTGCTCGACCGCGATCACGAGCGCGGCGCCAAATTCCGCCGCGAGGTGGCGTCAGGCTCCGACTCGATCGCGGCGATGGAAGCGCTCGTCTCCGCGGAGATGCGCGAGAAGATCGACATCTGCCGCTATGACGTCGCCGAATATCTCACCAAGCGCGGCTTCCCGCCGTTTCACTGAAAGCAATGCGGACAGGTGGACATGGATTCTGCTGATATGAAAGCAGTGGCGCTTGTCGTTACAACGCTGATGGCATTCGGCTCCGTCGCCGGCGCGCAGGAATCCGGCGAAATGCTCTACAGCACGTATTGCTCGCCATGCCACGGCGACGGCCTGGTCAACACCACGAACCAGGCCTTCGATCTCCGGAAGCTGACCGCCAACGACCGCGCCCGCTTCGAGAAATCAGTGCTGACCGGCAAGAACCAGATGCCGCCGTGGAAGGGCGTGCTCGATCACGACCAGATCGAGCGCCTGTGGCAATACATCCGCGAGAACGCCTTCCAGAAGTAGCGTCTTTGTCTTGCGCATGTCCTTTGTCGGAAAACCGGTGTCCACTTTTCCGGGACATGCGCCGTTCAGCCGCCCTTCCCCACGAGTCCGGCGCGTTCGATCACACCCCGCCAACGCTTGTTCTCGGCCTCGACGAACTGCGTGAAGCCGGCGGAGCTGAGCGGCCTCACCTGAAAGCCGTCGCGGCGAAGCCTCGCCTCGACCTCCGGCAACGCCACGATCTGATTGATTTTGGCATTGAGCTTGTCGACGATCTCCTTCGGCATGCCCGCCGGGCCCGAGATCGAGAACCACGTCGTGCCCTGCAGGTCCGGATGGCCGAGCTCGCGGAAGGTCGGCAGGTCCGGGAAGTCCGGCAGCCTCGTTTCGGTCGTCACCGCGATGGCGGTCAAGGTCCCGTCGCGCATGAACTGGGCGCTCGACGACAGCGTGAAGGTGGAGAACGGGACGTGGCCGCCGACCACGTCGACCAGCGCCTGCGACGTGCTTTTGTAGGGCACGTGCTCGACGGTGAGCTTCATGCTGGCGGCAATCGCCTCACCCATCAGATGGCCGTCGGAGCCGACGCCCGACGACGCGAAGGTGAACGCCTTGCGCTCCGTCGCGTAGGTCACGAACTGGGCGAGCGAGGTGACGCCGGTCTTCGGATTGGCGGTCAGCACGACCGGCGCGCCGGCGGCGTAGGCGATGTGGCTGAAGTCGCTCAGCGGATCATAGGCCACGCCGGGATTGATGACCGGCACCAATGAGAGAACCGAGAGATTGGTGATACCGATCGTGTAGCCGTCCGGCGGCGATGTGGCGATGGCCTTTGCGCCGATCGCGCCGCCAGCGCCGGTGCGGTTCTCGACCACGAACTGCTGGCCGAAGGCGGCGGCGAGATGCTCCGAGAGGACGCGCGCAATGGCGTCGCCGCTGCCGCCCGCGCCGAACGGCACGATGACCCGCACCGGGCGGCTCGGCCATTCATCGGCGAATGCCGCGAGCGGCGCGACGACCAGCAAAGCCGCGGCGAGTACCAGTGCGCAACGGCCTCTCATGTCACATCTCCGCTCATTCGCCGGTGGGCACGTGCGTCCGGCTCTCCTGCGCGTAACGCACCAGCGCCATAAATCGATAGATGCCGTGCACGAACTTGCCGTAGGGCATGGTCAGGAACAGCGCGAACACGACCCCGAGATGCAGCGCGAGCAGGAGGCCCATCGCCGGCGTGTCGCGCAGGCCGAGCAGCGCAAGCCCGGTCACGCTGGTCAGGAACAACATCACAAGAAACGCGACGTCCATGCCGAGGCGGGTCTTGTCGACCAGCACGTCGGCGCGCCGCTGCTTGGCGGCGAGGAGGCCGATCGGCCCGATCACCAGCCCGACGCCGCCGACCGTGCCGAGCACGACCGGCAGGTCCCAGAGCGGATACGGCGCCTGCCATCCGAACGCGTAGTGATAGATCGTGCCGGTGACCGTCGCGGCGAAGCAGAGCGCGAAGCCGTAGAATGTCGCGTGGTGATAGAACTTGCGCGTGTCGGTCGGCTCGTCGTCCTCGTTCATGCAGCCGCCGGCGCCGCCATCGAGATAACGCAGCCGTCCGGCGTCCTTGATGGCCTGCCACACCGACCTGGGCTCGCGCAGCGTCGACGCGGGCTCGTCGAGGTCGCGCCAGAAATTGATGGCGCCCATGACGATCGCCACGATCGCATAGAGGAAGACCGCGCCGAAGAGGAGCGCCATCGCGTTGTGCGGCATCAGCCGGTAGAACGCGCCCGGTCCCGAATGCACGCCGAGCAGAACGGACGGGTCGTGCCAGGCGACGAAGCCGAGGATGAACACCGCGACGCTCGCCGCCGCGATCAGCGAAATGGCGAGACCGTTGCGCGCGAACAGGCCGGACAGCGCACCCGGCCACGCATAGGCCTGATAGGAGTCGTTGCGCACGCGCGCGAGCGCGCGAGGGACGTTCACGTCGAACTGGTGCGGCGGCGAGAACTGGCAATCGAAGTAGCAGGCGCCGCAACCGTGGCAGAGGTTCGCGAGGTAGTTCAGGTCGCCGTCGCGAAAGATCCGCCGCATCTCCATGGCCGGAAATACGGCGCACAGGCCTTCGCAGTAACGGCAGGAATTGCACACCACCATGAGGCGGTCGGCTTCGGCGAGCGCCGCCGTCGTGTGCTGCGCCGTGGTGTGCATCTTGTCAGTTGCGAGCATTTCTCGCCGCCTCCTGCCCCGCGATCCGTCCGAACACGCTGCCGATCGTCATGCCGATGCCGGCCGCGTAGCCGCGGCCGAGCACGTTGCCGGCCATGATCTCGCCCGCCGCGAACATGTTGGCGGCCGGCTTGCCGTCGGCCATGATCATGCGCGCTTCCTTGTTCACCCGCGTGCCCAAATAAGTGAACGTGATGCCAGGGCGCACCGGATAGCCGTAGAACGGCGGCGTCTCGATCCGCCGCGCCCAGTGGGTCTTTGGCGGCGTCAGCCCTTCGGTGCGGCAGTCGTCGAGGTCGGCATGGTTGAACGTGCCGGGCCGCACCGCCGCATTGAAATCCGCGACCGTCCTCCCCAGCACGTCCGGATCGAGCTCGAATTTCTGCGCCAGCTCGCGGATGCTGCCGGCTTCGACGGCCGGGTAGAGCGACGGCATGAACAGCTTGAGCGACGGCGCATCGAAGATGATGTAGGCGATCTGATCGCGCTGCTGCGCGACCAGCCGGCCCCAGATCGCGTAGCGCTTCGGCCAGACGTCCTCGCCCTCGTCGTAGAAGCGCTGCGCGTCCTTGTTGACGACGATGCCGAACACGACGCAATCGAGGCGCGTGATGATCCCGCCGTCGTATTTCGGCGCGCGCGCGTCGATCGCGACGGCGTGGCATTGGGTCGGATCGCCGACTGGCTGGACGCCCTTGTCGAGCAGCATGCGCAGCACCGAACCGCGATTGTAGGGCGTGCCGCGGATGAGGAAGTTCTCGGCCGCGTCGCCCCAGTACTCTTTCATCCATTCGATGTTGGCTTCGAAGCCGCCGGCCGCGGCGACGAGGGTGCGCGCCTGCACGACCAGGTCGCCGTCGGCGGTCTTCGCGGTTGCCGACAGGAACATTCCGTCACGGATATCCAGCTCGACGACCGGCGCCTCGTAGCGGATCTCGACGCCCAAGCGCTCGGCGGTCTGATAGAGCGTGTTGAGCATGGCGCGGCCGCCGCCGAGGAAGAACGAGTTGGTCCGGCCCAGCGTCAGGGTGCCGCCGAGCGACGGCTGGAACCGCACGCCCTGCTCGACGATCCACGTCAGCATCTCCTTCGACTCGTGGATCATATGCTTGGCGAGCTGCTCGTCGGTGTTGCCGCCGGTGATGCGCAGGAGGTCCTCCCACAGCTCCTCCTCGGTATACGGGCCGGTCAGCGTCTCGGTCGCCGTGTCGTGCGCGCAGCGCATGTTGCGCGTGTGCCGCGTGTTGCCGCCGCGATAGAATTCCGGCGCAGCCTCGAGCAGCAGGACCGACGCGCCGGCGCGCCGCGCCGCGATGGCGGCGCACAAGGCCGCGTTGCCGCCGCCGACCACCAGGACGTCGAAATTCTTTTGCAGGTCGGTCATTCCATCTCCGGCTCGGAATGCGCATGTGCGTCGATCAACGCTTTCAAGAGTTGGGGCGTGACGGGAAGCTGCGTGATGGCGCCGCTGCCGCCCAACGCGTCGTCGATCGCCGAGGCGAGCACCGCGCCGACGCCGGCGATCCCGCCCTCGCCCGCGCCTTTGACGCCGAGCGGATTGCCGGCCGGTGCGTCCTCGGTCAGCAACACGTCGACCGGCGGCACGTCGTGCGCGGTCGGGAGGAGATAATCGGCGAAGGTCACGGAGAGCGGCTGGCCACGGTCGTCGTATTGGAATTGTTCGAGTAGCGCGCCGCCGAGGCCTTGCGCAAGCCCACCGACCAATTGGCCATGCACCAGCATGGGGTTGATGGCGCGACCTATGTCGTAGGCGATCATCATTCTCTCGACCCGTACCGCCCCGGTTCCCCGGTCGATTGCGACCTGGGCGATCTGCACGCCATAGGGATAGGTCATGTGGGCGACCTCGAACCAGCCCTCGGCCGACAGACCGACTACGCGCGTTCCGCGCGACGGTGAGCTCGGGCGCAGATGGCTGGCGATATCGCCGAGACCGATCAGCGGCTCATTTGGCGCCGATGAGCGCACGACGCTGCCGTCGATGATGGTCAGACCGGCCGGATCGGCCTGAAGCAGCTGCGCCGCCATGTCCAGCGCCCGTGCGCGGACCTTGTCGGCCGCGATCGCGACCGCGTTCGCCGTCATGACCGTGGCACGTGTCGCATGCGCGCCGATGCCGTACTCGATCCGGTCGGTCCGGCCATGGACCACGCGCACCCGGCGATAGTCGACACCGAGCTTTTCAGCGCAGACCTGCGCCATGACGGTCTCAAAACCCTGGCCGACCGACGCGCCGCCGGTGATCACCTCGACCGCACCGCCGGAATGCACGTGAATGCGCGCGCCATCGGACGGACCAAGCCCGCTCTTCTCCACGTACATGGCGAGGCCGAGACCGACCAGCTCGCCGGCCTCCCGACGCTCCCGCACGCGGAGCTCGAGGTCGTCCCAGCCGCAATGCTGCAATGCCTTGTCGAGCAGGCGCGGATAGTCGCCGGAATCGAGCACGACCTCGTCGCCCAGCGCGACCAGCGGACGCTCATGCGGCATCTCCGAGGGCTGCAGCAGATTGCGGCGGCGGATCTCAATGCGCGACAGCCCGAGCTGTCGCGCGGCCGCGTCCATCAGCCGCTCGCGCACGAAGTTGGTCTCGTAGCGGCCGGGCGAGCGGTAGGTCGCCGCCGGCGTCTTGTTGGTCAGTCGAAAGTGGCCGTCGATCCGATAGCTCGGCAGCCGATAAGGTCCTGGCAGGATGCCGCAGCTGGTTTCGGCGACGCGCGTGCCGTGGGTGCGGATGTACGCGCCCTGGTCGTGGAAAAACCGGTCGTCGATCGCGAGGAGATGCCCGTCCGCATCGAGCGCTGCGCGAATCCTGTGGCGCTGCTGACGCGAATGGTTGGCCGCCATCAAGTGCTCGCGCCGGTCCTCGATCCATTTCACCGGCCGGCCGAGCCGCAGCGCGGCCGCGAGCACCAGAATGTCCTCGGGATAGATCTCGCCACGTACCCCGAAGCCGCCGCCGACATGCGCCTCGAAGCAGTGCAGCGCCGCGGTGCTGCGGCCGAACATGCGGGCGAGCGATTCGCGGTTGCGGTGTGGCACTTTTGCCGCTCCGTGCAGCTCCAGCATGTCGCGCGCGGCATCGTAGCGGCCGATCGCGCCGCGCGTCTCCAGCGGCACGCCGGAGTGGCGGCCGATCGCGAGGTCGAGCTCCACCACATGGGCGGCGCTGCGAAACGCGGCGTCGACGTCGCCATAACCCTGCCGGCAGATGGTCGCCTCGGACGACAAGCCCTCGGCGAACTCGCCGGGCTCGGCCGCCGCATCGAGCACCGGCTCGCGCTCGTCGACCTCGACCACGACGAGGTCGGCCGCGTCCTCCGCCACGTAGGGATCGTCCGCGAACACGGCTGCGACCGGCTCGCCGACATAGCGCACACGCTCGCGCGCCAGCACCGGCTGACGGAACGGCGCGAGTTTCTCGTTCGGCCCTTCGCGGAAATCGATCGGCGGCAGATCGCGGATGTCCTGCGCGGTCCACACCGCGACGACGCCGGCCACGGCCTTTGCTTCAACGGTCTGCACGCCGACCAGAACGCCGTGCGCGTTCGACGCGCGGACCACGCGCATGTGCAGCTCATGCGGAAACGAGATGTCGGCGACGAATTGTCCGCGGCCGGTGACCAACGGCAGATCTTCGAGCCGCGTGACGGAGGCGCCGATGCCGGTCTTGTGCGCCTCTCGCGTCATGTTTCGGCAGGGGCCTTCATGATTCCTGGAGCGCCTCTTCGCGTGTCTTGCGGACCGCCGGCGCGGCCACGACCAGCAACAGCAGCGCAGCGCCGATCAGGAATGCGAGGCTGATCGGCTCCTGGACCAGCACGAGCAGATCGCCGCGCGAGATCAGCAGCGCGCGGCGCAGGTTCTCCTCCATCAGCGGACCGAGCACGAAGCCGAGAATGAGGGGCGCGGGCTCGCAATCGAGCTTCAGGCAGACGTAGCCGAACACGGCGAAGAACGCCATCACGTAAAGATCCGTGACGTTGCTGTTCACGGTGTAGGCGCCGATGCAGCAGAAGCCGACGATCGCGGGAAACAACAGCCGATACGGCACGCGCAGCAGCTTCACCCACACGCCGACCAGCGGCATGTTGAGCACGACCAGCATGAGGTTGCCGATCCACATCGAAGCGATCAGACCCCAGAACAGCTCGGGCCTCTCGCTCATCACCCGCGGCCCCGGCGAGATGCCGTGGATCATCAGCGCGCCGATCATCATGGCCATGGTCGGATTGGCCGGGATGCCGAGCGTCAGCATCGGAATGAACGAGGTCTGCGCACCGGCATTGTTGGCGGATTCCGGCGCCGCGACCCCGCGGATGTCGCCGTCGCCGAACGACCGCGGCGGTTTGGCGACCTTCTTCTCCAGCGTGTAGGCGCCGAATGCCGCCAGCAGCGCGCCGCCGCCCGGCAGCACGCCCAGCAGCGAGCCCAGGACGGTGCCGCGGAGGATCGCCGGCATGGACAGGCGGAAATCCTCGCGGCTGGGCCAGATCCGGCCGATGTTGGAGGTGACCGCCGCTTCCTCTTCTGTCTTCCGCTCGAGGTTCACGGCGCACTCGGCGATGCCGTAGATCGCCATGGACAGCGCGACGAACTCGATCCCGTCCGCGAGCCCTTGGACGCCGAAGTCGAAGCGGCGGATGCCGGAATTCACGTCGGTGCCCGCGAGTCCCAGCAGCAGGCCGAGCACCACCATGCCGACCGCCTTGATCACCGAGCCGCGGGCGAGCACCACGGCAGCGATCAGACCGCACACCATCAGCGAAAAATATTCCGCCGGCCCAAATTTCAGCGCGATCGCCGCGAGCGGCGGCGCCGCGAAACAGATCAGCAGCGTGGCGACCGAGCCGGCAATGAAAGAACCGATCGCGGCGATGCCGAGCGCCGGCCCGGCGCGGCCGCGCCGCGCCATCTGGTGGCCGTCGATGGTGGTGACGACCGATGACGCCTCGCCCGGAATGTTGACCAGGATCGCCGTGGTCGAGCCGCCATACTGGGCGCCGTAATAGATGCCGGCCAGCATGATCATTGCCGAGACTGGGTTCAGCGTGAACGAGATTGGCAGCAGCATCGCCACCGTGGTGACCGGGCCGATGCCGGGCAGCACGCCGACCACCGTGCCGAGCAGCACGCCGACAAAGCAATAGAGAACGTTCTGCGCGGTCAGCGCGACGCCGAAGCCGATCGAGAGATTGGCGATGATGTCCATTTGCTCAGCTGCCGATCGACGGCCAAATCGGCAGCGGCAGGCGCAGCGCGAACACGAAGATGCCGACCGAAAAGGCGGCCATGGCGACGGCAAGCGCGGCGATCTCCAGCGGACGCCGCTCGCGCCCGGCAATACACGCCATCACTGTCACGATCATCAGCGAGATGACCAGACCGAGCGGCTGGATGGTGAGGCCGAACACGACCACGGCCGCGGCGATGATGAGCAGCGGCCCGGGATGCAGCCGGCCGACCGGCTCCCCGGGTGCGACGACAGACCGTGCAACGAGAATGACGCCGATCAGCGCCAGGGCGCAGCCGAGCATGATCGGGAAATAGCCCGGGCCCATTTTGCCCGCGCTGCCGAGCGAGTAGCCGCGCGCGGTGACGATCGCCGTCGCCGCGAATGCCAGAAACATGATGCCCGACCAGAAATCCTTCGGCGCACGTATCTGCATCCGCATGAGCGACGGCCTGGTTCAGTTCGGGCTTATATTGCCTTCCTGCACCACCTTCTTCCATTTCTCGAACTCGGACTTGAGCATCGCCGCCCCGTCCGTCGTGGTGGTGCCGCGCGGCTCGACGCCGACCTTGGCCAGCGCTGCCTTCATCTCGTCCTTCTTGAGGATCGCGTCGAGCGCGGCGTTGAGCTTCGCGATCACAGCGGGAGGCACGCCGGCCGGAGCGAAGATGCCGAGCCACAGGTCGACCTCGAAACCCTTGAGCCCGGCCTCGTCCATGGTCGGCTGGTCCGGATAGACGGCGCTCCGCTTCAAACCCGTCGTCGCGATCGGACGCACGCGATCGTCCTTGGTGAACGGCAGCGCGCCGGCGATGCTCGAGAACGCGAACTGCACTTTGTTGGCCATCATGTCCGGATAGGACTGCCCGATGCTGCGATAGGGCACATGCGTCGCCTCGATGCCGGCGCGCTGCTTGAACAGCTCGCCGGCGAGATGCGGCGTCGTGCCGATGCCGGCCGACGCGAAGTTGAGCTTGCCGGGATTGGCCTTGCCGTAGGCGATCAGGTCCTGCACCGATTTCACCGGCAGCTCCGGCGCGACCACCAGCACCTCCGGCGAGGACGAGATGATCGACACCGTCTCGAGCTGCTTGAACAGGTCGTAAGGAATGCTCGGCTGCAAGGTCGGATTGATGACGATCGCCGGATCCATGATCACCAGCGTGTAGCCGTCGGCTGCCGAGCGGGCGACCGCATCGGTGCCGGCGATGCCGCCCGCGCCGGGACGATTCTCCGCCACCACCGGCTGACCGAGCGCCTCGCCGAGATGCTGCGCGACCGTGCGCCCCACATAATCGATGATGCCGCCCGGCGAATACGGCAGCACAAGCTTGAGCGGCTTGGTCGGATAGGCCTGCGCCAATGCGCCAATCGGTATCGCGAGGGACAGAAGAATGGCGAGAACGAAGGGCCGCCAACACCGCACGGTCATGACATCAGCTTCCTGTCCCGGCTCTGCATCGGATGGGAATGCCGGGCGCGGTTGGGTTGCCACGCCGCTCGCATCAGATGTCGGCAGCATAACAATTTTGGGACTAGGCGCAATATCGGGACAAAATGCCAAAAAGCGCCAGGGCCTGAGGCGGCGCGCTATTTTCGACGTGTGGCCAGCTTGCCGGCCTGATCGGAAGACCTGCCCTCGGCGGCGAGCAGCTGCCGCAGGCAGTCTGCCGCGGCCTGCCCCTTCAAGGCGCGATTCCACATCTCGTTGATCGCTTCCTCGTGCAGCGCGACCCCGTCCGGCGCCGAGGTGATCATCGCCACGCCGACCCTCACATTCGGCTCGCCACCGAGCCGGAATGGACTCATCACCAGGAGCTTGCGATCGGGCTGGCGAAACAACTGAAAGCCCAGATGCGGCAGCGTGTCGGGCACGATGCCGATCTGAACGCCGATCGGCTGCTCCTCGACCAGCTTGGCGAAATGGCTGATCTCCGCATGGGCCAGCGCTTTCCGCTTGGCCAGCACGGCGTCCGGGAGGCCCGGACGGCCGACGAAGCCGTGGTCGAGAAAGCGCTCGATCTCGAACGCCGACATCAAATTGACGACGGTCGGACGGCGGCGGCGGTAGAGCTCCTTCCGCTCGCGCAGGATTTCCATGACCTTCGGAATGTCGCTCAAGGCGCGCGTCGGATTGGCCACCGCCTTGGTGATGTTCTCCGTCAGCACCTCCTGCAAGGTGGACTGGAAATCATCGGACGCGAGCAGGAAGGAGATGGGGCCCGACAGCATGACGATATGCTCGGCGGTCTCCTCGATCTGACGGATGCGCTCGAAGTAGCTGACCGCCGAGGGAATGTATTCGATGCCGACACCGAGCAGCGTCGGAATCGAGACGCCGAGCAGCTCGGCCAACCGCTCGAGCGTGTCGATCTTGGCAAGCTCGCCGCGCTCAAAACGATAGAGCGCGGTACGCGATATGCCGATCTTCTTGGCGATCTCGTCGGCGCTCAGCCCCGAGCCCATGCGGTAGGCTTTGAGCCGGAGCCCGATCTCGTCGTAGCGAAAAGCCATGCGTGGTCCCGGAAAGCCGCCCGCCGGATAGAGGCCGCAAAACGCTTGTTTTTAGCGCTGTGGTGATCCGACGCACAACATGAAAGGGGCCGGCTTGGCTGCCGATCCGCAATTCTTAACAGTCCCGGAAGCCCCGGCCTTCCGCCTGGCCGCGCGTCACGCGATCTCGAAGCGCGTCCGCTGCGCCCGCTGAATGTGCTCGCGCGCGGCTTTCTCGGCCGCATCGGCATCACGGCGTTCGATCGCAGCCACGATCCGCCGATGCTCCGCATCCGATTCGGCGCGCCCGGTCGGGACCCGGAAGGTCGCGCCGTGCAGCATGGCCAGCGAGTCGTGCAGGGTATCGAGGATCTGCAGCAAATACTGGTTATGCGCGGCCTCGTAGATCGCCTGGTGAAACGCGCGATTGAGCTTGATCAGCCGGACGGCATCGTCGTCGTTGGCCTTCGCCAGCTCGTCCTGCAGACGCTGGAGAATGGCGATCTCGGTCGGGTTGGCGTGCTGCGCGGCGAAGCGGGCCGCGGAGCCTTCCAGGATCTCGCGCATGGCATAGAGCTCGAACACCTGATGCCGGGAGAGCTCCGCCACCACCAGGCTGCGGCCGGGACCGATCGTGAGGAGACCGCGCTGCTGCAGCCGTTGCAGCGCCTCGCGCACCGGCGTCCGGCTCACGCCGAGCGCGCGGGCGATCTCCTCCTCGCGCAGCCGCTCGCCATTGGCGAACCGCCCCTCCCAGATCGCATCGCGCAGGCTGTCGTAGACGAAGTCCGCGCGCGAGCGTGTGCGCAAAGCCTTGGGGCCGACCGCGGTCAGGCTGGAGAGCGACGCGACCGATTGCTTGGCCATGGTCTGTCCCGCGCGAGCGCCCGGGCGGCGCCCGTCTGGGCGATGGTTACAGGTGTATACAGATGGACACAATAAGCGCCGCGGTCCGCCCGGGCGGCTGCCTCGCCTCATATTATTTTTTGTACAAAGGCCCGGAGCGGCACCCGGTCGACGCCATCACAGGGCGTCCACAAGTCTGAATTGCGCTGATTTTACGGGATTTTGTGAATTTATCTGCTCTGCAAGCGTCCCCTCATGGACTGTCCCAATAAAAGTACATATATACAGGCATCGTCCTGGCGGGCCGGCGACCGGCAGGGCGGGCCCCGTTCGCCAATCCAGGCCGGTCATTGCAGCCCGACTGACACATGTTCCTGTGCATCGAGACCGATCGCCGCCGGGAGGCCGACTGTCCCACGGCGCCTCATGCCGAGACTCGGCTGAGGCGGCTGCTCGCCGAGGCCATGACTCATCATCGGTCCGGACGCCTTGCCGAGGCCGAAGCGGCTTACCAAGGCGCTCTGCAGGTGTCACCGGCTCACGCCGGCACCTTGCACAATCTCGGCGTCATCGCCGCCGCGCAGGGCAAGCTCGCTTCGGCGGTCGGCTATTTCGACCGCGCGCTCGCGACCGAACCGCTCTACGGCGCAGCCCACTACAACCGCGCGGTCGCCCATCGCATGCTCGGACAGACGCGTGACGCCATTCGCGGATTCAGCCGCGCCTGCACCATCGATCCCGGACACTACGACGCGCACCTCGCGCTCGGCTTCCTGTGGCTGGCGGAGGGCGAGCGGGACCGCGCGCTCGATCATTTCGCCCGCACCTACGAGCTGCGGCGCGGCGACGACCGGACCGGGATCGCCGCAAAATCCTTGAGCTGGGCCAACGCCGGCAAGCTCAAGCACGACGCGGAGCAGTTCCGCTATCTCGCCGCGCGCCGCCGCGACGGCCGCCGCTTCGAGCTGCTGGCGCGCAGCTACGACGAGGTGGCGAAGGAACTCGGGGTCGACGCGGTCGAGCTGTCCGACGAACGGTTCGAGCTCCTGGGCGACGACTACAACACGGCGATCCATGTCTCGCCGGCGCCGGAGCGGGCAGACCGCGCGATCAGCGCGCGGCCGGACCGCGCTGCGATCGTGCAGGACTTCGCGGCGCAGGGGGCGGTCGCAATCGACGATCTGCTGGCGCCGGCCGCGCTCACCGGGCTGAAGAAGTTCCTGCTCGAAAGCACGGTGTGGCACGACTTCAGCCACATCGGCGGGTTCGTCGCGTCCTATCTCGAGGATGGCCTGGCGAGTCCCCTCCTCCTGCAGATCGCCAACGAGCTGCGCACTGCGTTCCCCGAGATCCTCAGATCCCACCCGTTGTCACAGGCCTGGGCGTTCAAAGGGCTCGTGTCCGAGTCCGCAGTCGATGCGCACGCGGACGACGCCGCCGTCACCGTCAACTTCTGGGTCACGCCGGACGCGGCCAATCGCGTGCCCGGCAGCGGCGGCCTGCTGGTCTGCCGCGTGTCGCCGCCGGCGGACTGGGCGCTCACCGATTACGAGACCGACAAGGCGGAGGTCGCCGCGTTTCTTGCCCAGCACGCGGACGATACGCTGCACGTGCCTTACCGCGAGAACCGCGCCGTGCTCTTCAGATCGCGCTTGTTCCACCGCTCAGACGCGCCGCATTTCGCGCCCGGCTACGAGAACCACCGGATCAACGTCACCATGCTGTTCGGCAGCGAGACCGGAAATCGATGACCCTCATGTCGCCTGAACCGTCCGACAAATACACCAATTCGGCCCTGCGCTTCGGCGAAGCCGACCCCTATCCGCAACGCAAGGTCGGCGAGTTCATCGGCACCGTCGTTTTCAACGACTGGGTCAATGACGAGTACAAGCACATCGCGCTCAAGGTCCACGCACATGCGGTGACGGCCTATGCGGGCCAGATGTTCCACCTGCTCTGCCCCTCGCCGGACGGCGCCGAGGTGTGGATGCGCCGGCCGATGAGCATCTACCGCGTCGACAAGCCGAACAGCCGCATCGAGTTTCTCTACAAGGTGGAAGGCCGCGGCACGCGCGGCATCGCCATGCTGGCGCCGGGCGACGACTTCAACGTCGCCGGCCCGCTGGGCGTCGGCTTCAAGCTGAAGCCGGAGTGGAAGAACATCGTCGTGCTCGGGCGCGGCGTGGGTCTCGCGACCTTGGCGCCGCTCTCCCAACTCGCCGCCGAGAACGGCGTCGGCGTCACCGCGATCCTGAGCGCGCGCAACCCCTCCGTGGTGATGTCGAAAGACCTGTTCGAAGGGCTCGGCGCCCGCACGATCAGCGTTGTCGACAGCGACAAGAGCAGCGCGGTGGAGAACGTCGAAGCCATCATCACGGACCTGATCGCAAACCGTAAGGCCGATGCCTTCTTCACCTGCGGCTCCAACCGCCTGCTGAAGCTGATGCAGCGGCTCGGCAAGGCGCACCATATTCCCGGGCAGGTCGCGGTGGAGCAGATCATGGTCTGCGGATTCGGCGCCTGCTACGTCTGCGTGCGCACCTTCGAGGTCAACGGCGAACGGGTGTTGCGGCGCGTCTGCCGGGACGGCCCGGTGTTCAACATGCAGGAGGCAGTCGGATGGTAGATCTTTCGGTCAAGATCGGCGACATCACGCTGCAGAATCCCGTGATGCCTGCCTCCGGCGCCTTCTCGTGGGAATACAACGACGTGATCGACCTCAACCGGCTCGGCGGGCTGGTGGCGAAGACGATATGCCGCGAGCCGCGTGTCGGCAATCCGACACCGCGCATGGCCGAGACCGAAGCCGGCATCATCCAGTCGATCGGACTTCCGGGCAAAGGCATCGCGTATTTCATCGACCACATCGTTCCCGAATACGCCAAGTTCACGCCGCCGCTGATCGTCAGCGTCTCCTCGGAAAGCATCGAGGATTTCGCCGCGCTGGCGGAAGAGCTGAGCGTGCCGGATGTCGACGTGATTGAGGCGAATATCTCCTGCCCGACTCGCAACGCGACGGGCGGCAATTTCGCCATGCACGAGGACCACACAAGGGAGGCGATCCACGCCATCCGCGCGAAGACCAAGAAGCCGCTGTGGGTCAAGCTGTCGCCCAATGCCGGCGACATCGTCTCGATCGCGCAGGCCGCCGAGGAGGCCGGCGCCGATTGCGTGGTGATCGCCAACACGTTCCTGTCGCTGAAGATCCGCACCGACAATTTCCGGCCGGCGCTCGGCAACAAGTTCGGCGGCCTGGTCTCGCCGGCGTTGAAGCCGATCGTGCTGCGGATGGTCTACCAGGTGGCCAAGGCCGTCAAAATTCCGGTCATCGGCATCGGCGGCGTGACCAAGGCCGAGGACGTCGTCGAATATATGCTCGCCGGCGCCACGGCCGTGGGCATCGGCTACGCGGCCTTCCGCAACCCCACCGCGCTGATCACCATCATCGACGACCTCGAAGCCTGGTGCGACGAGCGCGGCATCAAGAAAGTCACCGAGCTGATCGGCGCGGTCCGCGACGACGATATGGAAGACACGCTCACCGCCGCGTCGCACGGCGTCTGACCGAAACATGGCCTCCAGCATCGGCATGCGCCTGACGCGCCTTGAGGACGAGCCGCTGCTGCGCGGGCGTGGCCGCTTCGTCGACGACATCGTCGTCGACGGCGCGCTCCACGCGCACTTCGTGCGCAGCCCGCATCCGCATGCGGTGATCCAGGCGGTCGATGCGACGGCGGCCCGCGCCCTGCCCGGCGTCCACACGGTGCTGACCCTCGACGATCTCGCCAAGGTCATGGTCCATCGCCGCATGGTGCGGCACTCGAATTCCGGCATGCCGCTCGACAAGGCGTGGCTGTTTGCGCTCGCCGACGGCGAGGCGTCATACGTCGGCGAGCCGGTCGCGGTGGTCCTCGCCGACGACCGCTACATCGCCGAGGATGCCGCGGCGCTGGTGATGGTCGACTACGACATTCTTCCCCCGGTCGCCGATGTCCGCCAGGCCGCCGGCGGCCCCCCGGTCCGCCGCGAGCTTACGTCCAACGTGATCAAGACCTACACGGTCGGCTTCGGTGATGCCGATGCCGCGTTCGCCAACGCGGCACACGTGTTCAAGCAGGAGTTCTGGCAGCATCGCGGCGGCGCCCATTCGATCGAGACGCGCGGGTTGGTCGCCGAGCTCCGTTCCTCGGACGGCGGCATGACCGTGCACGCCTCGACACAGAAGGCGCATGACCTGCACCAGACCCTGACCAGCCTGATGGACTTCGATCACGGCCTGCGCGTCGCCGCGCCCGACATCGGCGGCGGATTTGGCGCCAAGCTGTGCGTGTACTCCGAGGACGTCGCGGTGGTCGCCGCCGCAAAACTGCTCGGCCGCTCGGTGAAGTGGATCGAGGATCGCCGCGAATATTTCACCGGCGCGGTGCACGAGCGCGATCAGTATTGGCAGATCGAGATCGCCGTCGATGCGGAGGCCAAAATCCTCGGCATCCGCGGCAAGGTCCTGCACGACACCGGCGCCTACACGCCACAGGATCCGAACATCCCCTACAACTCGACCTCGACCATGAGCGGGCCGTACACGATCCCGGCGCTGTCGATCGAGGTCACCATCGCGATGACCAACAAGACGCCGGTGTCGTCGGTGCGCGGCGCCGGCTATCCGCAGGCGGCGTTCGCGATGGAGCGGCTGGTCGACCTGGTGGCGCGCGAGATGCGGCTCGATCGCGCCGAGGTGCGGCGTCGCAATCTCATTCCCGCAGCGAAGATGCCCTACAAGAAGCCGCTGAAGGCGCGCTCCGGCGCGACCATCGAATATGACAGCGGCGACTATCCCGCCTGCCAGGTCGAGGCGCTCGCAGCTGCCGGCTGGGACACGTTCCCGCAGCGGCAGGCCGAGGCGCGCAAGCAGGGCCGCTACATCGGCATCGGCCTGTCGCACGGCGTCAAAGGCTGCGGCCGCGGACCGTTCGAGTCGGGCCTGGTGCGGATCTCGCGCACCGGCCGCGTCAGCGTGTTCACCGGCGCGTCGGCGATGGGGCAAGGGCTCGGCACCGCACTGGCGCAGGTCGCGGCGAGCGAGCTCGGCATCGACGCGAGCAGGATCACCGTGGTGGCCGGCGATACGGCGGGCGCCTCGCTCGGCCTCGGCGGTTTCGCCAGCCGGCAGACCGTCACCGCCGGCTCGTCGGTGAAGCTCGCCGCCAAGGCCGTCGCCGAGAAGGCCAGGAAGGTGGCGAGCCATGTGCTGGAAGCCGACGAGCGCGACCTCGAGCTGAAGGACGGCGAGGTGCGCGTGGTCGGCGTGCCGCAGATGAAAGTCACGCTCGCCGAGATCGCGCGGATCCTGCAAGGCGCGCCGGGCTATGGCTTTCCGCCCGGCGTCGATCCCGGGCTGGAAGCGACCGTCAATCACCGGCTCGACGCGCTCGCCTACGCCAATGGCTGTCACGTCGCCGAGGTCGAGGTCGACGTCGAGACCGGCTACGTCAAGATCGTGAACTACGTCGCGTTGCAGGACTCCGGCGTGCTGATCAACCCGATGATGGTCGACGGCCAGATCCACGGCGGCGTCACGCACGGCATCGGCAACACGTTGTTCGAGTGGATGGGCTATGACGACGGCGCCCAGCCCGTCACCACCACGTTCGCGGACTATCTCCTCCCGACCGCGACCGAGGTGCCGATGCTGACCACGCTCTACAAGGAGACGCCGTCGCCGCTCAATCCGCTCGGCGTCAAAGGGGTGGGCGAAGCAGGGACGATTCCCGCCGCCGCTGCGCTCATATCAGCCGTGGAAGACGCGATCACGCCGTTCAATGTGCGGATCAACCAATATCCGCTGTCGCCGATGCGGCTCGTGGAGATGATACGAAACGGTTCTGATCGTCGGAAGGGCTAGTGCATGGCACTGCGTCATGCGCGGGCTTGACCCCTCGCATCCATCAATTTCCGAAAAAAATGCGTTCAAGCAAATTCTGTCATCAAAGGATAGATCACCGGTCTCGGCGCCTACGCGCCGGCCCGGTGATGACGCGTGCAATGAGACCAGGCTGTGAACCCATAAACGGCGAATGATCGGGATTATTTAGGTGGTGACGATCCGCTTGCTGGAAGCAGGATTTTCATCTTAGGACGATCTGGTGCGCAGCCGACCCTCGTAATCACGTTTCCCGAGCGGCACGCCTCTTGATCTCAGGATGTCGTACGCCGTGACGGCATGAAAATGAAAGTGTGGCAGTGAGAAGGAGAGGATAAAGTTCTCCGATGTGAAGGAAAGCCTTCGCGGGCCGATCTGAAGGTCTAGGTCCTTGCCCGCCCAGCCGTTGACCTCTTCGGGAGTGAACGCCTCTAGCGTCATTTCCGCCTTGACGATCATGGCCTGCAGGTCGGCAAAAGGAACCGGCCCGACTAGGGCGGGAGGGGTGAACGCACCGGTCTTCAGGGCCTCCACCCCCCACACGGAATGGTGCCACGCCGCTTCGATCTGAAAATGGAAGGGTGCCATGTCGTCGAAGAGGCGGGTGTTCACGAAGTTATCGGGATCGACACCCGTCTCCGCAAAGTGCGCGGCCGCACGGTGTAGGAAGCCTCCGATGGACCTCACAGTCTGCAGGAAGGTCGGCACGCTGAGCTCATAGAGTGATGTCGACATTGGTTTCCCGCTCACGAGCAGCTTAATTCCTGCATTTCAGCATGTGACGCAACGGCTGCAACGGCAAGAACTGGCGCGGATAGCGAATGGTGGCTTTCCCATCACGGGGACCCTGATTCAGCATCGGCATGAGCCGACATGAACTGACCGCGGCCTAGGCCGTCGCCTTCATCCGCTTCGCCGCGTCGAGCGCGGCGAGCACGATGCCCTGATACCCCGTGCAGCGGCAGAGATTGCCCGAGATGGCCACGCGCACCTCGTGCTCGGTCGGATCCGGATTGTCGCGCAGCAATTCGAGCAGGGTCGTAAGCATGCCCGGCGTGCAGAAGCCGCACTGCAGGCCGTGATTGTCCCTGAAGGCTTCCTGCAGCGGATGCAGCTTGTCCGGCCCGGGCGCGATGCCCTCGACGGTCAAGATCTCATGACCGTCGGTCTGCACGGCCAGCATCAGGCAGGACCGCGCCGAGCGGCCGTCGAGCAGGATGGTGCAGGCGCCGCACACCCCGTGCTCGCAGCCGAGATGCGTACCGGTGAGCCCGAGCTCGCCGCGCAGGAAGTCGGCGAGCGTCATGCGGACGGCCGCGTCCTTCGTGTATTTGGTCCCGTTGACGGTGACCGTGATCGAACGCTTGTCGGACATCAGTGCAGCGCTCCCGGCGTCGGAAATCCGCAGGCGCGATCAAGCGCGCGGCGGGACATGGTGACGGCGAGGCTCTGCCGATACGCCGCCGAGGCGTGGATGTCGGCCAGCGCCTCGATGCTGCGGCAGCTCTCACACACCGTGCGGAACAGATCGGTCGACGCCGCCTGCCCCACGATCGCCTGTTCGACCGCGGTGGCGCGCACCGGTGCCGCGGCGACGCCGCCAAGCGTCACCGAGGCACGGGCGATGCGGCCATTGTCGACCTGCAACAGAACGGCCGCCGAGACGATCGCGAAATCACCGTGTCGCCGCGCGAACTCGGCGAATGCGTAGCGATGCCCGGCCGGCCACACCGGGATGCGGATCATGGTGACGATCTCGTTCAGCTCGATCGCCGGCGTGAGGTAGCCGGCCGGAAAATCCTTGAACGCGATCTCGCGCGTGCCGTTCGGCCCGACGACGGTAACGGCAGCGTCGTGCGCCGCCGCGACGCTGACCAGCTCCGCCGACGGATCGAGATGACACAGCGATCCGCCGATGGTGCCGCGGTTGCGGGTCTGCCGGTGGCCGACGTGCTGCAGCGCCTCGTGCATCAACGGGCACTTCGCCTTGATCAGCTCGGAGAACTCGAGATCGCGCTGGCGCGTCATGGCGCCGATCTCGATCGCACCGCCACGCTCGTTGACATAGGCGAGGCCTTCCACGCGGTTGAGATCGATGATGTGGTCGGGCATCACGAACCGCATGTTGAGCATCGGCATCAGCGATTGACCGCCGGCGAGCAGCTTGGCGTTGTCGAGGCTGCCGAGCAGGCTCACCGCCTCGCTGAGCGTCTTGGGATCGTGATACTGGAATGGAGCTGGCTTCATTGCGGACCCGGTGCTGATCGGCTGCGGCGAGGCGTCTCAATGATGCAGTTTTTCTGGAGCCCGTCCCAATTGCAAGGATCGGGACGTGCTCCAGAGTCTTTTTGATTGCGCATGTCCTTTTCGGAAAACCGGTATCCACTTTTCCGGGACATGCGCTGACCCCGCGCTACCGCCTTGCGCTTCATTCGTCCTCCAGCGGCCTGCCCTGCTTGGCGCGCAGCGCGCGAAACACCGTCTCGGCATTGAGCGGCATCTCGGTGATGCGCACGCCGACCGCGTCGTCGATGGCATTGGCGATCGCCGGCGACGGACAGAACGTCGCGACCTCGCCGACGCCCTTGGCGCCGAACGGCCCGTTCGTCTCCTCGTGATCGAGCGCGAGGTTCTCCAGCACGTCCGGCACGTCATGGAAGCCGGGGATCTTGTAGTCGGCGAGCGAAGCGTTGGTCACCTGGCCGCCGTCGATATGCATCTTCTCGAACATGGTGAAGCCGACATGCATGAGCGCAGCGCCGGAGATCTGCTGCTCCACCAATTTCGGATTCACCGGCTTGCCGCAGTCGACGATGTTGACGAGCTTGGCGATCTTCACGTGTCCGGTCTCGGTATCGACCTCGACCTCCGCGCCGGCCGCGGAGATGAGCCAGAACGGCGTCACCTTCGGGCTCTGGCCGGTGCCCGGCGCCGGCGACACGTAGTCGGGCTTGAACACGCCGGTGCCGATCACGTTGCCGGCCTGCATGCCGTAGCGCTTCTGGAACAGCTCGGAGACCGGCAGGTTGCTGCCCTCCGGCTCGCCGACGTCGCGCGCGAGCGCTTTCAGCTTGTCGCGTGCCTCCTCGGCAGCGCGGCGCACCGCGTGTCCCATGTGGAACAGCGAGCGCGAGCCGAGCGTGCCCATGTCGTAGGGCGTGGCGTCGGTGTCGCGCGGGATGACGCGCACCTGCTCGGCCGCGATGCCGAGGATCTCGCCGACCATCTGCGCCATCGCGGTGTCGGAGCCCTGCCCCATGTCGACGGTGCCGCAATAGAGCGTGACCGAGCCGTCGGCGCTGACATTGACGATCGCGACCGAGGTGGTCGGCGACGTTACCGCCTTGATGGCGATGGCGAAGCCGCGCCCGCGCTTGACCGTGCCGGTGCCGCGGTCGAACCGCGCCGACCAGTTCATTCGCTCGAGCAGCTTGTCCATCAGCCTTTCCAGAGGGGCGTCCTCGATCAGCTGGCTGGTCGCGTGCGGTCGGCCTTCGCGCAGCAGGTTCTTGCGGCGGAACTCCACCGGATCGAGCTCGAGCGCACGCGCCATCATGTCCATATGGCTTTCGTACGCCCACACGAGCTGCGGCACGCCGAAGCCGCGCAACGCGCCGGCCGGCGTGACATTGGTGTAGAGCGCGTAGGAATCGACCCACACATTGTCGATGTCGTAGGGCCCGCTCGCCGTCAGCCCCGCCTTCTGCGTCACGCGCGGACCGATGTCGGCATAGGCGCCGCCGTTCCAGAACACCTCGCACTTGCGCGCGACGATCCGGCCCTCCTTGTCGACGCCGCTCTTGATGCGGAACGTGCAGGGATGCCGCGTGATCTGGTAGAACATCTCGTCGAAGGTGAGCGCGACCTTGACCGGCTTGCGCGCGATCATGGACAGCGCGAGCGCCAGCGCCTCGAGCTTGATGTAGAGCTTCGCGCCGTAGCCGGAGCCGAGATACGGCACCTTGATGCGCACCTTGTTCTCCGGCCAGCCGAGCAGCCGCGCCATCTCGATGCGGACGAACGACGGCCCCTGCGAGGAATCGTAGAAGGTGACGTGGTCGTCCTGGTAATCGCAGATGCAGGCGAACGGCTCGAACGGCAGGTGCAGCACCTTCTGTGTCTTGAACTCGTGCTCGAACTTGTGCGCGGCCGCCGCATAGGCCGCGTCGAAATCGCCGCGGCGTAGCCGATAGTCGAGCGCCGTGTTGGTGTTCGTTGCGTCCTTGAGGTGCTTCAGGTCGGCGAAGGATTTTGCCGGCTTGAGCCGGTCGTGGACGTAGACATTGGACGTCAGCGCCTCGACCTCGTCATAGACCGCGGGCAGCTCCTCGTAGTCGGCGGTGATCAGCTGCGCTGCCTGGTCGGCGATGTGCGGATCACTGGCGATTACCGCGGCGACCGGCTCGCCGACGAAGCGCACCTTCTCATGAGCAAGGATCGGCTGGTCGTGGAACGCCGGCCCATAATAGGGATCCGGCAGCACCTTCAGCACGTCGTCGATGGTGACCACATGCAGCACGCCGGGATTCTTTTTCGCGGCGCTGATATCGATCGAGCGGATGCGCCCGTGCGCCACCGTGCTGCGAAAGATCTTCGCGTGCAGCATGCCGGGCAGCCGCATGGTGTGCGTGTACTCGGCGCGCCCAGTGACTTTGGCGCGGCTTTCGAGCCGCGGCACCGAGCGGCCGATCTGCGAGCCGACATTGGCATGGGACGGATTGAGCGTCGTCTGCATCATCTGCATTACTCACGGGTTCTGTATTCTATTGTATACAAACATCAAGTGAACTAGAAAAAGCTGCAGCAAGCGACTTGGATTGTGCGTCGAGGCAGCGAGGACGCGTCATGGCCAACAAGGATTTGCGCGACTGGATTGCGGGCATCAAAGCCGCCGGCGAGCTGAAGGTCATCACGGGCGCCGAGCCGAAGGAAGAGATCGGCGGCATCGTCGACATATACATGCGCCAGATGGGCAACCCGGCGGTGATGTTCGACGACGTGCCGGGCTTCCCGAAGGGTTTTCGCGTCATCGCCAACATCCTCACCTCAATTCCGCGCGTGAACATCGCGCTCGGCCTGCCGCCCGAGAGCACCGAGCTGGAGCAGATCCAGTGGTGGCGGAACTACTTCAAGACCGCGCCCACGCATCCGACCAAGGCCGTCAACGGCGGGCCGCTGCTCGACAACGTGCTCGCCGGCAAGGACGTGAATATCGAAAAAATCCCGACGCCGATCTGGCACGAGCACGATGGCGGGCCGTTCATCGGCACCGCGTGTCTCGTGGCCATGAAAGATCCGGACTCCGGTTGGGTGAACTACGGCACCTACCGCGTGCAGTCGCACCAGCCGAACGTCGCGTCGGTGATGATGTCGCCCGGCAAGCACGGCCTCATCATCATGCGCAAGTATCACGAGCGCGGACAGCCGTGCCCGGTCGCGGTGATCGCCGGCATGCATCCGTCGATGGTGATGCTCGGCGGTATCGAGATCCCCTACGGCAAGAACGAGCTCGAAGCGGTCGGCGGCATCCTCGGCGAGCCGGTCGAGGTGATCAACATGCCGAAGACCGGCCTGCCGGTGCCGGCGAACTCGGAGATCGCGTTCGAGGGCTACATCTATCCGGACGACAGGATCCAGGAAGGGCCGCTCGGCGAGTGGACCGGCTACTACGCGAGCGGCAGCGACATGGAGCCGGCCATTCGCATCGAGACCCTGATGTATCGCGACGACCCGATCCTGATGGGCGCGATTCCGGCGGTGCCGCCGAACGACAACACGTTCTATTTCGGCTCGTACCGCTGCGGCGCGGTGTGGAACCAGCTCGAGGCGGCGGGCATTCCCGGCGTGCAGGGCGTGTGGGCGCACGAAGCGGGCGGCAGCCGCTTCATGCTGGTGATCTCGATCAAGACGCTGTACGGCGGCCACTCCAAGCAGGCGGCCATGGTGGCGGCGCACTGCCATGCCGGCGCCTACTGCAACCGCTGGACCATCGTGGTCGACGACGACATCGACCCGACCAACTTCAACGACGTGATCTGGGCGATGTGCACGCGCTGCGACCCGCGCGAGCAGGTCGACATCATCCACGGCGGCTGGAGCTCGGCGCTCGATCCGATGTGCTACGACACCGAGACCGACCGCCGCAACTCGCGCGTCATCATCGACGCCTGCATTCCGTTCCGGCGCAAGAAGACGTTTCCGAAGATCGCGCGATCGAGCAAGGCGCTCGACGAGCGCATCCGCGCGAAATGGGCGGCGCATCTGCCGGAGGGGCTTTGAGCATCCAAGAGGCATGATCAACCGCCGCCAAAGAATGTTTCCTGGCGGCGCGTCGCCCAGCCGGTCAGGCGGCGCTCCAGCAGCGCGAAGATGAGGTACGTCGCGATCCCCATGGTCGCGATGACGAACACGCCCGCGAACATCAGCGGCACGCGGAACTGCGACGCCGCCTGCAGCATCAGGTAGCCGATGCCGTCGTTCGACGCGATCGTCTCGGAGATCACCGCGCCGACGAAGGCGAGCGTGATCGCCACCTTCAGCGAGGCGAAAAGGTAGGGGAGCGTGCGCGGCAGCCCGACCTTGCGGAGGATGTCGAGCTTCGACGCGCCGAGCGAGCGCAGCACGTCCTCGAGCTCGGGCTCGACGGTGGCGAGACCGGTCGCGACGTTGACTGCGATCGGAAAGAACGAGAGCAGAAACGCGGTGGTGATCGCCGGCGGCTGGCCGATGCCCATCCACAGCACCAGGATCGGCACGATCGCCGCCTTGGGCACCGAATTGATGCCGACCAGCAGCGGGTAGAGCCCAGCGTAAGCGAGCCGCGACGAGCCGATGATGATGCCGAGCAGCACGCCGATCACGACGCCGATCGCGAAGCCGGTCAAGGTGTTCACCAGCGTGAACAGCGCATGATCGGTGATCGGCTCGCGGTATTGCAGCAGCGCGTCGATGATCGCGGTCGGCGCCGGCAGCACGAATTGCCGGATCTGGAAAATCTGCACGATCGCCTGCCACACCACCAGCAGGCCGAAAATCACGATCCACGGCATCGCCATTTCGAGGCGGCGTCTCCCGCGAGTCATGCGGTGGTCTCCGTGGTGACGGACCCTGCGGCACTGCGCGCGGAGGCGATCTCGTTGCGGATCGTATGCACGATCTCGATGAAAGCCGGCTCGAACGTCATGTCGAGCGTGCGCGGCCGCTTCATGTCGACCCGATGCGTGGCGACGATGCGGCCGGGCCGCGCGCTCATCACGAAGATGACGTCGGCAAGGTACGCGGCCTCGCGCAGGTCGTGCGTGACCAAGGTGCAGGTGAACTTGCGCTCGAGCCACAGGTCCTGCAGCACCGCCCACAGCTCCTCGCGCGTGAAGGCGTCGAGCGCGGCGAACGGCTCGTCGAGCATGAGAAGCTCCGGCTGGTGGATCAGCGCGCGGCACAGGCTCGCGCGCTGCTGCATGCCGCCCGACAGCATCCACGGCTGCTTCTTCTCGAAGCCGGCGAGGCCGACGGCGGCGAGGAGCCGGTTCGCCGCCGCGACATATTCGGCGCGCTTCTGCGCCAGCCGCGAGCGATGAGGCTGCACGATCTCGAGCGGCAGCATGGTGTTGGAGAGCGTGTTGCGCCACGGCAGCAAGGTCGGGTTCTGGAACGCCATGCCGACGATCTTCAGCGGACCGTCGACCAGCTTCCCGGCAACGCGGACCTGGCCGGCGGTCGGCGGCAGGAGGCCGGTGACGAGCTTCATCAGCGAGGACTTGCCGCAGCCGGACGGACCGACCACCGCGGCGAACTCGCCCTGCCTGATGCCGAGCGAGACGTGGTCGATCGCCAGCGTTCCCTCGGTCTCCCCGTAACGCAGGGAGACGTCGTCGAGCTCAACAAACGCGCTCACAACCCCTCACGCGAACTTGCGGTCGGCCGCCGGCGGCAGGAAGCGTCCGTCATAGATCTCGTCAAGCGCCGGCGCCTTGGCGAGATTGAAGCCGTCCTTGAGCACGTCGATGCCGTTGGTCAGCCGCGCCGGATCGAAATAGCCGATGCCGTTCTGTCTCACGGGATCGGTGAGGATCAGCTTGTCGTAGACCCAGCTCATGCGGGCCAATTCGGTGTCCTGCTTGAGCAGCCGGTCGCGTTTCATCACGGCGGCGATCGCAGCCGGACGGTCCTTGGCGCCGGCGACCCAGGTTCTTGCCGTCGCCAGCGCAACGCGGCGGACCAGGTCCGGATTCTTCTGCAGCACCTCGGGATTGACGATGAGCGAATTGCCCGGGAAGTTGAAGCCGAAGTCCGAGAAGTAGAGCAGATTGATATCCTCGAGTTTCGCACCGGCCTCGATCAGATTGAAGATGGTCGTGTAGTCGAAGCCGACCACGCCGTCGACGTCGCCTTTCATCAGCATGGTGTCGCGCAGCTTGACGTCGACGGTGACGCGATTGATCGAGGCGAGGTCGATCTTATTGCGCGTCAGCAGCGCCGGCAGGATGCGCGATCCCGCGTCAGCCGTTCCGGTGCCGATCTTGCGTCCGACCAGGTCCTTGAGCGTGTTGATCGGCTTCTGCTTGAAGCTGATCACCACCGCGGGAAACCGATCGAACACCGTCATGATGATCTTCGGCGCCGAGGCCGGATTGCGCGACGCGAACTCGACCGTCGTCGCGGCGTCCGCAGTGCCGAACGGGTGCGACCCGGTGGCAACGCGATTGACGGATTCGCCCGAGCCCGCCGAGCCTTCCGGCGTCAGGTCGAGGCCGAGGCTGCGGAAGATACCGTTCTCGGTGCCGAGAAACATCGGCGCGTTGCCGCCGTAGTTGCGGAACTCGAGACTGAATTTCAGCGCGTCGAGCGCCTGCCCGGTCGCGACGTGGGGCGCCGCGAGCAGTCCGGCGGCAGCGCCTGCACCGGTTTTCAGCAACGCGCGCCGCGTCAACGCATGTGATCTGGTCATGGCAGAACCCTCTCCTGGTCGCGCCGATCGTCACCACCGGGCGCGAAGCAATTCTCGGTCCAACGCCCCGCAGCCCAGCAATGCGAGAAAACGCCGCACGGCAGGCCTACGACGTCTTCGACGCCGCGCGGATCGCCGCGATGACGCGCCGCGGCGTGATCGGCGTCTCGTTCACCTCGGCGCCGATCGAGACGAGCGCGTCGCGCACCGCGTTGGCGATCGCCGCGGGCGGCGCGATGGCACCGCCCTCGCCCATGCCTTTCACGCCGTATTCGGTGAACGCCGTCGGAGTCTCGGTGTGGGCGATCTTGATCGCCGGCATTTCCGCCGAGCCCGGCATCAGGTAGTCGGAGAACGTGCCGGCGAGCGGCTGGCCGTGATCGTCGTAGGGGATCTCCTCGTAAAGCGCGGTGCCGATGCCTTGCACCACGCCGCCGCGCACCTGGCCTTCGACGATCATCGGATTGATGACGGTGCCGCAGTCTTCCGCGACGCCGTAGTCGAGCACCTCGACCGCGCCGGTCGGCACGTCGACCGCGACCACGGCCGCATGCGCGGCGAAGGTGAACACGCCGGTGTCGATGCCGGGCTGATAGGTGCCGGTGACGGTGAGCAGCGGCTCGACGCCATCGGGCAGCGCCTCCATGCGCAGATGCGCGACGCGCGCGATCTCCTCGATGGCGACGGAGCCGCGCGGACCGTGCACGGCGCCGCCTTCGCAACGCGCCTCGGACGGATCGCATTGCAGGAGATGCGCGCCGATCTTCGCCACCTTCTCGCGCAGCAGCCGCGTGGTCGTGGCGACCGCGCCGCCCGCCATCACCATGCTGCGCGAGGCGATGGTGCCGTTGCCGAACGGCGACAGGCCGGTGTCGCCGTGGCGCACCGAGATCTTCGCAGGGTCGATGCCGAGCTCCTCGTGGGCGACCTGGGCGAGCGTCGTCTCGAGCCCCTGCCCGTGCGACTGGATGCCGACGTAAAGAACCAGCGTGCCGTCCGGCATCAGCTGCGCGCGGCAGCTTTCGAAGCCGGGAATGAACGGGCTGCCGCGCGACACCCATTCGCCGCAGCCGTGGCCGGTCTGCTCCGAGTAGCACGCAAAGCCGAGTCCGATCAGCCGCCCGTCCGGCTCGCCCTGCTTCTGGCGCGCGCGCACGGCGGCGACGTCGATCGTCCTGGCGCAGAGATCGAGCAGGCCCGGATAGTCGCCGCTGTCGAACAGCAGGTTGGCGATCGTCATGTACGGCATCTGCGCCGGCGTCACCAAGTTGTCGCGCCGCACCTCGAGCGGATCGCGGCCGGCGCGGCGAGCGACCTCGTCGATGGTGCGCTCGATCGCGAAGCAGGCGCCAGGCCGGCCGACGCCGCGATACGGACCGATCGGCGCCTTGTTGGTGGCGACGGTAAAACTCTTCACGCGCCAGTTCCGGATGTTGTACGGCCCGGGAATGTTGCGCGCCGCCATGCCGGTCTCGAGAAACGGCCCGTTCGGCCACAGCGCGTAGGCGCCGGCGTCGACGATCAGCTCGGCGTCGACCGCGAGGATCATGCCTTTCGCGTCCGCATAGGCGGTGATCTTGTAGTCGTGATCGCGTGAATGCGTCGACGCGAGGAAGTGCTCGGCGCGGTCCTCGATCCAGCGCACCGGATGATCGAGCTCGGCGCCGAGCGCCGCGACGATCACCTCCTCGGGCAGAAGCCGCGCCTTCGATCCGAATCCGCCGCCGACATCCGGCGCGATGACGCGGATGACGCGCTCCTCCAGGCCGAGCACCTCCGCGAGACCGAGCCGGATGATGTGCGGCACCTGCGTCGAGTCGTAGACCACGAGCTCGTCGAGGCGCGCATCGCGATAGGCGAGCACCCCGCGCCCTTCCATCGGCACGGCCGCCTGCCGGTTCATGCGGTACCTGCGCTCGACGACCATCTCGGCCTGTTGCTTGGCGGCATCGACATCGCCGCCCTGGAACACCCGCTCGATGAACAGGTTGTTGGGCCAGCCCTCGTGCAGAAGGCTCGGCGCCGAGTGCAGCACCGCCTCCGGATCGACGATCGGCGGCAGCACCTCGTACTCCACCGCGATCTGGCTCACGAGATCCTCGGCCTCGGCGCGGGTCGGCGCGACGCAGGCGGCGATGACCTCACCGACGAAGCGGACCTTGTCCTTGGCCAGCGCCGGATAGCCGGCGATTCGAAAGCCGTTCACCAGCGGCACCGCGCGCATGTCGGCGAGCCGCGGCAGATGCCGCGCGGTGAACACGTTGCCCTCGAGGTCGGGCGGGACGGTGATCGACTTGATGATGGCGTGGGCGTGCGGGCTGCGCACGAAGGCGACGTCCTGCGTGCCGGGAATTTTCACGTCGGCGACGAACTGACCTTTGCCGCCGAGATGTCGCGCATCCTCCTTGCGCAGGAGCCGCGCGCCGACGCCGCGCTCGGATTTGGCGACAGCGTGGGTCATGCCTGCGTTGCCGTTGTTGCGTCGCGCGACCGGGCGACCGCTTCCGCCGCCTTGCGCACCGAGGTGACGATGTCGGTGTAGCCGGTGCAGCGGCAGATGTTACCGGAGAGGCCCTGGCGGATCTCGCGGTCGTCGCTCGCCTTGCCGCGCCGGATCAGGTCGTGCGCACTGATCAGCATGCCGGGCGTGCAGAAGCCGCATTGCAGGCCGTGATGGTGATGAAAGGCATCGCGCAGTGCCGCCATGATCTCGTCGTTCAGCAGGCCTTCGAGTGTGCGCACGTCAAAACCGTCGCAGCCGACCGCGAGCGTGAGACAGGCGCGCACCGGTTCGCCGTTGACAATCACCGTGCAGGCGCCGCAGACGCCATGCTCGCAGCCGAGATGAGTGGCGGTCAGGTTCATGCGCTCGCGCAGGAAGTCGGCGAGCGAGGTGCGCGGCGTCACGTCCGCGGCGACCTTTCTGCCGTTCAAGGTCATGCGGATCTGCGTCACGCCAGCACCTGCGACACCGCGCGCGCGATCATCGCGCCATGCACCGAGCGTTGGTAGTCGTCGAAGCCTTCGCTGTGAGCGGCGATGTCGTGGTCGGCCGCGTGGGCGAGCGCGTCGTGACTCTTGCCGCCCAGCAGTTCTTGCGAGGCCTGTTGCAGCACGATCGGCGGCCGCCCGGCGGCGCCCAGCACGATGCGCGCAAAGCGCCGCACCGGATCGGTCACTGCAGCGGCGATCGACGTGGCGAACTCGCCGGACTTGCGACAGAACTTGGCGTGCCCCCAGCGAGCCGCATCCGTAAGTCTTGGAATGCGGATCGCTTCGATGATCTCGTCGCGCCCGCGCGCGGTCTCGTAGAGGCCGGTGGTGAAGTCCACCGCGGCGATCTCGCGACGGCCGCCCGGCCCGACAAGCACGACCGCCGCGTCCATCGCCTGCATGACGGTCACCCAATCGGCGGCCGGATCGGACAACGCCACACTGCCGCCGAGCGTGCCCTTGGTGCGCACCGCGCGGTAGGCGAGGTTCGCGGCCACTCTCGGCATCAGGCCGCGCGACGGATCCGGCGCCAGGCCATCTTCGATCGCCGCGTGCGTCACGCAGGCGCCGAGGCGGATCGCGTCACGCTCATCGGCGACGGCGCGAAGCTCGTCGAGACGGCTGATGTCGATCAGCAGATCCGGCGACGATACCCGCAGATTCATCATCGCCAGCAGCGACTGTCCGCCGGCCAGGACCTGGGCGTCCCGCCCCGCCGCGGTCGCCTTGGCGAGCACATCGACCGCCTCGCCGAGTGTCGTCGGCCGCACGTAATCGAACGCCGGCGCCTTCACGTCTCTGCCTTCGCGGGGGGTCTCGCCATGCCCCTCTGCCCCTGCCCAAAAGCAGCACATCGCGCCCGAGCCGGAGTGCCGGAATTGGACACAATGTGCATAAATTCAACCCTTGTCCCAATAACGGTACCATGTAAACAATAAAATACAACGCTCGAAGGGTCGCGCATGTCGAGAGACGACGCCGAGACGCGCAGGACACGTCACGTCGCAGTGAGGCTGCTTGGCCTATCCGTGCTCGTCGCCGCGACACCGGCGGCGAGCGCGGACTTCTACCAGGGCAAGACCATCAATCTCGTCATCGGCTACAGCGTCGGCGGCGGCTACGACCTCTATGCGCGCGTGCTCGGCAAATATCTCGGCAAACACATCCCCGGCAAACCGAACGTGGTCCCCATGAACATGACCGGCGCCGGCAGCCTCCGCGCGGCGAACTACATCTATTCGGTGGCGGCGAAGGACGGCACGGTCATCGGCACGTTCTCGCGCGGCATGGCGATCGCGCCGCTGGTCGCGACGGCGCAGTTCGATGCACGCAAGTTCACCTGGCTCGGCAGCGTCACCAAGGACGTCAGCGTCTGCATCACCTGGCATGCGTCCCAGATCAAATCATGGGAGGACATGAGCTCCCGCCAATTCATCGCCGGCGGCGAAGGCGCGGGCTCGGACCCGGACGTTTTCGCGCTGATGTACAAGAACGTGCTCGGCGCCAAGGTGAAGCTGGTGTCCGGATATCACGGGACGAGCGACATCACGCTGGCGATGGAGCGTGGCGAGGTCGACGGCCTGTGCGGAATTTCCTGGAGCACCATCAAGGCGCGCCACGCGGATTGGGTCAAGGCGAAGAAGATCAACATTCCGGTGCAGGCCGCGCTGCAGAAGGATCCCGACCTGTCAGACGTTCCGCTGGCGACGGAGCTGATCAAGGACGAGGAGAAGCAGCAGATCCTGCGGCTGCTGCTCACGACTCAGCTGCTGGCGCGGCCGTTCGCCGCTCCGCCGGAGATTCCGGCCGACCGCAAGGAGATCCTGCGCAAGGCGTTCGACGACACCATGAACGATCCGGAGTTTCGCGCGGAAGCCGACAAACTGAAGCTCGACGTCGATCCGATCCAAGGCTCGGCCATCGATGCGATGCTGCAGGAGATCTACGCAACGCCGAAGGACGTGGTCGCCAAGGCCGCGAAGGCGATCGCGGAGTAGAACCGTTCAGCAGCACGGCATCGGATTTTCGATCAGGTCATAGACGTGATCGAACGTGATCTCGTCGATCGGGCGCTGCACCTTGAACAGGCGCGGCGGCTCGTTCTTGAGCACGGCAACGATCGCGGTCTCGATCGGCGGACAGCCCGGTTTCACGCACGGCACTTCCTTCACGACGATCGGCGCGTCCTTGGGGAAGCCGAAATTCTGGCGCATCCAGTAGCGGATCTGGTCGAGCCGCGCCGGGGAGATCTCCACGTTGAAGCGGCCGAACGGATCGGGCGCGGCGCTCGCCTGATCGCCCGGTGCCGCTAAACAGCCCATGAAGCCAGCACGGATCTTCGCCGCATCCAGCTTGCGGCCGATGAAGACCAGCCGGTTGATCCGCTCCTCGCCCGCGCTCCACGGCCGGCCCGGCTTGCCTTCGAACTCCATCTGCACGCCCTGAAACAGGAATTCTTCGGTGTCGCCGCGCAGGTTCAAGATGCCCTTCATGCGCAGGATATTGGCGCCGAACTCGGCGATCAGGGCGCGGAACCAGAGGCTGAGCTTCAGGCCGTCGAGCGTGCCCGGCTCGGCGATGCACACCGTCTCGATGCGCTTGAGATGCTGCGCATGTGCGTGGTGATGGTGATCATGGTCATGGTCATGGTGATGACCGTCGCAGTCGGGCCCGTGTGACGCGATCCCGCAGCCGTGCGCCGGCTCGGTGGCGGCCGCGAGCCGCGCCGAGAACACGTTGCGCCGGACGTCGAACAGCCGCGCAACGTCCATATCCGAGTTGCGGGTGCGCAGGATCGTCGCTGTCTCGTTGAGCTCGGCGAGCGTGACCTCGAGCGCATCGAGCTCCTCCGGCGTGGCGAGGTCGGTCTTGTTGAGCAGGATCGTGTCGGCGAATGCGACCTGTTCGGCCGCCTCGGGCGAGCTCTCGAGCTGGCCGCCGATATGCTTGGCGTCGACCAGGGTCACGACGCCGTCGAGGGTGAACTCGCGGCGGATCCGTTCGTCCATGTAGAGCGTCTGCGCGACCGGCGCGGGCTCCGCCAGGCCGGTCGTCTCGATCACCACCGTATCGAATTTGTCGCGCAGCTCGAGCAGCTGGAACAAACTGCCGATCAGGTCGCCATTGATCGAGCAGCAGATGCAGCCGTTGTTCATCTGCACGACCTGCTGGTCGCAGGAGACCAGCAGGTGATGGTCGATGCCGACCTCGCCGAACTCGTTGACGATGACCGCAACGCGCCGTCCGTGCTCGGACATCAGGATGCGGTTGAGCAAGGTCGTTTTGCCCGCGCCGAGAAAGCCGGTCAGGATGATGACGGAGGCCTTGTTGTACGACGCGGTCGCCTGCTGCATGCGGGTTTGACCTAACTGCGGATCGGCAGCTGCATCTGGCCGACCACCTTGCCGACCGGCTCGCCGTCCTTCGCCTGCACGTTGCCGCGCACGATGGTGTAGACCGGCATGCCCTTGACCTTCCAGCCGCCCCACGGCGTGGTCGGGTTCTTGCTGTGCAACTTCTTTGGGTCGATCGTCGCTTCCTTGCTCATATCGAGGATGGTGAGGTCGCCGTCGGACCCGATCCGGATCGCGCCCTTCTTCGGATACATCTGCCAGACCTTGGCCACGTTCTCGCTCTGCACCTTGGCATAGTGGTTGAGCGTCATGCGGCCCTTGTTCACCTCGGTCAGAATCAGCGGCACGTTGGTCTCGACGCCGCAGAAGCCGGACACGCAATCCCAGATCGCCGGCTTGAGCATCTTGCCGTTGATATCGCTGCCCTTCTCCTCGAGCGTGTGCGGCGAGTGATCGGTCGCGATCATGTCGACGGTGCCGTCGAGCAGTCCCGCCCACAGCGCGTCCTGGTGCTCCTTGCCACGCACGGGCGGATTCATCTTCAACAGCGGCCCGGACACCGCGTAATCCTTGTCGGTGCGCAGCAGATAATGCGGCTGCGTCTCCGCGGTGAAGCGCAGCCCGCGCGCCTTGGCGTCCCGCAACATCTCCACCGTCTGCCGGGCGCTGGCATGGACGATGTGCAGCATGGTGCCGAAGGTCTCGGCCATGAACATGATATGGGCAACGGAGGTGGCCTCGCACAGGGCCGGCCGCGACGCCTCCCAGTAGATCGGCTCGTTCTTGCTCTCGGCCTTGAGCTTGTTGGTCCAGTAATGCTGGATCTGGCGGTTCTCGGCGTGGACGCAGAGCGGAACGCCCGACCTGGTGATGTTCGGGAACACCTCCTGGCACATGCCGTCGTCCGGAAACGGCAGATTGCCGACGGTCTCGCCGAAGAAGATTTTGTAGCCGATCGCCCCCGCCTTCGCCATCGGCAGGATGTCGTCGGCATTCGTCTGGTGTACGACGCCGAGGATGGCGAAGTCGCACAGCGCTTTCGATTCAGCGATCTTTTTCTTGACGCCGACCTGCTCGGCATTCTCCGTCGGCGGAATCTGGTTCGGCATGTCGACGACGGTGGTGATGCCGCCGCACACCGCGGCGGTCGAGCCGGTCGCGAAATCCTCCTTGTGGGTCACGCCCGGATCGCGGAAATGCACGTGCGCGTCGATCAGGCCGGGCAGGACATGCAGTCCGGTTGCGTCGATCACCTGCTTGGCGTCCGGCAGGGTGTCGTTCGCGCCGATCGCAACGAACTTGCCGTCGGCGATGGCGACGCCGCCCTGCACGGTGGCGTCGGGCGTGACGATCGTGCCGTTCTTCACGACCAGATCTGCTTTCATTCGATTCTCCTCATGGAATTCTGCGCCCGTCTTCCGCGGAAGATGTGGTCGCGTCAATACGTGTCGAACATCCTTTGAATCTCGTCCGCATCGTTGGTCTTCGTGAGAGCAAGCGACATCAGGATGCGCGCCTTCCAGGGCGGAAGGTTGTCGCCGGCGACGAAGCCGCGGCGTTTGAGGCCCGGACTGCGCACGACGCGGCCGGAGGCCACCCGGCTGGTGAGGCACATCAGCAGCCCGTGCTGCTTGTAGAGACGGTCGAAGGTCGCGTCCTCGGCGGGCGTCGGCCGGCCGGCGCCGGTCCCGGCGCTGACGATCGCCTTGGCGCCGGCCTTGACTGCCGCCTCGATCATCGCGCCATCCGCGCCCACATAGGACATCACGATGTCGACCCGCGGCAGAGCCTCCAGCATGCGGACGTCGAACTCGGTGTCGACCGTGTGCCTGCGCGTCGGCTGATGGTAGTACACGACCTTGCCATCGGCATCGGCGAAGCCGAGCGGCCCGAGGTCGCGCGACTCGAACGCATCGACGCGAAACGTCGCGTTCTTGGTGACGTCGCGCCCGCTGGTGATCGTATCATTCATGACGACGAGGCAGCCGCGGCCGCGCGACTGCGGATCGGCCGCCACTTTGATTGCGTTGAGGAGGTTCAGAAAGCCGTCGGCGCTGATCGCCGACGACGGCCGCATCGCACCGACCAGCACCACCGGCTTGTCGGTCTTGAGTGCCAGGTTGAGAAAGTACGCGGTCTCCTCGAGCGTGTTGGTGCCGTGCGTGATGACGATGCCGTCGGCTTCGTCGGCGTCGAGCAACGCGTGGATCCTGCGCAGCAGCTCGAGCCAGTCCTTGTCGACCAGCGCATGGCTCGGCAGGCGGCGGAACGGAATGTCCTGCACCGTGGCGATGCCGGCCAGCTCAGGGAGCTTGGCCACCAGCTCGCCGTCGCCGAGCCGTTGGCCGGCCTCGTTGTACCAGGCGAGATCCAGCCGGTCGGTGCCGACCGAGTCGATCGTCCCGCCGGTGAGGATCACGCCAATCCTGGGCTTTGCCATCGTCCCTCGCTTGCTCCGGCGGCACCATGCCAAAAATGGGACGATTGGCAAGCGGACAGTGGTCGGTGCATGGCTGCCCGGCAGCGAAGTGCTGCGCCGTTGTCCCCAAATTGGGATAGCCGCGCGCGTCCGCTCCAGCCGCGCATCGCTCAGCTTGTGCGCTTCACTCTTCCGCGCGCCCCATGTCGCGACCTGGCTGTTGCGGACGCATCTCGATCAGCCCGGCCTCGATCTCTGCCAACAACTCGAGCACCGTATCGAGATTGCGCACACCGTTTGCCGCCGCCTTGGCGACGGCAGCGGCCCATTCGCGTCGCACCAGGGCATAGTTCGCAGCGCCGCGCTCGGTCAGCCGGACCGTGACACTGCGGCGATCATCGGCCGATATGACCCGCTTCAGAAGGCCCTTGCTCTCCAGCCCGCGCAGCAGCGTCGACAGGTTGCTGCGCTGAAGTCCGGTGGCGGACGCAATCCTGTTGGGCTGCGCCACCGGATGGGTTTGCAAGTAACGCATCACCATGCCTTCGGATGCCGTCAGCGGCACGGCCCGCTCGTCGCTGTAGCCGCGAAACTGGATTTCGCGCGCAATGATGAGCACCAGATCAGCTAACCGCGCCCAGCGCTCGAGGTCCGTCGTCCGCCGTTTCACGTGCTGGCAACCCATTCGTTCCGCGCCATGCACGCAGGTTATGCCTCGCCCGCGCACGTGTATATATCCATAATCATTATATTTATATAACTATACGCATGATGCAATGCCACGGAGGCGTCAATGCGAGCTTTTCTCGTGCTCCTGGTGCTGTTGGTGGCCAGTCCGGTCAACGCTGCGGATCCGGTGCTGGCACCCACCGGCACTCTGCGCGCCGCTTATATCGTTGCTAATCTGGCTCAGGCGCGCGTCGATCCGGCGACCGGTCAGGTTTCCGGCGTGATCGCCGACATCGCGCGCGAGCTCGGGCGTCGGAGCGATGTCCCCGTGACCATCATGCCCTTGCCGACAGCGGCCGCCGTACTCGAAGCCGTCAGGAGCGGCAGCGCCGATATCGGCTTTGTCGCGCCAAATCCGGAACGCACCGGCGTCGTTCTCTATTCTCAGACGTACATGCTCGTGCAGCAGAGCGCCCTGGTGCGCGCCGATTCTCCGCTTCACTCGGTGAACGAGCTGGACCGACCCGGGCAGGTGATCGGCATCAATACCGACGACAGCGTCGGCGTCTGGCTCAAGCAGCGTCTCACCTCAGCCAGGACGCAGGAAACGCCAGACTACAAGCTGCACGATGCGGCGCGGTGGCTGCTGAACGGAGACGTGGTTGCATTCGCAGGCGGGCGCCAGCGGCTCTCGAGCGGTACGCGCGATGTTGCCGGTCTGCGGATGCTGGATGACAACTTCTACGGGGTGCCGCAGACCGTCGCCGTACCGCTGGACCGGCCGGACCGACTTCGTTTGATCAACGCCACGCTCAGCGAATTGCGCGCAAGCGGATTTCTGACGGACTCGATCGCACGAAGCGCTGTCGAGGGACTCGCCGTGGCACCCGCCGATGCAGACGACCGCTGACTGTCAGGCAACGTCGTACGCAGTCCGATGCGATGGCCCAAATCCGGCTCCAATCATCTGCGCCGGCGCGGACGAGTCCCGGACTGCCGTTCGGGCGCGGGATTGAAGAACAGGTTCTCGCGGCAGTCCCTCGAGGCCGCTCGACACTGCTCCAGCGTCAAGAAATAGCAGTTGGTACTGCCATCGTGCCGCTCGGCGCACCAGCGATACGGATCGGGCGATGCTGCAATCGCCAGCGAGGTGCCGAAGATGGTCAACGCAGCGGCGATCATCATGCGCATTGCGATCTCCTCTTGCAGGGGCCTCGCCCCGTTCAAATCCGGCCTTCGGTCACGCCGTGGCAGGCGACCATCACCGACGGCAACGTGGTCAACGGCGGCGCCTCCCTGCGGCAGCGGTCCGTCGCGTGCGGGCAGCGCGGATGGAACGCGCAGCCCGTCGGCGGATCGATCGGATTGGGCGGCTCGCCGGCGATCGGCTTGCGCGGCCGGCCGCTCAGCGCCAGGTCGGGCACCGCCTCGAGCAGCATTCGCGTGTAGGGATGGCGCGGCGCGCGGAAGATCTCGCGCACGTCCGCGATTTCGACCAGCCGGCCGAGATACATGACGCCGACGCGGCTCGCCATGTGGCGCACGACCGCGAGGTTGTGGCTGATCAGCAGGTAGGTGAGGCCGAACCGGTCCTGCAGGTCGCGCATGAGATTGAGCGTCTGCGCCTGCACTGACACGTCGAGCGCCGAGGTGGGCTCGTCGCAGACGATGAAGTCCGGCCGCGACGCGAGCGCGCGGGCGATCGCGATGCGCTGGCGCTGGCCGCCGGAGAACTCGTGCGGATACTTGCCGCTGTCGCCCGGATCGAGCCCGACCAGCCGGAGGAGCTTGCTCACCTCGGTATCGACGTCGCCGCGCGAACCGGCCAGGCCAAAGGCCCGGATCGGCTCGGCGACGATGTCGCGCGCACGCCAGCGTGGATTGAGACTGGCGTACGGATTCTGAAAGATCATGTGGATGCGCCGGCGCAGACGGCGCCGCTCCGCATCCTGGCCGCGCGCGGTCATCGACACACCGTCGATCACGACGTCGCCGGTGGTCGGCGCAATGAGCCCGACCATCATGCGGGCGACCGTCGTCTTGCCGGAGCCGGACTCGCCGACCAGCGCGAAGGTCTGCTTGCGGCCGATGGTGAAGGTGACACCGGCGGCCGCGACCAGAAGCCGGCGCTTCTCCCGCTCGATCACGCGGTTGAGCCACGGTCGCGACACATCGAAGCTGCGGCCGAGGTTCTCGACGGTGACGAGCGGCGCCGCGCTCATGGTGCCACCGCCTGCTCGCGGTAGAGCCAACAGGCCGCGGTGGAACGGGCGACATCGATTTGCGGCGGACGCTCCGTCCGGCACGGCGCGAGCACGCGCGGACAGCGCGGGTGGAAAGCGCAGCCCGGCGGCATGTTCGTGAGGCGCGGCATCGAGCCGGGGATCTGAACCAGGCGGTCCAGCTCGGAATCGAGCGTCGGGATCGCGCCGATCAGGCCCTGGGTGTAGGGATGCAGCGGCTGCGCCAGCACGGCGCGCAGCGGCCCGATTTCGACGATGCGGCCGGCATACATCACGGCGACGCGGTCCGCCGTCTCGGCGATCACGCCCATGTCGTGGGTGATCAGCAGCACCGCCACGCCGTGCTGCGCGCACAATCGCTTCAACAAAGCGATGATCTGCGCCTGGACCGACACGTCGAGCGCCGTGGTGGGCTCGTCGGCGATGATCAGCCGCGGCTCGGCGGCGAGCGCCAGCGCCAGCACGACGCGCTGACGCATCCCGCCCGAGAACTGATGCGGATAATCGTCGATCCGCAGGTCGGGCGCCGGGATCCCCACCTCCGACAGGAGCACGCGCGCGCGTTCCCGCGCGGCGTCGCCCGACATGTCGAGATGCGCGGAAATCGTCTCCACCAGCTGATCGCCGATGCGCATAAGCGGATTGAGGCTGGTCATCGGGTCCTGGAACACCATGCCGATGTGCTTGCCGCGGAGCCGGCGCATCGCCTCGCCGCGCAGGCGGTCGATGCGCTCGCCCGCGAGGCGCACCTCGCCGCCGGCGAGCCGCCCCGGCGGATCGAGCAGACCGATCACCGCGGCGCCGGTGACCGACTTGCCGGCACCCGATTCTCCGACCAGCCCGAGCACCTCGCCCGGCATGATGTCGAACGACACGCCGTCGACGGCGGTCAAACTGCCGCGCCGGGTCGGAAACTCGACCCTCAGATTGAGTACGCTGAGCACGGGGACGCTCATCGCAGACACTCAGCGCAGTCTTGGGTTGAGGGCGTCGCGCAGCCAGTCGCCCAGCAGATTGATCGAGAGCGCGAGCAGCACCAGCGCCAGCGCCGGAAACAGCAGGATCCACCATTCGCCGGAGAACAGGAACTGCTGGCCGAGCCGGATCAGCGTGCCAAGCGACGGCTGCGTCGGCGGCACGCCCACGCCCAGGAACGACAACGTCGCCTCCTCGATGATGGCGAGGGCGAGATTGATGGTGGCGATCACCAGCACCGGACCGACGACGTTGGGCAGCACGTGCTCTCTCATGATGGCGGTGACGGGCCGGCCCATGACGCGCGCCGCCAGCACGTAGTCCTTGTTCCTTTCTACGAGGGTCGAGCCGCGCACCGTGCGGGCGTATTGCGCCCAATTCGACAGCCCGATGGCGACGATCAGCACGGCGATCGCCGCCTCCTCGTGGTAGGCAGGCTGGATCAGCCCGCGCGCCACGCCGAACACCAGCAGCGCAATGAGAATGGCAGGCAACGACAGTTGGATGTCGGCGATGCGCATGATCAGCGCATCGGTGCGCCCGCCGACATAGCCCGAGACGAGCCCGAGCGATACGCCGAGCACGACCGAGAACAGCACGGATGCGAAGCCGACCAGCAGCGAGACGCGCGCGCCGTAGAGGATCGCCGAGAGGACGTCTCGCCCCTGGCCGTCGGTGCCCAGCAGGAACACGCGGCCGGAGACCGGGCTCGGCTCGCCCGGCGGCGAGAAGCCCTCCATCAGGTTGAGCGTCGCGGCATCGAACGGCGTATGCGGCGCGACCCATGGGGCGAGCACCGCGGCCAGGATCATCACAGCCGCAACGATACTCGCGCCCACGGCGACGGGCGAGCGGCAAAAGCTCCAGGCCAGGTCGGAGTCCCAGGCCCGACGGAGCACACCCGGCTGGCGCTGTGGGAGCGGACTATCCATGCTCATCTCACCATCGTCTGCTCAGTCTCGCGCAGCCGCGGGTCGAGCGCGAAGTAGGTCAGATCGACCGCGAGATTGACGAGCACGAATACCAGCGCGACGAACATCAGGTAGGCCGCCATGACCGGGATGTCGACGAACTGCACGGCCTGGACGAACAGCGAGCCGAGGCCGGGCCACTGGAACACGCTTTCGGTCACGATGGCGAACGCGATCACGGAGCCGAGCTGCAGGCCGGCAATGGTGGTGACCGGGATCATGGTATTGCGCAGCGCATGGCGGAAACGGATCGAGCGCTCTGGGATGCCGCGCGCGCGGGCGAACTTGATGTAGTCGCTGCGCAGCGCCTCCAGCATCTCGGCCCGCACCAGGCGCATGATCAGCGTGAGCTGATAGAAGCCGAGCGTGAGCACCGGCATGATGAGCGACTTGCGCCCGCTGTCGGTGAGGAGCCCGGTCGACCACCAGCCGAATCGGACGACGTCACCGCGTCCGAACGACGGCAACCAGTGCAGCTCGACCGAGAACACGAAGATCAGGCCGATGCCGATCAGGAAGGTCGGCAGGCTCACACCGACGAGCGACAACGTCATCAGCAGATTGGCGACGACGCCGCGGCGGTTGATTGCGGTATAGACGCCGAGCGCGATGCCGAACACGAGCGCCATCGCCGACGAGAGCACGGCAAGCTCGACGGTCGCCGGCAAGCGCTCGGCGAGGAGGTCAGCGACCGGCCGGCCCTGCCGATACGAGATGCCGAAATCGCCGTGCAAAATGCCGAGCACGAAGCGGCCGAACTGGACCATGACCGGATCGTTGAGCCCGAGCCGCTCGGCCAGCGCGGCACGGTCGGCGACCGATGCCTCCTGGCCGACCATGCTGGCGATCGGATCGCCGACATAGCGGAACATGGCGAAGGCGATCAGCGCGACCGCCAGCATCACGACGATCGCCTGAGCGAGGCTGCGCAGGATGTAGGCGAGCATGGAGGTTCACCTGTCGCCTAGAGCCGGGTCCCGGCTCTTCGCTCGCCATAGCCCGTACAAGACGGGCATAAACGCCCGTGTGGCTCGCTTCGGCCGGGACAAGAGGCACGAGCTCGTGTCCCGGCCGAGCGAAGCGAGAGCCGGGACCCAGGATGCGAAAACCGACCTCCACGTTGCCGCGACATGCCCCGGCGGCCGATCACGACTTGCGGAATGCGACCAGCTTGAACAGCACCTGATTTTCCGGGTGCACCGGAATGTCGATGAAGCTCTTCATCGCATGCGCCAGCACCTGGTGGTGGATCGCGACGTAGACCTGGTCCTTCGCGACCTGCCGCCAGATGTCGGCGATTGCCGCATTGCGCTTGGCGAGGTCGGTTTCCGCGGACAGGCCTTCGGTCAGACGGTCGACGTCGGCGTTCGAATAGCGCGCCGCGTTCCAGCTGCCGAACTTGTCGGTCCGCGTGTGGTAGAGATACGAGAACACGTATTCGGAGTCGAACGGCGGCACGCCCCAGCCGACCAGGTAGAAATCCGTGTCCGCCTTCTGGATGAGCGGGAAGTGCAGCGACTTCGACTGCGAGATCAGGTTGGCCTTGATGCCGGCTTGGCCGAGCATGCCGACCGCGGCCTGGCAGATCGCCTCGTCGTTGAGATAGCGGTCGTTCGGGCAATGCAGGCTGACCGAGAAGCCGCTCGGAAAACCCGCCTCGGCGAGCAGCGCCTTGGCTTTGGCGATATCGACCGGCGGCAGCTGATCGATCTCCTTGCTGTAGCCGTTGACGAACGGCGGCACGATGGCGCCGGCCGGCACCGACTGGCCGCGCATCACCACGCGCTGGATGGCCGCCCGGTTGATGGCGAGATTGACGGCCTGGCGCACGCGCAGATCGGCGAACGGATTACGCCCCTTCACGTCGGATGAGCGCAGCTGCGGCGACCCCACGTCCATGCCGAAGAAGATGGTACGGTTCTCCGGCCCGATGGTGACGCTGAGCTGCGGCGTCGCCTTCAGCCGCTCGATGTCCTGCACCGGAACGTCCTGGACGAAGTCGAGCTCGCCGGAGAGAAGCGCGGCGATGCGCGTGGCATCGGCCTTGATCGGCGTCAGCACCAGCTCGGTGATCTCCAGTGGCACCTCGCTGCGGCCCCAATAGGCGTCGTTGCGCCTGAGCACAGTGCGCACGTCGGGCTCGCGCGAGACGAGCGCGAACGCTCCAGTGCCGTTGGCGTTGCGGACCGCGAAATTCTCCTCCTTGTTCTTGAAGTCCTGCGGTTTCGCCGCGTTGTTCGCCTCGGACCACTCCTTGTCCATGATGAAGATGTTGGTCAGGTTCTGGACCAGGATGGGGTTGGGGCCCTTGGTCTTGATGCGGACCGTGTGGGCATCGACCCTGGCGACCGACTCGATCGAGGTGAGATAGCCCTTGAAGTCGGATGTCGGCAGCCGCGCGCGCTCGAGGGTGAAAACCACGTCGTCGGCGTCGAAGGCGTTGCCGTTGTGGAACTTGACGCCCTGGCGCAGCTTGAACTCCCACACCGTCGGGTCCTCGGTGATGCGCCACGACACCGCGAGCGTCGGAATGAGCCCGCCGTTGTAATCGCGCTCGACCAGCGGCTCATAGATCTGCCGGTTGACGTTGGTGGTCGGCCCTTCGTTCTGGGCCTGCGGATCGAGGGTGAGAGCGTCGCCCGAGCGCGACCATTTGAGCGAGCGCGCCTCGGCGGCGCCCGCCACGAGGAGAGCCGCGAGCGCGGCCGAGATGAAGACAAGCTTGCTGGCCATTTTCGCCTCCAGTCGGAGTTGACGCTGTTCCGAAGCCCCGGCGAGTGAAGCGATGTTATCGGGTGACGTGCGGCTTGTCATTTCGGCCGCGATGCGACGCCGGATCGCGGGTGACCAGCCGCCGTCCCTGCGACAGTGTGACTATCGGTGTGAATAAGCCTGTGACTTTCTGCCGAACGCGACAGCGAGCGCCTCCGCGCCCGGCTGATCAAACGCGATCTGGGAATTGTCGATCGATCGGCTTGGATTGGCGGACCAGTTGACAGAGCCGCTGCTCGGTCACATGCGCTCGCCTCGCGGCGCCGCGAAAACGCCGCGGCGCCTCACCGGCGCCGCAGCGACGGGCCTGGTGAGCCGCCGGGGCTCGCCGCCGGCGCGTCGCCATTTCCCAGTGGATTGCGGGTCGGCGCCGGGCCCGTCGGCGTCGGCGCGGGTCCGGCATAGCGAATGCCGCCGCCGGTCGCCGGCGATCGCGCACTCGCCTTCCGATCGGGCGCCATCAAAACGAATGCAAACAGCATCTGTTTCTCCTCCGGAAGACCTGCGCAACACTCGCGCGATCACTCCGCGGTCGCGGGATCGATGATGGTCCGCACGCGAGAAATGCGGTCCGCCGGAAATCCGCCCTTCTGGGCGTGCGTCCGCACCAGCTCCTCCGACGGCGCGAGATAGACGCAGTAGATCTTGTCGTCGGTCACGTAGCTCTGCAGCCACTGGATCGTCGGCCCCATGGCGTGCAGCACGCTGCACGATTTGCGCGAGATCGCCTGCAGCTCCTCGCCCGGCAATTTTCCGACCCCGGTGATGTCCCGCTCGATCACGAATTTCGGCACGGCACGCTCCTCTGGCTGGCTGCGCGGGCGCGCATCGCCCCGCGTCGGCTGCACACTGGGCCGGCGTGAGGCGGACGTCGTGAGGCCGACGTCCCGGAACGACAAATTTGTCGGGGAAAGGCCGGGGACAATTGTCCCGGGTCAGCGCGACGCCGCGGCCCGATTGCCAGTACCGAGGCCTGCCTCGCGGGCGCGTACGATCGCCTCATAGCGATGCTCGACGGCGAGCTTGTCGAACACCCGCGTGACGTGGTTGCGGACCGTCTTTTCCGACAGGCCGAGCGTCGCGGCAATCTCCGCATTGTCGAGGCCGCTGGCGATGCCTTCGAGCACGGCGCGCTCGCGCGGCGTCAATGCTTCGAGCGGCAGCTCGGTGGAGCCGGCCGGGCGCTCGGCATCAGGTTGCGCCAGGAAGCGGCGCAGCTCGCCGACCATGCGCGGCCACTCCGGCTCGTCCTCGAGCGGCATGTGGTTCTCGCTGTCGAGCTGAACGAAGCGGGAATTGGGAATGAGGCTTGCCAGCAGGCGGCCCTGGTCGATCGGCACCACCGCGTCACGTTCGGGATGGACGATCAAGGTCGGGCATTTGACCTTGGCGGCCGCCTCGGTGACGTCGCCGTTCCAGGCGATCTCGAGCAGGCGCGCGGCAGTCTCGGCCGACGTTGCCGCGCGCTGCTGATCGCACCACGAGCGCAGATGATCGAGCGTGCCGCCCGGCTGGAATTGCGAGGCCCAGACCTGGAGGAAGGCATGGTTTTCGCGTCCCCAGCCGAGCCGCGTCAGATCGATCATCACCCGCCCCTTCTCGATCTCGCTCGGCAGATCGGTGCGCCGCAATCGCCCACGCGCATAGGTGCCGTAGAGCACGAGATGGCTGACCCGCTCCGGATGCCGCGCCGCATATTCGATCGCGACGGGCCCACCCCAACATGTGGCCAGCAGCGCAAAGCGCTGGAATGACGCCGCGTCGATCACGCGGGCAAGGTCGCCGACCCAGGTCTCGAACGAGACATCGGCAATGTCGCGGTCCGACAGGCCGCAGCCGCGCGGATCGTAGCGCAGCAGCTTGTGCTCGCGCGAGAACGTGGTGAGCCACGGCCGCCAGGCCATGCTCCGCCACTGATGCTCGAGATGCGTGAGCCAGGTCGACGACATCACCAGCGGCGGACCGCGCCCGCTCACGGCATAAGCGAGCCGCACGCCATCGGCCGTCGTGCAGAAACGGATGTCCTGGTCCATCGCCGGACCTTACCACGGGCGACGGCAAGGCGTAGTCACGAGTTGGCACGCGCCGCGGGACGCCGCTACCGGATCACCGCACCGGTCACGACGTCAGAGGCGGCGCCGGCGAGAAGACTACGATGGCAGGGCTCACGGCTTCGCCCTCAGACCAGGATTCACCAGACTGCGGCCGCCGTTTGCCAGCAGCGCTTTCTTGTAGTCCATGCTCGCGATCGGCGGACAATTCAGGACGGCATCGATGAATATCTGCGGTGGCCGATACCAATGGGCGGATATGTAATGCACGACCGCCACGGGAGCGACATATATCCTGCCTTGGTAGGGTATGAAGACGTTGTCGGAGAACATCGGACCATCAAACTGACAAAGCTCGCAGACGTGGAAGCCTGCGCTGACGATCGGCTGCCATGGAGCGGAACAGAGCTCTTTCAGCTTGCGAATGAAATGCTCGCTGACCGGTCCGGTCTCGAACGCCGCTCCCTGGCCAAGCCAACCGACAGCGCTCAGTGCATCACATTCGAGCGGCAAGTAACCGCACGGCCCAAGGTCCTCGATTGACGTCATGCGGAAAAGCCCCGTCGAATGCCGGACCGAGGCTGCCGCTCAGGACGCACGCGCTGTCAGCCGGCGATCATTCGCCACCCGTCGTACATGAGCATGTTGGCAGCTCTGCGGCCGGCTTCATCACCCCTGACTCGAATAGCCGCCGTCGACAGGGGATCGCCGCACCTGTCACCGGACGGCTCGATCAGCTCTGAGCCTGGGCGTGCCCTGTTCAGGGTGCATATTCGGGCCGCTTGGGCGTGAAGACATCAAGATTGAGACAAGGCTCGTGGCCGAGCACCTCGCCCCAGTGCGTCACGCCGCCGGGAATGACAACGAGGCCGCCCGGCCCGAGCTCGAGCGATTCATCGCCGATGTGGAAACGCATGCGGCCGGAGATGATGTACGCGATCTGCTCATGCGGGTGGCTGTGCGGCTTCGGCTCATGGCCCGGCATCAGCCGGTGCAGCGCCACCGTTGCGCCCTCGCCGGAGAAGGCCTTCTGCTCGACTCCTTTGCGGATCTGCTTCCACTCCATTTTGCTCCAGTCGATCTGGTGAATGTTCATGATCGTCTCCTTGATGTGGCGGCTTACTTGGGGGCGCCGAGCACGCCGGTCGGTCGGAAGAACAAGAACAAGAGAAGGATCGACAAGGCCGCGACGTTCTTGAATGCGGCCCCGAGAAACAACACGGCCAGTGACTGCGCCACCCCGAGCAGGACGCCGCCGACCAGCGCGCCGAGCGGGCGGCCGAACCCGCCGACGATGGCGGCGATGAAGCCGGAAATTGCGAAAGGCACGCCGATATTGAAGGCCGTATATTGCGTCGGCGTCACCAGCACGCCCGCGAGCGCGCCGAGCGCGGCGCTCAGCGCAAAGGACAACGCCAGCATGCGCGAGACCGGAATGCCTTGCAGCGCGGCGGCGTCGCGGTTGATGGAGCAGGCGCGCATGGCCTTGCCGGTCTTGGTGGAGGCGAAGAACCAGGCCAGCCCGAAGATGACCAGCGCGGAGAAGGCAAGGATCCAGAGGAACTGATAGCTGATGGCGACGCCGGCGACGCGGATCGGCGCGAAGTCGGTAAACATCGGAAGCGTGCGCGGCTGGTCGCCAATGGCAATGAGCGTGGCGCGCTCGATCACAATCTGCGCCGCGAGTGTCGCCAGGATCATGACGAACATGGTCGACTGCCGGTTCCACAGCGGCCGCACCACCAAGCGCTCGATCGCGACCCCGAAGGCGGCGACGATCAGGATCGAGAGCAGCGCCGCGGCGGGCAGCGGGATGCCATAGGTCTGGAGCCCCACATAGGTGATCATGCCGCCCAGCATGACGAAGGCGCCCTGGGCGAAGTTCACGATGCCGCTGGCGTTGTAGATGACGCAGAAGCCGATGCCGACCAGGCCATAAACGCAGCCGATGCCAATGCCGCTGGCGATGGATTGGGCGACCAGCTCAAACATGCGCCGGGCTCCCGAGATAGGCGGCGATCACGTCGGGATTCTTCTGCACCTCCGCCGGCGTGCCTGTGGCGATGAGCTTGCCGAAATCGAGCACGGCGACCCGGTCGGCGACATTCATGACCAGCCCCATGTCGTGCTCAATCAGCAGCACGGCGATGCCGCTCGCGGCGATCTGCTTGAGGAGCGACGCGAGATGCGTCGTCTCCTCGCGATTGAGTCCGGCGGCCGGCTCGTCGAGCAGGAGGAGTTTCGGCTCGGTGGCGAGCGCGCGGGCCATCTCGAGGAGCCGCTTCTGTCCATAGGGCAGAACGCCGGACAGCGTCTCCGCCTGCGCGGCAAGACCGACCTGCGCGAGTAGATCGCGCGCCTTCGCATCGACTTCGGCCTCGGCGTGCCCGTGCTGGAACGGCATCAATGCCGTGAGCAGCCCTCCCCGTGTGTGCAGATGCCGACCGACCTTCACATTCTCCAGTGTCGAGAGCTGCTCGAACAATTGTACCAGCTGGAAAGTGCGCACCAGGCCCCGCTGCGCGACGCGCTCGGGCGGGAGCCCGGTGATGTCGCTGCCGCCGAACACGACCCGCCCGGCGCTGGGCGTGAGGAAGCCGGAGATCGTGTTGAACAGCGTGGTCTTGCCGGCGCCGTTCGGACCGATGATGGCGGTGATGCCGCTTCCCGGCACCTCGAGCGACACGCCGTCAACGGCAACGAGGCCACCGAAGCGCCGGGTGATGCCTTCGAGATGCAGGAGGCTCATGCCGCCTCCTTGGCGGACGTCCGCCGCCACGTCAGCTTGGAGAGAGACGCGAGCCCGCCCGGCGCAAAGATCAGGATGACAATCAGCAGCGCGCCATAAGCGAGGTCCTGATAATCGCTGAGCTTGCGGATGGTCTCCGGGAGGAGCGCGACCACCAGCGCGCCGAGCGCCGGACCGGCGACCGTGCCGATGCCGCCCACGTAGAGCATAGTGAAGGCGAGCACGACCATGTGCAGGCCGTAGACTTCCGGGCTGACAAAGCCGACCGCATGCACGAACAGCGAGCCCGCCGTGCCGGCATAGAAGGCGGAGATCAGGAAAGCGATGAGCTTGTAGCGCGCGACGTCGATGCCGAGAGCACGCGCTGCGTCCTCGCTGCCGGCAATCGCCACAAACGCGCGGCCGAGGCGCGAGCGGCGGATGCCGGCGGCAGCGAGCACGGCCAGCGCCGCCAAAATGAGAAGCAACACGAGAATGCCGCGGTCGGAGGTGACGGTGAAGCGGCCGATGCCCAGCGGCGGGATGCCGGAAATGCCCATATAGCCTTTGGTGACCGAGCCCCACTGCACCGCCACTTCATAGGCGATGAGGCCGATGGCCAGCGTCGCCATCGCAAGATAGTGCCCGCGCAGCCGCAGCGTCGGATAGCCGACGATCAGTGCACAGAGGAGCGCGCCGGCAAGCCCGAGCGCAGCGGCCGAGAGCGGCTCCCAGCCGTAGTCGGCGGTCAGCACTGCCGAGGTGTAGCCGCTGATCGCAGCAAAGGCATTGTGACCGAACGAGACCTGTCCGGCATAGCCCATGAAGATATTGAGCCCGGTGACGAAGATCACATAGATCGCAGCAAAGTGCAGGACCGCGAACAGATAGCCGCCGCGGATGAAGACATAGACGATCAGCGCTGCCGCCAGCGCCCACAGGATCATCAGTGCGGGGCTGCGCCTGGCGCTAGCCCAGATAGAAGCGAGCGAGCTCATCGTGCGACGTGATGGTACGAGGATCGATCTCGGCCGCGATGTGACCGATCGACATGACATAGACGCGATTGGCGAGCTTCAGCGCGAGCGGCGCCTTCTGCTCGACCAGGATGATTGGCAGCCCTTCGCCGTTCAGCACGCCGAGCGTCGAGAGAATTTCGTCGACCACGCGCGGTGCGAGACCAAGCGAGGGCTCGTCGAGCAGGAGCATCTTCGGATCGGCCATCAGCGCGCGGCCGACCGCCAGCATCTGCTGCTCGCCGCCGGAGAGAGAGCCGGCCACCTGGTCGAGCCGTTCTTTCAGACGCGGGAACAGCGAGAGGACGCGCTCGAGCCGCCGATCGAATTCCGCCTTGTTTCCGTTGAGCAGATAAGCACCGAGCTCGAGGTTTTCGGCGACCGTCATCGGCCCGAAGATGCCGCGGCCTTCCGGCACCAGTACGAGCCCCATCGCGGCGGCCGCAACCGTATTGCGGCGCGGCACGTCGTGGCCGCGAAAGCGCACGCGGCCTTGCGTCGGGATGAGGCCCATCAGCGCGCGCATCAGCGTCGACTTGCCCGCGCCGTTGGCGCCGAGAATCGCGACCAGCTCGCCGTCATTCACGAACAGGTCGACGGGCCGAAGGGCCTCGACGCTGCCGTAGCGTGCCGAGAGCCTTTCAACCTCGAGGACACGATGTATCGTGGCCGTGCCGCTCACTTCACGACTTTGACTTGACCATTGACGATGGTCGCGAGCAGCAGCGGATTCTCGGTGATGCCCTGATGATTGCTCGCCGAGAAGTGATAGATGCCGGTCGTACCCTGGAAACCGTCCATGCTTTCCAGCGTGTCGCGCAGCTTCGGCCCTTCCACCGATTTCGCCTTTTCGACGGCGGCCGCGGTGAGCATAACCGCATCCCATCCGCGGCCAGCCCAGTTCGGATCGCGATCCTGGTACTTGGCGCGCCACGGCTGCAGGAATTTGCCGATCTCGGTCTTCAGTGCGCCGTCAGGCAGTGAATCATAGACTTGCGCCGGCGAGGCGACGAAGAAGAACTTGTCGCCGAGCACCTCCGCCACGGGACGGAAAACCGCGATATCCTCCAGGCTCGTGAGCAGCAGCATATCGAGGCCGAGCTGCTTGATATTCTTCGCTGCCGTGAGCGTGGTGCCGCCGAGGCCGATCTTGATGATGGCGCGGGCGCCGGCCGCATACATCTTCTGGATCTGCACGCTGAGATCTGCGTCGTCGGTCTTGTATTGATCGATACCGACGATCTCGAGGCCGTAATCCTTCGCCTCCTTTTCCGCTGCCGCCCTTTGCGCATTGGCATAGGGCGACGGGTCATGCAGGATGCCGATCTTCTTGATCTGCGTCTTCTTCTGCAGATATTCGAGCCGCGTCTCCACCTCGAACCGCGGCGGCGGGATGGTCGTGAACGCCCATTTCACGTGATCGGGCTGCTGCGGCAGGATCGAGCACAGCACCATGGGGATTTCCGCGCGCACGACGAGCGGCGCGGCAGCGAAATTGCCGGCGGAGACGCAGCCGCTGGCGAACACATTCACCGCGTCCGACGAGATCATCTTGCGGTAGACGGTGACTGCTTCCTGCGGCTCTGACTTGTTGTCCTCGACCACCAGCGAGAGCTTGCGGCCGAGAATGCCGCCCTTGGCATTGAGCGCGGCGATGGCAATCTCGACGCCGTCACGCCAGGCGCGGTCGACGGTCGCGGCATAGCCGGTAAGGCCGGCGGACATGCCGAGCTTGAAGTCCTGCGCGCTCACGGTCCCAACCCAGAGGCTCAGCGCAGCGGCGGCTACAAGCGTGAATTTCGATACGCACCTCTTCGACATGTTTCCCTCTTGGTTTCTCATCTCTGTTGTTGGCGATAGCTTCTCACGGTGGTCGTTCAATCAAAAATGAATTCGCGCAAATTCGGAATCCCGAGCCCTTCGTAGGCGGTCGAGTTCATCTTCAGTGAGATGGCCTTGGTGCAGGCGCGCACATATTGCAGCTGCTGCGGATCGACGGGGGCGTGCACGTAGTGGGTGGTCCCGGCTATCGCGATCGTGCCGACGAGCTCGTTGTCATAGTTGAGGATTGGCGCGGCCAGCGCGGAAATCCCGAGCAACGTCTCATCCATCGCGATTTCGTAGAGCTGTGCACGCAGAAGTGCGAGCCGCTCGCGCAGCACCTTCGGATCGGTGAGTGTAAGCGGCGTGAAGCTTTGCAGCTTGCGGGCGAGTATGCGTTGCTGCAGCTCCGGCCCGGAAAAGGCGAGCGTGAGCCGGCCCTGGGCCGAGGCATGCGCCGGCAGCCGGTAGCCGAGCCGCACCGAGATGGTGACGAGGTTCGGGCTTTCCGACACCGCACTGACGATGGCGTCGCCATTCGCCGGCAGGCTCAGCACGACCGTCTGCCCGGTGAGATCGCGCAGCTTCATCATGTAGGGCTCGGCCAGCCGCCGCAGATCGAACTGATCCATGGCCGACTGGCCGATATGCACCAGCTTGGGTCCGAGGCGGTAAAGCTCGGTCTGCGCGTCCTGGTCGACAAAACCGAGATGTTTGAGCGTCGAGAGATGCCGGTGCATGCGCGCCTTCGGCTCGCCAAGCTGATTGGCGAGCGCGGTGAGCCGGGTCGGCTGGCCCGCCGCAGCAAGCGCCTCAATGATCTGTCCCGCCATCACCACCGACTGGATGATGCTGCTCTGCGCCTTCTCCTCATCGCCGCGCACGTCGAACGTCTCTGTTGTCATGGCAAAGCCTCCGCCTGCACGAAGCGCTTCCAGTGGTCGGGCCGGGTCTCCTCGTGTGCATAGGTCCCGAGCTGATCGGCAGCGCGGCCAATCAGGCCGGTTCGGTCGGGTCGCCGCCTGGCCGATTCCGTCTCGTTGGCTGATTTCGGCACGACCGCGGCCGCGCCGGCTTTGAGGGCCTGGCGCGCGCCCTCGGCGTAGGTCAGGTGCGCGCCGGCGGTCATGGCATGTCCCGAAGCGTGAGGCGTGGCCGGAGCGAGCGCCCCATGGTCTCCTACCCTGTTCCGCAATGCAGAACGTTCTTCTTTTTGCTGGAACAAGCTACCAAACGGGTTTCGAGTCCGTCAACCTGGAAACCAATTTGACAGGCCAGCCTGTGACACTTTAGTTTCTATACGAAACTGAGTATCGCAATAAGAAACATAGGCCGGGAGGAAAGTGGCCGGTATGGCTCATTACGCCCTTGCCGTCGACATCGGCGGCACCTTCACCGACGTGGTGCTGCGAGACGCCTCCGGCCGCGCCTTTGTCGACAAGACGCTGACCACGCCCGAAAGCCTCGACGTCGGCTTCTTCCGCGCCATCGATGCGGTCCTGGCCAAGGCCGGCATCTCGCCGAAACAGGTGACGGACGTGCTGGTGCACGCGACCACCGTCGTCACCAATGCGGTGATTGAGCGCAAAGGTCCCCTCACCGCGCTGCTGGTCACGGAGGGCTTCCGCGACATCCTCTCCATCCGGGACGAGCATCGCTACGAGATGTTCGATCCGCAGATCGAATTCCCCGAGCCGCTGGTTGCGCGCGGGATGACCTTCGGCATGCGCGAGCGCGTGCTGGCAACCGGCGAGGTGCTGACTGCACTCGATGTGGCGGAGGCGGAAAAGACCGTCGACGAGCTCAGGCGCAAGGGCGTGGTCTCGGTCGCAGTCTCGTTCCTCAACGCATATCTCAATCCGGCCAACGAGCGCGCCATGCGCGAGATCATCCAGAAGCGCGCGCCGGACATGTATGTCTCGATCTCCTCCGACGTGGCGCCGCAGATCCGCGAATATCCGCGCACCTCGACGGTGGCGATGAACGCTTACACCGCGCCGATCACCGGCCCGTATCTCGATGCGCTGCGCCGCGGCCTGAAGCAGCGCGGCTTCGTGCATGATCCGCTGATCATGCTGAGCAATGGCGGCGTCATCGGCATCGACGTGGCGCGCCGGTTTCCCGTGCGCATGGTCGAGTCCGGTCCGGCGGCCGGCGCGCTCGCCGCGGCCTACTATGCCGACGTGCTCGGCCTCGATCGCCTCCTCTCCTTCGACATGGGCGGCACCACCGCGAAGGCCTGCATCATCGAGGACAAGGAGCCGCTGGTGGTCGGCAATTTCGAGGTCGATCGCATCTATCGCTTCAAGGCGGGCAGCGGTCTGCCCATCCTCATTCCCTCCGTCGACATGATCGAGATCGGCGCGGGCGGCGGCAGCATCGCCTCGGTCAGCGATCTCGGGCTGCTCAAGGTCGGCCCGCAGAGCGCCGGCTCGACGCCGGGCCCGGTCTGCTACGGCCGCGGCGGCAAGAACCCCTGCGTCACCGATGCCGATCTCGTGCTCGGCTATCTCGATGCCGGCAACTTCCTCGGCGGCGACATGAAGCTCGATCTCGCCGGCGCGCACAAGCAGCTCGCCGAGCTCGCCAAGGCGCTCGGGACGTCGGTGGCCGAGACGGCGTCGGGCATCTATCGCGTGGTCGGCGAGTCCATGACCGCCGCGGCGCGCGCGCATGCCATCGATCGCGGCATCGACTATCGCGGGCTTCCGCTCTTCGCCTTCGGCGGCGCCGGGCCGGTGCATGCCTGCTACGTCGCCGATCTGCTGGACAGTCCCGTCGTCATCTATCCGCCGCTCGCGAGCGTGCTCTCGGCGTTCGGCACCTTGGTGACGCCGCCGCGGCTCGACCTCGGCCGTGGGGCGCTGTCGCGTCTCTCCGCGCTCGACTGGAAGCATGCAGACGATGTGCTCACCGAGCTCGTCGACGAAGCACGTGCCGGCCTCGCCAGCGCCGGCTGCCGGCCGGACGAGCTCAGCTTCCGGTTCGGCGCCGACATGCGCTACTTCGGCCAGCAGAACGAGGTCACCACCTGGTTCGACGCCGATCCGCGCCAGCGGCACGATCTCAAATGGGTGCGCGAGACATTCGAAAGCGCCTACGAGAAGCTCTACAGCCTGCGGCTGCCTGACGTGGACGTGGAAGTGGTGAGCTGGCGCCTGGTCGCCACCGGGCCCTCCGCCGCGCGCCACGGCACGCCAGAGCTCGCGTCGACGCCGGCCGAACCGAAGGCAATCCGCAAGGCGCGCTTCAACGGCAGCGACATCGATACGCCGGTCTATGACCGCCGTGCGCTCGTCCGCGGTCAGGTGGTCGACGGCCCGGTGATCATCGAGGAGCGCGAGACCACCATCATCATCCTCCCCGGCTGGCGCGCCAAGGTTCACGCCACCGGCTGCATCATGGCCTCGAAGGAGTAGCCGACATGGACGGCATCGAGCTCGAGATCGTCTGGAGCAATCTCATCAGCATCGTCAGCGAGCAGGCGAAAGCGCTGCAGCGCATCGCCTTTTCACCGATCGTGCGTGAAGCGGGCGACCTCGCCAACGCACTGTTCGACCGGCGCGGCCGCATGGTGGCGCAGGCGGTGACGGGCACTCCCGGCCACATCAACTCGCTCGCCGCCGCCGGCAAGCACTTCGTCGAAGCCTTCCCGACGCAGACGCTCGATCCCGGTGACGTGCTGATCACCAACGATCCCTGGCTCTCGGCCGGACACTTCTTCGACATTACGGTGATGGTGCCGGCCTTCCACAACGGCAAGCTGGTCGGCTTCTTCGGCTCGACCATCCACCACACCGACATCGGCGGCTATGGCGTCGGCGCCGGCGCCCGCGACGTGCACGAGGAAGGCCTGTGGATTCCCATGCTCAAGCTTTACGAAGCCGGCCAGCCGAGCAAGGTGCTGCACGAGATCATCCGCCGCAATGTGCGCACGCCCGACCACGTGTTCGGCGATCTCGCCGCGCAGGTGTCGAGCGGACGCCTCGCCTGCAAGCGCTTGTCCGCGTTGCTCGATCGGCAAGGCTATGACGATATCGAGCTTCTCTCCGATGAAGTGATCTCACGCTCGGAGCAAGCAACGCGCGCGGCGATCCGCAAGCTGACGCCCGGTACCTACCATGGCGAAAGCTCCTTCGACGTGCCGGGCGGCGACGTGATCACGCTCAAGACCGCCGTCACCATCGACAACCAGGAAGGCTCGGTGCTGATCGACTTCACCGGCAGCTCGGGCCCGAGCCCCTACGGCATCAACGTGGTGATGAACTACACCCACGCCTACAGCACGTTTGCGATCCGCTCGTGTCTCAATCCCGAGCTGCCCAACAACTTCGGCTCACTCGCCCCGATCAAGGTGACGGCGCCGGACGGCTGCATCGTCAATTGCAAATATCCCGCGCCGGTGAATGCGCGGCATGTGGTCGGCATGTATGTGCCGATGCCGATCCTCAAAGCGCTCTATCACGCCATGCCGGACCGCGTGCTGGCCGAAGGCTCGGGTGCGGTCTGGACCATCCAGATACAGGGCAAGGACGCCCGCGGTGAGCCGTTCACCTCGTCCATGTTCAACTATTCCGGCGGCATGGGCGCGCGCCAGAACAAGAGCGGGCCATCGGCCACCTGCTATCCGACCGGCGTCGCGGCGGTGCCGGTCGAGGTGCTCGAAGCTTCGATGCCGATCGTCTTCAAGCAGAAAGAGCTGCGCGTCGGTTCGGGCGGCGCCGGAGCCTCGCGCGGCGGCGACGGCCAGACCATCGCCTGGCGCATGAACACCACAAGCCCGTGGCTCCTCAACGCGGTCGCGAGCCGCACCAATCTGGCGCCGGAAGGACTCGGCGGCGGTGCGCCGGGAGCGCCCGGGCGCTTCCTCATCAACGGCAAGCCGGTGACGGAAGCGCGCAAGATGACGCTGCAGCCCGAGGACGAGGTGGTGCTGGAGACGCCCGGCGGTGGCGGGTACGGTCAGCCCTGACTTGAATAGCCGCCGTCGACGGGGATCGCCGCGCCGGTCACGAAGTCGGAGGCGGCGCTGGCGAGAAACACTGCGATGCCGGCGAAATCGTCCGGCCGGCCCCAGCGGCCCGCCGGCGTTCGCGCGAGGATTCGTTCGTGGAGGCCGGGCACCTGCTCACGCGCGGACTTTGTCAGCTCTGTGTCGATCCATCCCGGCAGGATGGCGTTGACCTGGATGTTGTCCTTGGCCCAGGCGCTCGCCATCGCCTTGGTCATCTGGACGATGCCGCCCTTGCTCGCCGCGTAGGCGACCGCGTAGGCCACGCCGAAGATCGACAGCATCGAACCGATGTTGATGACCTTGCCGCCGCCGACCTTCATCATCTCCAGATAGGCGGCCTGCGCGCAGGAGAACGCGCCGGTGAGATTGACGTCGATGACCGCCTGCCATTCGGCGCGGGTAAGGTCCTGCGGCTGCTTGCGCCTGGCGATGCCGGCGTTGTTCACCAGGATGTCGAGGCGGCCGACACGCTCGACCGTGCGGGCGCACAACGCGCGGCACGACGCCTCCTGCTCAACGTCGGCTTCGATGGCGATGGCGCGTCCACCCGCGGCTTCGATCTGCCGCGCCGCTTGCGCATTGGCCTCGGCGCGGCGGCCTGCGATCACCACGGTCGCGCCTGCGCCGGCCAGCCCCTGGGCGATGCCCAAGCCGATGCCCTGGTTGCCGCCAGTGATGATGGCGACCCGGCCGGTCAGATCGAACGCTGTCACGCGTGCCTCCCCATTCGACATGCACAATCCGCAGTATTGAGAGCGATATTTGGCTGCTTCAAATTCGACCGAACGTAGAAGCGATTGCTACACCTTTTTCGCCTAGAACTCCCGGCCAAGCCGGTGTCCGCCGGTCAGACGTTTTCGGACCGAAGAGGAGCGCAGACCATGCGCGTCGTGTCAGCCCGCATCGTGTCCGCCTTTATCTGTGCCGCCGTGATCGTCGCCAGTGCCTCGACGCCAGCAGATGCGCGCCGCGGGATACGATTAGGCGGTTTCGGTTCGACCAAGCGGACCTACATCGTGCCGGTTCCCCACGCGCGGTCCGTGGAACAGTCCCCTCGCGCGGTCGAGATGTCCTATGTCGGCGCGAACGGCCCCGCTGCGCTCACTCGGCCACCGCCGGCACCTGAACGCCGCAGCGCGTGGGAAGAGCGCTGCAATCCGACGCTGGTGAGCGACGCCGATGGCTTCCGGCGATACCGCTATGCCGCACCCGACTGTGACTTGCAGGTCTTGACCAGCCGCTAGCCGATCAACGCGGCGGCAGGACGTATCCACGTCTTGCACCCGGCACCAAAGCGGTGCGCGGGAGCAACACGTGCTTACAAACCGGCTCGCGTGATCTCCAGCTCATTCCTTGGCCTTCAACTGCGCCTCGTTCGCAGCGATGAAAGCGCGAATGTCGTCCGACATGTCCAGGAGCTTCAGCCACTGCTCCTTATACAGCGTCACCGGAAACCGCCCCATTCCATAGACGGAGACTGCTCCCTTCTCGCTCACCTTCATGCGGACGTTCGAGGATCCACCCTTCTTCAGCGCCGCATTTTCGCTGCGAAGCCGCTCGAGTTCAGCCTTCAGGTCTTCGTCGGACATGGCTCCTCCTCTCGAATCAGAACGTGCGATTCGGGTGCTTGGTAAATCGTCGCTGAGCTACAGGCGTTAGCCCGCCGCTTATTGCCACAACGTCCTCAATGCGCAAATCGTCCTAAGTGCGATCCCGGTTTTTGCCGAGGTTCGGAAATTGCCGATCAAGCCACCATTTCAATGCTTGATGGAGTGCTTGGTGCCCAGGGCGGAATCGAATTTCTATCTATACAATTGAAATCGCATCATTTTTCCCAATGACGGTTTTCCGGTGTACCCCGTCAATGTACCCAACTTTTGGCGCTGTACCCGGCGCTGGAGCGCGATGCCGCGCTGTGGCAGGTGGTGGAAGGCAGAGCTCACAAGTTCGAACCTTGTCGGGCGCGCCAGATTCCAAAGATTCAGCGAGCAGTGCAAATACGAGTCTCGGCCGCGGAAGCAGGAGACGAGAAGAAAAATCGGACGCTTTGTCGCATGTCTGGTGGCGATGACGGCCGGCGTGGCCACGACCGCGGTTTATCAAATACCTGCTCAAGTCGTATCTCTTCGGAGATGGCGCGCAGGCTCCGCAGTTGTGGGGGCGGGATTCCCGGAGCGGCTCACGAACCCGGCTTGGCTCCACGTCCGCGCTGCTGCGCGGGGCCGATAGCGTGCAGGTTCAAGGCGGTTCCGATGAGAGCCAGATGTGAGAACGCCTGCGGGAAATTCCCGACCAGCCGCCGCGCATGGGGATCGTACTCTTCCGCGAGCAGGCCAACGTCATTGCGGAGCGACAGCAGGCGCTCGAACAGGGCGGATGCTTCGGCGTCGCGATTCTGCAGCGTGTAATTGTCGGCGAGCCAGAAGCTGCAGGGAAGAAATACGCCCTCTCCCGGAGGGAGACCATCGACGCCGGTCTTGGTGCGATAGCGGAGCACGAAGCCGTCGACGACGAGCTCTTTCTCGATGGCAGCAAGGGTGCCGCGCACCCGCGGATCATCGGGCGGCAGGAACCCCATGATCGGCATCAGCAGCAGGCTCGCGTCGAGCTCGCCACTGCCGAAGCTTTGCGTGAACGTGTTGCGGCTGCCGTCGAAGCCTTGCTCACAAATGGTTGCATGCATGTGGTCGCGCAGTTGCCGCCAACGCTCGAGCGGCGCCGGCAACTTAAATCGTTCCGCATCGCGGACCGTGCGATCGAGCGCCACCCACGCCATGATCTTCGAGAAGGTGAAGTGGCGGCGGCCGCCCCTGACCTCCCAAATTCCCTCGTCCGGCTGCTCCCAGATCCGCTCCAGGTGCTCGATCAGCCTCTGTTGCTGCGGCCACGCCGATTCGGCGGGCGCAAGGCCGTGCTGGCGCGATTGACTGATAGCGTCCATGAGCTCGCCGTAGACATCGAGCTGAAGCTGACCGGCGGCGGCGTTGCCGACGCGCACCGGCTCGGCGCCCTGGTAGCCAGGCAGCCACGGAACTTCCCATTCCAGAAGCTGCCGTTCGCCGCACAAGCCGTACATGATCTGGAGCTGATGCGGACTTCCCGCCACGCTGCGTTGGAGCCATGCTCGCCACGCCTGCGCCTCGTCGCGATAGCCCGCCGACATCAACGCCATGAGTGTCAAGGTCGCATCGCGCAGCCAACAGTAGCGATAGTCCCAGTTGCGTTGGCCGCCGAGCTGCTCGGGGAGCGAGGTCGTGGGCGCCGCCACGATGCCACCGCTCTCGGCGTAACTCAGCGCCTTCAGGGTCAACAAGGAGCGCTGTACCTGCTCCCTCCAGGCACCGGTGTAGCGGCAGCGGGCCGACCAATCGCGCCAGAACGATTCCGTTTCCTGAAGCGCCAAGCACCAATCCAGCGCAGCAGGTGGCGGCAGATGGGATGGGCCATGCGTCAACACGAACGGCACGCACTCGCCCTCGGTCACATCGAACTCGGCGACGGTCGCGAAATTCCTGCCCTGAAGCGCGACCGGAGAGCGCACCGCCACCCGGCTCGGCCCCGCCACCGCGCTCAACCCGGATCCGTCCTCGAGCTGCGTCACCCAAGGCACGGTGGCGCCGTAGTCGAATCGCAGCGTCAGGTGCAATCGCATCGCCACCTTGCCGCGTTGCCCCTTGACCAGACGGATGACCGACGAATTCGCCTGCCCGATCGGCATGAAATCGATCAAGGTGACACGGCCATCCGCGGTCTCGAAAACCGTCTCCAGCACCATCGTGTCGTCGCGGTAGGCGCGGCTGACCCGTGGCTTTGGATCGGCGGTATAGATACGCCATCGTCCATGCTCGAACGTGCCGAGCAGAGTGGCGAAACACGCGTTGCTGTCGAAACGCGGCAAACACAGCCAGTCGATGGAGCCGTTGCGGCCAACGAGCGCGGCCGTCCGGCAATCGCCGATCAGGGCATAATCCTCGATCGCGAGCGGGGAGTCGGTTCTCCTCCGCAGGTCCATCGCCTCATTCGCTCCAACGGCGATGCTCGCGTCTGCCCACTGCACGTCCGGCTGGATGGAAGGTCGCTCGGCCCGGACCGTGACGACCGATTGATCCGTGCGGAGCTGCGGATCGAGCTCGCGCAAGATGTCCGCAACGACGTCCTCGATCGCGCGACCCACGTCGACATGGATCGAGTTTTCGTCGGGGTCCGGCTCCTCCAGGATGTCCAATTGGCGGTCGAGAAGGCTGGCCGGCCTGAATGGCTCTTTGCGCGCGGCCAGGCGTGATGCAAGCAGCGTCCGATCCCCGCGCAGATAGACCACGCGCACCTCCGGTCGCCCGTCGGTCAGGAAGTCACGATAGCTGCGCCTGAGCGCCGAGCAAGCGATTACGCCGGGCGTACCGAGCCGCCGCCATTTATCGATCAACGCCGCGACCTTCTCGAGCCAGGGCCACCTGTCGCGCTCATCGGAAAAATGGCCCGACTGCAGCTTGGCGAGGGCCGCTGCCGAATAGAGGTCGTCGCCTTCCTCGAATGGCCAATTGAGGCGCTGGGCGAGGGTTGTCGCGATCGTCGTCTTGCCGCTGCCCGAGAGGCCCACCAGAATGAGGATCAGCGGAACGCTGGCGTGCTCGGCCCCCTCGGCCTTTACCGCGATCTGACATGGCGCGGCGCGCGCCGTGCCCGGTGCCGGCGTAGGACGATCCGCTGGTTTTGGGGTTCTGGGAGGGCTGCTTTCGACCATTGCCGATCAGTCCCCTTTATTGCCTGATGCGGAGATCGAAGAACCATCCACGCACGACGTAGTCCGGCATTAGGCTCTCCTCAGGAATGCAGCCAGATCGCAAGTCATCAAGTCAGCGATACGCGCAAGATCGATGTCGGCCGCCGGATACTCGGCCAGAGCTTGTGGATCGTGCGCGTAGTGACCCTGTTTCGGAAATACCGTGGTAACCCGTTCACCCCAAGTCTTCTTCACCGCGGCCAGGATGCGCAATTTGTCATCGATGAGCACGTAGTGTTTGGCCGGATAGAAACGCTCGACATCGTCGAGCTCGCGCTCCTTGTGAACGTAAATGAGTACACGATCATCGACCGCCCGCCCGAGGCCTGAGCGCTCCACTTTGCGCGGCTGGAAGACTGCATCGCCATCGGACAGGATGACAGCCGGCCCCCATTGCCGCACGTATCTCACCGCGTCCACCGCGCCGGGATAAAGGCGGTCCGCGAAGGGATAATCGACCAACCAGCTCGACATGCGCAGCACCTCGGGGCGATGCATCGCCTCGAGCCGGTAGCGCTCCAACGCGCCAAGATAGTCGGCGTAGCCAAGCTCGTTTCTCAGCTCCTCGAAGATTTGCCAGTATCGGTCGCGAGCGGCAGCACCATATGCCTGCTCGAGGTGCTCCCTCAGATGGTCTTGCACACGATCGTTGTCGAGCAAGGTATTGTCGACATCGAACAGGAAGACGATCTCGGCTGTCTCGCTCATACCTGTAGCCTATTGGGACGTCGCCAGCTCGGCGAAGACGCTCGACCGAGCGGATAAACGGCGTTCATGCTTTCTTGCTCCTGCCGAGCAGCTCTTTCGCGGCTTCGGTGACGCGATCCGGCTCGAACCCGAATTTTCGCTGCAGCTCCTTGAGCGGCGCCGACGCACCGAATGTATGCATGCCAATGATACGGCCGGATTTCCGGCTGACGTAGCGCTCCCAGCCGAAGGTCGAGGCTTGCTCCACGGCGACGCGCGCCGTCACCTCCGGCGGCAGCACGCGGTCCTGATACGCCTGCGGCTGGTGCTCGAAAATATCCCAGGACGGCATCGAGACCACGCGCGCGCGGATGCCATCGGCGAGCAGTTCCTCGTGGGCATTGACGCAAAGACTGACTTCGCTGCCCGACGCGATGAGGATCACCTCGGGCTTTCCGTCCGGAGGATCGGCGAGCACGTAGGCGCCGCGCGCGACTCCGGCGGCCGGTGCGTACTTGCTGCGGTCCAGTGTCGGCAGAGCTTGACGCGACAGCGCCAGCACCGCCGGCTCGTGCCGCAGCTGCATGATGAAGCGATAGGCCTCGACGACCTCGTTGGCGTCGGCCGGCCGCAGCACCACCAGGCCGGGTTCAGCCCGGAGCGACGCCAGCTGCTCCACCGGTTGGTGCGTTGGGCCGTCCTCGCCGTCGCCCATGGCATCGTGGGTGAACACGAAGATGGTCGGCAGCTCCATCAGGGCCGAGAGCCGAATGGCCGGCCGCGCATAGTCGCTGAAAATGAAGAACGTCGCACCGAAGGCGCGCAGCTTTGACAATGAGAGCCCATTGACGGCGGCCGCCATCGCGTGTTCGCGGATTCCGAAATGCAGGTTTCTGCCGCCGCGATTGTTCGGCTCGAAGTCACCGGCGCCCTCGAACGTCAAGGTCGTCTTGTTGGACGTGCCGAGATCCGCCGAGCCGCCGAGCAGCCAGGGGATGTTCTGCGCAAGCACATTGAGCACTTTGCCCGACGCGTCGCGTCCCGCGATACCCTTTGCGTCGGCCGGAAACACCGGAAGCCCGTGATCCCATCCGGCCGGCAGCTCACGCCGTTGCATCAGGTCGATCTCGGTCGCGAGCTCGGGATATTTCGACCGGTAGTTCGCGAACCGTTCATTCCATTCGCCATGCGCTTTCGCGCCGCGCGCGCCGAGCCCGGCGGCGAAGCGGGCACGCACCGCGTCTGGGACCAGAAACTTTGCATCCTCGGGCCATCCGTAGTCGCGTTTGGTAAGCCGGACCTCCTCCTCGCCCAACGGCTCGCCATGCGCCGCGGCGGTATCCTGCCGATGCGGCGAGCCGTAGCCGATGTGGCTGTCCAGAATGATGAAGGTCGGGCGGTCTTTGGTCTGGTGAAAGACGTCGAGCGCGTGCTCGATCCGGTCGATGTCGTTGGCGTCGCCCACGCGCAATACGTTCCACCCGTAACCGAGGAACCGAGCCGCGATGTCCTCGGTAAACGTGATGCGCGTATTACCTTCGATCGTGATGTGGTTGTTGTCGTAGATCCAGCACAGGCTATCGAGCGCGAGATGACCCGCCAGCGATGCCGCTTCCGATGCCACGCCCTCCATCATGCAGCCATCGCCGCAAACCGCGTAGATGTTGTACCCGAAGATCTCGAGGTCGGGGCGATTGTAGCGGTTGGCGAGCCATGACTCGGCAATGGCCATGCCCACGCTGGTGGCGACACCCTGCCCCAGCGGCCCGGTGGTGGCCTCGACCCCCGAAACCAGGTGATACTCGGGGTGACCTGGCGCCTTGCTGCCGAGTTGGCGGAACTGACGAATATCGTCGAGCGAGACCGCGGCTTGCCCAAGCCGTTCGTACTCGGCGTTGACGGCGCGGGTGCCGGTGAGATGGAGCACCGACCACAGCAGCATCGAGGCATGACCGTTGGAGAGCACGAACCGATCGCGGTTCGGCCAAATGGGGTCCTGCGGATCGAAGCGCATGACCCGGTTCCACAGAGTGTAGATGAGCGGGGCCAGCGCCATCGGCGTGCCGGGATGGCCGGACTTCGCCTCCTGCACCGCGTCGATCGACAGCGTGCGAATGCAATTGATCGACAACTGGTCCAATTGCGCATCGGTCATCGGTCGGGGCGAATTCACCGCGGGGCTGGCCGTAGCACTCATTTTTACGCCTCCTGTTCTTCGTTGGTGCCGAGCCGCTTGGCCGCGGCGCGGTCCGCGAACAGCAATGCCCGATCCTGACGAACGCGTGCGGCTGGAATGGATCGATCGCCGTCGCGCAGGCGCACGAGCGTTGCGGCCTTCTCGCTGCCGGTCACGAGCCACACCAAGAACCGGGACCGGTTGATGATCGGAAAGGTCAACGTCATCCGACGGCGCGCCTGGTAGGGACCTGCCACCGCGACGTCAGCGTCGGTGACGTCGAGGGCCGGATCTCCAGGCACCAGAGACGCGGTGTGGCCATCGGGTCCGAGGCCAAGATGGACGAGGTCGAGCACCGGCGGCGAGCCAGCCACGTCCTGCAGCGTCGAGGCGTATTGCCCCGCCGCGCGATCGAGGTCTGTTGCTTCGACCGGCATGGCATGGATGTGATCGGGGGGCAGCGGCACGCGCGTAAGCAGGCTCGCATGCAAATGTGTGAGGTTGCGCTCAGGGTCGTTGGCGGGCGCGACCCGTTCGTCCACCTGAACGACGTGCACCTGCTGCCAAGGAAGCGGCTCGTCGGCCAACGCCCGCAGCATCAGCCACGGGGTGTGGCCGCCACTGACCGCCATGACGTAGCGCCCGCGTGCAGTCACGGCGGTGCGCATGTCGGCGGCGACGACCGCTGCCGCCTTGCCGGCGACTGTATTGTCATCGGGGTAGACTTCGATCTTCACGCGACGACCTCCGTCTAGGTTCGGCCATCGGCTTCCAATGCAAGCGTACCGTCTCGCGCAGGCTCACCCAACTCCTTGCCTCAGGTTTCAGCTCGCGGATTTCTCCAGGTGGCCGCCGAATTCGTAGCGCATGGCAGAGAGCAGCTTGTCGCCGAAGGTTCCCTCGCCGCGGGAGCTGAACCTCTCATAGAGCGCGGTCGAAAGCACGGGCACCGGGACGGCCGCGTCTATGGCGGCCTTGATCGTCCAGCGCCCTTCCCCGGAGTCGGAGACCCTGCCGGCGAAGTTCGCCAGCGCGGGATCCTTGGTCAGCGCGGTTGCGGTGAGGTCCAGCAGCCACGATGCAACGACGCTTCCGCGCCGCCACACTTCCGCGATGTCTCGCAGATTCAGGTCGTAACGGTAGAGTTCCGGATTGCGCAACGGCGTCGTTTCGGCGTCGATCGCATGTTGCTGCTCGCCGACATTGGCATGGCGCAGGATGCTCATCCCCTCCGCATAGGCGGCCATGATGCCGTACTCGATTCCGTTGTGGACCATCTTGACGAAGTGACCGGCGCCGTTCGCGCCGCAGTGCAGGTAGCCGAACTCGGCGGTGCCGCCGATCTTCTCGCGTCCTGGTGTACGCGGGATGTCACCCGCGCCGGGCGCCAGCGTCTTGAAGATCGGATCGAGGTGGCGCACGGCGACCTCCGGTCCGCCGATCATCATGCAGTAGCCGCGCTCCAGGCCCCAGACGCCGCCGCTGGTTCCGACGTCCACATAGTCGATCCCCTTGGACGCGAGCTCATTCGCGCGGCGGATGTCGTCCACGTAATACGAGTTGCCGCCGTCGATGACGATGTCGCCGCGTTCGAGATGAGGCACGAGGTTGGCGATGGTCGTGTCCACGACGGCCGCCGGAACCATCAGCCAGACGGCGCGCGGCTTCCCCAGCTTGCGCACGAGGTCCGCAAGCGAGGAGGTTCCGACCGCCTTTTCTCGCGCCAAATCTTCGACTGCCTTCGGGGACATGTCGAAGACGACGCACTGATGGCCGCCCCTGATGAGGCGCCGGACCATGTTGGCGCCCATTCTGCCCAATCCGATCATCGCGAGCTGCATGACATTCTCCGTTAGGGCTGAAGTGCGGACTGCAGCCGCTGCATGGCGGCCGTGACGCTTTCGCTCTGGTTGAAAATCGCCGACCCCGCCACCAGCACATCCGCGCCCGCGGCCACCGCCGGCGGAGCGGTCGTCGCATCGATCCCTCCATCCACCTCGAGGCCACATCCCGGCTTGATGCGATCGATCATCTCGCGCGCGCGTCTGATCTTCGGCAGCATCGTAGGCAAAAAACGCTGATGCCCGAATCCCGGATTCACTGTCATCACCAGCACCTGGTCGAGGTCCTGTAGGATTTCCTCGAGGACGATAGGAGGAGTTGCCGGGTTGATGGCGACCCCGACACGTTTTCCGGACGCTTTGATGCGTTGCACTGTGCGCGAGAGATCGTTGTTGCCCTCCCAATGGACCAGAAATGAATCGGTTCCGGCCTCTACGAATTCTTCGACGAAGAAATTCGGATTGAAAATCATCAGATGCGCCTCCAATGGCAAGCGAGTTACTCTCCGCAACGAGCTGATGACGGGCGCGCCCATGGAAAGATTGGGCACGAAATGTCCATCCATCACGTCGACGTGGATCCGCTCCGCCCCGGCACGCTCTGCCTCGGCCACCTGTTCGCCCAGGCGGGCGAAATCGGCCGCGAGGATGGAAGCAGCGAGCGTGACAGCGCCAGTCGTCACGTTGCGTCCTTGAGCTTGCGGTAGCGGCGGATCAGATTGTTGGTCGAGCTGTCGTGGCCGAGCTTGGGCTCGGGCTTGCTCTCGAGTTCAGGGATGATGCGCTGGGCCAGGACCTTGCCGAGCTCGACGCCCCACTGATCGAACGAGTCGATGTCCCAGATCGTGCCCTGGGTAAAGACGCTGTGCTCGTACAACGCAACCAGTTTCCCGAGCTCGGCCGGTGTCAAACGATCCAGCAGGATGGTGTTGGATGGTCGATTGCCCTCGAAGACGCGGTGAGGCACGAGCCAATCGGGCCCGCCTTCGGCCTTGACCTGTTCCCGCGTCTTGCCGAACGCGAGCGCCTCGGTCTGTGCAAATACGTTCGCCAACAGCATGTCGTGATGCCGGCCGAGCGTGTTGAGCGGTTTTGCAAAGGCAATGAAGTCACAAGGGATGAGCCGGGTCCCCTGATGGATCAATTGATAGAAGGAGTGCTGGCCGTTGGTCCCGGGCTCGCCCCAGTAGATCGGACCGGTCTGGCAATCCACGGGCGCGCCGGCGAGCGTCACGTGCTTGCCGTTGCTCTCCATCGTCAGCTGCTGGAGATAGGCCGGAAAGCGCTTCAGATACTGGTCGTAGGGCAGCACCGCGACCGTCTGTGCGCCGAAGAAGTCGTTGTACCAGACGCCAAGGAGCCCCATGAGGACCGGCAAGTTGCGCGCGAACGGAGCGGTACGGAAGTGCTCGTCGATCGTATGGAAGCCCTCGAGCATCGCGCCGAAGTGCTCCGGGCCGATCGCAAGCATGGTCGACAGGCCGATCGCGGAATCCATCGAATAGCGTCCGCCGATCCAGTCCCAGAACTCGAACATGTTGGCGGTGTCGATCCCGAACTCCGCGACTTTTTCGGCATTCGTCGAGACGGCGACGAAATGCCTGGCCACCGCTTTAGCGTCGCCGCCCAGACCGCGAAGCGACCAGTCGCGCGCGGTGTGAGCGTTGGTCATGGTCTCCAGCGTCGTAAACGTCTTCGAGGAGATGATGAACAGCGTTTCGGCGGCATCCAGGTCGCGTGTCGCCTCCACGAAGTCGGTGCCGTCGACGTTGGACACGAAGCGGAACGTCATGGCACGGTCGCTGTAGTACTTGAGCGCCTCGTACGCCATCACGGGCCCGAGGTCCGAGCCGCCGATACCGATATTGACGACGTTGCGGATTGATTTTCCGGTATGGCCTTTCCATTGACCGCTGCGGACTCGGTTGGCGAACGCGGCCATCTTGTCGAGCACGGCATGAACCTCCGGCACGACGTTCTTGCCATCGACAACGATGGACGCGCCTCTCGGCGCCCGCAGCGCCACGTGTAGCGCTGCTCGATCTTCCGTGACGTTGATTTTCTCCCCTCGAAACATCGCGTCGATTCTGGCGCGCAGCCCGCATTGTTCTGCAAGCTCGACAAGCAGCCTGAGCGTCTCGTCGTCGATGCGATTTTTCGAATAGTCCAAGAAAATGCCGCCGGCCTCCGCCGCCATCCGCTCGCCGCGCGCCGGGTCATCCGCAAACAGGTCTCGCAGGTGCCGGCCCTGCATGGCCCGATGGTGATCTGCCAGCGCCCGCCATGCCGCTGGTGTGCCCGTTGGGCGTGGACGAGATATCTCCGATCGTGGGGCCATCTGCGGCACCTTCTCTGATGGTTCAAGTGCGTCGTTTCGAGCGGGTCTCAGCGGGCGGGATGGTGCTCCCTCCTGCCCACAGCCGAAATCCGCCACGGAAGGCGTTGTCGTTGTCGCCCGCGCGAGAATGCGGCGGAAGCACATGGAGCTTGCTGACGTTGCCTCCGCCAATCACGGTTTCGTCGGGCTCGAGCGCGGCGATGAAGCGCGCAATCACATCGGCCACGTGACGGCGCCATTTCTTCTTGCCATGGCGCTCCAATCCGGCCCGGCCCACGTAGTCCTCATAGGTGGCCTTCTTGTAGGGCAAATGGCTAAGCTCCATAGGCTCCACAATGCCGTCGACGATCATCGTCGAGCCAAGCCCCGTTCCAAGGCCCAGAAAAAGCATCTTGCCGCCCTGGTAGCTTCCCAACGCCTGCATGGCGGCATCGTTGATGACCTTCACCGGATGGCCGAATGCCTCTGCAAAATCGAATCCAACCCATCCGCGTCCCAGGTTGTATGGTTCGGCCATCGGTCGGCCATGAAGCACCGGACCGGGATAGCCGATCGAGACCACGTCATATGTCCACCCTTGGGCGAACTTTCTGACGCCGGACACCATCCGCCTGGGCGTCAACGTCGGTCCGGATGGAAACCAGCGCCGCTCGGTCTGTCCGGTGGCAAGTATCTTGACCGAGGTTCCGCCCACGTCGACGACCAGCACTTTCCTGGCCGAGGGCGACTTTGCAACGCGGGCGCGCTTTCGTCGCCCGGTCCGACGCTTGGCGGCGTGTCGCGACTTCGCTTTCACCGCGCTAGCTCGCTCGCTTCAGCACGGCCGATTTGGAGTTGATCACACCCATCAGGTCGTTCCAGGAATTGACGAATGATTTGGCACCTTCGTCCTGAAGCTGGGTCGACAATGCATGGACATCGATGCCCGCGGCCGCGAACCGCGCCAACTCCTCCTCGGAATTGCCGCTGTCCGTCGATATCGTCTCCTCGACGTCGCCGTGTTCGGCGAGCGCCTTCAGGGTGCCCTCGGGCATGGTGTTCACCGTGAATGGTGCGGCCAGGGCCTTGACATAGAGGACGTCCGACGCCTTCGGGTCCTTGGTTCCGGTGCTGGCCCACAGGAGCCGTTGCGGGCGCGCGCCGGCATTATAGGCGCGCATCCACCGCGACGAACTCAACAAGTCGAGGTAGGCTTTGTAGGTCCGTTTGGCGACGGCAATGCCGAGCCGATCGTGCAGCGCCTCCGGCACCTTGCCGGCCACTGCGACGTCCCAACGGCTGATGAAGATCGAGGCCACCGAGGGGATGTCGGGCTTCAATCCCGCTCCGATGCGCCGTTCGATGCCGCGCATGAACGCATTGGCGGCCGCCTGATACTGATCGTCGGAGAACAACAGCGTGACGTTGATGGGCACTCCCGCGAAGATCGCCTCTTCGATGGCCGGCAGACCTTCGGGCGTCCCGGGAATCTTGATCATGACATTGGGCCGCCGCGCCTGCGCGTGAAGGTCCTTTGCCACCGCAATGGTCGATTTCGTGTCGTGCGCCAGCAACGGCGAGACTTCCAACGAGACCCAACCGTCGACGCCACAGGTTCGGTCGTGGATCGGCCGGAACAGGTCCGCCGCCTGCGTGAGGTCCTCCAGCGCGACCTCGAAGAACAGTTTCTCCCCGGACTTGGCTTCCGCGAGTTTGCTTTTGATTGACTCGTCGTAGTCGCCGCTGTTCTTGATCGCGTGGTCGAAGATCGTGGGATTGGACGTGAGCCCGGTGACGGAAAACTCGTCGATATAGCGGCGGAGCACGCCAGTCCTCAACAAGCTGCGGGTGATGTTGTCGAGCCAGAGGCTCTGGCCCAGATCATGCAGGATTCGAGTGGCCTTCATGTTGTCACCTCTGTGGTGCCCCCGAATTCCGTAAGCAGCAGCCGTCCCTCTCGAGCAGGAAGCGTTGAACTCCTCTTCGCCCTATCGCCTCGGCAACTGTGACGTCGCCTGTCGGCGGCGGCGATCGACGGGGGTCTCAGCGGCATTCCTCATGCGCTTTGCCTCCCATGCGTATGATTGCCCCTGATCGGCAGCCATATCCGTTTGTCTCTTGCAAGCAGGCGATCGGCGGCCTCGGGGCCGGCGCTGCCAGCAGCATAATTGGGAAAATCGGTGGCGGGCGTGCGCGCCCAGGCATCGAGCAGGCCCTGCACCGCGCACCATGCCGCCTCGACCGTGTCGGCCCGCTGGAACAAAGTGGCGTCGCCGATCAGACAATCGTAGATCAGCGTCTCGTAGCCGACCGACGCCAGGGGGGCGAAATAGTCGCGGTAGGCAAAGTCCATTTCCACCCCGTCGATTTCGATCTCGGCACCGGGGCACTTGGCGCTGAAGCTGAGTGACAGCCCCTCATCCGGTTGAATGCGGAGAGTCAGGATGTTCGCGGGGAGCCGCTCGACTGGCGTGTCGCGAAAGAGTGCGTAGGGCGCTTGGCGAAATTGCACGGCAATCTCGGTCGTGCGTGCGGAAAGGTGCTTGCCGGTGCGCAGATAGAATGGCACGCCGGCCCAACGCCAATTGTCGATGCCCAGCTTGAGGGCGACATATGTTTCAGTTGTGGAATCCTGCGCGACGTTGGGCTCCTGCCGGTACCCCCGCACTTTTTGGCCGAGGACCATGCCCGCGTCGTACTGGCCACGCACGGCATCGTCAGACGAGATTGGATGGATCGCATGGAACAACTCGGTCTTCTTGGCACGCACGGCATCGGCATCGAATGAGATCGGCGGCTCCATTCCGATCATGGCAAGGAGTTGGAAGAGATGGTTCGGCACCATGTCGCGTAACGCACCGGTTTGCTCATAGAAGCGCCCGCGGGCCTCGACGCCAACGGTCTCGGCCGCGGTGATCTGAATGTGGTCGACATGGTCGCGATTCCAAAGCGGCTCGAAGATGCCGTTGGCGAAGCGCAGCACGAGGATGTTCTGGACCGTTTCCTTGCCGAGAAAGTGGTCGATGCGATAGATCTGGTCTTCGGACAGGACCCTGAGGATCTGTGCGTTAAGAGCCTCAGCCGATGCAAAATCGTGCCCGAACGGCTTTTCGACGATCACCCGCCGCCACGCTCCCTCGGACTGTCGGGTAAGTCCGGCGCGACCGAGTTGCTCGATGACCGGACCAAAGAACCGGTCGGCGACCGCCAGATAGAACAGCACGTTGGCTGTACCGTTTTGCCGCTGTTGTTGATCGGCTAGCAGCTTTCCCAGCTGGCTGAAGGTGTCGGGGGTGGTAAAGTCTCCACACATATAGTGCATGCGACCGACGAGCCATGACCAAGCGTGTTCGTCGATCGCCTCGCCCTTTCCTTCGCGCCCGCCGGCGCGCGCGAAGGCCTGCATCGTCTCGGTCAGGTTCTGGCGCCACGCTTGCGTGGTCTGATCGTTATGGTCGACGCCGATGATGGCGAACGCGTCGGGAAGCTTATCGGCTCTGGCAAGGTTGTAGAGCGCCGGCATGATAAGGCGCTTGGTCAAATCGCCACCAGCGCCGAAAATCGTGATGGTGGCGGGCGAAGGCCGGCCGGAGAGACACCTTGCGACAGTTGCCGCGACGTCCATTGAAATTGTCATTGCCGTTCTTCCAACGCCGGGGAAGCGCGACGAGCACCGGTTGCGGGGAGACCGGCAAGCGTCTCCCTCCCGGTTCATGTTGGCTCTTTGGGCCGATCTGACAAGGTCCTCGACCTCGACTTCGTTCACCCTGCCGGCATTTTCGCCGCCGGGATTGACTGGGGAGTAACCCTCAATTGTCCGGCCTTGGACGCGATGTCGCAGCGCTCGACCACCTCGCGATCTCCCTTGATGACCTCAAATGCCGTCTCCCCGCCGTCAGTCCAGAACCGGATGTCGAGTTTGTGCTTGCCGATCCGGAGATCGCGCACTGTCAGATCCGGCAACCAAGCCGGCAGCAGAGGGTCGATGTACAACTTGTTGCGAGGCGCGTCCGGCATGAATCCCAGCAACGCCTGCGTCAGCATGAAGACGGAGCCGGCCGCCCATGCCTGGGGCACGTTCGCTCCGATATACTGAACCGGGAAGTTCGTCTCGGTGCGCTCGGCCGCAGTATAGAGCTCCGGCAATTGATTAAGCAAAAAGTGGCTCGCCGCCACGCTGACGTCATGCGCAACCCGCGCGGCTTCCGCACCGAAGCCGTAGAACTTGAAACCCATGGCGATGATGGCATTGTCATGCGGCCACACGGAGCCAGTCTGATAGTTATAAGGATTGAACGCCCGGTGGTCGGCGGACAGCGTGCGAATGCCCCAGCCCGTCCACATGTCGGGCGCCATCAGGCGCTCCACCACCTTCTTTGCCCGCTCGCGGGGCACGATCCCGGACCACAGACAATGCCCGGCATTGGACGCGATGGTCTTGACCTTGTTTTTGTCGCCATCGAGCGCGTAGACATAGAAGCCCAATTCCTCGTCCCAGAAGGTTTCGTTGAACCGCTCGAATAGCGCAGCAGCCTTCGCTCGTAGCTCTTGCGCGCGATCGGGTTTGCCGAGCGCTTCGAAAGCCTCCGCCATGCGGACCCAGGCATTGTAAACGTAGCCCTGCAGCTCACAGAGCGCCTTCGGTCCCTTCACCAGCGATCCGTCAGGATACATGACAGCATCTCCGGAATCCTTCCAGGCCATGTTCTCGTAGCCCACCGGCGAACGCGTCTGATATTCCTGAAATCCATCGCCGTCGCGATCGCCGTATTTGTCGATCCAGGCGAGACATCCTTCTGCCGTCGGCAGGTGCTGCTCGAGCAGGCCTTTGTCGCCGGTGGCGCGCCAAGCCGAGTGCAGCGTTATCAGATAGAGCGGCGTCGCGTCGGCCGTTCCGTAATAGGGGGTGTGCGGAATTAGCTTGAAATGCGCGAGTTCGCCGAAACGGAGCTCGTGAAGGATCTTGCCAGGTTCGGCATCGCGATATGGATCGTCCTCCTTGGCCTGCAGGGAGCTCAGAATCTCCAGTGCACCACGGGCGAATTCCGGATAAATCAGCACGTTCTGCAGCGAGACGATCAGGCTGTCGCGGCCGAAAGGAGCGACGAACCACGGCAGTCCGGCAGCAGGCAGGAAGACGATATGGCCGGTTCCCTTGATCGGCAAACGCAGCGCGGCCATGTCCTCCAGCGCTTGGCGAAATAGACGGTAGAATTCTTCGTTACTGGTCTGGATCTTGACCACTGTCTTCAACCATTCCGCCATCGTCTCGGAGTGGCGAGATTTGTGATTTTGCGGGAAACAAGCAGGCGGCGCGCGGAGTTGTTGCTCGCCATCCTCGAGAGTATAGAGCAGGCATGCGTGCCATGCCTGACGCGGCTGCAGCGCGACTTCGAAGCTCAGTCGTCCGTTGGCGGAAACCGCTTTGCTCGATGCATGCAGTACTGCGATCGTCACCGCGCGCCGAAAATCCCGATTCGAATAGGCCGTGCGAACCCGTTGCCGTCGCTCCGACCATTCCGTGGTGATCTGGCCACGGCGCACGATCTTGCCTGACTTCACCTCGAAAATGTCGGCGAAGTCGCAGCGAAAGGCGATCTCAAGCTGAAAACGTATCGGTTTGATGCTGTTGTTCGTGATATCGAGATCCTCGTGCAAGCCGCCGCTGATCCATCGACTGAGCGTGAGCCCGACGGTGCGCGGGGGGATCGCGCCGTCCTCTGTAAGAATGGCCGTGTTGGTCAGGAAGATGCGTGCCGCGTGATATGTGACCGGGCCGCCGTTCAACAGCTCCCACGGTTCACCATTGGCGTAGATCGCCCAATTGCTGACAACGCGAGTGTCGAGGAAATAGAGGCCTTTCTCGCTCGGCCAGTTGATCTGCCCGTCCTGCTCGCTGACCAGCACGGTCTGACCCTGGTGGATGGCAATTTGTGGCGGGCCCACGTGAACCTTGAACGACATGCTGCCCTCCAAGTCTGTCGATGGCGTCTCAGATGCTCCAGCCCGATCGCAAAAAAAGCGCAACAAACAACAAACGCGCTTGGAGGATCGGGAGTTTCAGCCTGCAAGAACGTTGCGACTGCCTGCTAACGCCCCGGGACGACCTCCGGAGGAGCCGGGATCGAGCCGTTGCGAAGCCTCTTTATGATCTCCTCGACGATCTCGCGCGGATGCGGAACGATTGAAACCACGATCGGATGTTCGTCCGGCTGCGGCTCTTCCAGAGCAGCGAATTGGCTGTCGAGCAGCGAGGGCGGCATGAAGTGTCCGTCCCGTGCCGCCAGTCGACCTGCGATCAACTCACGCGCGCCCTTCAAGTAGACAATGCCAACATCGGGCCGCTCACCGACCAGCACATCGCGATACGCGCGCTTAAGGGCCGAACAGGCGACGGTACCATGATTCCCAGCGCGCCGAGTTGCATCGATCCATGCCGCAATGCCATGCAACCAGGGCCAGCGGTCCTCGTCTGTAAGCGGCTCGCCGCCGTGCATCTTCCTGAGGTTGGACGGCGGGTGGAACCAGTCGCCGTCCTCGTAGACCCAACTCAGCCGGTGCGCGAGCATCGATGCGACAGTACTCTTGCCGCAGCCCGACACTCCCATCACTACGATAATCGAAGGATTCTTCCACCGAGACATCAATTCGACCGTAGCGGGACGACCTTCTTTGGCAGTGATGCCAACAACAACACGATGCAAACGCAAAGAAGGACGACATCTTTGTATAAGAATTCCCCGGTGAGGTTCCACGCTATCGGGTCTGTGGATACGCTCCATTTGACGACACCGGGTGTCGTGAAGAAAAAGGACCACGTAATCGCAAACGTAACAATTCCCATCAATGAGCCGAGCGCAGATAGAATCGGGATAAATGCGCCGGCAGCGAGAATGGCGGCTGTCGTTAACTCTATAATGCCGAGCAGATCAGCCTCACCTCTGATCCCGAAGATAGACAACCACGAAACGACAGGACTGTTGGAAATGTATAGTGCAATGCCGTCTGCGGACTGAGGCGTGAACTTCTGTATGCCGAACGAAATAAAGATAAGAACCATCACCCATCGGAGAATGCCGAGCAGCCAGTACGACCCACGACCTCTTTCGGAAACATTAAAGCCTTCGATCATGGAAGCTCTTTTCCATCGCCTGCCGTACCACCGGAATCACCTGGCGTGTTGCTCAACCCGCTGCAGGTCCTGTCCGTACGAGCGGACCCTCCCGAAATATATGACGGGCGACGGCGACCATTTGCCAGATCTTGTCGCCGCTATTTCCGGATTGCGGCATTCCGTGACCTTCGCAGCGCCGGGCGCCATCCGCGGTGAAGAAGGATGGTGCCCAGGGGCGGAATCGAACCACCGACACCGTGATTTTCAGTCACGTGCTCTACCAACTGAGCTACCTGGGCGCCGACGCCCGCCGGAGGGCGGGCGCTGCAGAGCGGGCGGTTTATAGAGGCTCGCTTTGCCCCCTGTCGCGCGATTGGGCTTCTGTAGGGCTGGTAGCCGGTTGCGGGTGGTGTGGCAGCGGCGTGCACCCCGATTAGAGCGGCTGCCTGTTGGCGCACCGCGTGCCGCATTGGCTGGCAGGGCTTCCGCTATCCGTCGGTATATAAGCGCGCTCGCTTTCATATAATGGCCATAGACCTGACACCGGGACCATAGTGCGTTCCTGATCCTTAGTCCAAAAGGTCAAGTCGCATCCGGGAGAAATGAAAATAAGGATCGCCCTCGCGTCATTTGCCGTTCTGACAACAATCGGGTCCGTCGCGACGACCACGGACACCGCAAATGCGGTGGTGTACTGCACATACGTTGGTTATCCGGCGGGCTGCGTCGTAAGACCCGGTGTCGTGCTTAGGCCGCGCCCGGTTGCGCGCGCTGTACGCGGATCGGTGACACAAGGCACCGCAATAAATCAAGGCGGTCCAGTCAACCGCATCGGTCGTCGCTAGCCTCTCGTGCTCTGAACTTCGATACGTCCGCGCGGTGACATTCGCAAATGTCTAAAGCTCGTTGCTCGATGTTGCGGTATCGCGCGACACGATGGGTCAGGCCGAGAGTTTTAATGATGCCCAGGGGCGGAATCGGTGATTTTCCAATATACCCATCTATGTACCCAGCGTTTAACAGCCATGCGGCGGCGCTGGTGCGGGAGCGACCTTGTCCTTTGAGTGGGAGCCGAGCGAGCACATCGGCTAGCGACGATCGCTGATCTAGTCCTCGGGAACGCCCGCGCGCCTAAGACCAAGCATGTAGCGCTCGCGATCCTTGTCGTGTTTGAACGGATACACTTGGCCGAATCTCTGGACGGTGAAGCCGGGCTCGATCGACAAAAGCTTCTCAACATAGGGTTCGGCTTCCTCGGTTCGACCGAGGTGACCGAGCGCAGCAATGAGCGGTTTGTAGCCATTGACGAACTGGGGCCGAGCCCGGGTCACACGGCGGCCGAAGATCGCTGCCTGTTCGTACTCGCCTTTGATCACATAGGCGATCGCGTAGGGGTTATCGAACAAGGACGGATATGGCTCGATCGGATTCAGATCGCGATGGCGTTCGAGCCGTTCCAGGGCCGTGTCAGGTTCCCCGATGTAGCAATGCGTCAGCGCGCTCAATCCCCATACGAATGCCAGGTTGGGATTCACACGCAATGCGCGATCGAAGTAGTGCAAAGCCGAATCGAAGTCCTTGTCCAGGAACGAGCACATGTGGGCGTAGATGCCCAAGGCTTCTGCATTCTCTGGGTCGAGCCGTATCGCATTCAGCGCGTGCTTCTGCGCGATGACAAAGGCCTGCGCTGAATCTTCCGCCCAGCCTTGCCCCACATAGTACACGTGCCAATGCGCCGCCCACGCCGAGACCATCGCATCGTCTGGATCCATCTGCAGCGCGCGATCGATCAGAACGCCGGCTTCCTCGTATTTTCTGCGCTCCATGCTGTACATGAGCGGCATTGCAAGCAGGAGCAGTCCGGTCGCACCGTAGTGCTGTCGTCGCTTTGGTTGCCCTTCGATGAACAGAATGATCGGGTCTATTCGCGCGACGATGCGCGCGGTAACCCGCTCTTGCAATTTGTACAATTCGCCGGCCGCCAATTCGAACCGATCGCTCCAGACCGGTCGCGCAAACTGAGCAAGATCAAGCAGGCGGACGCTGATCTGAAACGACCTGCCACTGCGCGACATCGCCCCATCGACGACGTAGTCGAAATCCTTTCGCTTCAACAGGTCCTCGCTCACGTCGGCAGACGAGGGCTGGCGCATCAAGGACACTGGAGCAATGACGTCGAACCAGCGAAAGCGCGCCAACCCCGCGGCGATCTCCTGGCTCAGTGAAAACGCGAGGTTGTCGGCATTCTTCAACCCCATCGACATGAGCGGAAGAACGCCGACACGAATACGACTGCGCTTGCGTTGCGCCGTCTGAGGCTCCAGGTCAGATGGCAGTATCGATACGGGCGGCGCCGCATGGTTACGTTCTTCGGGTCCGGCGAAGGATCTTATCGCTTGACAGAGCGCGCGCGTCTGGGGTGAAGGTTCGACGTCCAGGATCTTTCGCAGAGCATTGCGACAACGCGCATACTCCCGCAGAGCCTGCGCCCGTTCGCCCATATCGGCAAGGGCTCGCATCAGCTCACGGGACGCGCCTTCATGGGTCGGATCAAACGAGATGAGCCGACGTGCATTGGCGGCACGTCGTTTCGCGTCAGCCTTGCCATTCACGAGCTGAGAAAGGTCTGCTTCAAGCAGCTCGCTGAGGTGCTCCGCGAAGCGGGTTCGTTCGCCAAGCAGCCATTCATCAAAGGATGCGCTTGTGCCGTCCAGCTCCTCGAGGAGTTCGCCACTGCAGAGGGCGGCCAGATCGCTGCGCGATGAGCCGACTGATGTCGTCTCCCGGGCGAGGACGGCTATCGCGTCGATCCAGCAAAGGCCGGCATTGAGCGCGACGGTATCGCGGTCGGTGAGGATCAATTCATCTGCCAGCGGTCCCATGGCCGATGCAAGCTCGCGCAAGGCTTGACGCAGACTCGTGCGCGCGTGCCGGTTGGGTACTCTGTCCCACAGCATGGAGGCGATCCGGCTGCGTGGCACCCGTTCTCCGCCAGCAAGCGAAAGATAGCCCAAGATCGCCCGTGCCTTCTTTCCGCGCGGAAGGACGTCGGTTCCGAGATATGTCGTCGCCCGCATGAAACCCAGCACGTGGATCCGCACGATCGGCCGGGCAGCTGTTTGCGCAGGACCTGCTTCGTGCTGCCGATTGCGGCCGAACGGCACAACCTTGCTCGGCTCACCGCTTTGACCAGGAAGTTGATTCTTCATCGCGAACTCACCTGACCGGGCGCAGGACGCCGCCTCTTACCCCACACCCACTCGTTGGTTCAGGTCGTGGACCGATGCTATTGCCCTGGACGAAGAGCCGCATCGCCGTTCAGCTGGACGAACGTTAGCGCAGATCGGCGGACAAATGTATCGCTTTCCAGTTCCCCGCTGTGAATCGGCAGCCGTTAGCCGCCGCTGCGCAGATTGAGGGCATGGGACTGGACGATTTATTCACGACAGATGATCGCCGAGATTCACGCTTGCCCGACACGAAGCTCATTAGCATGCCCTAGTCGATGCCAATGGTGGCGTCTCCAGAACTGGTGGATCTCATGCAAAAGTACAACCCGATGACTGCCAGAATTCTCCCGAAGTCTCCCAACACCGAGGACGCCGGCAAGGTGCGTCTCGGCGGCGAGAGCCCGAGCTTTGGCCCTGTCCGCAGCGCCCCCGCCAATACGACCGATTCCGAGAAGGTCCGGCTGGGCGGTGAAAGCCCGAGCTTTGGTCCGATCTGCGCACGAATTCCGTAAGGGCATTCGACCGCGTTCGTGCGGCAAACTTACTGTATAGTATCGCGGGGGAGGGGGCAGAGGGAGGTCCTGGCTTGCCAAGGTCCATGGCTTGCCTGCCTCCCTCAACCGCCTGCAATGATCATCGCTGAGCGCCCGAAGCCGAAAGGGCAATGAGTAAGCGGGGCTGACCAATGGACGATGTTACCAGCCGGGTGTCGAGCGTGCCGGCCCCGAGCATGCCCACTGCTCCGATCGTGACCTTCTATCGATTCGTGCCTCAATGCCGATTGCCAATGCGCGCCGATCGGGCCGCAGCGGGCACGATGCCGACACGCGCATTTCGGTATTGCGAGGCCATGACGTCTGCGTCGGCCTTCGGCTGGTGGATTTTTCCACCGATCACCTTCAGTCTGATGTGGGATGGAGGCGCCGATATCTTCTGGACGTACAAGGGCGAGGACACGTGGTTTCCGCTCAAGAAAGCACAGTTTCCGGACTTCGCCGCGCATTTCGACAAGACCGCGCCGGCAGATGTGAGGGGCTTCTCGCCACCATTTCTGGCGGCGTTCAAAGAGCCTGGAGTGGTGCAGATCTGGAGCGGGCTCATTGCGCGGACGGCGCCGGATTGGAGCCTGCTGATCCGCCAGCCGACGAATCTAGCGCGTAGCCAGGGTTACGAGAATTATGAAGGGATCATCGAGACGGATCGCTGGTTCGGCCCCCTTTTCACCAACGTCCGCCTGACGCGGACGAACACGCCTGTCGAGTTCAACGACGAATATCCCTTCCTCCAGGTGCAGCCCGTCCACCGCAGCACGTACGGGAGCGCATTGGACTCCTTCGATATCGTTTCCGATCTCGATCAACTCAAACCGGGCGATTGGCAGGATTTCCGCTCCACGGTCGTCAAGCCGAATATCGATCCACAGCGACAGCGCGGCCAATACGCCGTGAAAACACGGCGCCGGCACAAGCAGGCGACGCACTGACGCGTGCATGACGCCACGACGCGAATCCAACCGCCTTCGGCGGGGAACCGCACAACGGAAAACGGGCAGGACATGGCAGACACGCAGAACGCCACGCATTCGATGCGCCAAAGGGACGCCGCGAACCTGCACTGGCTGGCACTGTGGATGACTGGCGCCCTTCTTTCGTTCTCGGCAGGCGCGCTGTCCGTTCGGGAGTTGTCGAAGACGATCGGCGTGTTCGACATCATGTCGTTTCGCAATGGTTCTGGCCTGCTAGTCTTGGTCATTCTGGCTGCACTGCGGCCGGAGCTCCGCCAAACTCTTGCGCCGTGCCAGCTGCCGCTGCACGGCCTGCGAAACTGCTTTCACTTTGTCGCTCAGATTTGCTGGGCGACAGCCATTACGATGCTGCCACTGGCAACCGTGTTTGCAATCGAGTTCACGATGCCGGCCTGGGTAGCGCTAATGGCTGTGTGGTTTCTCGGGGAGCGGATGACTGTGAGTCGTGGCGGAAGTGTCGCCCTGTGCTTCCTTGGCGTGCTGACGATCATCCGGCCTGGCTTGGACGACTTCGAGTGGCCCGCGCTTCTGGTGGTCGTCTCCGCGATGGCCATGGCTATCACCGCCATCACGACCAAAAAGCTGACCGCGACCCAAGGAACGTTCGCGATCCTCTTCTGGATGAACCTGATGCAGCTGCCGTTGAACTTGGCGGCGTCCAATTCGTCATGGGTTTTGAGCGTCAATTCGTCCATGCTCCTGCCACTGCTCGGCATGGCTGTCACCGGGCTTTCAACGCATTGGTGCCTCACTAATGCATTCCGCAGCGCAGACGCAACCGTTGTCGTTCCGCTGGACTTTCTGCGTGTGCCGCTCATCGCCGCGATCGCCTGGTTACTGTACGGCGAGCGCCTCGACGCCTTTGTCGTTGCAGGCACATGCCTCATTGTCGCCGGCGTGCTGTGGAACGTGCGAGCTGAAGCGCGACGGAACGATCTCCGCATCGCTGAACGTTTGGTGAGACCTGGTCCTGCCCCGTCCGATCTTGCACTCCGCCCCAACCGTTTACTCGCCGCTCCCGCGAAGGCGAACGCTGTTTGAGGATGGCGCTGCTGTCGTGCCTTCAGACCGTACGCGGCTCATTTTGAGCGCCGGGCCGCAGGCTTCGAGAACGCCCAATTGTGTAACCCATGTGCGCGGAATGAAACTGTCACCCTCTCTCAGCAACGGCATACAGAACGGGACACGGAGAGACCGGTCCGTTCCTGGGCTGAAGCGACGAGCGTGCGCCGCCCGCGGGCACAGCACCGGCAACACGCCCGCGGCTCCACGACGTCGACCTCAGCGGCTCGCCGCAACGGTTGCTGTTCGATGTCGCCAAGGTCAATGGCAACGCGGAATTTCGCCGCCAATCACTGCAAGTGACTGCACGGGCGCCTCGTCCGACCGGCGCAATGACATGCTGCGCAAGGTACGGACTTGTTCGTCATCAACGCGATGGCCAATGGTGCCCAGGGGCGGAATCGAACCACCGACACCGTGATTTTCAGTCACGTGCTCTACCAACTGAGCTACCTGGGCGCCGACGCCCGCCGGAGGGCGGGCGCTGCAGAG
>Ga0081540_1000082_pt1 | contig 101309 bp, 87 predicted proteins | sample TabmetS2T1R1_FD_71024 | JGI IMG/M metagenome (GOLD analysis project Ga0081540, IMG submission 71024) | Tabebuia heterophylla rhizosphere microbial communities from the University of Puerto Rico - S2T1R1 | ecosystem: Host-associated > Plants > Roots > Rhizosphere ...
GCTAGACCGCGCGCCGCGGCGCTGGTACGTCCCGGTCACGGCCGGCGTGGTGCTCACCTGGGTCATCATCGCCGACCGGGTGGCGCTGCTGACCGCGGTCGTGCCGCTGGTCCTGGTCGGCGGTTCCCGCGTCCTGCTGGCGGTCCTGCGCCACCGCAGGTCCCTGGCTTCCCAGTGGTACGAGCTGTCCCTGGTCGCGGCGAGTGTCCTGTCGTTCGCCGCGGCCACGCTCGCCGTGCGGCTGATCAGCGCCCTGCACGGATACCAGGTCCTCCCGCTCACGGCGAAAGCCGCCCCGATAGCCGAGATTCCGAAACACGTGGTGCTGACGCTGGAGGGCATCCTCAACGTCTACGGCGCCGACTTCTTCCACCTCTCGAACGGTTCCTTGCTCGGTCCGGGCCTGGGCGGCCTGCCGATGGCCGCCGGGATCGCTCTCGCCGCGGTGCACCTGGTCGGCGTGGGCCTGGCGGCGTGGGGCTTCTTCCGCGCGTTCCGGTACTTCTACGACCCCGGCGACCTGATTTCCCCCGTCCTGGCCACGGCGATTGTCGTCAACGTGGCGGCCTACGTGCTCAGCGTCATCCCGGTCGGGGTGTTCGACACCCGTGAGATCGTGGCCGTGCTGCCCTTCGGCGCGGTCCTGGCGGGGCGCATGGTCCCCGGACAGCTGGCCGGGGTGCCACGGCGGCTGAAGCCGGCGCTGGCGTGCGCCTCAGCGGCCGTACTGGCCTGCTACCTAGCCGCGCTCGGCTACGGCGCCGCCCAGTCCCCGGTGGCGGACAGCGAGCAGGCGATCGTTCCCTGGCTGGAAGCGCACCACCTCACCACCGGGCTTAGTACGTACATCGTGGCGAACCTCATCACGATGGACAGCGGGGGCCGTATCGCGGTCAGGGCGGTGTCGTGGCAATTCGACCGCAATGTCCCACGCAGTTTCGAGTCCGATGCGGACTGGTTTGACCCGCGGCACCACTATGCCAACTTCATCGTGACCAACACCGCCGACACGACCCCGAACCGTGACAGGAGCCTTCGCCGCAGTTCGATGATCCCCGGCCCGGCCATCGCGGCCCTGCACGCGGGTCCGCCCGTGCGTGTCTACCACTACAAGACGTTCACCATCATGGTGTGGGATCACAATCTCCTCGACGACCTGGGCGGTCCCCCGTCAATGTTGCCAGGCGAGATCCCCTGTTACGTCAAGTGCGTGTGAGGCGGCGCCTCGCCGGCCGGGACCGGCGACGTTCCCGGCCCTTGCCAGCACGGTAGCCCGCTGGCGGGTTCGCCGGCTACCGCAGCCCGGTGTTCCGTACACTAGCGGAATGATCAATGGCCGCCGGGTCGGCGTTGTATTGCCGGCCTACAACGCAGCAGCAACGCTGGCGCGAACGCTAGGTGAACTTGACCGAGAAGTCATCGACGAGATCGTGCTCGTCGATGACGCCAGCACCGACCAGACGGTCCCCGTGGCTCGTGAACTTGGCCTGGAGCCGATCAGCCACGAACTCAACACAGGCTACGGGGGAAACCAGAAGACCTGCTACCGGCGAGTACTTGAGCTCGGCGCGGACATCATCGTCATGGTGCATCCGGATTATCAGTACTCGCCGCTGCTCGTTCCGGCCATGGCGTCGATGATCGCTTACGGCGAGTACGACCTCGTGCTCGGCTCGCGCATCCTCGCCCAGAATTCGGTCGCCCGCGGCATGCCCCGCTATAAATATGTCGCCAACCGGTTCCTCACTTTGGTCGAGAATATATTCCTGCAGCAGAAACTGTCCGAATATCACACGGGCCTGCGCGCATTCAGCAGCACGTTGCTCGCCGCCCTGCCGTTCGAGCGCAACTCCGATGATTTCGTCTTCGACAATCAGATCATCGCCCAGGCCATCTCCGTCGGCGCCAGGATCGGCGAGGTATCCTGCCCGACCCGGTACGAGACCGATTCGTCGTCGATCAACCTGAGCAGGAGTGTCCAATACGGCCTCGGCGTGCTGCGCACCTGCGGGCAGTACCAGCTCCACAAGCACGGGCTCCGCCGTTACGCTTTCCTCGACCTGGAACCTGGCGCGGTACAGGCGCGGCTGCAGTCGGCTGCCGCTGCCGCCAACCCGGCATCTGAGGTCAGGGACTCGGCTCACGCCGACGGCTAGCGCGGTGGCGGGCGTGCGCGGGCACCGGCTGAACGAGGCCGTTGCGAACGCACGGCGTACACTTCGGACGGCGGGCACAACCGGGGAAAGCCGGTCGTCCGCGCGGGATGCACGTGAGTTCTCTCCCTGGCGCCGCATACAGAGGAAACATGTCGAAGTCATCTGACGCGGATGCCCCGCTCCGCCAGGACGCGAGTCGGGCTAAGCCGGCTGCGGGCGGGCCGGAGCAGGCACCGCGGAACCGCTCAACGGGGCGTGCTGAGCGTGAACGAACACCAGGGAGGCGTCATTTGACCATCGCAAGCGTTGCGCTGTTGCTATTTGCCGTCGTCTCGGCGGCCACCGGACAGGTGATGCTCAAGCACGGCATGCAGATCGCGTCGGCCCGCGCGGCCGATTCCGGCGGATCGCTGGCGCTTCGTGCGGCCACCTCGCCGTGGGTGCTGCTCGGCCTGGTCGTTTTCGGCGTCTCCGCGGTAGCCTGGCTGGCCGCGCTCGCGCGGGTACCGCTGAGCGTGGCCTACCCGTTTAATGCCCTCGGCTATATCGTCATCCTGACCGCGAGCGTCGTCCTCTTGCACGAGCGTGCCAGCGTGCTGACCTGGGTGGGCTCCCTCATGGTCGTGTCAGGGCTGCTCATCGTGGTCCTGACCAAACCGTAGGCGGTGGTCGAAGGGGGCCGCCTGCCGCGATAAGCTTCCGGACCGTGAAAGCCCTCGTCCTGGCCGGAGGATCGGGGACGCGGCTTCGGCCGATCACCCACACCTCGGCCAAGCAACTGGTCCCCGTGGCTAACAAGCCCGTGCTGTTCTATGGCCTGGAGGCGATCCGCGACGCCGGAATCACCGAGGTGGGGATCGTGGTCGGCGATACGGAGCCGGAGATCCGCTCGGCGGTCGGCTCGGGTCAGGCGTTCGGACTGAAAGTGACCTATATCCAGCAGTCAGCCCCGCTCGGGCTGGCGCATGCGGTCCTGGTGGCCAGGGAGTTCCTCGGCGACGACGACTTCGTCATGTACCTGGGTGACAACTTCATCGTGGGCGGCATCACCAAGCTGGTGGAGGAGTTCCGGGCATCCAGGCCGGACGCCCATATCATGCTGACCGCAGTGGTGGACCCGCGGCAGTTCGGGGTCGCCGAGCTCGACGACACGGGCCAGTTGATCGGCCTGGAGGAGAAACCGCAGCGGCCCAAGAGCGATCTGGCTCTGGTCGGGGTGTACCTGTTCACGCCGGCGGTGCATGAGGCGGTCGCCGGCCTGGCGCCGTCGGGGCGCGGCGAGCTGGAGATCACCGACGCTATTCAGTGGCTGGTGCGCCACGGCCGCAAGGTCACCTCCACGGTCATCTCGGGGTACTGGAAGGACACCGGCAATGTCACGGACATGCTGGAGGTCAACCGGACCGTGCTGGAGAGCACCGAGCCGGCGGTGGCCGGCGTGGTGGATGCGGCGAGCGAGCTGATCGGCCGGGTGGTCGTCGACGCCGGAGCCAAGGTCAGCGGGTCGCGGATCGTGGGACCGGCCATCATCGGCGCCGGTACCGAGGTGACCGACTCCTACATCGGCCCGTTTACCTCGGTCGCCCCCGGCTGCGTGATCGCCGATAGCGAGATCGAGTACTCCATCGTCCTGGCCGGGGCGTCGATCCGGGGGGTCCGCCGCATCGAGGCCTCCCTCATCGGGCACCATGTCGAGGTGACCCCCGCCCCCAAGGTGCCCAAGGCGCACCGCCTGGTGCTCGGGGATCACAGCAAGGTACAGATCAGCTCATGAGCGCCGGCCGGCTGGCGCGAACGTCCGGAGGAAGCACTGTGAGCGCGGAGGCTGCGTGAGAATCCTGGTGACAGGCGGGGCCGGATTTATCGGCTCGCACTATGTGCGCACGATGCTCTCGGGCGGGTACCCCGGCTACGAGGATGCGGCGGTTACGGTCCTCGACAACCTGACCTATGCCGGGAACCCCGCCAACCTGGCCCAGGTCTCCGCCGACCCCCGGCTGCGGTTCGTGCAGGGCGACATCGCCGATGCCGCGCTGATGCGCTCGCTCGTGCCCGGGCACGACGCGGTGATCAACTTCGCCGCCGAGACTCACGTGGACCGCTCGATCAGCGGAGCGGCGCCGTTCGTCGTCACCAACGTGGCCGGCGTGCAGGTACTCCTGCAGGCATGCCTGGACGCCGGGGTCGGTCCGGTGGTGCAGGTTTCCACGGACGAGGTATACGGGAGCGTGGCGTCGGGTTCCTGGACGGAGGAGGCGCCGCTGGAGCCCAACTCGCCGTACTCGGCGGCTAAGGCCGGCGGCGACCTGATGGCCAGGGCCTATGCCCGCACCCACGGGCTGGACGTGCGGATCACACGCTGCTGCAACAACTATGGCCCCTACCAGTATCCGGAAAAGGTCATTCCGCTGTTCGTGACCAACCTGCTCGACGGGCTGCAGGTTCCCCTCTACGGTGACGGCGGCAACGTCCGCGGCTGGATCCACGTCGACGACCACTGCCGAGGGATCCAGCTGGTGCTGGAGCACGGCCGGCCAGGGCAGACGTATCACATCAACGGCGACGCTGAGCTGACCAACCTGGACCTGACGGCTGCCTTGCTTGAATGCTGTGGCGCGGGATGGGACATGGTCACGAGGGTGCCTGACCGCAAGGGGCACGACCGGCGCTACTGTCTTGATGACAGCGCCCTGCGGGCGATGGGATACGCGCCTGGTATCCCGTTCCGTCAGGGCCTGGAGGCAACAGTGCGCTGGTATGCCGACAACCGCGCCTGGTGGGAACCGCTCAAGCGGCAAGGCGCGGCACCAGCCCCGGCAGGATCCGGGCGGGCGTCATGACCCGATGGCTGGTCACCGGGGCTGGCGGCATGCTCGGCACCGACCTGGTCGCCGCCCTGACCGCCCGCGGTGAGCTGGTGACCGGGATGGACCGGGCCGGCCTGGACGTGACCGACGCCGCCGCTGTCACCGAGGCGATCGCCCGCTGCGGGCCCGATGTCGTCGTCAACTGCGCGGCGTGGACCGCCGTCGACGATGCCGAGACGTCCGAGGAACAGGCCCTGGCCGTCAACGCCGACGGCGCGGCCAACGTGGCTGCGAGCTGCGCGAAACTCGGCGCCCGCCTGGTGCAGGTCTCAACCGATTACGTCTTCGCGGGGGATGCTGGCCGACCGTATGCCGAGAATGACGTCCCGGCACCGCGCACCGCCTACGGACGCACCAAGCTGGCCGGCGAGCGGGCTGTGCTCGACCGCTTGCCCGGCTCGGGCTATGTCGTCAGGACGGCGTGGCTGTACGGAGCGCACGGGCCGAACTTCGTCCGTACGATGATCAAGCTGGAGGGCCAGCGGCCGACGGTCGACGTAGTGGACGACCAGCACGGCCAGCCCACCTGGACCGTGGACGTGGGCAGGCAGATCATCGCGCTGATCCAGGCCACGGCCGCGCCCGGCATCTACCATGCCACGAGCAGCGGGCAGACCACCTGGTTCGGGCTGGCTCGTGAGATCTTCGGCTTGCTCGGCGCCGATCCGGCCCGGGTGCGGCCGATACCGAGCAGCGCGCTGTCCCGGCCGGCGCCGAGGCCCGCCTGCAGCGTGCTCGGTCACGACGCCTGGGCCGAGACCCGGGAACCTCGCGTTCCGCCCATCGGCGAGTGGCGCACGGCGCTGCATCGCGCCCTTCCTGAGCTCGTCGCCGCGCAGCGGCCGGATAGCCGGCCTGCCGGATAATCGCCCGCGGCATGGCAGATAACCGGCCCGGCACCGGGTTCCGCGCATCCGCTGCCAGCCGCAGGCTCGCCCGGTAGGCCTCGCAGTCAGCGTAAACAGGCAGCAGCCCGGCCTGGCGCGCCTGTTCGAGAGTCGGGGCCGCGGCGTCCTTACCGGACAGCACGGGTTCCGCGTCCGCCGGCCACTCGATACCGATGTCCGGGTCCAGGGGGTGCACGCCGTGCTCGCGTCCCGGCGAGTACGGGGTCGAGCACAGGTAGATGACCGTCGCCTCATCGCTGATGGCGGTGAAGGCATGTCCCAGTCCTTCAGCGAGAAACACGGCGCGCCGGCTGGTGTCATCCAGGCGCACAGCCTCCCAGTGCCCGTAACTGGGCGAGCCGACCCTGACATCCACGATCACGTCAAGGACGGCGCCGCTGACGCACGTGACGTACTTTGCCTGCCCGGGGGGAACGCTGGCGAAGTGGACGCCCCGGATGACTCCCCGGCGGGATACGGAGCAGTTGGCCTGCGCGACCTCCGGCCGGTACCCGAGCGACTCGGATAGCTCGGCGGCCCGGAACCATTCCAGAAAGCAGCCCCTGTCATCTTGGTGAAGGGCGGGCGTGAACGTCCAGGCACCGCCGATGCTGATCGGCTCCATGTGTCACTCCTTCACTTGGCGGTTCTTCATCGCTGGACACTATCGTGACTGCCGTGACAGGCCTGCCACAGCCGCTATGCTTCTCTGCGACCGCGAGGGGAACGCTAGGAGGACGATCCGTTGCTGCGAGGAACAAGCAACACCTTGACGTATTCACGCACTCAGGCGCCTCCTGCCGTCCAGTGCGCCTGGTGCGATCGCCGGTTCGACGGCACCGACGAATACCTTACCGGCCGGGTGCGGTGCGCCCGCTGCGGCGTGGCGACGACGTCGCCCTGGCCCAGCGATGAGCAGCTGAGCGCGGCCTACGCTGACTGGTACCGCCCGGAGGCGGGCCGGTTTTCCGGTCTCGGGGACAAGGTTCTCCGCCGCACGCGCTCAGCGCTTGCGGATCGTCTGCACCGGGTCCTGCCGCCCGGCCCGGTTCTCGACGTGGGAGCCGGAGACGGGACCCTCGTCGATGCTTTCGTGCGCCACGGGCGTGATGCTGTCGGTCTTGAGCCGCATGCGTCCGGGCCGCACATCCGCAACGCCGAGGTCGAAGACGTGGACGGGAACTGGTCGGCGGTCATCTTCTGGCATTCGCTCGAGCACCTTCGCCGGCCTGCCCGGGCGCTGAGCCATGCGGCGGCTCTGCTGTCCCCGGGCGGGACGCTTGTCATCGCCGTGCCCAATGCGACCAGCCTCCAGGCTCGCCTCTTCGGCGATCGCTGGTTTGCCCTTGATCTGCCTCGCCATCTCGTCCATCTGAGCCCCCCGGCCGTGCTGTCCAAGATCGACGCCCTGGGCTTGCGGGTGGAGCGGGTCAGCTACCTGCGGGGCGGGCAGGTCGTCTTCGGATGGGCCCACGGCCTCGTCGGCAAGCTTCCCGGGCACCCCGACGTGTACGAAGCCATCCGTCGCACCGAGGCGCGTCAGGCCGCCCGGAGTCCGGCCTTCCGGCTGTACGCTCTCGCCGCCGCCGTGGTAGCTCTTCCGTTCGCCCTGGCGGCGACCGCGATCGAGGTGGCGGCCCGGTCGGGCGGCACCATTTACATCGAGGCGCGGCGGGAACCGGCCACGGAAGAGTCCCGCTGAGCGGCAGGCCGTTACGAGCCGGTGAGCCTGCGCTGCGTGATCACGATCAGGGCGGGCATCGTCAGCGCGGCTAGCTCGGGGAGCAGCCAGGCGCCGAGCGTCCGCCGGGGGGTGCTCAGCAGGATGACCACGGCCAGCAGGTACACCTCGATAAAGGACCGCATGTCGGCGTCCAGGCTGTTCCAGGTGCTCGGCGTGACGATGCAGATCTCGATCAGGTAGAGGACGAAGGCCAGCCGTTCGTGCACCGGCGCATCGGTGGCGCGCAGGCAGAGCAGCGCCGCGACCGAGAAGCAGACCAGGATGGCCAGCTCCAGGAACCACAGGTCGTACTGCTCGAACTGGTGCAGGTGGATGTGGGCGAAGTTGTGCCGGAACGCCTGGAGCGGGGCGATGAACGGCGCCCCCGCGTTCCGGCCGCCGTCGGCGAGCAGCGGGACGCTCCCGGTCGCGGCCTTCACCACGACCTGCCAGGCCGCGAAGGCCACCGAGGGAATCAGCCAGGCCAGATCCTCGCGGCCGGGCCGCGCCCCTGTGGTCCGGCGGCGGAGCATGCCGGTCACCCGCATGATGGCGATGGCCGCCACGGCCACCATGACCGTCTCCCTGGTCAGCACCCCGTAGGCGAGCAGCACGGCGGCCAGCACCGGGCGGCGGCTCCGGACGGCGAGGAGCCCGGCCAGCAGGCAGACGGCGGCGAGCGGCTCCGCGGTGTCCCGGGACAGGCTGGTGAGGAGCCCGAAGTACCCGGGGATCAGCAGCCCGGCCAGCGCGTGCCGTCCGCCCCGCACGGCGAACATGGCGCCCAGGTAGCCCAGCGCCCCGATGGCGGCGATGTTGATGACGACCAGCGTGACCGGGACCAGGAAATGCTGCCCGGCCGAGATCAGCCAGGTGAGCACGGGATAGCCGATACGCATGTACCGGTAGGGCCGGTCCATCGTGATGCCGTACGCGGTGTGGTGGAAGTTCAGCGGGTTCAGCGCCAGCCGGTAGAAGAACTGCCCGTCGTAGCCGTAGGTCTTGGCCACCGGCATGCCGTGCGGCAACTGGGACGGTATGGCGAAGTGCCGGCCGACCAGGATGAACCGGCTGATATGGCCGTCCGCCCAGGTCTGCCAGCGAGCCAGGGTGAAGGCGAGCGCGGCGAGCGTGGCGATGAGGGCGGCCACGGCCGGGCGGTTCGTCCTGGACGCCAGCCAGCTGGATGGCGGGACGCCGGACGCGCCCGGGACGACGTGATCGGCGGACTGGGGATCGTCAGGCACGACCGAGTCCGCGACCCGCGCGCGGGCCGCCGGGCGCTCCTGACCAGGCATGCTGCATTCCTCACGAAGGGCGGCCCGGACACCGAACGCCGCCATGCTTGCGCGCCGCGAGCTTACCGTACGTAGCGCACGCGCGCCGCAGAAGGCGACACAGCCAGCCGCGCCCGCGGAGCCCGGACGCCGCGTTCCGTTGTCGGGAAATCTGGCGGCTGCTATGGCGGTAAGGTGAAGCGCCAGACACGTGATGGGGGGCCCTTTCACGATGGCGCAGGGGCCTTGGGAGGCCTGCCGTAAATCAGCCGGAGGGAAACACGGTGTCCAATATGCCTGATCAGTTCAGCCGGGATGTGGTTGTCATCGGGGGGTGCGGGCATGTCGGCCTGCCGCTCGCGATCGCGTTCGCCGACAGGGGTGCCAGGGTCGGTATCTACGACGTGAGCGAGGCAGCGGTCGCCACGGTCAACTCGGGCCAGATGCCTTTCGCCGAACCGGGCGCCGATGAGGCGCTGAGCCGGGCGCTCGGGGCCGGCCGCCTGGTGGCCTCGGCCGATCCCGCGATCGTCGCCACGGCGGAGCATGTGATCGTGGTCATCGGCACGCCCGTTGACGAGCACCTGAACCCCAAGCAGATCGCCATCACCAGGGCGCTCGGCGGCTGCTCGGAATTCCTCAGGGACGGGCAGATGCTCATTCTGCGCAGCACCGTATTCCCCGGCGTGACGGCGCTGGTGGAGAAGATGCTGTCCAAGCTGGGGCGGCAGATAGAGGTCGCCTTCTGCCCGGAGCGGATCGCCGAGGGCAAGGCGATGACCGAGCTGTTCGAGCTGCCGCAGATCGTCTCTGCCCGCACGCCCGCGGGGACGAAGCGGGCGTCCGCGCTGTTCGCCAGGCTTACCGGCAAGATCGTGGTGATGACGCCCGAAGAGGCGGAGCTGGCCAAGCTGTTCACCAACGTCTGGCGTTACATCAAGTTCGCCACCGCCAACCAGCTGTACATGATGGCCAACGAGCAGGGCCTGGACTTCGACCGGATCAGGCGCGGTCTCGCCGAAGACTACCCGCGGGCCGCGGACATGCCCGCCGCTGGCTTTGCCGCCGGACCCTGCCTGTTCAAGGACACGATGCAGCTCGCGGCGTTCAACCACAACAACTTCCCGCTGGGCCATGCGGCGATGGCCGTCAACGAGGGCCTGCCGCTGTATGTGGTGCACCGGCTGGAGCAGCAGTTCGACCTGGGGTCGATGACCGTCGGGATCCTCGGCATGGCGTTCAAGGCGGGGTCGGACGACATCAGGTCGAGCCTGTCTTACAAGCTCAAGCGGATCCTGGCCTTCAAGGCCGACACGGTGCTGTGCACCGACCCGTACGTGACCGTCGACCCTGGCCTGCTGCCGCTCGAGGAGGTCCTGGACCGTTCTGACCTGCTCGTGGTGGGCGCACCGCATCCGGAGTACCGGGGCCTGGCGGTGGACAAGCCGGCCGCCGACATCTGGGACGTACTCGGCAGCGGGGTCCGCGTATGACCGAACGTCCTCGTGTCTCGGTGGTCGTCCCCGCCCACAACGAGGGCGAAGGCGTCATCAGCGTGATCGACCGGCTGTTCGAGTCGGTCCGGCTGCCGTCCGAGGTACTGGTGATCGTCGACTCGGCCAACGACACCACCATCCCCGTGACAGAGGAGTACGCGCAGAAGGAACCGCGGCTCAGGTGCCTGGTCAACACCTACGGGCGGGGTCCGGCCAACGCCATCAGGTTCGGCATCGACGCGGCGAGCGCGCCGGTGGTCGTGGTCACCATGGCGGACGGCTGTGACGACGCCAGGCAGATCGACGAACTGGCCCGGCTGGTCGAACGGGGAGTCGCGGTGGCCGCCGCGTCCCGCTACATGCCCGGCGGCCAGCAGGTCGGCGGTCCCATCCTGAAGGGCACGCTGTCCCGCCTGGCCGGCCGCTCGCTGCGGACGTTCGCCCACGTCGGCACCAGGGACGCGACGAACTCGTTCAAGGCCTACTCCACGTCGTTCGTCCGGCAGGTCGGAATCGACTCCAGGAACGGGTTCGAGATCGGCATCGAGCTGACCGCGAAGGCGAAGCGGCTGCGCCTGCCGGTGGCCGAGATCCCGACCATATGGCTGGACCGTCAGGCCGGAATGTCGAATTTCAAGATCGCGAAATGGGTGCCAAGCTACCTCCGCTGGTATCGGTTCGCGTTCGGACCGCGGCTGACCGCCGATCAGGTGCGGCACCGCAGGACGGCCGGCCAGCCGGAGCAGCGGCAACGGGAACAAGCGCAGGAGTCCTGATGGAGCGGGTGCTGGTCAGCGGGTCCGCTGGCTTCATCGGCGGGTACGTTGTCGAAGAGCTGCTGAACCGCGGCTACGCCGTGGTGGGCCTAGACGACTTCTCCAAGTACGGGAAGGTCAGGAAGTCCTACGACGACGATCCGCGCTACCGTCTCGTCGAGGGCGACGCCAGGGACGTCGGGCTGATGACCAGGCTGCTGGCCGACTGCGATCACTTCATCGCCGGCGCAGCCATGATCGGCGGGATCTCGTACTTCCATACCTACGCCTACGATCTGCTCGCGACCAACGAGCGGATCATCGCCGCGTCCTGCGATGCCGCGATCACCGCGCGCCGGGACGGCCGGCTGCGCAAGGTTACCTACCTGTCCTCCTCGATGGTCTTCGAGAGCGCCGACGAGTGGCCGTCCTACGAAGGGCAGCAGCGGGAGATCCCGCCGCCGCTGTCGTCCTACGGGTTCCAGAAGCTGGCGGTGGAGTACTTCGCCCGGGCCGCCTGGGATCAGTACAAGCTTCCCTACACCCTGCTGCGGCCCTTCAACTGCGTGGGCATCGGGGAAAGCCGGGCCCTGGGTGACCAGGAGATCCTGTCCGGCAACGTCGAGCTCGCGATGAGCCACGTTGTCCCCGATCTGGTGCAGAAGATCCTCAAGGGGCAGGACCCGCTGCACATCCTCGGTTCCGGCGAGCAGATACGGCACTACACCTACGGCGGCGATCTCGCGGCCGGGGTGGTGACGGCGATGGAACACGAGGACGCCCTCAACGAGGACTTCAACCTGTCGACGGCGGAAGGCACCACGGTCCGGCAGCTGGCCGAACTGATCTGGCGCAAGGTCAAGGGGGAGGGCGTCCCGCTGCGGCTCGTCCACGACGACCCGTTCCAGCATGACGTCCAGCGCCGGGTGCCCGACACGGAGAAGGCCAAGAAGATACTCGGCTTCGAGGCCAGTACCACGCTCGACCAGATGCTCGACGAGGTCATCCCCTGGATCGAAGCGGCCATCAGGTCGGGAACCATCTGAGCCGCACCGGCTTGGGTCACATGTACAGGATCCGGCGCCTGGCCACCACCGCCAGCGCGGGCAGCACGCAGGCGGCGATCGTGCCGAGATAGCGCCAGGACAGGGAGCTCCGGGGCGTGCTCACCAGCAGCACCAGCGCCATCAGGTAGGGCTCGATGAGCGAGCGTCCCTCACCGAACGTGCTGGTCCAGATCTCGCTGGACAGCAGGCCCAGCTGGAGCACGAAGAAGACGAACGCGAGGCGCTCGTGCCCCGGAGCGGAGGTGATCATCAGCACCGCGAACCCGGCCAGGATGAAGATCGCCAGCGTGGCGTACTCGAGCATGGCGATATCGATCGGGCTCAGGTGCGCGGTGTTGATGTGCGCGGCGTTGTGCTTCAGCGCGTCGGCGAGCGCGGTGAACGGCACGGCGAGGTTCCGGCCGCTGTTCGCCAGCAACGGGAACTCGCCCTTGACCACGAGGTGCACCGCGACTTCTATCAGCCCGTACCCGGCGGCCGGGACGAGCCAGGTCAGGTCGGCCAGGCCCGGGCGGGCGCGGCGCCTGGCCATCGCGATCAGCCGGGTGACGGCGATCGCGGCCGGGGCGAACAAGATGGTTTCCCTGGTGATGGCGCCGTACGTGAACAGCGCCGTGGCCAGCAGGTACATCCGGGTGCCGCCTCGCCGGAAGGCGAGCAGGCCACCCAGCATGCACGCCTCGGCCACCGGTTCGGCGGTATCGCGGCCCACGCTGATGACCAGGCCGAAGTAGGCGACGAAGGCGAGCCCCCACAGGGCGTGCCGGCCGGCGTCGCGGGCGAACATCCCGCCGAGCATGGCCATGGCCGCCACCGCGAAGAGGTTGAGCACGACCAGCACGACGGGCACGAGCTGGTGCTGGCCGAGCGAGAAGATCCACGCCAGGACCGGGTACCCGATGCGGGTGTACCGGTAGGACTGGTCCATCGTGATGCCGAACGCCGTGTGGTGCCAGTTGGCCGGGTCCAGCGCGAGCCGGTAGTAGAACTGCCCGTCATAGCCCGCGGACGGCACCCGGAGCAGCCCGGGGGGAAGCTGGGACCGGTGCGTGTAGGTGTGCCCGGCCATGATGAACAGGCTCAGGTGTCCATGCGCCCAGATCTGCCAGCGGGCCAGGGCAAAACCGAGCCAGCCAATGAAGGCGATGATTCCGGGTACCAGCGGCCGGTTCAGCCTTGACCATAGTGATCGCGGGCTGTGCCGGAGAGACCTATCCTCTTCCGACGTCGACGTGAGCTGCAATCGCAAGCCTCCACCATGGCTATCTCAGCGTGAAGGGGAATTTCTTGGTCAGGCGCGCGCAGCTTACCAGAGCGACCCCTTACGCTGTGTCAGGCTGCGACGAATACGAACCGCCCGCGAGCACGCGAAGGACGTGTGGTGATCGTGCCGAGAAGCGAGGCGCCGGAGAAGTCCTCCGCACCGCCTCCCAAGTCCGTGGCGCCGCGCGCGCCGGGCCGCCGCGTGGCCGCCCGCCGCCTGCTCGCCGCGGCCGGAGCCGTGCTGGTCGTGGCCCTGCTCTTCCTCGCCTACCTGCGGGTGTCCCGGACCTACCCGGAGAATTCCGACGAGTCCAACGACCTGCTGATGGCCTGGGACATGCTGCACGGCAACGTGCTGCTGCACGGCTGGTACCTGTCCGACGTCTCGTTCATCACCACCGAGCTGCCCCAGTACGCCCTGCTGGTGTGGCTGTTCGGGCTGCACACCGACACCGCGCACATCGCGGCGGCGATGACGTACACCCTGGTCGTGATCTTCTCGGTGCTGCTGGCCCGGGGCCGGGTACCCCGCGGAGAGGCCCGGCTGCGGATGCTGCTGACGGCAGGCCTCATGTTCGCCCCTCAGCTCGGCGTCGGCGTCTTCGTCCTGCTGCTGTCCCTCGGCCACATCGGCACGGCCGTGCCGCTCCTGCTGACCTGGCTGGTCATCGACCGGTGCCCGGCACGCTGGTACGTTCCCGTCGCCGTCGGACTGCTGCTGACCTGGGTGCTCATCGCCGACCCCCTCGTGCTCCTGGTCGGCGTGGTGCCCCTGGTGGCGGTGTGCGCACTACGCGTGTCCCGCGACCTGGCCCGGCGGCAGGACACGTCGGTCCAGGCTGTGCTGCGCGCCCGCTGGTACGAGCTGTCCCTGGCCGTGGCGGCCATCGCGGCCCAGGGCCTGGCCTCGCTAGCCGGACGTCTCATCCAGGCATACATACACCCGTTGGGGTACCAGCTCGCCCCGGTGCACACCTGGCCCAAGCACGCCTGGGTGACCGCGAAGGGGCTGCTCGCGCTGTTCGGCGCCGAGCCCGTGGGGTCGCCCGCCGCGATCGCCTTCGCGCTGGTGCACCTGGCCGGGGTGGGGCTGGTGGCCTGGGCGGTGCTGCGGGTGGCGCGGCGGTTCTGGTCCTGGCCGGACATGATCAGCCAGATCCTGCTCGTCGCGATGGTCCTCAACGTGGCCGCGTACGTGCCGAGCACGCTGGCCAACGCTTCCGACCTGAACGCCCGTGAGTTCGCCGTCGTGCTCCCGTTTGGCGCGGTGCTGGCCGGCCGGACGCTCGCGGCCGGCCTGCAGGCCGGCCTGCACCGGCGCCCGCGGGCCGTGGCCCTGCTGGCCGGCGCCCTGCTGGCCTGCTACGGAGCCGGCCTCGGCTACGCGGCGGCCCAGCCGTCGGTCCCCCCGATGAACGCGCGGCTCGCGACGTTCCTGGCCGCGCACCACCTGACCAGCGGCATCAGCGGTTACTGGGAGTCGAGCGTGGTGACCGTCGGCAGTAACGGAGCCGTGACGATCCGGGCGGTAGCCTCCAATCCGCTGGCGCCGTACCCGTGGGAGGCCAAGCGCTCCTGGTACGACCCCGGCTCCAACCGGGCGAACTTCCTGGTCACCAGCAACGCGCCCGGATACTTCCACCACTGGCGGCCCAAACGAGCCGCGCAGGCGGCGCTGGGCCGTCCGGTCAGGACGTATCACACCGGCCACTACACCGTGTACGTCTACGACAAGAACCTGCTAGCTGAACTCTCCCGCCGGTGACCGCACGAGCCGGCAACACGCCGGGGATGCTGTTGTCAGTGGGCGACGGGACGTAGCCTTGGCGTGTGGATCGGCGAATATTCGGGGTCGAGAACGAGTACGGCGTTACGTGCACCTTCCGCGGGCAGCGCCGGCTCTCGCCCGACGAGGTGGCGCGTTACCTGTTCCGGCGCGTGGTGTCATGGGGCCGCAGCAGCAACGTCTTCCTCAGGAACGGGGCCCGGCTCTACCTCGACGTGGGCAGCCATCCGGAGTACGCCACCCCGGAGTGCGACAACGTGCTCGACCTGGTGGCCCACGACAAGGCGGGGGAGCGGATCCTGGAGGGCCTGCTGGTCGACGCCGACCGCCGGCTGCGCGAGGAAGGCATCGCCGGCGACATCTACCTGTTCAAGAACAACACCGACTCCGCGGGCAACTCCTACGGCTGCCACGAGAACTACCTGGTCGGCCGGCACGGCGAGTTCGGCAGGCTGGCCGACATCCTGATCCCGTTCCTGGTCACCCGGCAGGTGATCTGCGGCGCGGGCAAGGTGCTGCAGACGCCGCGGGGCGCGGTGTACTGCGTGAGCCAGCGGGCCGAGCACATCTGGGAGAGCGTGTCATCGGCCACCACGAGGTCCCGCCCGATCATCAACACCAGGGACGAGCCGCACGCCGACGCCGAGCGCTTCCGGCGGCTGCACGTGATCGTGGGCGACTCGAACATGAGCGAGACCACCACGCTGCTCAAGATCGGGTCGACCGACCTGGTGCTGCGGATGATCGAGGCCGGCGCGATGATGCGCGACCTGACCCTGGACAACGCGATCCGGGCGATCCGCGAGGTCAGCCACGACATGACCGGGCGCAGCCGGGTCCGGCTGGCGAACGGGCGCGAGCTGTCCGCCCTGGACATCCAGTACGAGTACCTGAACCGCGCCAAGGACTTCACCACCAAGAACGGCGCCGACCCGGTGAGCAAGCGGGTCCTGGACATGTGGGAGCGGGCGCTATCCGCGATCGAGACCGGCAACCTGGACATGATCGCGCGGGAGATCGACTGGGTTACCAAGTACCAGCTCATCGAGCGCTACCGGGCCCGGCACGACCTGCCGCTGTCCTCCCCGCGGGTGGCCCAGCTCGACCTGGCCTACCACGACGTGCACCGTGGCCGCGGCCTGTACTACCTGCTGCAGCGGGCCGGGGCGGTGGAGCGGGCGGCCCGCGACATCGACATCTTCGAGGCCAAGTCGGTCCCGCCGCAGACGACGCGGGCCAAGCTGCGCGGCGAGTTCATCCGCCGGGCCCAGGAGAAGCGGCGCGACTTCACCGTCGACTGGGTCCACCTCAAGCTGAACGACCAGGCTCAGCGGACCGTCCTATGCAAGGACCCGTTCCGCTCCGTCGACGAACGAGTCGAGAAGCTCATCGCCGGGATGTAACGGCAGGTCGGGATGGCTTGTCCCCGAAGGGGGCCCAGGGGGGTATGGGGGGGCGGGCAGCCCCCCATGAGCAGGGGGGGTCTTGGGGGGATCGTCCCCCCGGCCAACACAGTATTCTGGCTGCGCTGACATCCACCACCTTTGAGGTTTTTCATGCGACGCTTTCTAGCGCTCATCGCCGTCCCCTTGCTGGCCTGCCTGGTCCTCGCGGCCTGCGGCGGGTCATCGAAGTCGGCGGCTTCCTCATCGTCATCCCCGACGTCCTCGGCGGCCGCATCGCCGGGCGCGAACACCGCCGTTACCGCAACCGGCGCGTTCGACAAGACGCCCAAGGTGACCATCCCGAAGGCCACGCCGGGTAACAGCCTGACGGTCAGGACCCTCATCCAGGGCAGCGGCACCACCCTGACCAAGAGCGACGCCCTGGCCGCCAACTTCGTCCTGTACTTCTGGCAGGGCAAGAGCTCCTCGCTCAAGGCCAACACCTTCACCGGCAGCCCGACGGTGATCGGCGGGACGATGCTGCCCGGCCTGGAGTCCGCGCTGATCGGCAAGAAGGTCGGCAGCCGCATCCTCGCGGTCATCCCGCCCTCGCAGGGTTACGGCACCTCGGGTAACTCCCAGCTCGGTATCACGGGCAGCACCACGCTGGTATTCGTCATCGACGTGCTCAAGTCCTACGCCGACACGGCCGGCGCGACCGGCACCCAGGTGTCCAACGGCGGCGGCACCCTGCCCACGGTCAGCGCCAAGTCGGGCACCGCGCCCACCGTGACGTTCTCGTCCGCCGCACCGCCCAGCGCCCTGGTGACCAAGACGCTGGTCAAGGGCAAGGGCGCGAAGGTGGCCAAGGGCGACTACGTCATCGCGCAGTACTCCGGCTTCATCTGGCGGACCAAGAAGGTCTTCGGCTCCTCCTGGTCGTCGGGCTCGCCGTTCGGCTTCACCATCGGCGCGTCGCCCGAGCAGGTCATCCCGGGCTGGGACAAGGGACTGGTCGGCCAGACCATCGGCAGCCGGGTGATGCTCTCCATCCCGCCGGCCCAGGGCTACGGTAGCTCCGGCGCGTCCCAGGCCGGCATCAAGGGCAACGACACGCTGCTGTTCGTGGTCGACATCATCGACGCGCTCAAGCAGGGCTAGGGACCTCGCGCAGCAGGCGGCCGGCGTGCCGGCCGGCCGCCGCTGCGGCCAGGAAATAGGCGAGGTCCTCGTCCAGGCCGCGGCCCATCGTGGATAGCCGGGCCGGGCACGCCCGCAGCGCCGCCTCGAGGCCGTCGGCCGGTACGGTGACCAGATCGTGCCGGCCGCCCAGGACGGCGGCCTCGGCCGCCACCCGGGCGCCGAACTCCCCGGCCAGCGCGGGCACCACCACGTCGGCCCGGGCCAGCGCGACCCGGCCGTAGGCGGTCAGGCTATGGTGCGAGACGCCGCGGTGCCTCGTCCGCGGGTCCGCGTCGCTGATCCGCAGTGACGCCACCGGGCGCCCGCCCAGTGCCGCGGCCGCGTTGACCGCGTCGCCCGCGGCCACCCCGGAGAAACCCCACCGCGTCCCGGTGCCGAGGTTGCCGGGCCCTTGCGCGATCACGGCGATGTCGGCGTCAAGAACGTGCCGCGCCGCGAGCAGCCCAGTATGCACGGTCACCGTCTCCAGGTCGCCGCCGAACGACTGCCCGGTGGTCACCGTCGCCGCCAGCCAGCCCGCTTCGCGGAGAACCGCGCAGGTACGTGAGAACCAGGCCGGCAGGGCCCCGCCGTCCTGCATCACGTACACCACGCGGGGCTCTGCCCGTTGAAGCTGGCCAGCGGCGGGCGGGCGATCATCCCCCGACCGTCCGGCCGCAAAGATCCCCGCCAGCACCGCCGGGAGAGCCGAGTGCAGGTCGGCCACCACGACGGGCATCCCGCCGATGTCGTCCGCGTCACGCAGCACGTCGTGGTGTGGTGACTCCTGCTCGTCCGCGCCGAGCACGCACGCCTGGAGCGGTGAGTAGCGAGCCTTGATCAGGTGGCCAGCCAGCTCAGGGTCGGGCGGCAGCCGGTCGGGGAGCGCGACCACCAGGGCGTAGCCGCCGGTGCCCAGGCCCAGGTCGAGCGCTGTGGTGTTGACCAGCACCCGGTCACCCGGCCGGGGACGGCCGGTCAGCGCCGGGTAGGCCAGCGCCCGTACCTGTTCCCCTTCCGCGGATGCACCGTCTACCGATACGTCCAGCTCGACCGCGCCTGGCCATTCGCGGCGCGTCCCGCTGACCGTGCCGTTCCGCCATGTGATCATCCCGGCACTCTAGCTAACCCATCTTCATGAGTCGTTCCCCCCGGACTAGCACCACCTGCGAGACAATAATCTGGAGCCAACACCAGGCTTCGGAGGACCCCATGTCCAAGCGCAAGACCGAGCGGCTGCTCGGCCTTGTCGTCTGCTTGCTCTCCACCACGCGCTACCTCACCGCCGAACAGGTCCGTCAGGCCGTGCCGGGCTATCCCGAGCAGGACGAGCTGTTCAAGCGGATGTTCGAGCGGGACAAGGAGGATCTCCGCGATCTCGGCGTGCCACTGGAGACGGGCGTCAACCATCCGTTCGACGACGACCCCGGCTACCGCATCAGGCAGCAGGCCTACCAGCTGCCCGAACTGCGGCTGGAAGCGGACGAGGCCGCCGTGCTCGGCCTGGCCGCCCGCGTCTGGCGGCGGGCCGAGCTGGCTGGCGCCGCCGCCGGGGCGCTGCTGAAGCTGCGCGCCGCCGGCATCGATGCGGACCCTAAGATCCCGGAGAACCCGAAGGGGCCTGGCACCGGCGACGAGCACTCGCCGGTGCCGCAGGGCATAGAACCCCGGCTGGGCACGCCCGAGCCGGCCTTCGGGCCGCTGTGGGAGGCGGTCAGGGACCGCCGCCCGGTCACCTTCAGCTACCGCGCGGCCGGGCGCAGCGACCCGCAGCGGCGCGAGCTGGAGCCGTGGGGCGTGGTGAACCGGCACGGCCGCTGGTACGTAGCGGGCTGGGACCGGGGACGCGACGCCATCCGGGTGTTCCGGCTCGGCCGGATCGCGGGCGCCGTGAAGTTCTGCGGCCCCGTAGGCCGGGTGACCGTGCCGGAGGGCACCGACGTGCGCGAGCTGGTCCGCGACTGGGATTCCGCGCCCGCCCAGGAACACACCGCCCTGCTCAGGGTGCGGGCCGGGGGCGGTGTCGGCCTGCGCAGGCACGCCGTCTCGGTGCAGCCCGACGAGTCGGCGCCAGGATGGGACCTGGTCACCACGCGGTTCGCCGACCTGGGCTGGTTCGCCGACTACGCCGCCTCGTTCGGCCCGGACGCGGTGATCCTGGACCCGCCAGATCTGCGCGAGGCCGTGATCCGCCGCCTCAAGGGGGTCCTGGCGTGACCGCTCTTGTCACCTCGACCGAGCGGCTGCAGCGGCTGCTCGCTCTGGTGCCGTACGTGATGAACAGGAAAGTGGTGGGCCTGGCCGAGACGGCGCAGGCGTTCGGCATCAGCGAGCGCGAGCTCGTCGACGACCTGAACCTGCTGTGGTGCGTCGAGTTGCGCGCCCCCGACCCCTACTGCCCGATCGACCTGTCCTACGAGGGCGGTGAGATCGTCGTCAGCCAGGCCGAATCCATGGGCCGGCCGCTGCGGCTGGCGGTCGACGAGGCTAGCGCGCTGCTGGTCGCGCTGCGGATGCTGGCCGAGGTGCCCGGGCTCGAGGATCGTTCGGCCATGTCCCGGCTGATCGCCAAGCTCGAGGCCGCGGCCGGCGAGGCCGCCTCCGTGAGCGCCCAGGTCGCCGTGCAGGTCGACATCCCCGACCACGACGCCGAGGGGTACGCCGGGCAGATCCGGGCGGCCCTTTCGGCCCGGCGCCGGGTGCACCTGCGCTACTACGTGCCGGGCCGGGACGAGACGACCGAGCGCGATGTCGACCCGATGCGGCTGCTCGTGGTGGAGGGACGCCCCTATCTCGAGGGCTGGTGCCTGCGCGCCGAGGGGGTGCGGCTGTTCCGGCTGGACCGGGTGCTCGGCCTTGACGTGCTCGACGTGCCGTCCGCGCCGCCCGCCGAGGCCGAGCCGGTCGACGTCGACCAGGGCCTGTTCCGGCCGTCGCCCGACGACGCGCTGGTCGAGCTCGAGCTGTCCGCGGCCGGGCGCTGGGTGGCGGAGTATTACCCGTGCGAGTCGGTGACGGACCTCGAGGACGGCCGGCTGCGGGTGACCCTGCGCACCCCGGACACGGGCTGGGTGCGGCGGCTGGCGCTGCGGCTCGGCGAGGACGGCCGGGTCGTCTCACCATCGTCCCTTGTGTCCGATGTACGTGAGGCAGCTAACGCCGCCCTTGCGAACTATGTCGTATTATCGCAGGGTAAGCCCGGTTCGGCCGGAAGAGCCCGCGGAAACCGTGACCGCGCTGGGTGACGTGTAGACTCTGGCCGAGAAGGACGTCTCCGGCGCTAAAGAGGACGCTCATGATTGGTGACCTGTTCGACAGCCCATGGAAGATCTTGATCGTCGCCGTAGTAATCATCGTGCTGTTCGGGTCCAAGAAGCTGCCGGGCGCGGCGCGGTCCCTCGGTCAGTCCATGCGCATCCTGAAGAGGGAAGTCAGCGACCTGCACCACGACGAGGAGCCGGCCCCTGCCCCCAAGGACAGCGCGACCCAGGTCCCGCAGGCGCAGCTGGCGCCGGCCGCCGCGCCGCCCGCGGACCAGCAGGGCCAGATCGACGCCCTGCAGCAGCAGATCCGTGACCTCCAGCGCGCCGCGACCATGGACACCCCGGCCAGCGCCGGTTCGACGGCTGAGCCCCAGCGGACCCAGCAGCCCAGCTAGTCAGGCCTTCAGCCGGAAGCGGTCATGGCGAAACTCCCCGGTGCCATCCAGGGCGCCCGTATCGTCGGTGAGCGGTACGTGCGCGCGCAGCGGCGGCAGAATCCCGAGGGTCGGATGCCGCTCTTCGATCACCTGCGCGAGCTGCGCAACCGCGTGGTGAAGATGGCCCTCGGCCTCATCGCGGGGATGATCGTCGGCTTCATCTTCTTCCAGCCGGTCTGGCGCATCATCGAGCACCCGCTGTGCTCGGCGCATATCCGCGGATACACGGGGTGCACCCGGCTGGGAGTCAACCAGCTGGTGCTGAACGGGCCGCTGGACGCGTTCTACCTCCGGGTCAAGGTCGCCCTGGTCGTCGGGATCATTCTCAGCTCGCCGCTGTGGCTGTACCAGCTGTGGGCGTTCATCGCGCCCGGCCTGTACGCCCGGGAGAAGCGGTGGGGCCACATCTTCCTCGCCACCGCCGTCCCGCTGTTCCTGCTCGGCAACGTCCTGGCTTACCTGACGCTGGGCCGGTCCATGCACTACCTGCTCGCCCTGACGCCGCACGGCGTGTCGAACCTGATCCAGGTCGACCTGTACATGAGCTTCGTCATGACGATGCTGCTGGCGTTCGGGATCGCGCTCGAGCTGCCGCTGCTGATCGTCATGCTGAACCTGGCCGGGATCCTCACCCACGAGCGGTTCCGCAAGTGGCGCCGGGTGCTGATCTTCGTGGTGTTCCTGATCGCGGGGATAGCGAACCCCAGCCCGGACCCGATTACCATGCTGATCCTGGGCGGGGCGTGTGTCGCGCTGGTCGAGGTGGCCGAGCTCATCATCTGGCGCCACGACCGCCGCCGCGCCCGGCTGCACCCGGACCCGTACGCCGGCCTGGCCGACGACGAGCTGTCCCCGCTCGACCTGGACGACACGGGCAGCCGCGACAGCCACCTCAACTAGCGCCTGCGCTGGTGACCCTGGCGAGGGCCTAACCTGGAACCCATGACCACTCCGGCGGACCGGTACGCCGCGTTCCGCGACCGGAAGGCTGATCCCGACCTGGCCGGCTTCCGCGCGCTCTACGACTTTGACTTCGACCCCTTCCAGGTCGAGGCGTGCCGTGCGCTCGGCGCGGGCCGCGGCGTGCTCGTGGCCGCGCCCACCGGCTCCGGCAAGACCGTGATCGGGGAGTACGCCGTGCACCTGGCGCTAGCGCAGGGCCGCAAGTGCTTCTACACCACGCCGATCAAGGCGCTGTCCAACCAGAAGTACGCCGACCTGGTACGCCGCTACGACAGCCGCACCGTAGGCCTGCTCACCGGGGACAACAGCATCAACGGCGACGCGCCGGTGGTGGTGATGACCACCGAGGTGCTCCGCAACATGCTGTACACGGGGTCGCTGGCGCTGTCCGGCCTCGGCTACGTCGTGCTCGACGAGGTGCACTACCTGGCGGACAGGTCCCGCGGCGCGGTGTGGGAGGAAGTAATCATCCACCTGCCCGAATCGGTCCGGGTCGTGGCGCTGTCCGCGACGGTAAGCAACGCCGAGGAGTTCGGCGAATGGCTGGATCAGGTCCGCGGCGGCACCGAGGTCATCGTGGACGAACACCGGCCGGTGCCGCTGTGGCAGCACGTGCTGGCCGGGCACCGGCTGTATGACCTGTTCACCGACGACGAGCACACACGGGTCAATCCCGAGCTGCTGCGGGTGGCCCAGCGGGACACCTGGATCGAGCGCAAGGCCCCGCAACGACCCGGCCGCGGCGGACACCGGCCGCGCCGGTTCCCGCCTGCCTACCGGCCCGACGTGATCTCGCGGCTCGACTCCAACGGCCTGCTGCCCGCGATCACGTTCATCTTCAGCCGGGCCGGCTGCGACGCGGCGGTCGAGCAGTGCCTGGTCGCGGGGCTGCGGCTGACGACGCCGGAAGAAGCCGAGGTGATCCAGCAGGTCGCCGAGCGCCGCACGGCGGACATCCCGCCGGAGGACCTGACCGTGCTCGGCTACGGTGAGTGGCTGGCCGGGCTGCGGCGCGGGATCGCAGCGCACCACGCCGGCCTGCTGCCTGCCTTCAAAGAGGTGGTCGAGGAACTGTTCGCGGCCGGCCTGGTCCGCGCGGTCTTCGCGACCGAGACCCTCGCGCTCGGCATCAACATGCCGGCCAGGACCGTGGTCATCGAGAAGCTGGACAAGTGGAACGGCGAGACCCACGCGAACCTGACCGCGGGGGAGTACACCCAGCTCACCGGGCGGGCCGGCCGTCGCGGCATCGACGTCGAGGGCCACGCGGTGGTGCTCTGGCAGCCCGGCATGGACCCCGGTGCGGTGGCCGGCCTGGCCAGCACCCGTACCTACCCGCTGAACTCGAGCTTCCGGCCCTCCTACAACATGGCCGTCAACCTGACCGGCTGGGCCGGCCGGGCCCGCGCCTCGACGTTGCTCGAGTCCTCGTTCGCGCAATTCCAGGCCGACCGCGGCGTCATCGGGCTGACCCGGCAGGTCCGCAAGAACCGCCAGGCCATGGACGAGCTGGCCGCGGCGATGAGCTGCGATAAGGGTGACTTCGCCGAGTATGCGCAGCTGAGAAGGTCTTTGACCGAACGGGAGGGGGATCTGTCCCGGGTCCGGGCAAGTTCCCGCCGGGCCGAGGCGGCGCGATCCCTCGCGCAGCTGCGTCCGGGAGACATCATCCGGGTGCCGGGAGGGCGCCGGGCCGGCCTTGCCGTGGTCCTCCAGCCTGGCCTGCATTCGGCTCGCAAGGCCCTGCCGGGCGGGGCCCGAGGCGGCAGCGGCAACGGCAACGGCCGCCCGGCCGATCGCGCGGGCCGCGGCTCCGGCGGCCACGACCGCCGGAGCGAGGACCAGCCCGGTCTCGCCCGGGCCGCGGGTAACGGCGGCCTGCCCGAGTTCACCGGGCCTGGTCCGCTGGTCCTCACCGAGGGACGCCAGGTCAAGCGGCTGGCGGTGGCGGACTTCCCGGTACCCGCCGAGGTGATCGACAAGATCAGGATTCCCGGGTCGTTCAGCCCGCGTTCTCCGCAGCACCGCAAGGACCTCGCGGCCACCATGCGCAACCGGCTAGCCAGCCGGCCCGCGGGAGCCAGCGCCGGGAGGCGCCCGGTGCGCGCGGCCGACTGGGAACATACCGCGCCCGAGGCTGCGGGCGACATCGCGGACCTGCGGCGACGGCTTCGGCGTCATCCGTGCCACGACTGCCAGGACCGCGAGAACCACGCCCGGTACGCCGAACGTTACATGCGCCTGGCGCGAGAGACCGAGGCGCTCGAGCGCCGGATGGCCGGCCGGTCGCACGTGATCGCCCGCACCTTCGACCGGGTGTGCCGTGTCCTGGAACGCCTCGGCTACCTGACCGGGGACACCGTCACGCCGGACGGGCAGCGGCTCGGCCGCCTGTACACCGAGCTGGACCTGCTGGCCGCCGAGTGCCTGCGCCGCGGCCTGTGGGACGACCTGTCCCCGGCCGAGCTCGCGGCCTGCGTGTCCGCCCTGTCCTTCGAGTCTCGCCAGGCCGACGACGTCCAGCCGCCCCGCCTGCCGAAGGGCCGGGTGCCCGAGGCCCTCGCCGCCACCGTCCGCACCTGGGGCGAGCTTGACCAGCTGGAGAAGGACAACGACCTGTCGTTCCTGCGCGAGCCCGACCTCGGCTTCGCCTGGGCCGCCTATCGCTGGGCGCGCGGCGCGCGGCTGGAGAGTGTCCTCGACGAGGCGCCCGACCTTACCCCCGGCGACTTCGTCCGGTCCGTCAAGCAGCTCATCGACCTGCTGGACCAGATCGCTTCGGCCCCTTCGGCTTCCTCGGCCCCTTCGGCTTCCTCGGCCCCTTCGGCATCCTCGGCTTCCTCCGCTTCCCCGGCTTCTGCGGCCGCCGCGGAACCGGCCGCCGAGGGCGCTCCCCGGCCGGCCAATCTGGCCGCGACCGCCCGTGCCGCCATCGACGCCCTGCGCCGCGGCGTGATCACCTACTCCGCCGTCACCGATTGATCAGTGCTGTCTATGTATAGATGCACCAATTGGCATTGGTGTTGATATCGGGATGCTCGATAGCCTGAAGATATGTCACTGACCAGCACCGCTAGCGTCCTAGCCAGCCGCCAGGCCAACCCGGCCGCGGTTATCCGGACATGCCCTGACGATCTCGTCCGCGCGGTCCGCGCCGAGGTCCGCCGCGGCCTCGGCTGGCAGGACACCGCGGACTGCGTCGCCGCCGCCCTGCGCGCCAGCCTGCCCGACCCGGCGGCCATCCTGCCCGCGCCGTTGCGGCGTGGTGACCCCGCCGGCTACCAGAGCCACCTGCTGTACGCCGAACCCGATGGCAGCTTCTCGATCTCGGCCATGGTCTGGATGCCCGGGCAGCAGACGATGATCCACGATCATGTGGCCTGGTGCGTCACTGGCGTGCTGCAGGGACGTGAATACGAGGAGATCTTCTCACTGGCCGACAGCGGCCGGGCGCTCAGGCTCGCCGCCCGCAACGTGAACCAGGCCGGAGCCGTGAGCGGCTTCGCCCCGCCCGGCGACATCCACCGCGTCCGCAACTCCGGCAACACCGTGGCCATCTCCATGCACGTCTACGGCGCCGACATCTCCCGCCTCGGCAACAGCATCCGCCGCGAGTACCCCCTCCCCGTCCGCGCCTAACTGTCCCGCACCCCCCGGACCCCATTGCACCACCCGCCCCACGCACTCCCGCCACCACCCCAGCACCCCTAAAACCCATCCCGCCTGCCCCGAGCGCGCTCGCTCATACTGCATGAATGTCCCAGCCATGTTGCTGGGACTGCATGAGCGCGGCATTCATGTCGTAAACCTCTTGCGCGCGGGCCCCCAGCATCCGGGACCAGTGCCCCTCGGCGCCCGTCCTCCCCGCCTCGGCCTTGGCGCGGTGTCGAAGCTCCCGGCCCGGACCGTTCGGGACAAAAGATCTTGAACTAACACCTTGCCATCGAATCCTCATCGATATATCGTCGAACTAACGACAAGGATCGAAAGGCGATCTAGAGATTTTAAGGAGCATCACAATGCATAGCGAAGCATGGGGAGATCCCCGCGATCCACGGGAACACCGTGGCGGCCACCGGATGCGCATGCGGATGCGCGGCGGTCCCGGGGGAGGTCCCGGACCGTGGGGCGGCGGGCCGTTCGAGTTCGGCGTGCGCGGCGGGCCGTTCGGGCCGCCGAGGTTCGGCGGCCGGGGGCCGCGGGTCCGGCGCGGAGACGTGCGGGCCGCGATCCTCGACCTGCTGGCCGAGGGGCAGCCGTGGAACGGCTACCAGATCATCCAGGAGATCGGCGCGCGCACCCAGGGCGTCTGGCGGCCGAGCGCGGGCTCGGTGTACCCGGCGCTGCAGCAACTCGAGGACGAGGCCCTGATCAAGGCGGAGGCAGCCGGCGAAGACCGGCGCCGGATGTACACGCTGACCGAGGAAGGCCAGGCGTACGTCACCGAGCACGCCGACGAGCTCAAGGCGTCCTGGGACGCCGTGACCGGCAGCGTCAACGACACCGAGGTGCAGCTGCGGCACACGATCCACCAGGTCATGGTGGCCGTGTCGCAAGTGGCCCAGGCGGGCTCCGCGGCGCAGGTCCAGCAGGCAGGCAAGATCCTGGCTGACACCCGCCGGGCGCTATACCGTATCCTCGCGGCAGACGACCAGGACGCGGAAGAGGACTCGCAAGGGTGACTCCGGCTATCTCGGTCAGCGGGCTGGCCAAGAGGTATGGCGAGATCGAGGCCGTACGCGGCATCGACTTCGAGGTATCGACCGGCGAGACCTTCGGCTTTCTCGGCCCGAACGGGGCGGGCAAGTCCACCACCATCAAGATCCTGTGCACCCTGGCGGACCCGACCTCGGGTACCGCCAGGGTGGCCGGTCATGACGTCGTCAGAGAGCGCGACACCGTGCGGCGCAATATCGGCCTGGTGTTCCAGGACACCACCCTGGACAGCTACCTGACCGGCGAGCAGAACCTGCGCTTCCACGCCGACCTGTACGGCGTGCCCAAGGCGGCGTTCGGGCCGCGGCTGCGCCAGGTGCTCGAGATGGTCGGGCTCTGGGACCGCCGGGGCGGCGTGGTGTCCACCTACTCCGGCGGCATGCAGCGCCGCCTGGAGATCGCCCGCGGCCTGCTGCACGCGCCACGGGTGCTGTTCCTCGACGAGCCGACGGTGGGGCTCGACCCGCAGACCAGGGCGTCCATCTGGGAGTACATCAACGAGCTGAAAAGCCGCGAGGACATCACGATCTTCCTCACCACGCACTACATGGACGAGGCGGAGAACTGCGACCGGATCGCCATCATCGACCACGGCACCATCGTGGCCATCGACACGCCCGAGGCGCTGAAGGCGTCGGTCGGCCGGGATCGCGTCCAGATCAGCACCGCGGACGACGCGGCCGCGATCCGCGCGCTGGCGGAGGTGTTCGGCCTCGAGGCGGCCCTGCACGAGGGCCTGGTGACGTTCTCGGTCGAGTCGGGCGAGCTATTCGTGCCGAAGCTGTTCGGCGCCCTGCCGGTGGCGATCAAGTCGGTGAGCGTGTCCCGGCCCTCCCTCGACGACGTGTTCATGTCCTACACCGGAAAGACGATCCGCGACGCCGAAGCCTCGATCGGCGATCGCAACCGCAGGATCGCCACGCGGTTCAGGAGGTAGCGGTGGTCACGAAAGACATCACGGTTCGGCAGGCCGGGGAACGCAATCTCACCGAGCTGATCAGGGTCGCGGTTCCCGAGCGCAGCCTCCGCGCCGACCTGCGCGCGGTCGGCATCGTCTGGCGCCGCGAGCTGATCAGGTTCCGCAGCGACCGGCTGCGCGCGGTCACCTCACTGGTGCAGCCGGTGCTCTTCTTGTTCGTGCTGGGCACCGGCCTGTCGACTCTGGCCGGCCGCGGCCTGCCGTCCGGAGTGGACTTCAAGACGTTCATTTATCCCGGCGTGCTGGCCATGTCGGTGCTGTTCACGGCGATCTTCTCGGCCGCGTCCATCGTCTGGGACCGGGAGTTCGGTTTCCTGCGCGAGATGCTGGTCGCGCCGGTCCGCCGATGGACCATCGTGATCGGCAAATGCCTGGGCGGCGCGACCGTGGCCACCTTCCAGGGCGTTATCTTCCTGGCCCTGGCCGGCGTGGCGCACGTGCCCTATGATCCGGTGCTGTTGCTCACCCTGGTGGGGGAGTTGCTGCTGCTGTCGTTCACGCTGACCGCGTTCGGCGTCATGATGGCGGCCCGGATCAAGCAGATCCAGGCGTTCATGGCGCTGACCCAGCTGTTCGTGCTTCCGCTGTTCTTCCTGTCCGGCGCGCTGTATCCGCTGAACGGGCTGCCGGCCTGGCTGACCGTGCTGACGAGGCTCGATCCACTCACCTACATCGTCGACCCGATGCGGCAGGCGGTGTTCGGCCATCTGCCCGTCAGCCCGCAGGCGCTGGACGTGCTCAGCCCCGGCGTTACCTGGGCCGGCTGGCTTGTCCCACTGGGACTATCGCTGGCCTTGGTCGCCGCGATGGGCCTGGCGATGCTCGGCATAGCGATAGCCGAGTTCCGTAAGACGGAATAGCCATCGCACATTGCATACGATGCGGCGGCATTCGAATCTATTAATTAGTAAGCACCCGCTGATCGTTTCCCGAGTTTTGCTCGTCTCTATAACGAAAGTGACGAAGAATCCCCGCCACGCTACGCAACCAATCCGCTCTGTCTAGGACAAGAAACCGTACGGATTGCGCTCGCGCGCACCATAACTCGAACTCTCGCATCGTGGGAACCTAATTCGCAGTTACGGCGCAAACCCACTTCACCCCTGATCCGCTCCGCGCCCGCAACCCCTCACGCAGACGATCATCAGAGCATCCCCAGAACCCCCGCTGAACCTCCCCGGCGGCCCTGCCTCTCCCTGTCCCCGGGCCCTCGGCGCCCGCACTCAGCCCGTGACCTCAGCGGCCCCGGCCACCGCCGTGACACCGAGTCACCAAGATCCTTCCGCCCCTCCCCGTCGATCGTGAACCCACCCCTAATTGATCTTCACCCCCCGTGTCCTCCCTGGTACCCCCCGCCCCCACCCCGCGAACCAGCCAAGCCAAGCGAGTGTCAACCCCCCCTTGCCAAGCGCAACCAGAAACCAGAACCAAGAACCCCAACCCCCAACCCACCACCCCAGCCCACCCGAGAAGAAGGCCAACGACGAGCACCACCCCCAACAGAAGGCCGCCGGGGGGTCCGGGGGGTTGCCCCCCGGAAGAGCACTGCGAGCCATCGGCGAAGGCGCAGAAAGGCCCCGAGCATAGGGCGACGCCGGGTGGCTACGGGGGCAAACCACCCGGCGTCGCGTTCATCGGCGTTCCGACGGGGGCCCGGAACGCCGGCAGTGATGCTCCGACGGGGGACCAGAGCATCGATATGAATCGTACACGGAAACACCCCCTAGTGTGTCAAGACCCAATTACAACCAACTCGCCGGACGGGCCTGAGCAGGCCCAATCTCCTCCGGATTAGTTATCGCCTGAGCCGGGTGTCACCGGGCGGTGGCCGTTTCCCCCGTTTGCTTCTGAGGACGTGCCGTAGTCGCGCGTGGCGGGCAGGTTCGGGTGGTACTCCATGAAGCCCCGGGTGTTGTCCGGCTCCCGGCCGCCGTTGGCGAACACGACGGCGAAATACGGAATGAAGATGGCGCCGACGGCCGGTATCGCGGTGAGCCAGCCGAAGTGATTGACGAACAGCACCACGGCTATTACGAAGCAGACCGCGCGGATACCCATCATCAGCAGGTACCGGCGCTGCCGGTAGGCGATGTCGTCCGACAGCGACCGGTGCGCCTGGGTCACCATGTGCACCTGGGGTCGTCGGCCCGAATGGCTCATCCTCACAGTTCCACGGTAAGCCCAGGCGCCAAGTGCAGGTGACGCCGGCTCCGCGGAAATCAACTGGCAGGGCTCACCGAGGACATGTTGAAGCCCTCCACCCGCACCGGTGGCATGGCGGCCCGGTTGAAGTAGTCGCCCCACTCGCGCGGCAGGGTCGGCACGGTGGCGCCCACCTCGAGCAGCCGTCCGAGCATGCCGACCGGCGACTCGTTGAACCTGAAGTTGTTCACCGCGGCCGTCACCTCGCCGTTCTCCACGAGGTAGACCCCGTCCCTGGTGAGCCCGGTGAGCAGCAAGGTCTGCGGATCCACCTCGCGGATGTACCACAGGCAGGTGAGCAGCAGCCCGCGCCCGGTCGAGGCGATCATCTGCTCCAGCGACGGCGCCCCGCCCCCGGAAGCGGCCCCGGAAGGGTGCGCAGCGAAGGTCAGGTTGTCGATGCCGGGGGTGACCGGCACCCCGGCGATCGCGGCCGAGTGCCGGGAGGAGATCAGGGCGGCCAGCGAGCCATCGCGGATCCAGGAAGTGGGGCCCAGCGGGAGCCCGTTGTCGAAGACCGATGAGTCTGGCCCGGACGCGTGCGCGACCACGAACGGAGTGCTCTGCAGGCCCGCGGCCCGCGGATCGCTGGACAGCGTCACGGGCTGGGAGGACAGCCGCTCGCCGATGCGGGTCCCGCCGCCCGGCTTGCTGAACACCGTCCGCCCCTCCGCCGCCTCCTTCGCCCCCGCCGACCAGTACATGTAGACGAGCAGGTCGGACACTGCGGTGGGCGGGAGCAGGGTCTCGTACCGCCCGGCAGGCAGCGCGACGGTGCGCTCGGCCCAGCCCAATCGCTCGGTCAGGCCGGCGTCCAGGCCGGCGATGTCCACGTCGGTGAAGTCGCGGGTCGACACGCCGGTCCAGGCCGACCGCGCCATGTCGGCGGACTTGGCGTTCAGCTCGACCCGGCCGGTCGGCTGGTCATGCCGCAGCCGCAGCCCGGCCGAGGTACCGAGGAAGGTGCTCTGCAGCTGGTGCTCGGCGAACCCGTAGAGCTTCCGGCTCGCCCCCTCGGCGGCGCGCAGCGTCTGCCCGAGCACGGCGGCGAAGTCGCGCAGCACGCCGATCTCGGTCCGGCCAGGGTGCCCGTCCCAGCCTGGCGCGCCATCATTGATCCCGAACGGGCCTGGTTCTCCCGCTCCGATCAGCTCTCCCGCGTCCTCGGCGGGGGTAGCCTCGGTGGCCGCGTGCTCGGCCTCGCGGACCACGTCCTCGATCTGGTCGGGCCGGACACCGGCCCGGGACACTACGCCGGTGGCGGCGCTCGACCTGCTCCCGGCCGCGCGCCGGTCGATGGCGATGACGGTGAGCTGCCGGGAGCCCGCCACGCCGTTGGTGGTGAGCGTGTTGCCCGCCCAGCGCAGGTTCGCGGTGGAGGTTTCCTCGGCGATCACCACGCAGTCGTCGGACTTGGCCGCGGCCAGCGCGCGCTCGACGGTTTCCTGCGGGGAAGGTCCGCCTCCCGTGGTCATGCCGCTCCTTCTTCCGCTGTGTTGAGTATCCGCACGCCCCGCAGCAGCACCGCCGGGCAGCCGTGGCTGACCGGGGCGATCTGGCCGGGCTGGCCCTTTCCGCAGTTGAACGCGCCGCCGAGCACGTAGGTCTGCGGGCCGCCGACGGCCTCCATCGAGCCCCAGAAGTCGGTGGTGGTCGCCTGATAGGCCACGTCGCGCAGCTGGCCGTCGAGGCGCCCGTTCCTGATCCGGAAGAAGCGCTGGCCGGTGAACTGGAAGTTGTACCGCTGCATGTCGATCGACCAGCTCTTGTCGCCCAGGATGTAGATCCCGTCCTCGACCCCCGCGATGAGGTCCGCGGTGGACGGGCCGCCCGCCGCGGGCTGCAGCGACACGTTGGCCATCCGCTGCAGCGGCATGTGGCCCGGGCCGTCGGAGAAGGCACAGCCGTTCGAGCGGCCGAACCCCCGCAGCGCCGCCATCCGCCGGTCAAGCTGATAGCCGGCCAGAACGCCGTCGCGGATCAGGTCCCAGGACTGCCCGGCCACGCCCTCGTCGTCGTAGCCGACGCTGGCCAGGCCGTGCTCGGCGGTCCGGTCACCGGTGACGGTCATGACGTCCGAGCCGTACTTCAAGGTGCCCAGCTTGTCCGGGGTGGCGAACGAGGTGCCGGCGTAGGCGGCCTCGTAACCCAGGGCACGATCGAGCTCGGTGGCGTGCCCGATCGACTCGTGGATGGTCAGCCAGAGGTTGGACGGGTCGATGACCAGGTCGTAGCGGCCCGCTTCGACCGACGGGGCCCGCAGCTTGGCGGCCAGCAGGTCGGGCAGCTCGGCTAGCTCGCCCGCGAAGTCCCAGCCGGTCCCGGTGAGGAACTCATAGCCCCGGCCGACGGGAGGCGCCAGTGTTCGCATGGTGTCGAACCTGCCGTCGTCGGTCACCGCGATCGCGGTGACCGCCGGGTGCAGCCGGACCCGCTGCTGGGTGGCCGTGGTCGCGCCGTCGCAGTAGAACTTGCACTCCCTGACCTGCTGCAGCGAGGCGTCCACGTGACTGACGGCGGAGTGGGCGAGCAGGTCGCGGCTCCACTGGGCCAGCCGCTCGACCTTGTCCGCCACGCTGACCGTGAACGGGTCGACGTCGTAGTCCGACACCCAGGTTACGTCGCCGTAGGCGGGTTCGGGGGCCAGATCGATCGGTTCGGTGTTCATCGCGGCGGCCACCCGGGCGACCTCGACGGCTTGCCGCGCCGTCTGGGCCGCGGCGTCCGCGGTAAGGTCCACGGCCGACGCGAAGCCCCAGGTCCCGTCGACGATCACCCGGACGGCCAGGCCAGTGTCGTCCGCGTCGAACAAGGTCTGCGGGGTACCGTCGGACAGGCTGATCTGCTGGCCCCTGATGCGTTCGGCGCGGAAGTCGGCGTGCTGGGCGCCGAGGCCGCCGGCCGCCGAGAGCGCCGCGTCCGCCAGCTCCCGCAGCGGCAGGGCGGTGAATTCCTGGTCTATCCGTGATGCCTGTTCATCCACGACACCACAACTTATCGCCCGCGCGTCGCTGCGGTACCCTCAGGTGGCCTAAGGGAGAGGTGACAATGGGGCGTTCTGTGCTGGTGACCGGCGGGAACCGCGGCATCGGGCTGGCCATCGCGCGCCGGCTGGCGGCCGACGGCGACAGTGTCACCGTGACCTCCCGCTCGGGCGATCCGGTGGACGGCCTCGCGGTGGTCCGGTGCGACGTGCGCGACGGACCTTCCGTCGACGCCGCCTTCGCGGCGGTGGAGGCGGATCAGGGACCGGTCGAGGTGCTGGTCGCCAACGCGGGCGTGACCCGCGACACGCTGCTCGCGCTGATGAGCGAGGACGCCTTCGCCGACGTGCTCGACACCAACCTGACCGGCGCATACCGGGTGGCCAAGCGCGCGGTGCGCGGCATGATGCGGATGCGCCGCGGCCGCCTGATCTTCATCTCCTCGGTCGTGGGCCTGTACGGCTCGGCGGGCCAGGCCAACTACGCCTCGTCCAAGGCGGGGCTCGTCGGCCTGGCCAGGTCGCTGGCGCGCGAGCTGGGATCACGCGGCATCACCTCTAACGTGATCGCGCCCGGGTTCGTGGACAGCGACATGACGGCGAACCTGTCCGAGGAGAGGAAGGCCGCGATCCTCGGCGCGGTGCCGCTCGGCCGGTACGCTGCCGCGGCCGAGGTCGCCGCGGCGGTGGCGTTCCTGGCCGGCCCGGACGCCGGCTACATCACCGGCGCCGTCATCCCGGTCGACGGCGGGCTCGGGATGGGGCATTAAAGGGGGCTCCGGGGGGTCGTCCCCCCGGGCTAGCACTAACGGGACCCGGCAAGGCAAGGTGAGAAGCGTGCTGATCTTCACGGGAGAAAACCGGTAATGGGAATCCTGGCGGGCAAGCGGATCCTGGTCACCGGGGTCATCACGGACGCCTCGATCGCGTTCCACGTCGCCCGGGTCGCGCAGGCCGAGGGCGCCACCGTGGTGCTGACCGGCTTCGGGCGGCTCAGCCTGGTGGAGCGCATCGCCAGGCGGCTCCCCTCGCCGCCACCGGTACTCGAGCTGGACGTGACCAGCGAGGACCAGCTGGCCTCGCTGGCCGGGCGGGTCTCCGAGCATGTCGACGGCCTGGACGGGGTGCTGCACGCGATCGCCTACGCGAACCCGGAGGAGGCACTCGGCGGGAACTTCCTGCACACCAGGTGGCCCGACGTGGCCACGGCGGTGCAGGTCTCCACGTTCTCGCTCAAGGCGATCACGATGGCGGCGCTGCCGCTGATGGACGGCGGCGGGTCCGTGGTAGGCCTCGACTTCGACGCGAGCGTGGCCTGGCCCGGCTACGACTGGATGGGCGTGGCCAAGGCCGGGCTTGAATCCTGCGCCAGGTACCTGGCCCGGGACCTGGGGGAGAAGGGGGTGCGGGTGAACCTGGTGGCGGCCGGGCCGCTGCGCACCATGGCCGCGAAGTCCATTCCCGGCTTCGACCGGTTCGAGGACGTGTGGGGCGCCCGGGCGCCGCTCGGCTGGAACATCACCGACCCGGAGCCGACCGCGCGGGCCTGCGTGGCGCTGCTATCTGACTGGTTCCCCGCCACCACCGGGGAGATCGTCCACGTGGACGGCGGCCTGCACGCGGTAGGGGCCTGAGATGACCGAGTATGTACTCACGCTGTCCTGCCCGGACCGGCCCGGGATCGTCCACGCCGTCGCGGCCTACCTGCACCAGGCCGACTGCAACGTGCTCGACAGCCAGCAGTTCGGCGACCGGATCGCCGGCCGTTTCTTTATGCGGGTGCACGTCGAGACCGTGCCCGGCGCCGCGGTGACCTACGAGTCTCTGTACGGCGGCTTCAGCCCGGTGGCCGCCGAGTTCGGCATGGAGTGGGACCTGCACGACACCGCCGTCCAGCCCCGGGTGCTGATCATGGTGTCCAAGGCCGGGCACTGCCTGAACGACCTGCTGTACCGGCGCGCGGCCGAATCGCTGCGCATCGACGTGCCGCTGGTGGTGGGCAACCATCCCGACCTGGCGCCGCTGGCGGCGGCGCACGGGGTCCCGTTCGAGCACGTGCCGGCTGGCACTGAACCGCTGGCCCGGCAGCGGTCCGAGGGGCGCCTGCTCGACCTGGTCGGCGAGCTCGGCATCGACTTCGTGGTGCTGGCGCGCTACATGCGCATCCTGTCGCCGGACCTGTGCGCCAAGATGACCGGCCGCATCATCAACATCCACCACTCCTTCCTGCCCAGCTTTAAGGGAGCGCGGCCGTATCACCAGGCGCACGCGCACGGCGTCAAGCTGATCGGCGCGACCGCGCACTACGTGACGGCCGACCTGGACGAGGGCCCGATCATCGAGCAGGAGGTCGCCCGGGTCGACCATTCCGACAGCCCGGAGGACGTCGCGGCCATCGGCCGCGACGCCGAGCGGGTCGCCCTCGCTCGCGCCGTGCGCTGGCACGCCGAGCACCGCGTCCTGCTCCACGGCCGCCGCACCGTCATCTTCCGCTGACTGGGACGAGCCCGGGGCGGTGATCACCTTCGCAATGATCGGTGGATCACCTTCGCATCACGATTGCCGTCCGGGAGATCGTCCGTATTTCATCTAGCGCAGGCGGGGCTTAACCTGACGACGTTTGCGTTCAAGCCTGGGTTGCCAGGGCCGTGAGGCCGTGGACGGGGCCCCGAGCTGTTGGCACCCGTGGAGGGGCATGGCGCCCCGGTTGTTTCCCCGCGAACAATCTTCGCCGAGGAGAACTAGAGGAGGAGCAGGGTGGTGAGACACTTCCGTACGCGCGCTTACGCCGCTGTCGTCGGTGCTGTGGCCCTGACCATGCTGGCTGCCGCGTGCAGTAGCTCGTCAACGAGCGGTAACGGTGGCGGTAACACGGGACAGCAAGGGCAGCTGAAAGCCGGCTTTCAGGGGCTCAACCCGGGTACCGGAGCACCCCAGAAGGGCGGCACGCTCAACATGATCGGCATCAGCGATGTCGACTACCTGGACTACGACACCGGCTACTACACCACGGACTACCAGGTCGCGCGGCTGACAGTGCGTCAGCTCTACGGCTTTCCTGCCGACCCGGCCAAGACCACCACCCCGGTGCCTGACATGGCCACCGCCCTGCCGGTGATCAGCGACAACGGCCTGAAGCAGACCGTGACCCTGCGCAGCGGCGTGATGTGGAACACGAACCCGCCGCGGCCGGTGACCGTCGCGGACGTGGTGCGCGGGATCAAGCGCGCGTGCAACCCGAGCCCGGTCTTCTTCGGCGGCATGGCGGACTTCGAGGCCACCATCAAGGGCCTGACCGAGTTCTGCGCCGGCTACCCGGAAAAGGCGGGCACTGACGCCGCCGCATTGAAGCAGTACGTCGAGGGCCACAACGTGTCCGGCATCACGACCTCGGGCAACACCATCACGTTCGAGCTGACCCAGCCCGCGCCGTGGCTGGTCGGCGCGATGACGATGTCGCCGTTCAGCGCGGTGCCGATCGAGGCGGAAGACGCCCTGCCGGGCACCCCGGGCGTGTACAACCACATGTACTCCGACGGTCCCTACCAGATCACGTCGTACACGCCGAAGAAGGAATTCAAGTTCACGCGCAACCCGCAGTGGAAGGCGAGCACCGACCCGCTGCGCAAGGCGTACGTGGACGCGATCAACGTGGACGAGACCGGCAACCAGACCACGATCTACCAGCAGATGCCCACCAACTCGCCGTCGCTGGGGATGAGCTTCGACGCGCTGCCGCCGCCGGCCGACACCCCGAACCTGCTCAACCAGGTCAAGTCGGGCAGCCACGACGTGAACCTGGCCGCCACCTACAGCTCGAACCCGTATCTGATATTCAACGTGGTCTCGCCGAACAACGGCGGCGCCCTGGGCAAGGCGGACGTACGCCAGGCCCTCTCCTACGGACTCCAGCGCAGCCAGCTGACGAAGGTTCTCGGCGGGCCGATCGTCAACCCGCCGCTCACGCACATCCTGCCGGCGGGCATCGACGGCTCGCAGGGCGTGCCGGCCAACTACAACCCGTACTCGTACGACCAGGCCAAGGCCAAGTCCATGCTGGCGAGCGCGGGTTACACCGCGAGCAAGCCGCTGAAGATCAAGTTCTTGTACCGCAGCGACAGCCAGGGCAGCACGGCGGTCTTCAACAACGTCAGCAGCCAGCTGAACGCGCTCGGCTCGGTCAAGGTGATCGGCGTGACGACCAACCAGTCGGACTTCTACGGCAAGTACCTGATCGTGCCCAACACCAAGAGCGCCCCGTCTCCCGCCTACAAGGGCACCTGGGACATGGCGGGCTCGAGCTGGGGCCCGGACTGGTACGGGAACTCCGCGGTGACGTACTTCAACCCGCTGTACTCGAGCCCGGGCGGGTTCCCGGCGAATGGCGGCAGCAACTTCGGTTACTTCTCCAGCACCGCCGTCAACAACCTGATCAAGCAGGCGCTGAGCCAGCCCACCGAGCCCGAGGCCGACAAGTTCTGGGCCCAGGCCGACCAGCAGGTCATGAAGGAGGCGGCGGTCTACCCGGTCACCTCGCCGCTGCAGCTCATGACGCACGCGTCGTACGTGCATAATGCGGTGTACATCAACACGCTGCAGAACTTCGACGCGGCGAACGTCTGGCTGAGCAGTACCAGCGGCTGATCGCAGCATTAGCCCGCCGCCTGCTCTTCCCGGAGCGGGCGGCGGGCTCCTTTTAAGCTGAACTGCCGGCCGGCGCGCGGCACCACGGCCGTCGCACCGTCATCTTCCGTTGAGCTGGCCCCTCGTGTCTCTTCCATGTCCGGTGCTCGCAGCGGGCGCGGCCGCCACACTATCTTGGCGCCAGCGAGCGTTGCCCAGGAAAATCTTCGGCTTACGGCCAGGTAATTTGTGGATCACCTTCACATCACGATTGCATTCCGCCAGATGGCCCATGTTCCCAAATCAGTCGGGGCGGCTTAGTCTGGCAACGTTTACGCAAGAGTAGGTTGGCCATGGCCGTGGCGGGCCTTATACGGGCCCGCGTGCTGGTGGCACCGTGTGGGGCAAGGCGCCCTGGTTATTTGCCTTCGCGAACGATCTTCGCCTAGCAGACTGAGGAGGAACAGGGTGGTGAGACACTTCCGCCCGCGGGCTTTTGCCATCGTCACGGGTGCTGTGGCCCTGACCATGCTGGCTGCCGCGTGCAGTAGCTCATCGACGAGCGGTTCCGGTTCCAATACCACGGGACCGCAGCAGCTGACCGCTGGCTGGCAGGGAGTCAACCCAGGTACGGGCGCACCCCAGCGCGGCGGCACGCTCAACATGATCGGCATCAGCGATGTCGACTACATGGACTATGACGTCGGCTACTACACCACGGACTACCAGGTGAGCCGGCTGACGGTGCGCCAGCTCTACAGCTGGCCCGCGACCCCCGGCCACAACACCGTCGCAGCGCCTGACCTGGCCACTGCCCTGCCGGTGATCAGCGACAACGGCCTGAAGCAGTCCGTGACCCTGCGCAGCGGCGTGATGTGGAACACGAACCCGCCGCGGCCGGTGACCGTCGCGGACGTGGTGCGCGGCATCAAGCGCGCCTGCAACCCGAGCCCGGTCAGCTTCGGCGGCATGGCCGACTTCATCGACACCATCAAGGGCCTGAGCGACTTCTGTGCCGGCTACCCGGAAGCGGCGGCCACCAACGCCGCCGCGCTGAAGAAGTACGTCGAGAGCCACAACGTCTCCGGCATCACGACCTCGGGCAACACCATCACGTTCACCCTGACCCAGGCGGCGCCGTGGCTGGTCGGCGCGATGACGCTGTCGCCGTTCAGCGCGGTGCCGATCGAGGCGGAAGACGCCCTGCCCGGCACCCCGGGCGTGTACAACCACATGTACTCCGACGGTCCTTACCAGCAGGTGTCGTACACGCCGAAGAAGGAAATCAAGTTCACGCGCAACCCGCAGTGGAAGGCGAGCACCGACCCGCTGCGCAAGGCGTACGTGGACGCGATCAACGTGGACGAGACCGGCAACCAGACCACGATCTACCAGCAGATGCCCACTGGCTCGCCGTCGCTGGGGATGAGCTTCGACGCGCTGGCGCCGCCGGCCGACACCCCGTCCCTGCTCAACGAGATCAAGTCGGGCGGCCACAACGTGAACCTGGGCGCCACCTACAGCTCGAACCCCTACCTGGTGTTCAACACGGTCTCGCCGAACAACGGCACTGCCCTGGGCAAGGCGGACGTGCGCCAGGCCCTTTCCTACGGGATCGAGCGCAGCCAGCTGCAGAAGGTCCTCGGCGGCCCCGTCGTCAACCCGGCGCTCACGCACATCCTGCCGACCGGCATCGACGGCTCGCAGGGCGTGCCGGCCAACTACAACCCGTACCCGTACAACCAGGCCAAGGCCAAGTCCATGCTGGCGAGCGCGGGCTACACCGCGAGCAAGCCGCTGCAGATCAAGTTCTTGTACCGCAGCGACAGCCAGGGCAGCACGTCGATCTTCAACAACGTCAGCAGCCAGCTGAACGCGCTCGGCTCGGTCAAGGTGACCGGCGTGCCGACCAACCAGTCGGACTTCTACGGCAAGTACCTGTACGTCCCCGACACCAAGAGCGCCCGGTCGCCCGCCTACAAGGGCACCTGGGACATGGCCTCTGCGGGCTGGGGTCCGGACTGGTACGGGAACGCCGCGGTGAGCTTCTTCAACCCGCTGTACTCGAGCCCGGGCGGGTTCCCGGCCAACGGCGGCAGCAACTTCGGTTACTTCTCCAGCACCGCCGTCAACAACCTGATCAAGCAGGCGCTGAGCCAGCCCACCGAGCCCGAGGCCGACAAGTTCTGGGCCCAGGCCGACATGCAGGTCATGAAGGAAGCGGCGATCTACCCGATCACCTCGGGGCTGCAGCTCGCCTCGCACGCACCGTACGTGCACAACGCGGTGTACATGACGCAATGGCAGAACTTCGACCCGGCTAATGTCTGGCTGAGCAAGCCCGGCAGCAGCTAAATCGCAACTGTCGCCTCGCCGGCCGCCCCTGTTTGCCGGGCGGCCGGCGAGGTACATTCAGGCTAAGCTTCCTGCCCGGCCAGCGACGACACCGTGCTGAGCGGGCCGGTGACGGCACGAGAGGCGAGCGGCGTGACCCTGCTTGAGGTAGAAGACCTGCGAGTGTCGTTCAATACCCCGGACGGCGTCGTGCAGGCGGTGCGCGGAGTTTCCTACCACATCGAGGCCGGGCAGACCCTCGGCATCGTCGGCGAGTCCGGATCCGGAAAGAGCGTCTCCACCCAGACGATCATGGGGCTGACCCGCGGCGCGCAGGTTTCCGGCCGGGCGCTGTTCGAGGGCCAGGACCTGCTGACCGCCAGCCAGGACCAGATGCGGACCATCCGGGGGGCCAAGATCGGCATGGTCTTCCAGGACCCGCTGTCCAGCCTGCACCCCTACTACACGGTCGGCTGGCAGATCGTCGAGATGATCAGGCTGCACGACGATATGGACAAGGACCAGGCCATGAAGCGGGCGGTGGAACTGCTCCGCCTGGTCGGCATACCGCAGCCGGACCGGCGGGTCCACGACTACCCGCACCAGTTTTCCGGCGGCATGCGCCAGCGCGCGATGATCGCGATGGCGATGGCCCTGAACCCGGCGCTGCTCATCGCCGACGAGCCCACCACCGCGCTCGACGTGACCGTACAGGCCCAGGTGCTCCGGGTGATCCGCCGCATGCAGGAGGTATTCGGCACCGCGGTCATCCTGATCACCCATGACCTCGGAGTGATCGCCGACGTCGCCGACGATGTCCTGGTGATGTACGGGGGCAAGGTGATGGAGCGGGCCGACCGGCGGACACTGTTCTTCGCCAGCCATCACCCGTACACCGAGGGGCTTCTGCAGTCCATGCCCGCCTACGGTGGCGAGCGCGGGCGGCTGCGCCCGATCGCGGGTCAGCCGCCGAGCCTGCTCGCCCCCCCTCCGGGTTGCCCGTTCGCGCCACGCTGTGTCTACGTGATGGACCGGTGCCGCCAGGAGGAGCCCCCGCTTGACCCGGCGGGCGAGGAGCCAGGGCACCTCTCGGCCTGCTGGCTGCCGCACATCACGGCCGACCGTGAGGCCATCCGGCGCCGAGTGGCGCACGTCGAGCTGGCCAAGTCGGCTGGGCCGGCGGGAGCGTGAGGACGAAGATGGCAACCGGCCAAGCGAGGGAAACCACCCCGGTACCCGCCTCGGCAACCCCCGACGGGGATGACATGCTGCTGCGGGTAGAGAACCTGGTCAAGTACTTCCCGATCAAGGGCACCGCGCTGTTCCGGGAGAAGGAACACGTGCACGCCGTGGACGGCGTGACCTTGTCCGTGCCGCGGGGACAGACGTTCGGCGTCGTCGGCGAGACCGGGTGCGGCAAGTCAACCCTGGCCCGGTGCATCGCCAGGCTGCACGATGTCACCTCGGGCCGGATCGTCTTCGACGGCCAGGACATCACCCAGCTCTCCCAGCGGCGCATGCGGCCGCTGCGCCGGGAGATCCAGATGATCTTCCAGGACCCGATTGGCTCACTGAACCCGCGCCGCCGCGTCGGGTCGATCATCGGTGATCCCTACGCGATCCACGGCCTGGCCGCGGGCGCGGAGCGCAAGCGCCTCGTGCAGGAACTGATGGAGCGGGTAGGGCTTAACCCAGAGCACTACAACAGGTTCCCCGCGGAGTTCTCGGGCGGTCAGCGGCAGCGCATCGGGGTGGCCCGGGCGCTCGCCTTCCGGCCGAAGCTGATCATCTGCGACGAGCCGGTGTCGGCCCTTGACGTCTCCATCCAGGCGCAGGTCATCAACCTGCTCGCCGACCTGCAAGCCGACTTCGGGCTCACCTATATCTTCATCGCGCATGACCTTTCCGTGGTGCGCCACGTCAGCAACTCCATCGCGGTCATGTACCTGGGCAAGGTGACGGAGATCGCGCCCGCGGAAACGCTCTTCACGGTGCCGCGCCACCCCTACAGCGGTGCGCTGCTGTCCGCGGTGCCCGTCCCCAACCCGGATCTGTCCGACCAGCGCCAGCAGATCATCCTGGCCGGGGACGTGCCCTCGCCCATCGCGCCGCCGTCTGGCTGCCGGTTCCACCCCCGGTGCCCCAAGGCCGCGCCAGTGTGCGTGAGCGAGGACCCGCCGCTCGAGCCGCGCCTCGGCGACGGCCCGGAGCACCCGGCCGCCTGCCACCTGCCGATGGCCGAGGGGGAGAACCTCGCCGACTTCCGCCCCTCGATCTCCGCAGACGAGCGGGTCGTCGAGGTCGAGGGCAGTCTCCTTCCGGACGACGCCGGACCCGAAGCCACAGCCATCGCCGACGCGCTACCCGCGCGGGGAGAAGGAGGCAAGCCATGAGCATGCCCGAGCTCAGGAGCGCAGGGACCTCCGAGACCCTCATCGAGGAAGGCGACGCGCCGGCCAGTAAGAAGATCGAGGGACGAAGCCCCTGGCGCCTGGCCTACGAGCGCCTGCGCCACGACCGGGCGGCCAAGATAGCACTCGCGACGATCCTGGTCATCGTGCTGTTGGCCCTCCTGGCCCCGGTATTCGCGAAGATCGTCGGTCACGGCCCTAACCAGCAGTTCATCGATATCGGCGAGAACGAAAATGGCGGTCCCGTGCCGCCGAGCAGTACGTTCTGGCTCGGCACGGACAACAACGGACGCGACCTTTTCATCAGGATCCTCTACGGCGCCCGGATCTCCCTCATCGTCGGCGTGCTCGCCACCATGATCAGTGTCGCCCTCGGCGTGGTCCTGGGCCTGGCCGCGGGCTTCATCGGCGGTCTCGTCGACACCGTTATCGCGCGACTCATCGACGTGATGCTGTCGATCCCGTTCCTGATCCTCGCCATCTCCATCGCGTACATCCTCGGTCCGAGCCTCTGGCTGGTCATCCTCATCGTCGGCGTGCTCAGCTTCACCTATCTGGCCCGCATCGTCCGGGGGCAGGTGATCTCGATAAAAGGCAGAGAGTTCATTGAGGCGGCCAGGTCGCTGGGCGCGAGCTCGTGGCGGATCATGTTCGTCGACCTGCTGCCGAACGTGATGGCCCAGGTCATCGTGTACGCCACGCTGCTGATCCCGCTGGCGATCGTGTCCGAGGCGTCGCTGTCCTTCCTCGGCGTGGGCGTACCGCCGCCCACGGCCGACTGGGGTTCGATGATCAGCGACGCGTCCGGGTTCTTCCAGTACGGGTACTGGTGGTTCCTGTTCTTCCCCTCGGTGGCCCTGCTGACCACCACGCTGGCCTTCAACATTTTCGGCGACAGCGTCCGCGACGCACTGGACCCGCGCGGCGCCGGAATTTACGTCTAGGAGACGTCGTGACCCGCTTTCTGGTGCGCCGGATCGGCCAGTCCATCCTGGTACTGTTCCTCTCATCCATCGTCGTGTTCGGGATTTACTTCGTCGGCCCGGGGCCGAATCAGGTGGCCCGGCAATTCGCGGGCAGGCTCGGCACCGCCGCCCGGATCGCGCAGATCAAGCACGAACTCCATCTCGACCAGCCGATCTACCTGCAGTACAGCCACTGGGCGTGGAACCTGCTGCACGGAAACTTCGGCTACGACTACTACAAGCAACAGCCGGTCGGCTCGGTGATCGCCGCCGCCGCCCCGGCCACCATTTCCCTGGTTATCGGGGCCGCCATTATCTGGATCATCTACGGCGTGTTCACCGGGGTCATCTCCGCGGTGCGGTCCCGGTCCCTGATGGACCGGAGTTTCACCGCGTCAGCGCTGTTCTTCTACTCCATGCCGACGTTCGTCCTCGGCCTGGCGCTGATCTGGATCTTCGCCTACAAGCTCAGCCCCATCACCACGTTCTTCCCGTTCCACGGGTTCGTGCCTCTCACCGTGAACCCGGCCAAGTGGTTCGAGTACCTCATCCTGCCCTGGCTCACCCTCGCCCTGGTGACGGCGGCCACCTACACCCGGCTGACCCGCGCGTCGATGCTGGAGGTACTGGGCGAGGACTACGTCAGGACCGCCCGCTCCAAGGGCATGACGGAACGCCGCGTGATCACGCGGCACGCCCTGCGGGCCGCGCTCACCCCGGTGGTGACCCTGGCCGGCCTCGACATCGGCACCGCGCTCGGCGGGGTCATCATCGTCGAGACCCTCTTCGGTATACCCGGGCTTGGCTGGACCGTCATCCAGGCGATCCAGCTGCAGGATCTGCCCATCATCTTGGGCATCACGATCCTGGCCGCGACGTTCGTCGTCATCGCGAACCTGGTGGTCGACCTTCTCTACGCCGTGCTCGACCCGCGCGTCCGCTTGTACTGATCCACCGTCCCGGGCGTCCTCTTGCCCTCAGGCCCGATGGTGCCGATACTCCATTCATGGGAGGGTCGACGGCGGACACGCCCACTACGCCCGAATCGCTCCGCGCCTCCGACGCGGAGCGGGATCACGCGGTCGGCGAGCTCAGGAACGAGTTCGTCGAGGGCCGGCTGTCCCACGAGACCTTCATGTACCGCATGCAGACTGCGCTGGACGCGCGGCACCGCGGCCAGCTGGTCGGCCTGTTCTCCGACCTGCCGCCGCGGCGGCCTGGCGCCACCGGGAAGCTGGTGGCCAGGATCCGGGCCATGCTGCGAATTCAGCAGGCTGCCCCCTCGTACGAGCAGCCGCCCCCGCGGAACCCTCCGCCACCGCATGCCTGGCCGGGGCCGTCGGCGCCCCCGCTCGGAACCCCGGCGGCGCCGCTCGCCGCCCCGGCGCCGCTGGTGTTCCCGCCCGGCAGCGGGGTCAGGTTCACCATCGGCCGGACCCGGGACTGCGACCTGTGCCTGACCGACCTGTCCGTATCACGGATGCACGCCCTGCTGGTCCGGCGTGAGGACGGCTGGGTGCTCAGCGATCTGGGATCCCACAACGGCACCAGGCTGAACGGATGGCTGGTCCGCGAGGCCGTCCGGGTGCGCGCGGGCGACCGGGTCGAGTTCGGCTCGATGGCGTTCATCATCCAGGGTGAGCCTTCAGCGCAGGAGCCGCCTGCCACTGACAATAACCTCGGGGAGCGCCGAGACCCCACTGAGTAACATCACCCCTCGGGACAAGGCTTCGAGGCCAGGTGCGGTCCGAGCTGTAGGCGGCGTTCAAAGAATCTCAGCGCGCGTGCGCGTGGCGTAACGCTGGTTTGTCAGTAGGTGGCAGTTAGATGAACGCATGCCCAAAACGCGCACGCCTGACGCACCCCGTGTGGTGTACCGCACCGCACGGTGCGGCCTGCGAGTAACCCGAGGGCAGCGGCGGCGGCTATTCGGCCTGCTAGCCAGTGCGGGGGACGTGTGGTGCTGTGTACTGGAGCTTAACGGGTGGCGGCGCCGTCGGCAGGATGCGCCGCTGGCCGGGTACCAGGAGTTGTGCCGGGAACTAGCCGCGGCTGGGCCAGGTACGTTCGGGGAACTGGACAGCGTGGGCGCCCGGTCGGTGCTGCGTCGGTTCAGTGATGCCTGGTTCGCAGCGGCGAAACGTCGCCGGGCTGGCGAGGAGTCCGCGCGGTTTCCCCGCCGAAAGCGGGGCCTTGCGCCGGTGCGCTGGTATCGAGGCACGTTTGAGTTGCGAGGCCGACGACTGCGGCTACCGGTAGCGCGGGGCTGTCCGCAACTGTGGGCTCGTCTGGATCGGGACCCGCCGTATCCCTCGGATCGAGTCCGGTCGGTGACGCTGCTATGCGAGGCAGGTCGGCTGTACGTCGAAGTAACAGCGGAGGTCCCGGTCGTCGTTTATCCGGCCGGTCGGGAACCAGACCCGGCCCGAGTTGCCGGGGTTGACCTCGGGGTCATCCACCCGTATGCCGCCGCCGGGTCGAACGGCGAGATGCTACTCGTATCCGGTCGCGCGATCCGGGCAGAGTGCTACCAACACTTGCGTGATGTCAAGGCCCGCAACAGGGCCGCCGCCCGCCGTGCGCCGAGGCCAAAGGCGATAGTGCAGCACGGATCGCGACGGCGCGGGTCACGGCGGTGGCGTGCACATCTTGACCGGCAGCGGGCCGTGCAGGCACGGCATATGCGGCGGGTCCGTCAGTCCCAGGATGAGGCCGCCAAGGAAGTGATCTGCTGGGCCGTCAGCAATCGGATTGGTGTCCTAGCCGTTGGGGATCCGCGAGGAGTGCTGAATGTGGCGGCGGGGCGGCGGCACAACCAACGCATGCGCGACTGGCGGGTCGGCCGCCTGATCGGCGCCCTTTCCGACAAAGCCCAAGTCGCCGGGATCGCTGTCCGACTGGTCGATGAGCGGGGCACATCATCGATGTGCCCGGCATGCAAGCGACGGGTGAACAAGCCTCGCGGGCGGGTTTTCAACTGCCCGCACTGCGAATACACCGGCCACCGCGACCTGATCGCGGCAGCCAACATCGCCGCCCGCAGTGGCGGCGGGAACATCCCCCTGATAACGGCGGGGATCACGCACCGCCGTGCCGGAACGAACCTGCCAGGTGCGCACCCGGCACGACGTGACCCGCGGCGACGCCACCATTACGGTCCGCCGCAGGTCCCTTGGCCGGCACCGGCCCGTCCCGGTCAGCACCTGCTGCCGGAGCAGTCGCTCGCCTCACAGCGAGGAGCCCCAAGCCTGGCAGCCGACGCCGTTTGGCTTGCGAGCAGGTGCACTAGAGTCGGGAAGCGTGACGACGGTTCTTCTGGTCCGGCACGGGCTCACCGCGACGACCGGTCACGTGCTGACCGGGTGGACGCCCGGCATTCCGCTCGATGACCGCGGCCAGGCCCAGGCGGTGGCCCTGGCGGCCAGGCTGGCCCCGCTACCGCTCGATGCCATCGTCAGCAGCCCGCTGGAACGCTGCCAGCAGACCGCGGCGGCGATCGCGGCGACCAGGGACGGCCAGCAGGTCCTCACCGAGGACCGGGTCGGGGAGTGCCGCTACGGAGACTGGACCGGCCAGCCACTAAAGAAGCTGGCACGCGAACAACTCTGGCGCGTGGTCCAGGCCCACCCGAGCGCGGTGACGTTTCCCGGGCCGGACGGCGAGTCCATGCCGGACATGCAGCACCGGGCGGTGGCCGCGGTCAGGGACTGGAATGCCAGGCTCGGAAAGAACGCTACCTATCTCATCTGCTCGCACGGAGATGTCATCAAGGCCATTGTCGCCGATAGCCTGGGATTGCACCTTGACCAGTGCCAGCGGATCCAGGCCGATCCCTGCTCGCTGACCGTGATCAGGTACACGCCGTTGCGGCCTTTCCTGGTCCGGATGAACGACAGAGGGGGTGGGGTGGACGACCTCATGCCACGTGCGGACGGGCACGTCCGCGGCGCGGACCGAAGTGAGCCAGCAGACAGTGATGCGGCGGTCGGTGGCGGCTCGGGCGGAGCCGATGCCGGCGAGCCGGCGAACGGGCGGCCGGAAATAAACACCGCCATGGTGAACGGTGCCAGCAGCATCCCGGCGGGCGCAGCTGCGACGAGTGGCCAGCCGCCGGCGGACACGCGAGGATAGGACTATGCCGGTGTATTTTTATGACCCGCCGGAAAGGTTCGTGGCCGGCGCGGTGGGCCAGCCCGGAGAGCGGATTTTCTACCTGCAGGCGACCTCGAGCGGTCGCGTCACCAGCGTCGTCCTGGAGAAGTTTCAGGTCAGCCTGCTGGCCGAACGCATCGACGAGCTCCTCGACGAGGTGCTCAGGCGCACCGGCGGATCGCCGGAGGTGCCCGCCACCGCTCCTGCGGCGCTGCAGGACGACGCGCCCCTCGATCTTCCGCTGCTCGAGGACTTCCGCGTGGGCGCCATCGCCCTGGCCTGGGACGGAGATGGCGGCATGGTGGTCATCGAGGCCCAGGAGGAATCGGACGAGCCGGTTGAGCCGCTAGCCGAGGACCTGCCCGCCGACGGACCCGGGGTGCTGCGGGTCCGGATCACGCCGGGCGCCGCCCGCGCCTTCGCCCAGCGCGCGGCCAAGATCGTCTCGGCGGGCCGGCCGCCGTGCCCGCTGTGCGGGCTGCCGCTGGACACCGAGGGGCACATCTGCCCGCGGCAGAACGGTCACCGCGCCAGCCATGCTTGAGCCGAAGCGGTCCGCGCCCGACGATGAGGACGGCGAGCAGGCCACTCTCGACCTGCTCGCGAGCGGGACGCTGGAGATCGAAGGGCGGCTGGTGGACGCGTCCAACGCGACGCTCTACTGCACGATCAGCCCGCCGGGGAGGGCGGGAAGCCCCCCCGCGCGCGGGGGGCCAGGGGGGTCTGGGGGGACGGGCAGTCCCCCCAGGATCAGGGGGGGTCTGGGGGGGATCGTCCCCCCGAGACAACACTGCGTCTACAAGCCGATCGCGGGGGAGCGGCCGCTGTGGGACTTCCCGATGGGCACGCTGGCCGGGCGGGAGGTCGCGGCCTATGCGGTGTCGCGCGCGGCCGGCTGGGACGTGGTTCCGCCGACGGTTATGCGGGACGGGCCTTTCGGGCCGGGCATGTGCCAGCTGTGGATTGACCACGACACCGACGTGGACCTGATCGCGCTGTCCCGGCGCACCGACCACGCGGGCCTGCGGGACATGGCCGTGTTCGACGCGGTGGTCAACAACGCCGACCGCAAGATCGGTCATCTGCTGCCGGACGCCGACGGGCATCTGTACGGCTGTGACCACGGGGTGTGCTTCGCCGAGGACTACAAGCTGCGCACCGTGCTGTGGCAGTGGCGGGGCAAGACGTTGCCGAGGCGCTCGCTGGAAGCGCTGCGCCGCCTGAACGCCCAGCTCAACGACGGCGGCCTAGAGGCTGAGCTGTCGTCGCTGCTGAGCGCCGACGAGATCGCCGCCACCAAGATCAGGGTCGAGACGCTGCTCAAGCACCGCGTGCATCCCTACCCCCCGGCCGACTGGCCCGCCGTCCCCTGGCCCCCGGTCTAGCGGACCCGCCTGCCGTGGCTGGCGCTGCTCGTCCGCCGCCCCGATTTACTGCGTGGATGTCCCAGCCATGCACCTGGAGCAGCATGAACGCGGCATTCATGTCGTACGGCCCGGTACGCGTGGTGCCGGAGTGACGGAGGTACCGCTCCGGCGTCTGCGCCGCGGTCCACGCGGCCAGCAAAGGCGGCATTGCCGCGGAGCCCGGATCCGCCACCATAATCTGCGGACGTATCGGACTAAAGCGATGAACAGGGCACACGACGTCCGGAGTGGGCGATGAGCAGCGCCATCACATGCCCAGTGCCCAGGAGGGAGGGAACGTCGGGCGAGCGGATCAGCCGCCGGACGATCCGGGCGGTCATCCGTCAGATGCTGCCCGGGCCCGCAGACTCCCCGGCGCCCCCGTGGCGCCTGAAGTAGCGCTCGAACTCGCGGGCGATCGCGTCGCCGCTGGCTTCGGGCAGGTCCATCGCGTCCTTGGCCTCTTCCAGGGTGCGCACGTAGTCGGCGACCTCGGAGTCCTGCTGGGCGAGTTCGTCCACGCCGCGCTCCCAGGCGCGCGCCTCCTCGGGCAGGTCGGCCAGCGGCAGCGGCACGTCCAGGATGTCCTCCACGCCGCGCAGCAGCGCCAGCGTGGCCTTCGGGCTCGGCGGCTGCGCCACGTAGTGCGGTACCTGGGCCCACAGCGAGAGTGTCGGGATTCCTGCCTGGGTGCAGGTGTGCTGCAGCACCCCGACGATCCCGGTGGGACCCTTGTAGTCGGACAGGCCCACGCCGATCTCGGTGCCGAGCTTGGCGTCCGACGAGCCGATGGAAACCGGCACCGGGCGGGTATGCGGCGCGTCGGCGAGCAGCGCGCCGAGCAGGATAATCATCTTGACGCCGAGGCTCTCCAGGCCCTGCACCAGCTCCTCGCTGAACGCCCGCCAGCGCATGTTCGGCTCGATGCCGTGCACCAGGACCACGTCGCGGGAGAGCCCGGTGGGGGGCGCGGATTCGTCGGCCGGCTGGGCGAGGGCGACGGAGATCCTGGTCGTCGGCCAGATCAGCCGCTGCGTCTGCCCGCCTTCGATCTCGACCACCGGCCGGTTGACCTGGAAGTCGTAGAAATCCTCGGGATCGATGGCGCCGATGGGAGTCGCCTGCCAGGCGATGCCCAGGTGGTTGACCACCCCGCTCGCCGCCTCGCCCGCGTCGTTCCAGCCCTCGAATCCGGCAATGGCGACCGGCGATGTGAGTTCGCCGATGTCGTTGAACTCGATAGCTCGCCACCTCCCACGCCGACGCTCGGGCTGTCTGTTACAGCCTACGTGGTCGGCCTCGCTTATCGGGTTACCGGGCGGCGTGTCAGCCGAAGGCTACGGAATGCTCGCTCCGGCCGCCTACAATGACTTGCCTATGATTGGGGGGTAATGACCACGCTACGAACCGCCCTGGCTGAGCGAGTCGTGGTGGCCGACGGGGCAATGGGCACAATGCTCCAGGCCAGCGACGCCAGCGCCGACGACTTCGAGAGCTACGAGGGCTGCAACGAGATCCTGAACGTGACCCGGCCCGATATCGTAACCGCGGTTCACGAGGCTTACCTAGAAGCGGGCGCGGACTGCGTCACCACCAACTCGTTCGGCGCCAACCTGGGCAATCTCGGTGAATACGGGATCGCCGAGCGGATCGCGGAGCTGTCCGAGGCGTCCGCCAGGCTTGCCCGCGCGGCCGCCGACCGCTGGGCCACCCCGGACCGTCCCCGCTGGGTACTGGGCTCGATGGGGCCCGGCACCAAGCTGCCCACGCTCGGCCACACCACGTTCCGCGAGCTACGCGACACCTACCAGGTCAACGCCGAGGCCCTGCTCCGCGGCGGCGCCGACGCGCTGATCATCGAGACCTGCCAGGACCTGCTCCAGGCCAAGGCGGCCATCATCGGGGCGCGGCGGGCGGCGGCCGAGCTGGCACCGGACGCCCTGATCATCGCCCAGGTCACGATCGAGACGACCGGGACGATGCTGCTCGGGACCGAGATCGGCGCGGCGCTCACCGCGCTGGAGCCGCTCGGCATCGACATGCTCGGGCTGAACTGCGCCACCGGTCCCGGCGAGATGAGCGAGCACCTGCGCTACCTGGCCGCGCACGCCCGCATCCCGATCTCCTGCGAGCCGAACGCCGGCCTGCCCGTCCTCACGTCGGACGGCGCGAGCTACCCGCTGACCCCGGCCCAGCTCGCGGATGCCCACGACAGGTTCACCAGGGAGTTCGGCCTGTCCCTGGTGGGCGGGTGCTGCGGCACCACCCCGGAGCACATCGCCGTGCTGGCGGGCCGGGTCGCGGACCGCCCGGTCGCCGGGCGCAGGCCGCGGCGCGAGCCCGGTGTGGCATCGCTCTACCAGCACGTGCCGTTCCGGCAGGACACCGCGTTCCTGACCATCGGCGAGCGGACCAACGCCAACGGGTCCAAGGCGTTTCGCGAAGCCATGCTCGAGGGCAGGTACGAGGACTGCGTGGGGATCGCGCGCGCGCAGACCAGGGACGGCGCGCACCTGCTCGACGTGTGCGTGGACTACGTGGGCCGGGACGGCGTCGCGGACATGCGCGAGATCGTGGCCCGGTTCGCCACCGCCGCCACCTTGCCGCTGGTCCTGGATTCGACCGAGGCCACGGTGATCGAAGCCGGGCTCGAGCTGACCGGCGGCCGCGCGGTCATCAACTCGGTCAACTACGAGGACGGCGACGGGCCCGACTCGCGCATCGCCCGGGTCATGCCGCTCGTGCGCGAGCACGGCGCCGCCGTGATCGCGCTCACCATCGATGAGCGCGGCCAGGCCAGGACCGCGGAATGGAAGGTCGCCGTCGCCGAACGGCTGATCCAGGATCTCACCCGGAACTGGGGCATGCGGGTCGAGGACATCATCGTCGACTGCCTGACGTTCCCCATCGCCACCGGGCAGGAGGAGACCAGGCGCGACGGGATCGAGACCATCGAGGCGATCGCCGAGCTGAAGCGGCGTTACCCGGACGTCCAGACGACCCTGGGCGTCTCGAACGTGTCGTTCGGGCTCAAGCCCATGGCCCGGGCCGTGCTGAACTCCGTCTTCCTGGCCGAGTGCGTCCGCGCCGGGCTGGATTCCGCGATCGTGCACGCGGCGCGGATCATGCCGATCGCCCGGATACCCGATGAGCAGCGGCAGGTGGCGCTCGACCTCGTCTACGACCGGCGCCGGGAGGGCTACGATCCGCTCGCCCGGCTGCTCGAGCTGTTCGAAGGGGTGGACGCGGCCGAGCTCAAGGCGAGCCGTGCCGCCGAACTGGCCGGGCTGCCGCTGTGGGAGCGGCTGAAGCGGCGGATCATCGACGGCGAGCGGAGCGGGCTCGAGGCCGACCTGGACGCGGCGCTGGCCCAGCGGCCCGCCCTGGAGATCGTCAACGACGTACTGCTGGACGGCATGAAGACGGTCGGCGAGCTGTTCGGCTCGGGGCAGATGCAGTTGCCGTTCGTGCTAACCTCCGCCGAGGTGATGAAGGCGTCGGTGGCCTACCTCGAGCCGCACATGGAGCAAAGCGGCGAGGAGGGCAAGGGCAAGATCGTGCTCGCCACGGTCAAGGGCGACGTGCACGACATCGGCAAGAACCTGGTCGACATCATCTTGTCCAACAACGGCTACGACGTCGTGAACATCGGCATCAAGCAGCCCATCTCGGCCATCCTGACGGCCGCCGAGGACAACGACGCTGACGTCATCGGGATGTCCGGCCTGCTGGTCAAGTCGACCGTGGTGATGCGGGACAACCTGGCCGAGCTGAACTCGCGGGGCATGGCCGGGCGCTGGCCGGTACTGCTCGGCGGGGCCGCGCTGACCCGGGCCTACGTGGAGCAGGACCTGGCCGCGCTGTTCGACGGCCAGGTCAGGTACGCCAGGGACGCGTTCGAGGGGCTGCGGCTGATGGACGCGATGATGGCGGTTAAGCGCGGCGAGCCAGGAGCCAGGCTGCCGGAACTGCGCACTCGTAAGGTCCGGGCCCGGCCGGCCGCCCGAGCGGAGGACCGGACCGAGGCGGAGAACCAGGCCCGTTCGGACATCAATACCGACGGGCCGGTTCCCGAAGCGCCTTTCCTCGGCACCGAGGTCATCAAGGGGATCCCGTTGGCCGACTACGCCGCCTACCTGGACGAGCGCGCGCTGTTCATGGGCCAGTGGGGCCTCAAGCCCGCCCGCGGCGGGGCCGGTCCCTCCTACGAGGAGCTGGTGGAGACCGAGGGCCGCCCGCGGCTGCGCATGTGGCTGGAGCGGATGCAGACCGAGGGGCTCCTCGAGGCGGCCGTGGTCTACGGGTACTTCCGGTGCGTGAGCTCGGGCAACGACCTGATCGTGCTGGGACCCGACGGGAAGGCCGAGGCCGAGCGGTTCAGCTTCCCCCGGCAGCGCCGGGACCGGCGGCTGTGCCTGGCCGACTTCTTCAAGCCGCAGGACAGCGGTCAGACGGACGTGATCGCGCTCCAGCTCGCCACCATGGGACCGCGGGTTTCCCTGGCCACCGGTGAGCTGTTCGCCAAGAACGCCTACCGCGAGTACCTCGAACTGCACGGCCTGTCCGTCCAGCTGACCGAGGCGCTGGCCGAGTACTGGCACGCGCGGGTCCGGCGCGAGCTCGGTATCGCCGACGCCGATCCCGACGACCTGGACGGCTTCTTCCGGGTCGGCTACCGGGGCGCGCGCTATTCGATCGGCTATCCCGCCTGCCCGGACCTGGCCGACCGGGCCAAGATGGTCCGGCTGCTCGAACCGTCCAGGATCGGCGTCGAGCTGTCCGAAGAGATGCAGCTGCACCCCGAGCAGTCGACGGACGCCATCGTCGTCCATCACCCCGAGGCGAAGTACTTCAGTGTCTGAGTCGCACGACTCGCCCCCCCGGGCTGACGCCGTCATGTTCGACATGGACGGGCTGCTGGTCGACTCCGAGCCGCTCTGGCTCGAGGCCGAGACGGCCGTCATGGCCCGGCTCGGCGCGGACTGGACCCCCGCCGACCAGGTTCAGCTGCTCGGCGGCAGCCTGGACCGCACGGTGCGCTACCTGCTGGGCAAGGCGAGGCGGCCCGCCTCGCCCGGGCAGATCGCCGAGTGGCTCATGTCCGGCATGGTCGAGCTGGTCCGCGACCACGGCGTGCCGATCCGGCCGGGCGCCCGCGACCTGCTGGTCGAGGTGGTGGCGGCCGGCCTGCCGCACGCGCTGGTGACCTCGTCCGAGCGGGAGTTCATGGACGCGGTGCTGGCCCGCACCGGGCTGAGCTTCGACGCTCTGGTGTGCGCGGACGACGTCAGCGTGACCAAGCCCGACCCTGAACCCTACCTGCTCGCGGCCAAGCTGCTCGGCGCCGACCCGGCCCGCTGCGTCGCGCTCGAGGACTCGCCGAACGGCGTGGCCTCCGCCGAAGCCGCCGGATACCAGGTCATCGCGGTTCCCTCGCTCGTCCCGATCGAGCCCGCGCCGGGCCGTACCGTGGTCCGCTCGCTACTCGACCTGCGCGCCGACGCCTCCGGTATCTGTCTGCGCGAATCGGGGGGTTAGCCCCAGCGCCGGGCACGCCGGATACGACCTAGACTCGAAGATGAGCCACGGGGAGGTGCGCGTGTCCACCTACGACAAGATCGCCTGGCTGCCGCTGTGCGGCGGACTGACCGGGCTCGGCCTGGTGCTGAGCTACTTCGCCTACCGGCGGCGCGGGCTGGGTTCCGGCCTGCGGTGGGCCGCGTGGTCGCTGCTGCCGATGGCCGCCTACCTGACCGGCTCGATCGAGATGTTCTGGAAGATGGGCGTCGCGGTCGGGGACTTCGCCCGGGGTTTCGTGTTCTCGCCGAAGGTGTGGGCGGGGATCGCGCTGGCCGGCCTGGCCGTGGTGCTGTTCGTGGTATCCGGCCCGATGCGGCGGCGCGCGGTCGGCCGTGACCAGGACAAGCAGGCCGCCGAGTCCGGGGGCTCCGGGTCCGGCGCGACCCGGGCACTGAGCCAGGATCCCGCGGGCCGCGGGCAGCTCGCGACCCGCCCGGGCGCCACCCGCCAGCCGGCCGCCGTTCCCGCCGCGAGCCCGGCCAAGCCGCCGGCCAAGGGCCGTAAGGCCCGGAACGTCGACGACGATGACGACGACCTCGGCGACGTCGCGGATATCTTGCGCCGCCACGGCATCACCTGAGCCAAAGTTTTACCTGTCCCGCCTGTTGGCGAGATGATTTGGTGTACGATGACGGGCAAAGCCGACAAAGAGGTAATCCAGTCACACCGGTCACACTAGCTACTAGACGCATCTTGGTCATCAGAGGACTCGAACGTAACGCCCTATGACAAATCGGCGCGACTTTAGTCACGATCAAGCCACGAGTACGGCGCGGGTCTGGAACCTGCGCGGGAAATAGCGCAATCTCGCTACTACGTACACCGGCTGAGGCGTCCTTGCGGTTTTTCCGAGCGCTCGGGGATCAGCCGTGCCCGGACGCCTCTGCCCCGATACACAGATTGGTTTGACGATGGCTGTCCCGATTGACGTCGCGACCGGCCCCGGGGGTCCGGAGCCGACGCCGGCGCCGGCCGCGGCGGGCAAGGCGATCGAGGGACGTTCCCTCGGGCAGATCGCCTGGATGCGGCTGCGCCAGGACAAGGTGGCGATGGCCGGCGGCATCGTCGTGATCTTCCTCATCCTGGTCGCGATCTTCGGTCCGTACCTGGTGCAGAACCCGCTGACGTACCACGAGAACCTGATCGACCCGACGTTCAGCCGGCCGTACGGGACGCTCGGCGGGATCAGCGCGGCGCACCCGTTCGGCGTCGAGCCGATCACCGGCCGCGACCTGCTGGCCCGGGTCGTCAACGGGGCGCGGGTGTCGCTGATCATCGCGTTCCTGTCCACCGCGCTGGCGGTCGGCATCGGCGTGGTGATGGGCGTGATAGCCGGGTTCTTCGGCGGCTGGGTGGACAGCGTGATCGCCCGGGCGATGGACATCTTCCTGGCCTTCCCGCTGCTGGTGTTCGCGATCGCGCTGGTCGGAGTCATCCCGTCGTCCGCGTTCGGGCTGTCGGGGAACTCGCTGCGGATCGGGCTGCTGGTCTTCGTGATCGGCTTCTTCGCCTGGCCGTACATGGGCCGGATCATCCGCGGCCAGACGCTGTCCCTGCGCGAGCGGGAATTCGTCGACGCCGCGCGCAGCCTCGGTGCCCGCGGGCCGTACATCCTGTTCCGCGAGCTGCTGCCCAACCTGGTCGGGCCCATCCTGGTCTACTCGACCCTGCTGATCCCGACCAACATCTTGTTCGAGGCGGCCCTGTCCTACCTGGGCGTCGGCATCATCCCGCCCACGCCGAGCTGGGGCGGCATGATCTCGGACGCGGTCAACAACGGCATCTACTCGGTCGACCCGATGTACATGATCATTCCTGGCCTGGCCATCTTCATCACCGTGATGGCCTTCAACCTGTTCGGCGACGGGTTGCGCGACGCGCTCGACCCCAAGAGCAGCAGGTAGGCCTGTCCAGATGTGCTCCACAACAGATCACAACAGGGAGGCGCTCACCGTATGAGGAGACGCAGACTATACGGGCTGGCGGCGTTGGGGGCGGCTGCCGCCCTCACGCTGGCGGCCTGCAGCAGCAGCGGAAGCAGCAGCGGCGGCGGCGGCAATACCAGTGGCGCGGGTTCCGCTCCCGCGTACAACGCCGGCGTCACCGGCGTGGTGAACCCGTCGACGCACAAGGGCGGCACGCTCACCTTCGACTGGCGGGCCGCGCCTGACTCCTTCGACCCGGGGAACACCTACTACGCCGCGGTGTGGGACTTCGCCCGGTTCTACTCGACCGCGCTGATGACCTTCAAGAACTGCCCGGGCGCCTGCGGCAAGACGCTCGTCCCGGCCCTGGCCACCGCGCCGGGCGTGGCCAGCGACAAGGGTCTGACCTGGACCTACCACATCAGGTCCGGCGTTAAGTACCAGGACGGGACCGCGGTCACCTCCAAGGACGTCAAGTACGCGATCGAGCGCACCTTCGACCGCGGGGTGCTGTCCAACGGGCCGAACTACTTCGCGAACCTGCTGGGCGGGAACGCGGCCAAGTACCCAGGGCCGTACAAGGACAAGGCCACAGACAAGATGGGCCTGACCGCGATCGACACGCCGGACGCGACGACGATCGTGTTCCACCTGAAGGCCCCGTTCTCGGACATGGACTACCTGCTGACGATCCCGCAGTCGGCCCCGGTGCCGCCGGATAAGGACACCGGCGCCAGCTACCAGACGCACATCATTTCCACCGGCCCCTACAAGTTCCAGAGCTACCAGCTGAACAAGACGGCGACCCTGGTCCCGAACACGCAGTGGAACGCCTCGATGTTCCCGACGGTCTCGCAGCTGCCCAGCAAGATCGTCGTCAACATGAACATGAACCCCAACGACGTGGACAACCGGCTGCTGGCCGGCGACGCCCAGGTCGACTTCGCGGGCACCGGCGTGCAGGCGGCGGCGCGGGCCAAGATCCTCTCCAACCCGAACCTCAAGGCGCAATCGGACGACCCGATCACCGGGTTCGGCTGGTTCCTCTACATCGACTCGCAGGTGGCGCCGTTCACCAACCTCGCCTGCCGGCAGGCAATCCAGTACGCGGCCAACCACGTCACGCTGCAGAACGCCTACGGCGGCCCGGTGGCCGGCGGCGCGATCGGCAGCACGGTCATGCCGCCGACCGTGGCCGGCTACCAGAAGTTCGACCTGTACGAGGCGACCACGAAGACCCAGGGCGACCCGGCCAAGGCCAAGCAGCTGCTGCAGACCTGCGGCAAGCCGAGCGGCTTCTCCACCGGGCTCGCCTACCGCAACGACCGGCCCACCGAGACCCAGGGGGCCCAGGCCCTCCAGCAGGCGCTGTCGGCGGTCGGGATCAAGCTCACGCTGCACGGCTACCCGAGCGCCACGTACTTCACCAACTTCGCGGGCGTGCCGAAGTACATGAGCTCGCACAACATCGGGCTCGCCATGGGCGGCTGGGGCGCCGACTGGCCGGACGGGTACGGCTTCCTCAGCCAGCTGGTCAGCGGGCCGTCCATCGTCCCGGCCGGGAACACCAACATCGGGATGCTCAACGACCCGGTGGTGAACGACCTGTTCACCAAGGCCGCGGGCATCACCGACGAGGCGCAGCGGAACGCGATCTGGGGCCAGATTGACCGCCAGGTCATGAAGGACTCCGTGATCATGCCGATCGTGTACGCGAAGGCACTGATCTACCGGCCGCCGACGCTGACCAACGTCTATTTCAACCAGGCCTACCAGCTCAACAACTACGCCGTGCAAGGCGTGACAAGCGGCTGACCGGCTGACCTCAGAAAATGAGTCCGTAGCGAGCGAAGAAAGCGGGTGAGGGTGCCGGTGCCCGGCGGGAGTAAGACCCCGGCCGGGCACCGGCGCGCGCCGTGGCTACATTCATTATCCGGCGGCTGATCGGCACGATTTTCCTGCTGATCGTGGTCAGCATGATCACGTTCGCCATCTTCTTCCTGATCCCGCGGCTGGCCGGGCAGACCACCTACCAGCTCGCCGCACAGTACGTGGGCCGCAACCCGACCAGGGACGCGGTCTTGCAGGTCGAGCGGCAGCTGGGCCTGGCTGATCCGCTGTACCTGCAGTACGGCCGGTTCCTGCGGGGTATCGTGTTCGGCGCGCACTACCGGACCGGGCCGACCGATACCTACTGCCCGCCACCGTGCTTCGGCTATTCGTTCCGCACCCAGCTCCCGGTGTGGCCGCAGATGATCGACAGCGTCCCCGTGACGCTGTCGCTGGCCATCGGCGCATCGGTGCTCTGGCTGATCGGCGGCGTGTCGATCGGGGTGCTCTCGGCGCTGCGCCGCGGCACGCTGTTCGACCGGTTCTCCATGGCCGTCGCGCTGGCCGGCGTGTCACTGCCGATCTTCTTCACCGGGCTGATCGCCCTGGAGCTGTTCAGCTACAAGTGGCCGATCTTCCCCAACGTGCAGTACGTGCCCTTTACCGACAACCCGCTGCTGTGGGCGCGGAACCTGGTGTTGCCCTGGGTCGTCCTCGCCTTCCTGTACGCCGCGCTCTATGCCAGGCTGACCCGGGCCGGCATGCTGGAGACGATGAGCGAGGACTACATACGCACCGCCCGGGCTAAAGGCCTGCCCGAGCGCAGGGTGATCTTCAAGCACGGGCTGCGCGCCGCGCTGACCCCGATCGTGACGATCTTCGGCATGGACCTCGGGCTGCTGCTCGGCGGCGCCATCATCACCGAGGTGACGTTCTCGCTGCATGGCCTCGGCCTGTTCACCGTCCAGGCCATCAACAACCAGGACCTGCCCGCGATCCTCGGGGTTACCATGCTGGCCGCGTTCTTCATCGTGATAGCTAACCTGGTCGTGGATATCTTCTACGCCGTGCTCGATCCGAGGGTGAGGTTCTGATGCCGGACGCTCTCCTCGAGGTGCAGGACCTGCGGGTTCACTTCCGTACCCAGGACGGCCTGGTCAAGGCGGTGGACGGGGTCTCGTACAGCCTCGAGCGGGGCCGCACCCTGGGCATCGTCGGCGAGTCGGGCTCGGGGAAGAGCGTCACCAGCCTGGCCATCATGGGCCTGCACCACGGCAGCAGCGCGCAGATCACCGGGCACATCCGGCTGGACGGCGAAGAACTCGTCGGCGCTCCGCCGGCCCGGGTGCGGGAACTGCGCGGCGACAAGATGGCGATGATCTTCCAGGATCCGCTGTCCTCGCTGCATCCCTACTTCCCGGTCGGCGCCCAGATCGTCGAGGCCTACCGGGTCCACCACCCCGACGCGACCAAGAAGCAGGCTCGTCAGCGCGCCATCGACATGCTGGGCCGGGTCGGCATCCCGGAGCCGTCGGTCCGGGTGGATGACTACGCGCACCAGTTCTCCGGCGGCATGCGGCAGCGGGTGATGATCGCCATGGCGCTGTGCAACGATCCGGGGCTGCTCATCGCGGACGAGCCGACCACGGCCCTCGACGTCACCGTGCAGGCGCAGATCCTCGACCTGATCTCGGACCTGCAGGCCGAGTTCGGCTCGGCGGTCGTCATCATCACCCACGACCTCGGCGTGGTCGCCGAGTTGTCCGACGACATCCTGGTGATGTACGCGGGCCGGGTGGTCGAGTACGGCTCGGCCGCGAGCATCTTCGCCCACCCGGGTCATCCGTACACCTGGGGGCTGCTCGCCTCGATGCCGCGCCTGGACCGGGACCGGTCCACCCGGCTGGTCCCGATACCCGGCACGCCGCCCAGCCTGATCAGGGTGCCGTCGGGCTGCCCGTTCCATCCGCGCTGCCGTTACAGCCAGCTCAACGGCGGGCGCAGCGAGACCGAGGTACCCGAGCTGCACGAGACGGAAGAGACCGGGCACCTGGTGGCCTGCCACCTGAGCGCCGCGGAGCGGACCAAGCAGTGGGGCCTGCTCTCGGCGGGCCAGGTTCCCGGCGATGTCAAGGAACCGGTGCGGCAAGGCGGCGTCGAGACATGAGCGAGCCGGGCGGAGACGGGAGCATGAGCGAGCAGACAGGGACGCCGCCGGCCGCGAAAGATGGCAACGGCGGCCAGTCCGCGGGCGACGTCCTGCTGAAGGTCACCGACCTGGTCCGGCACTTTCCGGTCACCCGGGGCGTGATCGTCAGGCGCACGGTCGGGGCGGTCAGGGCCGTGGACGGGATCAACATGTCGGTGACCAAGGGCCAGACACTCGGCCTGGTCGGCGAGTCGGGCAGCGGCAAGACCACCACCGGCCGCCTGCTCACCCGGCTGGACGAGCCGACCAGCGGCCAGATCGTGGTCGACGGCCACGACGTCACGCACCTGCGGCAGGGCAAGATGCGCCCGCTGCGGCGCGAGATCCAGATGATCTTCCAGGATCCCTACTCCTCGCTCAACCCCCGGCACACGGTCGGTGCCATCGTGGGCGCCCCGTTCCGGCTGCAGGGTGTCAAGACACCGGGCGGGATCAGGCACGACGTCCAGGAGCTACTCGAGCTGGTCGGCCTCAACCCCGAGCACTACAACCGCTACCCGCACGAGTTCTCCGGTGGTCAGCGGCAGCGCATCGGGATCGCCCGCACGCTCGCGCTGCGGCCCAAGCTGATCATCGCCGACGAGCCGGTCTCCGCGCTCGACGTGTCGATCCAGGCCCAGGTCATCAACCTGCTCGAGGACCTGCAGGACGAACTGGGCCTGACCTACGTGGTGATCGCGCACGACCTGTCCGTGGTCCGGCACATCAGCGACCAGGTCGCGGTCATGTACCTCGGCAAGATCGTCGAGGTGGCCAACCGGGACCAGCTCTACGCCAAGCCGCGGCACCCGTACACGGTCGCACTGCTCTCCGCGGTGCCCGTGCCGGAACCGACGATCAGCGCGGAGGGAAAGCGGGAGCGGCGCGAGCGGATCAGGCTCGAGGGCGACGTGCCGAGCCCGCTCAACCCGCCGCCGGCCTGCCGCTTCCACACCAGGTGCTGGAAGGCGCAGCAGATCTGCCGGACGCAGGAGCCGCCGCTGGCCGAGCTCGTCCCCGGCCACCAGGTCGCCTGCCACTTCCCGGAGAACACGCCGCAGCAGCCCGAGCAGATGACCCCGGCGGCCTCCAGCTAGCCGGAGCGACTATCACCCGCCGCGAGACCAGCCCGTCCTGCTGCCTCACGGCTCGGGCAGCGAAGGCTCGGGGATGGCCTCCTGATGGGAGGGCAGCACCTCCGAGGCGGGCGCCGATTCGGGCAGCGGCGGCGGGGTGCCGCCGAACTCCGGGCACAGCGCCTTGTGGTTGCACCAGTCGCACAGCCTGCTCGGCCGCGGCCGCCAGTCACCGGCGTCCCTGGCCCGCTCGATGGCCTTCCACAGCGCCGCGACCTTGCGCTCGGTGGCGAGCAGGTCGGACTCGTCAGGGGAGTAGCGCAGCACCTCGCCCTCGGCCAGGTACATGAGCTGGAGCAGCCGCGGCACCTGGCCGCGCAGCCGCCAGATCACCAGGGCGTAGAACTTCATCTGGAACAGCGCGCTGGCCTCGTAGGCCTCCCGCGGCGCGCGGCCGGTCTTGTAGTCCACGATCCTGATCTCGCCGCCCGGCGCCACGTCCAGCCGGTCGATGTAACCGCGCAGCCGAAGCCCGGACTCCAGCGTGGTCTCCACGTAGGCCTCGCGCTCGGCGGGCTCGAGCCTGCGCGGGTCCTCCAGCGTGAAGTACGCGTCCACGATGGCCGTCGCCGAGGCGAGCCACTCGGCCCGTTCGGCTTCGTTCTCGAAGAGCGCGACCAGATCCGGTTCCTCGGCGGCCAGCCGGTCCCACTCGGCGGCCAGCAGCGTCCTGGCCGCCTCCGGGATCCGCTCGGCGGCCGGCAGGTCGAACAGCCGCTCCAGCGCGGCGTGCACCAGCGTGCCGCGCGCGGTCGCGGTGGTGGGCGGCTCGGGCAGCCGGTCGATCACCCGGAACCGGTACAAGAGCGGGCACGTCATGAAGTCGGCCGCCCGCGACGGCGACAGCGACGGTCCGCGGGGGGCCTCCTCCGGCTCCGCGGCCTGTGTCTCGGCGGCCTGTGTCTCGGCGGGCAGTGTCTCGGTGGTCGTGGCTGATTTGTCCACAGGGCCACCGTAGGCCAAGCCACCGACATTCGGGGGGACCTCGCACCGACCCGAACGGCCCGCACGCCACGTAGCATCGGTATCGTGGCAAGCACGACGCCGGAGAAGCCGCCCGCGACGGCGGAGAAGCCACCCCAACGCCGGGAAAGCGGCCCTGGGATCGTTGTCGCGCGCCTATTCGGCATCCCGGTCTACATCTCGCCGTACTGGTTCGTGATCGCCGGCGTCTTCATCCTCATCTACGCCAACGACCTGGCCGCGACGCTGCACGGCTCCACCAGGTTCATCGTCGCCGCGGCCTTCGTGGTGCTGCTCTACGTGTCGGTCCTGGTCCACGAGCTGGCCCATTCCGTGGTCGCCCGCTCCTACGGGCTGCCGGTGCGCCGGATCCTGCTCTACCCGCTCGGCGGGTTCTCCGAGATCGAGCGCGAGCCGCCCACGCCGGGCCGGGAGTTCCTGGTGTCCGCGGCGGGCCCGGCGCTGTCGCTGGCCCTGGCCGCCGCCGGGTTCGGCCTGATGCACGTGGTCCCGGCGGACACCGTCGGCGGCACCCTGGTCAGCCAGCTTCGCTGGGCCAACCTGGTGGTCGGGATCTTCAACCTGCTGCCTGGCCTGCCGCTGGACGGCGGCCGGATGCTGCGCGCGGTGATCTGGAAGCTGACCGGCCGCCAGTCGACCGCCACCATCGCGGCCGCGTGGGCCGGCCGGGTGCTCGCCGTCAGCCTGCTCGTGGTGCCGTTCGTGGCCGGCGCGGTGAACGGGACCGGCGGTGACCTGGTCTCGGTGCTGTGGCTGGCGGTTATCGCGGTCTTCATGTGGACCGGCGCCGGGCAGGCCATCAAGGCGACCAGGTTCCGTGAACGGCTGCCCGCCCTGCAGGCCAGGCGGCTGGCCCGCAAGGCGGTTTCGGTGGCCGCGGACACCCCGGTGGCCGAGGCGATCAGGCGTGCGGAAGAGAACCAGGCCCGCGCGGTGGTGATCGTCGACCACGAGGACAAGCCGATCGCGATCCTCAACGAGACCGCGGTGATGGCCACCCCGGAGCAGCGCCGCCCGTGGCTGGAGGCGGGCGCGCTGGCCCGCACGCTCGAGCCGAGCCTGGTGCTGTCCGCCGACCTGTCCGGCCTGGCCCTGCTCGAGGCGATCCGCCGCGCCCCCGCCACCGAGTACCTCCTGGTCGAGCCCTCCGGCCAGGTGTACGGCGTGCTGGCCGCCCGTGACGTCGACCACGCGTTCGCTGGGGTATAACCAACCATGACCAAACCGCGGCAGGGGCCGCTCATGCCGGGCGAGCCGGTCCAGCTCACCGACCCGAAGGGGCGCAGCCACCTGATCACCCTCCGGGCGGGCGCGTCCTTCCACACCCACCGGGGCATGCTGAGCCACGACGACATCATCGGCGGACCGGACGGGAACGTGGTCAGGTCGCTGGGCGGCACCCCCTACGTCGTATTCCGCCCGCTGCTGGCCGACTTCACGCTCGCGATGAAGCGCGGCGCGGCCGTGGTCTACCCGAAGGACGCGGCGCAGATCGTGGCGTTCGCCGACGTGTTCCCCGGCGCGCGCGTGCTCGAGGCCGGGGCCGGCTCGGGCGCGCTGAGCTGCTGGCTGCTGCGCGCGGTGGGGGAGCAGGGGACCCTGGTCTCGTTCGAGCGCAGGCCGGACTTTGCCGAGATCGCGCGGCGCAACGTGGAGCAGTTCTTCGGCGGTGCGCCGCCGACCTGGCAGTTGGTGAACGGCGAGTTCAGCCCCGAAGGGCTGGCCGACTTCGACCGGGTCATCCTGGACATGCTCGCGCCCTGGGACTGCGTGGACGCCACCGCCTCGGTCCTCGCGCCCGGCGGCCTGGCCTGCTGCTACGTCGCCACCACGACTCAGCTCTCGCGCACCGTGGAGACCTTGCGCGGGCACGGCGGCTTCGACGAGCCGGCCGCCTGGGAGAGCCTGGTCCGCGGCTGGCACGTGGAGGGCCTGGCGGTCCGGCCGCAGCACCGCATGGTGGGCCACACGGGGTTCCTGGTGACCGCGCGGCGGCTGGCCCCCGGGGTGATCCCCCCGCCCCGCCGGCGCAGGCCGGCCAAGGGGGCGCAGGAAGAAGGCAGCTGAGAAGATCATTGACCCGAACGGGCGGGCATGTTACGCCTGTCCGGCCGACTAGTCGTTTCCCTAGCCAGGCAGCGTTGATGCTAACGCCTTGTGATGCGGTTGTGACGTAGTGGTAATTTCGCGGGCAGCAAAACGGCCTCGATACGGCGCCGGGAGGTTAGGGATGGCCCGCGAGTAGGTAGAGTCCAGTTAACGGTGCCGGAGGAGGTGAGGGCCGTGCCTACCAGAGATGAGAGCGGGCGCAGCCGCCACGAGGATGAGGTGAAGAGCCTTACCGCTCAGATCTCCTTCCTTGATGAGGAGATTGCCGTGCTGCGGCGCAGGCTGGCGGACTCGCCCCGGCAGGTCCGGCTCCTCGAGGACAGGCTGCGCGAGACCGAGGGCAGCCTCACCGGGGTCACGGCCCAGAACGAGCGGCTGGCCGCGACCCTGCGGGAGGCGCGCGACCAGATCGTCGCGCTGAAGGAGGAAGTGGACCGGCTGGCCCAGCCGCCGTCCGGCTTCGGCGTCTTCCTGCAGGCGAACGAGGACGACACCTGCGACGTGTTCACCGGCGGCCGCAAGATGCGGGTGAACGTATCCCCGAACGTCGAGCTGTCCGAGCTCCGCCCGGGCCAGGAAGTCGTGCTGAACGAGGCGCTCAACGTCGTCATCGCCCAGTCCTACGAGACGGTGGGCGAGGTCGTCATGCTCAAGGAGGTCCTCGCCGACGGCGAGCGCGCCCTGGTCATCTCCCAGGCCGACGAGGAGCGCGTGGTCCGGCTGGCCGAGCCGCTGCTGCGCCAGCCGCTGCGGGCCGGCGACTCACTCCTGCTCGAGTCGCGGTCGGGGTATGTGTACGAGCGGATCCCCAAGGCCGAGGTGGAAGAGCTCATCCTGGAGGAAGTGCCGGACATCTCCTACAAGGACATCGGTGGCCTGTCCGGCCAGATCGAGCAGATCAGGGACGCCATCGAGCTGCCCTACCTGCACGCCGACCTGTTCAAGGAGCATCAGCTCAAGCCGCCGAAGGGGGTCCTGCTCTACGGCCCGCCCGGGTGCGGCAAGACGCTGATCGCCAAGGCGGTGGCGAACTCGCTGGCCAAGCAGGTCGCGGCCAAGACGGCACAGGACGAGGGGACCAAGGAAGGCAAGAGCTTCTTCCTGAACATCAAGGGCCCCGAGCTGCTGAACAAGTACGTCGGCGAGACCGAGCGGCACATCAGGCTCGTCTTCCAGCGGGCCAGGGAGAAGGCCAGCGAGGGCATGCCGGTCATCGTGTTCTTCGACGAGATGGACTCGATCTTCCGCACCCGCGGATCCGGGGTGTCGTCCGACGTGGAGAACACGATCGTGCCCCAGCTGCTGAGCGAGATCGACGGGGTCGAGGGCCTGGAGAACGTCATCGTCATCGGCGCCTCCAACCGCGAGGACATGATCGACCCGGCGATCCTGCGGCCGGGACGGCTCGACGTCAAGATCAAGATCGAGCGGCCGGACGCCGAGGCGGCCAGGGACATCTTCTCCAAGTACGTGCTCACCGTGCTGCCGCTGCACCCGGACGACGTAGCCGAGAACGGCGGGTCGTCGCAGGCCACCGTCGACGCGATGATCCAGCGCACGGTCGAGCGGATGTACACCGAGTCCGAGGAGAACCGGTTCCTGGAGGTCACCTACGCCAACGGTGACAAGGAAGTGCTGTACTTCAAGGACTTCAACTCCGGGGCGATGATCGAGAACATCGTGGCCCGGGCCAAGAAGATGGCCATCAAGGAATTCCTCGAGACCGGCCAGAAGGGGATGCGGGTCAGCCACCTGCTGGCCGCGTGCGTCGACGAGTTCAGCGAGAACGAGGACCTGCCGAACACCACCAACCCGGACGACTGGGCCCGGATCTCCGGCAAGAAGGGCGAGCGCATCGTTTACATCAGGACCCTGGTTTCCGGCAAGACCGGGACCGAGGCGGGCCGGTCGATCGACACCGTGGCGAACACCGGACAGTACCTGTGATGAGCTGTGCTAGCCCGGGGGGGCGACCCCCCGGAACCCCCCGCGCACGGGGGGGCTGCCCGCCTCCCCGTTCCCCCCTGGCCTTGTAGGCTGCTTGGCATGAGCGTTCTTCGGGTGATGGGCACAGAGACGGAATACGGCATCTCCGTGCCCGGCCAGCCTGGGGCCAACGCGATGGTGACGTCATCCCAGATCGTCAACGCGTATCAGGCGGCCACCGCGGCCAAGGCGCGCCGGGCCCGCTGGGACTTTGAGGAAGAGAACCCGCTGCGGGACGCGCGCGGCTTCGACCTGACCCGCGAGGCGGCGGACTCCTCCCAGCTCACCGACGAGGACCTGGGCCTGGCCAACGTCATCCTGACCAACGGCGGGCGGTTGTACGTCGACCACGCTCACCCGGAGTATTCGGCGCCCGAGTGCACTAACCCGCTGTCGGTGGTGATCTGGGACAAGGCGGGCGAGCGCGTGATGGCGGAGGCCGCGGCCAAGGCCGCGACGGTGCCGGGCAGCGCGCCCATCCAGCTGTACAAGAACAACACCGACAACAAGGGCGCCTCCTACGGCTCGCACGAGAACTACCTGATGCGGCGCGGTACGCCGTTCGCCGACATCGTCAGGTTCCTGGTCCCGTTCTTCGTCTCCCGGCAGGTGATCTGCGGCGCCGGACGGGTCGGCATCGGTGCCGACGGCCGCGGCTCGGGCTTCCAGATCAGCCAGCGCGCCGACTTCTTCGAGGTCGAGGTCGGCCTGGAGACCACGCTCAAGCGGCCCATCATCAACACCAGGGACGAGCCGCACGCGGACCCGGAGAAGTACCGTCGGCTGCACGTCATCATCGGTGACGCCAACATGAGCGAGGTGTCGACCTACCTCAAGGTCGGTACGACCGCGCTGGTGCTCGCGATGATCGAGGACAAGTTCCTGGGCACCGACCTGTCGATCGAGGCTCCGGTGGCCGAGCTGCGCGCGATCTCGCACGACCCGACCTGCCGCCGCCTGGTCACGCTCAAGGACGGCAGGAAGATGACCGCCGTCCAGCTTCAGGCCGAGTACCTCGAGCTGGCCCGCAAGTTCACCGAGGACAAGTACGGGGACGACGTCGACGACATCACCGTCGACGTGCTGGACCGGTGGGAGTCGGTGCTGAACCGCCTGGCCGAGGACCCGATGCAGCTGTCAAGGGAACTCGACTGGGTGGCCAAGCTCGAGCTGCTCGAGGGCTACCGGACCCGGGACGGCCTGGACTGGGACAATCCGCGGCTGCAGCTGGTCGACCTGCAGTACGCCGACGTGCGACCGGACCGGGGCCTGTACAACCGGCTGGCGGCCAGGGGCAGGATGGTCCGGCTCACCGACGACGCGACCGTGAACCGGGCCATCGAGAACCCGCCCGAGGACACCAGGGCCTACTTCCGCGGTCGCTGCCTGCGGCAGTACCCGGAGTCGGTGGCGGCCGCCTCGTGGGATTCGGTGATCTTCGATATCCCGGGCCGTGAGTCGCTGCAGCGGGTCCCGACGCTCGAGCCGCTGCGCGGCACCCGGGCGCACGTCGGCGAGCTGCTGGACCGCTGCCGCAACGCCGCTGAGCTGGTCGCCGCGCTCACCGGCCAGGAGTGACACGCCGCTCGTCAGCGGCTGAAATCCGGGCCACCCCCCAGATAATGAGTCGGTACCGATTTCAGCCTGGCGGGATTGGGCGGGACTCCCACGGGTGACGATAGCGTTGGGACTGACGGAGGTAGTCACATGGCAACGAAGGACACAGGCGGTCAGCGGCAGACCACGAGGCGCGCCGAGGAGACCGAAGAGACCGAGACCGGCGGCACCGAGGAAGTCAGGGAGCGGCAGGAAAAGCTCTCCGACGACGTGGACGCCATCCTGGACGAGATCGACGAGGTGCTCGAGGAGAACGCCGAGGAGTTCGTCCGGTCGTACGTGCAGAAGGGCGGCCAGTAGTCCCGACGGTCGCGGCGCCCGCCGGTTCGCCGTAGGCGGACGCGCTAGCGCCTCTCGCGTCCTGTCGCGCTCCGGCGTGGCAGTAGGGTCTGATGAGTACGCTCGCTACGACTACGGGAGGAGGTCCGCGTTGGGCTCGTATTTCGACGGCAGCCAGCCCGGCCCGTTCGGCGGTGACCCGAGAGCATCCGGCCGGGGACAGGGCGCTTCAGGCGGTACCCCGTCGGGTTTCCTGGGCCTGCAGACCTCCTCGTTCACCGACTTCCTCGCCTCGCACTCGCCCGGGCTGCTGCCTGGCGGGGTGGTACCCACCGCGCCTGCCGATCCGGACCCGAGGGCTCCGGGGTCAGGGTTGCAGCCCGTCCGCGACCTGCCGCACGCCACCACCATCGTGGCCGCCATCTGCGATGGGGGAGTGGTGCTGGCCGGCGACCGCCGGGCCACCGCCGGGAACATGATCGCGAAGCGGGACGTGGAAAAGGTCTTCCGCAGCGACGAGTTCTCCGGCATGGGCTACGCGGGCACCGGCAGCGTGGGGATCGAGTTCGTCCGCCTGTTCCAGGTCGAGCTGGAGCATTACGAGAAGATGGAAGGCCGGTCGCTGTCCCTGGAGGGCAAGGCGAACCGGCTGGCCTTCATGGTCCGGGGGAACCTGGGCGCGGCCATGCAGGGCCTGGTCGTGGTGCCGCTGTTCGTCGGCTACGACGAGGACGGCGGCCAGGGGAGGATCTTCAGCTACGATGTGGCCGGCGGCCCGTATGAGGAGCAGCGGTTCTACTCCATCGGCTCGGGCTCCCTGTTCGCCCGGGGCGCGCTGAAGAAGCTCTACGCCGACGGCATGCAGGCCGCTGACGCCGTGCTGGCCTGTGTCCAGGCACTGTACGACGCGGCCGACGACGACTCCGCGACCGGCGGCCCCGACCTGCCCAGGCGCATCTTCCCCGTCGTCGCCACGATCACCGCCGACGGCTTCAGGAAGCTCCCTGAGGCCGAAGCCGCGCAGGTCGCCGAGCAGGTCATACGGGAGCGGCTGGCCAATCCCGACGGCCCCCAGGCGGCGCTGCGGAACGGTTAACCTGCCCCAGACCCCAGCCCATCCCGCTCCACGCCTAGGTAAAGGAAGCGTCCCCGGTGTCCATGCCGTTTTATGTGTCACCAGAACAGTCCATGCGGGACAAGGCCGACTACGCGCGGAAGGGCATCGCGCGCGGCCGCAGTTGCGTGGCGCTGCAGTATGCGGGGGGGATCCTGCTGGTGGCGCCGAACCCGTCCAGCGCGCTGCACAAGATCAGCGAGATCTACGACCGGATCGGCTTCGCCGCGGTGGGCCGCTACAACGAGTACGAGAACCTGCGCAAGGCCGGGGTGACCTACGCCGACATCACCGGCTACCAGTTCGACCGGCACGACGTGACGGCGCGCGGCATCGCCAACTGGTACGCGCAGACGCTTGGCACCATCTTCACCGAGAGCCCGAAGCCCTTCGAGGTGGAGATCGTGGTCGCCGAGGTGGGCGCCAGCCCTTCGGACGATCAGATCTACCGGATCACGTTCGACGGCTCGGTGACCGACGAGCCCGGCTTCGTGGCGTTCGGCGGCCAGGCGGACCAGGTGTCCGCGGCGCTGAAGGAACGCTACTCGGACGACATGTCCCTGTCCGAGGCGTTCGCCGCCGCGCTGTCCGCGCTGTCCGCCGGGGGCAACGGCGAGCGCACCGAGTTCGCCGCCGCCCAGCTCGAGGTGGCCATCCTCGACCGTGCGCGCGACCACAGGACCTTCCGCCGCATCCGGGCCGCCCGCCTGGAAGAACTGCTCGCCGAGGCCCGCCCCGCCCCCGCCGCCGAGGCATCGTCCGACACAGCTCCCGCCGGCGACACACCTTCAGACACCCCGCCTTCCGGCATCGCTCCCGGCACCCCCGCCCCGCCCAGCTCGACCGGCCCCTCAAGCCCCAGCTCTCCCCCCGATTCCGACCCCCCCACTGGTCCAGCCCCCGGCGGCTCCGACCGCGGCGGCGGCCTAGGCGGCGGGTCCCCCCTCTAGCCCTCCGCCCGCCCCCGCAGACACCTTTCCGCACCCATGAGTGCCATTCCGCGCCCGCGGACGCTTTCCGTTCCCGCGGAGTCCCTTCGCACTCGCAGTGTGCCTTTCCGTTCCCGCTGTGTTACCCGTCAGCCATCGAGCCAGCCGCTCGTGCATCACCGCACGCACCGGCATCACGGTGGGCACGCGCACCATCAAGCCAGGACCCCGAGAACCGCGGAGAACCGCGACGATGTGACATCGTGGCGGTTATATGCGACTCAATGTCACATCGTGTCGGTCCAGACCCCCGGCCGGCGGTGCTGTTGTTACGAGAGTGCCCTCCGGGGTCAGCGGGGCCTGAGCAGGCGCGACCGGGCGCGGGCGTTCGGGGTGAGGGGGGCCTTGCCCCCGATAGGCGGGGGCAAGGCCCCCCTCACCCCATCGGATGGCGGACCCGCGGATACAGCTGTGAAAATTGAGGCCAGTGAGGTTTCAGCGAGCCAGTCGGTCCGGTTCTGCGTCTTCGCGGCGGTTACAGTGCCTGCCGCGGCGGTTACGGTGCCTGCCGCGGCGGTTACGGTGCCTGCCGCGGCGGTTACGGTGCCTGCCGCGGCGGTTACGGTGCCTGCCGCGGCTTCACGGACGCTTCCGGAGCGGCCTCGGTCCGCCCGAACGCCCTTACAGCGGGATGTTGGCGTGGTTGCCCTTCAGCTGGGGCGCCTCGGCGATGGCCCGGGCTAGCTCACGGCGCGTCTGGCTGGGCTCGATGATCGCGTCGATGACCCCGAGATCCACGGCGCGCTGCAGGCCGCCCGCGGTGGCCTCGTGCTCGGCCGCGAGCCGCGTCTCGGCCTCGTGCAGCTGCTCGGGCGGTATCGAGGCGAGCGTGCGCCGGTGCAGGATGCGGACCGCGGCCACCGCGCCCATGACGGCGATCTCCGCGTCGGGCCAGGCGAAGACGCGGGTCGCGCCCAGCGACCGGGAGTTCATCGCGATGTAGGCGCCGCCGTAGGCCTTGCGGGTCACCAGCGTCACCCGCGGCACCGCGGCCTCGGCGAAAGCGTGCAGCAGCTTGGCGCCCCGGCGGACCACGCCGTCCCATTCCTGGCCGACGCCGGGCAGGTAGCCGGGCACGTCCACCAGGACCACGAGCGGTACGCCGAACGCGTCGCACATCCGCACGAAGCGCGCCGCCTTCTCGGCCGAGGCGGCGTCCAGGCAGCCGCCGAGCCGCATCGGGTTGCTGGCCACGACGCCAACCGTGCGGCCGGCCAGGCGGCCGAGGATGGTCACGATGTTCGGCGCCCAGCGGGGATGCAGTTCGACCCCTGGCGTGTCGAGCAGCTTGCCGGTCAGCAGGTGCACGTCGTACGCGCGGCGGGCCGAGTCGGGCAGCAGGCCGGACAGGTCGCGCTCCTCGGCGTCCTCGGCGATCTTGCCCTGATCGCTGAGCATGGCGGCCAGCTCGCGCGCCTGGTCCAGAGCCTCCGCATCGGTCGACGTCACCACGTGCACCACGCCGGACCGGCGGCTGTGCGGCTCGGGCCCGCCGAGCCGTTCCATGTCCACGTCCTCGCCGGTCACCGAGCGCACCACGTCCGGGCCGGTGACGAAGATCCGCCCCTGCCCGGACAGGATCACGATGTCGGTCAGCGCGGGACCGTAGGCGGCCCCGCCCGCGGCCGGCCCGAGCACCACCGAGATCTGCAGCACCCGGCCGGAGGCCTGGGTCATCGCCGCGAACACGGTGCCCACGGCGTGCAGGCTGGCCACGCCCTCGGCCAGCCGGGCCCCGCCGGAGTGCCACAGGCCCACGATCGGGACACCACGCGAGGTGGCCTCGACGTAGGCCGCGACGATCGCGGCGCAGCCCGCGGTGCTCATCGCGCCACCCTGGACCCGCGCGTCGGACGCGAAGGCCACCACGCTCAGGCCATGCACCAGGCCGGTGCCCGCGACCACGCCGCTGCGCTCCTCGGCCGGGAGGATCTGCAGCGTGCCCGGGTCGAACAGGGCCGCCAGGCGTTCCTGCGGGTCGCGCGGCAGCACAACCGGCAGGGCGGCAGGCGGCTCGGTCGGGAAGGCAACCGGCAGGGCGGCCGCCGGGCTCTGATCCAGTGCGGTCATCTCGGGTCTCCTCTACCGGTCAGCCGGAACGAAGCCAGGACGATGGGTGCCCGGACCGGGCCTGGCGCCCGGGAAAGGCAGCGGAAAAGGCGGGCGGTCAGGCGGCGGTGAAGACCAGTGACACGTTGTGCCCGCCGAACCCGAACGCGTTGTTCAGCACCGCCATCGACTCGGAGCCGCGCTTGCTGAGCGGCCGCGGCTCGGTGGCGACGTCGACCGGCACGTTCTCGTCCTGGTCGTCGAGGTTGATGGTGGGCGGGGCCACGTGCTCGCGCAGCGCGAGGATGGCGGCCACCGACTCGATGGCGCCCGCGCCGCCGAGCAGATGCCCGGTCATCGACTTGGTGGACGTGACGACCACGCCGTCGACCGCCGGGCCGAGCGCCTTGGCCAGTGCCTGCGCCTCGACCGCGTCACCTTCGGGGGTGGAGGTGGCGTGGGCGTTCACGTGCACCACCTGAGCCGGGTCGACCTGGGCGTCGGCCATGGCGCGGGTGATCGCCGCGACCACGCCGGCCCCGTCGGGCGCCGGGTGGGCGATGTGGTACGCGTCCGAGGAGTAGCCGGCCCCGGCCGCGATGGCGTACACGGTAGCGTCGCGCTGCCGCGCGTGCGAGAGCGACTCGAGCACCAGGATGCCGGCTCCCTCGCCGAGCACGAACCCGTCCCTGGCCTTGTCGAACGGCCGGGACGCCCGCTCCGGGTCGTCGTTCCTGGTGGACATGGCCCGCATCACCGCGAAGGCCCCGATGTTCAGCGGCATGATGGCCGCTTCGGTGCCGCCCGCCAGCACCACGTCGGCCCGCCCTGAGCGGATCATGTCGATGCCGTAGCCGATCGCCTCGGCGCCGGAGGCGCACGCGCTGACCAGTGCGTGGGCCCCGGCCCTGGCGCCCAGCTCGATGCTGATCCAGCCGGCCGCGCCGTTCGGCATCAGCATCGGCACCGTGTACGGCGAGATGCGCTGCCAGCCCTTCTGCTTGAGCGTGTCGTACGCCGTCAGCGTCGAGCCGATGCCGCCGATCCCGCTGGTGACGGTCACGCCGAGCCGCTCGGGGTCCACGGCGGGGGTGCCTGCGTCGGCCCAGGCCTCGCGCGCGGCCACCAGCGCCAGCTGCTCGCAGCGGTCCATCCGGCGGGCCTGCACGCGGCCTACGACCTCGACCGGGTCGGCGGCCGCCTGGGCGGCGAACCGCACCGGCAGCTCCTCCGCCCACGGCTCGGTGATGGAGTGCACGCCGCTGTGGCCCGCCAGCATCGCCGACCAGGTCGACGCGACGTCCCCGCCGAGCGGGGTGGTCGCGCCGAGCCCGGTTACGACGACGGTCTCGCGTCCTGCGGTCACGCCGATCCTCCGGCATTCTTGCTGACGTAGTTCACCACGTCCTGCACCGTGGTGAGGTCCTTCAGCTGGTCATCGGGGATCTCGACGCCGAACTTGTCCTGCGCGGCGACGGCGATCTCCACCATGGACAGCGAGTCGATGTCCAGGTCGTCGACGAAGCTCTTGCTCGGGGTGACCTCGGCCGCGGGCACGCCGGCGATCTCCTCGACGATTTCACCAAGCCCGGCGAGAATCTCCTGCTCGTTCATGCGTCTTGCTCCTTGTCTCATGTGTTCGTTCTGGCCTTCGGCCCCAGGCGGCCCCCAGGCGGCCCCACGGCGGGGACGGCGGGTCCAGCCGGCTGGGCTGGGCGCGGCTAGGGTACCGTGATCACCTGTGCCGCGTAGCACATCCCCGCGCCGAACCCGAGCAGCAGGGCGGGCGACCCCGACTTGAGCTCTCCGCGCTCGACCATCCGCGACAGGGCCAGCGGGATCGAGGCCGAGGACGTGTTACCCGCGTGCACGATGTCGTCAGCCACGCGCTCGCGGGGCACGCCGAGCCTGCGCGCGATGGCCTCGACGATCCGCAGGTTCGCCTGGTGCGGGACGAACGCGGACAGCTCGCTCACCGCGACGCCGGCCCGCTCGCAGGCCTGCGCCGCGATCGGGTGCAGGGCCGTGGTGGTCCAGCGGAATACCGCCTGGCCCTCCTGCTGCAGGAACGAGTTGCGGTCGGCGATGATGATCTTCTCCGCCATGTCCCCGGCGCTGCCCCAGGCGACCGGGCCGATGCCGGGCGGCTCGCCGTCCGCGACGGGGCCGACGACGGCGGCGCCGGCCCCGTCGGCGAAGATGATGCTGGTCGAGCGGTCCGCGGGGTCGACCCAGGCGGTCATCTTCTCCGCTCCGATGACCAGCACGTGCCGGGCGGTGCCCGCCCGGATCGTGTCGGAGGCGTTGGCCATCGCGTAGCAGAAGCCGGCGCAGGCGGCGTTGAGGTCGTAGGCGCCGGGCGCGACGATGCCGAGACGGTGCGCCACCACGGCGGACACGTTCGGTATCGACGTCTCGGTGCTGCAGGTAGCCACGATGACCAGGTCGATGTCGCCGGGGGACAGGCCGCTGCCGGCTAGCGCCTTGGCGCCGGCCTCGAAGGCCATGTCGGTCACGGTCTCCTCGGGACCGGCGAACCGGCGGCTGACGATGCCGACCCGGCTGCGGATCCAGTCGTCGCTCGTTTCCACCTGGGCGGCCAGGTCATCGTTGGTGACCACGTGGCCCGGCTGGTAGCCGCCCAGCGACAGGATGCGGGCGCCCGCGGCCGGCGGGAACGGGGAACCGGAGGATGTCATGCGCCTTCTCCTCTTCCCGGGAAGACCCATCCCCCCGGACCCCCCTGGGGCTGAATGCGGACCAGCGGCTGGCCCTGGCTGACCGGGTCTCCGTCTTCCACCAGCCATTCGATGATCTCCGCGGGCCAGGGTGCGGCGACCGGATGCTCCGCACCGCGCGCTACCACCAGGCCGAGTTGCTGGTGATCCGCCCCCGACCGGAACGTGCCCGAGGCCGGCGCCACGATCAGCCGCCACTCCGGCAGGTGGCCGTGCCCGTGGGCATCGGGTTCGGCAAGGTGCCCCGCGATCAGGTCGCGGGCGGCGTCGAGCTGCTCCGGGGTCTTGAGCGCCAGCTGGGCCACGCCGGGCAGCGCCCGGCGGGCCAGGCCGGTCAGCGTCCCGGCCGGCGGCAGCTCGATCAGCGCGGTCACACCGAGGTCGGCCATGGTCCGCATGCACAGATCCCAGCGCACCGGCGCGGCGACCTGGGCGACGATGCGCTCCAGCCATTCCTTGCCGGTGGTGACCGCGGCTCCGTCGGCGTCGGACAGCACGGTGATGGCCGGATCGGCGACCGCGACGTCGGCCGCCGCGTCCCGCAGGGCAGCCACGGCCGGGGCCATGTGCCGGGTGTGGAAGGCCCCCGCGACCTGCAGCGGGCGCAGCCGCGCCCCGGCGGGCGGATCGGCCGCGAAGGCGTCCAGCTCGGCCAGGGTCCCGGCGGCCACGATCTGGCCGGCCCCGTTGACGTTCGCGGGCGTCAGGCCGTGCCGGGCGATCGTCGCGAGCACCGCCTCCTGATCACCGCCGAGCACCGCCGTCATCCCGGTCGGCTCGGTCGCCGCGGCCGCCGCCATGGCCCGGCCGCGCACCGCGACCAGGCGCATCGCGTCGTCGGCGGTGAGCACGCCGGCGATGACCCCGGCGGCCAGCTCCCCGACGCTGTGCCCGGCGGCGGCGTCCGCGGGCACGTCGCCATCAGAGCCATCAGAGCCATCAGAGCCACCAGAGCCGCCGGACAGGGCCGAAGCGGCCACGATCGCGGCCGCCACGAGCAGCGGCTGCGCCACCGCCGTGTCCTTGATCTCGTCGGCGCTCGCGGTCGTGCCGAACCTGACGAGATCGCAGCCAGCCAGCTCGGAGGCGGTGCCGAGGCATTGGGCCACCCCGGGCAGTTCCAGCCAGGGCGCCAGGAAACCCGGCGTCTGCGCACCCTGCCCGGGTGCGGTGATGATCAGCATCCTTTAACCCTGCCCTGTAGGACATCGCTAGATGAATGTCGGACGGTACGAAGTTATCCAGCGGAAATTTGTAGAATATCTCTATCTAGCGTTCATCCAGATGTCACGGCTATGTCACCGCGTGCAGTGCGGACCCCTGGGCCAGACGGCCCAGCACGATGGCCACCCACAGGGTGAAGCCGTCCCGCCCCGACGACGGGACGTAGTCCGTGAGCTCCGCGACGCGGCGCAGTCGGTAGCGGACCGTGTTCGGGTGCACGAACAGCAACCGGGCGGTGGCCTCCAGCGAGGAGCCCTGCTCTAGGTAGGTCATGAGGGTGTCGAGCAGCGCGTGCCCGCCGCCGACCAGGGGCTCGTAGACATCGCTGATCAGCGCGGCCCTCGCGTCGGGGTCACCGTCCAGGGCACGCTCGGGCAGCAGGTCGTCTGCCCCGGCCGGGCGGGGCGCCTCGGGCCAGGCGGGAGCGGCGCGCAGCGCCGCCAGCGCGGCGCGCGCAGAGACCGACGCGGCCCGCAGGTCGCGGACCAGCGGCCCGGCGATGACCGGTCCCGGCCCGAACCGGCCCGCGAACCGCTCGGCCGCGGCGATCGGGTCGTCGGTGCCGCCCAGGACCAGGATCAGCCGGTTCTCCTGCACGCCGGCCAGCAGGTCAAGGCGGGCTCGCCTGGCCTGAGCGCGGATCTCGTCGATGTGCGGCTCCGCCCCGTCGGCGAGACCGTCCTCGATCATGCCCACCACGACCACGACGGGAGAAGACGACCAGTTCAGCGCCGAGGCCCAGGAGTGCAGCGAGTCCTCGCTCACCCCGCGGACCAGCGAGTCCACCACGAGCGCTTCCAGCCGGGCGTCCCACGCGCCGCGCGCCTCCGCCGTCCGCGCGTACACCTGCGCGGCGCTGAACGCGATCTCCCTGGCGTAGGTCAGCACCGCCTCGCGCAGCTCCGCCTCGCCGCCGGGCGCAGCCAGCTCATCGACCTGGGCCTCCACCGCGTCGATCATCACCCGGACCATCTCCACCGCGTGCTGCAGGCTGACCGCGCGGGCCAGTTCGCGCGGCGCGGTGCCGAACACCTCGGTCAGGGCCGGCCGGTTCCGCTCCGGATGCCTGATCCAGTCGATGAACGCAGCGATGCCCGCCTGGGCGACCAGGCCCAGCCAGGACCGGTTCTCCGCGGACAGGTTGCGGAACCATGGCAACCGCTCGTCCAGGGCCGCGATCGCCGCCGTGCCGAGCGCCCCGGTAGCGCGCTCCATCCGGCGCACGGTCTCCGCGTGCACCCGCGGCCGCACGCTGGCTGGTGCCTGTTCGTCCGCCGTAACCCGCTCCTTGAACAGCAGCCTAGGAGAGCGCCTCGCTCACCGGCAGGTCGAGCCGGTACTTGGTGATCGCCTGGGCCGGAAGGTCCGCGTCCACCGCACCGCTGCGAGCCAGTTCCCGCAGCACCGCCACCGTGATGGATTCGGCGTCCACGTGGAAGAACCGCCTGGCCGCCGGGCGGGTGTCGGAGAGCCCGAACCCGTCGGTGCCCAGCGAGGTGAACGTGCCGGGCACCCAGCGGGCGATCTGGTCGGGGACCGCCTTGATCCAGTCGGACACCGCCACCACCGGGCCCGGGGCGCCGGAAAGCACCGAGGCCACGTACGGTTCGCGGGCCGGCTCGCCCGGGTTCAGCAGGTTCCACGCCTCGCAGGCCAGCGCGTCCCGGCGTAGTTCGGTCCAGGAGGTGGCCGACCACACGTCGGCGGACACGCCCCAGTCCGCGGCGAGCATGTCCTGGGCCGTCAGGGCCTGGCGCAGCGCCACCCCGGACGCGAGGATCTGGGCGCGGGGCGAGGAAACGCCGGACCGTTCGGCCTCACCGGACGGATGGACCTGCCGGCCCGGCGCGGTCCGCTCGTCCTGCGCCGTCACCGGAGCCTCCGGAGCCGCCGCCGAGTACAGGTAGAGCCCGCGCAGGATGCCCTCCTCCAATGCCGCCGTTCCGCCGGGGAAGCCTGACGGCTCGGCGGGCTGCGGGTACGGCTCGTTGTAGACGGTGAGGTAGTAGAAGATGTCCTCGCCGTCCGGGTGCTCATCGGTGGCCTCGTACATCCGGCGCAGCGCGTCGCGCATCACGTAGGCCAGCTCGAACGCCCAGGCGCAGTCGTAGGATACGCAGGCCTCGCTGACCGAGGCCAGCAGCGGCGAGTGCCCGTCGTTGTGCTGCAGGCCTTCACCGGCCAGGGTGGTCCGGCCGGCCGTCGCACCGAGCAGGAAACCCCGCCCGAGCTGGTCGCCGAGGGCCCACATCTGGTCCCCGGTCCGCTGCCAGCCGAACATCGAGTAGAACACGTACACCGGGATCATGTGCGTGCCGTGCGTGGCATACCCGCTGCCCGCGGCGATGACCGAGCCCATCGCGCCCGACTCGCTGATGCCCTCGTGCAGAATCTGGCCCTTCTCGGACTCCTTGTAGGAGAGCAGCAGGTTGCGGTCTACCGCCTCGTAGCTCTGCCCGGACGGGGAGTAGATCTTCGCCGTCGGGAACAGCGAGTCCATGCCGAACGTCCTGGCCTCGTCGGGGATGATCGGCACGAACCGCTCCCCGATGGCCGGGTCCTTCATCAGCTCCTTGAGCAGCCGGACGAACGCCATCGTGGTGGCCACGGCCTGCTTGCCCGAGCCCTTGCGCAGCTCCTCGTAGACCGTGTCGGGCGGCTGCGGCAGCGACTTGGCCCGGACCACCCGGCGGGGGAGCACCCCGCCGAGCGCGGCCCGCCGCTCGCGCATGTACTGGATCTCGTCGGAATCCTCGCCCGGGTGGTAGTACGGCGGCAGCTCGGCCTCCAGCGCCGAGTCCGGGATGGGCAGGTAGAGCCGGTCCCTGAACTCCTTGAGCTCGGCCACGGTGAGCTTCTTCATCTGGTGGGTGGCGTTGCGCGCCTCGAAGTCCTTGCCCAGCGTCCAGCCCTTGATGGTGTGCGCCAGGATGACCGTGGGCTGGCCGGTGTGCTCCCGCGCCGCCTTGAACGCCGCGTACACCTTGCGGTAGTCGTGGCCGCCGCGGGACAGGCCGCGCAGCTCGTCGTCGGACAGGTGCTCCACCATCTTGCGCAGCCGCGGGTCGCTGCCGAAGAAGTTCTCCCTGATGTACGCGCCCTGCTCGACACTGTAGGTCTGGAACTGGCCGTCCGGCGTGGTGTTCATCTTGTTGACCAGCACGCCGTCGGTGTCCTGGGCCAGCAGGGGGTCCCAGTCGCGGCCCCAGATGACCTTGATCACATTCCAGCCGGCGCCGCGGAAGAACGCCTCGAGCTCCTGGATGATCTTGCCGTTGCCGCGGACCGGGCCGTCCAGCCGCTGCAGGTTGCAGTTGATGACGAAGGTGAGGTTGTCCAGTTCCTCACGGGCGGCCAGCCCGATCGCGCCCAATGCCTCGGGTTCGTCCATCTCGCCGTCGCCGAGGAACGCCCACACGTGCGACCGCGAGGTGTCGTGGAGCTCACGGGCCAGCAGGTACCGGTTGAACCTGGCCTGGTAGATCGAGTTCAGCGCGCCGAGCCCCATCGACACCGTGGGGAACTCCCAGAAATCGGGCATCAGCCGCGGGTGCGGGTAGGACGGCAGCCCGCCGCCCGGGTGCGACAGTTCCTGCCGGAAACCGTTGAGCTGATCCTCGGTCAGCCGGCCCTCGAGGAACGCGCGGGCGTAGATGCCCGGCGCCGCGTGACCCTGGAAGAACACCTGGTCGCCGGATTCGCCGTGGTCCTTGCCGCGGAAGAAGTGGTTGAAGCCGACCTCGTAGAGCGAAGCCGCGCTGGCGTAGGTGGCGATGTGCCCGCCGACGCCCAGGCCGGGCCGGTTCGCGCGGGAGACCATCACGGCCGCGTTCCACCGGATATAGGCCCTGATCCGGCGTTCGGAATGCTCGTCACCGGGGAACCACGGCTCGCGCTCCGGCGGGATCGTGTTGATGAAGTCGGTGCTGCGCAGGCCGGGCACCCCGACCTGCTGCTCGCGCGCCCGCTCGAGCAGGCGGAGCATCACGTACCTGGCGCGGGCCCGGCCTCTGGTACGCACGACCGAATCGAACGACTCGACCCATTCGCGCGTCTCGTCCGGGTCGATGTCGGGCAATTGGGTCGGCAACCCGTCGCTGATGATCGAGAATTGCTGACGTCCGGAAGCCACGGGGTAGCCTCGCCTTCCGCTGTGAGTCGGGCGGCCGGTCGGCCGCGTGAACGGATTCCTCGATGTGTTGTCCAGACCAATCGTCGTACGAACTGGCCCAGCGCGCATCTCTACTTGACGGTAACCGGACCCTCGGAGGGCTTCGCCCCCAAGTACCCCCCAAAACCCGGGATGTTGATGGTTTCGCCATACGCGAACCCTCCGAGACCCCGCGACAGCGGCAGTTTCGCCGAGGGCGGATCTGTGGTTACTCTACGTGATGAAAGTTGCGGTGCGTAACCAGTATGGGACGCGGGCAGGTCAATTTATGGTGGCGGTTTGCCAGCCTGGAGCCATTGCCACTTGCGCACCGGGCCGACCCAGTGTGAACTGTCCCAACAAGAAGTGCTGACGTGCCGTCGCCGTCAGGGGGATCCGGCCCACCGTTCCCGTGGGATCCGCACACCTCCGGGCGCGGCGGCGCGGGGAGGGATTCAAGGAGGACGTCAGTGAGCGCGACCGCGGGCCAGGCGCAGGACGAACGTGGCCAGGCCGAGCGGCTCGGTATCAAACCGGGCCAGGTGGTGCAGGAGATCGGCTACGACGATGATTGCGACGAGCAGCTGCGCGGCGCTATCACCCGGATAGACGGCGTAGAGCTAGTCGACGAGGACTACGACGATGTGGTCGACGTGGTCCTGCTGTGGTGGCGAGACGGGGACGGAGACCTCGTCGATGCGCTGGTCGACGCGCTCACGCCGCTTGCCGACGGGGGGTACATCTGGCTGCTCACGCCGAAGGCGGGCCGGGAGGGTCATGTCGAGCCGAGTGATATCGGCGAGGCCGCGCCCACGGCCGGCCTGTCGCAGACCTCGAGCGTGAGCGCGGCCCGCGACTGGTCGGGCAGCCGGCTGGTCGCGCCTAAGGCGCGCCGATGAGGTCCTGACAGGGTCTGGAGGGTCGGCGTCGCAGCGCCGCTAGCCGGCCGTTCACCTGGTTTTCATCCCGAACGGTCCTGGCTTTCGCGCCCCCGCACCGGTGGCAGACTTGGTGGGTGTACGGCATTTTCGCGCTTCAGTGAAAGGACCCGGAGATGGCGGTAGAAGTAGGCGACCAGGCGCCCGACTTCGAGCTCACGGACCAGCACGGCACGCCCGTCAGGCTGTCCAGCTTCCGTGGCGCCAAGCACGTCGTGCTGGTCTTTTACCCGCTGGCGTTCAGCGGCGTGTGCACGGGCGAGCTGTGCTCCCTGCGTGACGAGTTCCCCGACGTCAACCGCGACGACGTCGAGTTGCTCACGGTCTCGGTGGACTCCACCTTCGCCCACCGGGCCTGGGCGGACGCCGAGCATTTCCAGTTCGGCCTGCTGTCGGACTTCTGGCCGCACGGCGAGGTGGCCACGCTGTACGGTGTGTTCGACTCCGAACGCGGATTCGCGATCCGGGGGACGTTCATCATCGACAAGGACGGCGTCGTGCGGTGGAAGGTCGTCAACCCGACCCCGCAGGCGCGCGATCTCACCGAATACTCGAAGGCGCTCGCCGCGCTCGGCTAGCGCCGCGGTCCGAGGAGGCCTGGGGGATTGCCGTGTTACCGCTGCGGCGTGCGGCAGACGGACCCGGAACGGGGGAAGAGCCCCTGGCGCCGGGGCGTGCTGCGCGATGAGCTTGTCCTGGTCTGCCCGGCATGCCAGGAGTCGGGTGAGTGGACCGCTGAGCTCGAGTCCTGCTCCAGGTGCGCCAGCGCGCACCTGATCCGGCGGCTCGGCCAGGTCGAATGCCTGGACTGCGGCCTGGTCCGCGAGCCCGAGGCGGCACTGGTCCCGGTGGCGCGTCACCGCTCGGCCGGCACCGCCGCGGGACACTCCGACGCCGCGCTGGCCGAGGAAGTCGGCCGCGCCCTCGACCGCCTGCTGGGCCGGGCGTAGTTTAAGCTCGGCCACCTCAGGTAGCGCGAATGACAGACGTACGCATCCGCGAGACGGAGGAGGCACGACACATCATGGACGCCAAGGTGCGTGACGTGATGACTCCCGGCCCCATCGGGATGGAGTACCACCAGTCGGTCGGTGAAGCCGCCCGCGCCATGCGGGACTGGGGGGTGGGCGCCATCCTCGTCGTCAGCAACGGGTCGCTGTACGGCCTGGTCACCGACCGGGATCTCGTGGTCAGGGCGGTGGCCGAGGAGAGGGGAGCGGACGAGCCGGTCGGCCCGCTGAGCAGCGGGAACCTGATCGGCGTGGACGCGGACGCCGACGTGCACGAGGCCATGCGCCTGATGCGTCAGCACGCGGTGCGCAGGCTGCCCGTCCTCGAGGATGGGCAGGTCGCGGGCATCGTGTCGCTGGGCGACCTGGCCATGCAGGACGAGCCCGACCTCGCGTTCGCCCAGCTCAGCGCGATAGCCGTGGCCGTGTGACGCGGCCAGGAGGAGCACGCCATGGCCGATGAGATCACGGTCGGCGGCATCACGGTGCCGATCACGCATCGCGACAAGGTGCTCTTTCCCGCCGACGGGATCACCAAGGCCGACCTGGCCGGGTACTACGCCGACGCCGCCGACTCGATGCTGCCCTGGCTGCGGGACCGGCCGATCACCATGGTCCGCTACCCGGACGGGCTGGACGGCCAGCGGTTCTTCCAGAAGAACGCCCCCGCGTACTTTCCCGGCTGGATTCGCCGCGTCCGGGTCGGCAAGGAGGGGGGCGAGGTCGAGCACGCGGTCTGCGATAATCCCGCCACCCTGGTCTACCTGGCCAACCAGGCCTGCATCGAGATCCACGCGTTCACCAGCCGGGTGGACAAGCTCGACGCGCCCGACCAGATGGTGTTCGACTTCGATCCCCCCGACGCCAACCGGTTCGCCGACGTCCGGCGGGCCGCGCTGTGGGCGCGTGACCTGCTGGACGGCGAACTCGGCCTGACCAGCTTCGTCCGGACCAGCGGCGGCCGGGGCCTGCACGTCCACGTGGGGCTGAACCGGCGCGCGGACTTCGGGGAGGTCCGCGAGTTCGCGCACCGCGTGGGCGAGGTGCTGGCCCGCAGGCACCCCGACGCCATCACCGTCGAGCAGCGCAAGGACAAGCGGGGCAACCGGATCTACGCCGACGTCATGCGCAACGCCTACGCGCAGACGGTGGTGGCCAGCTACGGCGTGCGGGCCCGCGCCGGCGCGCCGGTGGCCACCCTGCTGAGCTGGGCCGAGGTAGAGGACGACGGCCTGGAGCCAGGACGGTTCACGATGGCCACGATCCGGGCCAGGCTCGATCGCGGCCTCAGTCCCTGGGCCGATTTCGCCAAGTCCCGCCACGGCCTCGGCGAGGCCGGCCAACGCCTGGCCAAGCTCACCGCCTGACCCGCCGCGGTATCCCGGCGTTTACCTGCCGTTTGCGCCCGCCCCCCGGGGGTAGCGTCATCCGAATCAGCGCAAGGAGGTGGAGCACGATGAGGAAGGTACGCGACATCATGTCGGCGGCGCCGGCCTGCATGGCGCCGGGCGAATCGGTGTCCGCCGCGGCCAGGGCCATGAAACAGCAGGGGATCGGCACCGTCCTGGTGCTGACCGACGGCAGGCTCACCGGGCTCGTCACCGACCGGGACATCACGGTGCGGGTGCTGGCCGAGAACCGTGATCCGCGAACCACCCCCATCGGCGACATCTGCAGCAGCCAGCTGGTGGCGCTCGGCCCGGACGACGACCTGGCCCAGGCCTCCCGGCTGGTCCGCGATCACGCGGTGCGCCGCATTCCGGTGTTGCGGGACGGGACGCCGGTCGGCGTCGTGGCCGTCGGTGACCTCGCGCTGGAACGCGGCGCGGCGTCGGTCTTGTCGGGCATGTCCTCCGCCCCGCCGAACGACTGAGCGGGGGATCGTGCATGACAGGCAAGCCCGAATCGATCGTCAGGGAGCTGCTCGCCCGGCACGGGCGGCTCTACGCCGAGGACGCCGGCATCCGGCTAGCCGACCGCCCGGGCCCCCTCTACCAGCTGCTCGTCCTGGCCACGCTGCTGAGCGCGCCCATCGCGGCGGAAACCGCGGTCGCCGCCGGGCGCGAGCTGTTCGCGGCCGGCTACCGGAGCCCGAAGGCGATGAGCGAGGCCAGCTGGCAGGACCGGGTGGACGCGCTGGGCCGCGGCCACTACCGGCGGTATGACGAGCGCACCGCGACCATGCTGGGCGACGGCGCCGAATTGCTGGCCGGAAAATGGCACGGTGACCTGCGCAAGCTGCGCGACGATGCGGGCGGCGACGCGGGCGGTATCGCCTCGCGGCTGACCGAGTTTCCCGGGGTCGGGCCGACCGGCGCGAGCATCTTCCTGCGGGAAGTCCAGGAGGTATGGCCCGCTGTTGCCCCGTACGTGGACGCCAAGGTGACCAGCGGTGCCCATCGGGTCCGGCTGCCCGCCGACCGTGAGTCGCTAGGCGGGCTGCTAGCGGCCAGCGGCCAGCCCGCCAGGCTCGCCGCGGCGCTGGTCCGCGTATCGCTCAGCCAGCGGGCCGCCAGCGAGGTTACCGCCTCCGTGCGTGACTAATCCCATTCCGTGCGCGACTGCTCCATCCTGCCCGTTACACTAACGAGACCATGCCGTATGCGGCCTGACACCACGTCCGCCTCGGTCGTTTGCTCTCCGTGAGCCCGGGTAGGCGACGGTTTCCGCAGCCGCGATTGTTACGGCTCTGGAACTCGGTGAGGATGTGAGTGTCGATGGCCCTGCCCGCTTGCCAGCAGCGCGCACTGAACCGGATCGAAGGCGCCCTGCGGGCAAGCGAGCCCGAGCTGGCGTCCATGTACGCGATCTTCGGCCGCCTCAACGCCGGCGAGCCCATCGGGATGGAACGGCTTGCGCGCAAGCGGCTGCGCTGGCTGCAGCACGGCACGGCCATGTACGCGATCGTGCTGCTCCCGGTCATGTTCGCTGCGATCATCGTCGGCGCGCTGCTCGGCGGCAGCGCCCGCAGCGGCACCGCTGCCTGCGAGGCTAGCTACTCGGTAGGCGGTGTCTCGCCGCTGAGCGGCCGACCCTCGTGCCCGGTGTCGGGCAAGACCGTGAAGGTCGCGGTGCGCAAGACCATCTCCGCCACCGCGCGCCTCGCCTGCACCGCGGGCCAGGCCGCCCGCTTCACCAGCCTGACAGGGAACGAGCAGGCGGTACTCCCGGTGCCCCGGGCGCTCGCGACCGCGGCTAGCCCGCCCGGGGCGTGCTAGAACAGCGTGCTAGAACTGGGCCAGGGACGGAGGAGCCAGTGGCGATCGAGCAGTTCGGGCATGGGGCAGCGGAACTACTGAGCCTCACCAACGGCGGCGAGGCCAGATCGCTGAACAAGCTCACCGAACTGGCCGCCTGGCAGGTGCCCTCCTGCTCAGGGGCGCACGCCGCCGTCTGGCGGGACGGAGAGGTCGTGAGCGCCGCGGCCACCCATCCCGACCTGGCTGAGCTCGCGGATCTGCAGCTGAACAGCGGCTCAGGGCCGCTGGTGGAGGCGGCCGCGGCTGGTGCCGCCGTCAGCTGCGCGGACACGCTCGACGAGGCGCGCTGGCCCGATTTCGCCGAAGCGGCGCTGCGCCGGGGGGTGCGCTGCTCGGTTCACCTCGTGCGCGAGCTGCCCCGCGGTGCCCTGGTGCTGTCGCTGTTCGGGGTGCGCCCCGGTGTCCTCGACGCCGAATCCAACCCGATGGCCGACATGCTCGCCGCGTTCGGCGGGGCGATGCTCACCAACGCCACCGCCTACAACCAGGCTCAGCGCACCGCCAGCCAGCTCAAGGACGCGGTCGTGGCCCGGTCGGTCACCGACCAGGCCAAGGGCATCTTGATGCACGCCCTCGGCTGCGACGCCGACGAGGCGCTGAAGCGCCTGCGCCAGGAGTCGCAGCGCCGCCACGTCAAGGTCACCGAGGTCGCCACCGAGGTCGTGGCCGCCTACAGCGGCGATGAGCCGAAAACCAGGGCGAGTAACTGATACCCGTCCGGGTGGCCGGAGCCGGTTCCAGCGTCGCGCGGAAGGTGACTTCGGCATGGACATCGGGTCCAACTACCGCCACCCGCCGCAAAGGTCCGCCGGGGCGGGAATCGCCCCGGCGGACCGGTGATCGAGCTGATCTAACTGCCTAGCGGCTGGCTACCAGCGACGCCAGGCCGGCCGGCGGCGGCTGCGGCTGCGGTACCGGCCGTAACCGCGCGTGGTGAACGCGCTGACGGCGAGCGCCGCGAGCAGCACGGCGACGATGAACGTGATCACCGTGTGCCCGGCGCCGAGCACCGCGGCCGTCAGGATCCCGCCCACGATGGCGGCCACAATGCCGACGAGGATCGTCACGAGGATCCCGATGTGCTGGCGTCCGGGGACGACCAGGCGGGCTACCGCGCCGACCACAAGGCCGATGAGGATCCACCAGATGATGACGGAAAGCGTGATGACCATGACCTCTCCTAGGGAGACTTACTGCGGTTGGGTTCGCTTCGTGGCGAGGCCCCCCAGGCCGCGCCGTCGTTTCCTGCGTGCGCTTGTGGCGCCGGGGTCACTCCTCGTAGACGTCCTCGATGACCTCCGTCTCGCGGACGGGGCGCACCTCGGGGGTGAGATCGCGGGTACTGGAGTTGGCCTCGATGTGGTCGGCCGCCTCCGGGCTGCCCAGCGCACCCGGAGCGGGCAGGCCCGCCTGGACCCGGGTGTTGGCCGGGTTCCGGTTCACGTAGGTCGGGTAGGTGACCTCCTCGACCCTGGCCCTGGGCCGCCAGCGGGTCTGCCGCGTGAACACGCGGCGCCCGACCCAGCCGTAGCCGCGGCGCGGGATCGCGATTCCGACGATGCCGATAATGATGAGCACCCAGCCGGCCGTGTGCAGGTTGAAGACCGATGTATTGGTGGTTACGGCGAAGGCGAGGATCGCGCCGACGGCGATCAGTGCTAGGCCTACTCCGGTTTTCATGATGGTCCTTCCGCTGTCAGGCCGTGGCAGCTGAGTGAGGGGGCTCGGTCTCGGCCGAGTCGAGCAGGCGGCTCTTCAGGTGGCCCAGCGCGCGGGCGAGGAGCCGGGACACGTGCATCTGCGAGATGCCGAGCCGTTCGCCGATCTCGGTCTGGGTCAGGTTGCCGTAGAAGCGCATGACCAGGATGCGCTGCTCGCGTTCGGGCAACTCGTCCCAGTGCTTGTTGACCGCCTCCATGTCGATGGTGTGGGTTACGTCCGGATCGTCGTCGCCGAGCATGTCCGCGAGCAGGGCGGGGTCATCCCGGTCGGACATCGGGGCGTCCAGCGAGTAGGTGTTGAACACGAGGTCCGCCTGGCGGGCCTCCTGCATGTCGTCCCGGCTGACCCCCAGCCGTTCGGCCAGTTCGGCTTCTTCCGGCGACCGGCCCAGCTGCTGGGTAAGTTCCTCGGTAGCCTTGCGCAGCTCGAGCAGGAGTTCCTGGGCTGACCGGCGAACGTGGATCTGCCACCGCTTGTCCCGGAAGTGCCGCTTGATCTCGCCGCTGACGCAGGGCTGCGCGTAGGCGGAGAGGCTGTCGCCGACCTCGGGGTCGTAGTTGTTTATCGCCTTGAGCAGGCCGACGTACCCGACCTGCATGAGATCTTCGGTTGGTTCGGGGCTGCCGCGGTACTGCCTGACGCACGAGCGGACCAGCTTCTGGTAGCGGTCCACGAGGATCTCGCAGGCGGCGGCGCGCAGCTCGCTGTCCTTCGGCAGCGCCCGGATCTTGCCCAGCAAGGCGTTGTCGGACAGCTCCTTCAGCTCCTCGCGGTCCCCTGGGTTGATGCTGATATCAGGGGCGGTGCCGAGGGCCGTAGCGTCGGCGGCGGTTCCTGCCGCTGGCTTCCGGAGGGTTCCCCTCGTCAAGGTGGCCTCCCTAGGACCCTGGGAATTACGGACGAGTACGGTGTGCCCGACCCGCGGCGAATAAACGTAAAGTGATGTGATGCTCGTCACACCACGCCGCCGTACGGGTTGACAAACCGTTACCGCGGGCGCATGCTGCGCGGCGCCAGGATGCCGCTGAACCCGGCCAGCGTCAGCCGCGCCGGTAATGCTCCGTATCGGCATGCCGCAGCGTCAGGCCGTGACCCGGGCGATCCGGGTCGGGACGCAGGGCGCCACCCGCGGGGTCGAGCGCTCCGTCGAAGAACAGCCGAGCCCCTGCTCGCCTCCGGCCCGCGCCCTCACCAGCACCATGGTCGTCTTATCCCAGGTCAGCGTGCCATCGGCCTCGGGTTCGTCGGTTGGTATCACGTAGACAGCGGTCTCCGCCGCCGTGACAGCTGGTCCGTTCACGAGCGCGCGTCTACCTGGCGGGCCATCCCTCAAACCGCGGGCTCCGTCAGGTACGGAAAAACTTCCCCGTCCGAGGTGTAGGCGGTGAGCCGGTGGGCAGCGGACGGAACGCTGACACCAGCTCAGACCCCCATGCGAGGACACGCGATGAGTGCGACTGGGAGCGCCGCGAACTGGCGTTCGGCAGGTGCCTGCCGATCCGCGGATCCGGATCTCTTCTTCCCGATCTCCTCGGCCGGCCCAGCGGAACGGCAAATCGCACGGGCCAAGAACATCTGCGCTGGGTGCGCAGTGCGGCGTGAGTGCCTGGAGTTCGCGCTCAGCCACGACCAGGTCTACGGCATCTGGGGCGGTACCACCCCGGAAGACCGGCAGCGGGAGCGCCGCCGCAAGCGGCGCGCGGCCGCCGCCGCCAGGCGAAGGGTCGCGGCCTAGCCTCGCTGGACCCGGGCGCAGGAACCCCTTCATTCACTGCGGCACCATCCGCCGGAGCCTTTACTGCATGGGTGCCGCTACCATGTCGCTGGAACAACATGAACGCGGCAGCCATGTCGTATGAACGCGCTGGCCGGGGTAGCGGCGCGGTAGCAGCTGTCCCGGCACCCGCAACCCTCGCCGCGTCGATGAGAACACCCGCGCCGCCGACGTCACCCTGACCGAAACCGGCCTCGCGGCCATTCATGACATCCTTGCCCGACGGCGGCTTCGGCGCCCGCTACGCCAGATGCCCCGTCTGGATCTGATCAGACCGCGCTGCCCGTTTCCCCGCCCGCCTGTCGGGTAGGCCGGCGCGAGAGTTCCAGGGAGGAAACGTGACTCAGACGGTTGCCATCACCGGCGCCAGTGCCGGTATCGGGCGGGCGGCGGCCCGGCTGTTCGGACAGCGCGGAGACCGTGTCGCGCTGATCGCGCGCGGCCAGGCCGGCCTGGAAGGCGCCGTCCGCGACGTCGAGCAGGCCGGCGGGACCGCACTGGCCGTGCCGGCCGACGTGGCGGACTTCGCGCAGGTAGAAGCCGCCGCCAAGCAGATCGAAGATACCCTCGGCCCGATCGACGTGTGGGTCAACGTGGCGTTCGCCTCGGTGTTCGCCCCGTTCGCGGAGACGACCCCGGAGGAGTTCCGGCGGGTCACCGAGGTGACCTATCTCGGTTTCGTGCACGGCACCATGGCGGCCCTGGCCCGGATGCGGCCGCGCGACCACGGCGCCATCGTCCAGGTCGGGTCGGCGCTCGGGGCCCGCGGCATTCCGCTGCAATCGGCCTATTGCGGCGGCAAGCACGCGATCAACGGGTTCACCGAGTCGTTGCGCTGCGAACTCCGCCACGACAAATCCAATGTCCATGTCACCGTGGTGCAGATGCCGGCGGTCAACACGCCGCAGTTCTCCTGGGTGCGGTCCAGGCTGCCCCGGCATCCGCAGCCGGTCCCGCCGATCTACCAGCCGGAGGTAGCGGCCCGGGGCATCGTCTACGCCGCCGACCACCCGCGGCGTAAGCAGTACTTCGTCGGCGCGACCACGGCGGCGACGATCCTGGCCAACCGGGTGGCGCCCGCCCTGCTCGACAGGTACCTGGCCAGGACCGGCTATGACTCGCAGCAGACCGGCGAACCGGAGCCCAGCCGGCCGGACAACCTCTGGGAGCCGGTCGATGAGCCGCGGGGCGACGACCACGGCGCCCACGGGGAGTTCGACGACAGGTCGCATCGCCGCAGCGCGCAACTGCTCGTGTCCCACCATCCCGCGGCGGCCACGGCCACCGCGCTGGTCACGGCCGCGGCCGGACTGGCCCTCGCGAGCCGCGCCCGCCGCCGCTGAGGCGGCCTCAGCGGCGGCGGCCTCAGCGGCCGCGCCGTAACTTGCGGCTGAGCCAGCGCTCCATGCAGGCGAGAAGCTCGTCAGTGTCGACGGGCTTGGTCACGTAGTCGCTGGCCCCGGCGGCGATGCTCTTCTCCCGGTCGCCGGGCATGGCCCGCGCGGTCACCGCGATGATGGGCAGGGACGCGAACGCGGGCATCTGCCTGATCTTGTTCATGGTCGTGTAGCCGTCGAGCTCCGGCATCATCACGTCCATCAGGATGAGGTCGGTGTCCTCGGCGCCCAGCAGCGCCTCGATGCCCTTGCGCCCGTTGGCCGCCTGGGTCACGGTCATCCCGTGCAGCTCGAGCGTGCTGGTGATGGCGAACACGTTGCGCGGGTCGTCGTCGATCACCAGGACCCGCCGGCCGTGCAGCGCCTCGTGCCCCTCGGCCTGCGCGGTGCCCCGCGCTCCGGCCGCTGTCCCGGTCGGCTCGCTGATCAGCGCGGGCACCTGGTCAGGCTGGGCCGCGGACAGGTGCAGGGTGATCCGCTCGCGCAGCTCGTCGAGCGAGGGCAGCAGCTCCAGCGGCTGCGCGCCGAAACGCAGCCGGGCCAGCCTGGCCTGCGCACTGTCGATCTTGTCCCTGGTGTGCGCGAGCACCGGGAGGTCCCGCAGCTCCGGGTCCTCCTGCAGCCGCTCGAGGAAGGCGAATGCGGAAGCGTCCTCGAGCCCCAGGTCGAGCACCACGCACTGGTGCGGAGCCGAGCTGAGGGCCTCGATGCCCTGCTCCGGGCTGACCGCGGTGCCCACCTGCACCGTCCCGTGGATACCGGTCAGGTCGGACACCGCGCTGTAGGCGAGCAGCGTCAGCAGGCCGCCGCGCGCCCCCTCGAGCACCAGCAAGCGGCGGCCGCCGGCCGCCCCGTCGTCCGGCACGGTCGGCTGTAGCTGCAGGGCTTCGGTCGCCTCGGCTTGCGCCTCGCCGTTGTGCGCGACCGCCAGACCGTTGCTCCCCGCGGCCGTCCCGTCGGCCTCGGCCCCGGGCAGCTCATACGGCAGGTACAGGGTGAAGGTACTGCCGCGGCCGAGTTCGCTCTCCGCGGTGATCTCCCCGCCGAGCAGGGCACCGACCTCGCGGGCGATCGACAGGCCAAGGCCGGTGCCGCCGTACCTCCGGCTGAGCGTGCCGTCGCCCTGCTGGAACGCGCCGAAGATGGTGGTGAGGTTCTCCGGCGCGATACCGATCCCGGTGTCTGCCACCGAGAACGCCAGCATCTCGCCGCCGTCCTGGGTGCGCCGCCCGGCCCGGGCCACGCGCAGCAGCACGTGCCCGTGCTCGGTGAACTTGACCGCGTTCGCCAGCAGGTTGCCGAGCACCTGGCGGAGCCGCTGCCGGTCGGTGAGCAGGTCGCCCGGCGCCTCGGCGCCCGCCTCGACGGAGAAGTCCAGCCCCTTCTCGGCGGTGAGCGGCTGGAACGTGGCCTGGATGTCCTCGAGCAGCGCGGACAGCGGGAACCGCTCCGCGTGGATGTCCATCCGCCCCGCCTCGACCTTGGACAGGTCCAGGATGTCGTTGATCAGCTGCAGCAGGTCCGAGCCGGCCGAGTGGATGACGTTGGCGTACTCGACCTGCTTGGCGGTGAGGTTCCGGCCCGGGTTCTGCGCCAGCAGCCGGGCCAGGATGAGCAGGCTGTTCAGTGGCGTGCGCAGCTCGTGTGACATGTTCGCGAGGAACTGCGACTTGTATTTCGAGGCCAGCGCGAGTTGCCGGGCGCGCTCCTCGATCTCCTGCCTGGCCTGCTCGATCTCGGCGTTCTTGGTCTCGATGTCGCGGTTCTGCGCGGCCAGCAGCGCCGCCTTGTCCTCCAGCTCGGCGTTGGACCGCTGCAGCTCGACCTGCTGATCCTGCAGCTCTTCGGACCGCGCCTGGAGCTCGGAGGTGAGCCGCTGCGACTCCTCGAGCAGCGCATCGGTGCGCGCGTTCGCGATGATCGTGTTGAAGTTGACCCCGAGGGTCTCGGTCAGCTGCTCGAGGAAGTCGGTCTGCACCGGGCTGAACGAGTTGAACGAGGCGAGCTCGATGACGCCGAGCACCTGGTCCTCGAACAAGATCGGCAGCACGGCCAGGTTCGCCGGAGGTGCCTCGCCGAGCCCGGAGGAGATCTTGACGTAGCCCTCGGGCAGGTTCGTGATCACGATTGACCGCTTGCTCTTGGCTACCTGGCCGATCAGCGACTGGCCCAGCCGGTACTGGGTCGCCGCGGCCTTGTCCGCCCGCAGCCCGTAGCCGGCGATCAGCCGCAGCTGGGTGTCGCTGCCCGCCGCCTCGGACAGGAAGAACGTGCCGTGCTGCGCGCCGACCAGCGGGACCAGCTCGTCCATGATCAGCTCGGCCACCACGGCCAGGTCCCGGTGGCCCTGCATCATGCCCGCGATCTGGGCCAGGTTGGTCTTCAGCCAGTCCTGCTGCTGGTTGGCCCGGATGGTCTCGCGCAGCGACTGGACCATCGCGTTGATGTTGTCCTTGAGCTCGGCGACCTCGCCCTGCGCCTCCACCGAGATCGACCGGGTCAGGTCGCCCGAGGCGACCGCGCTGGTCACCTGGGCGATCGCGCGGACCTGCCTGGTCAGGTTGCCGGCCAGCTCGTTCACGTTCTCGGTCAGCCGCTTCCAGGTGCCGGACACGCCCTCGACCTCGGCCTGTCCGCCTAGTCGGCCTTCACTGCCGACCTCCCGGGCCACCCGGGTCACTTCGGCGGCGAACGCGGACAGCTGGTCGACCATCGTGTTGATGGTCGTCTTCAGCTCCAGGATCTCGCCGCGCGCGTCGACGTCGATCTTCTTGGACAGGTCGCCGTTGGCGACCGCGGTCGTGACCAGGGCGATGTTGCGCACCTGACCGGTCAGATTCTGCGCCATCGAGTTGACGTTGTCGGTCAGGTCCTTCCAGGTGCCGGCCACGCCCTTGACGTCCGCCTGCCCGCCCAGCCGGCCCTCGGTGCCCACCTCGCGGGCCACCCGGGTCACCTCGTCGGCGAACGCGGACAGCGTGCCGACCATCCGGTTGATCGTCGCCGCCAGCGCCGCGACCTCGCCCATCGCCTCGACCGTGATCTGCTGGCTCAGGTCGCCGCGCTCGACCGCGGTGGCGACCTGGGCGATGGACCGCACCTGCCCGGTCAGGTTGGACGCCATCACGTTGACGTTGTCGGTCAGGTCCTTCCAGGTGCCCGACACGCCGCGGACGACGGCCTGGCCGCCGAGCTTGCCCTCGGTGCCCACCTCGCGGGCCACCCGGGTCACCTCGTCGGCGAACGCGGACAGCTGGTCGACCATCGTGTTGATGGTCTCCTTCAGCTCCAGGATCTCGCCGCGCGCATCGACCCGGATCTTCTGGCTCAGGTCGCCCTTGGCCACCGCCGTAGTCACCTCGGCGATGGACCGTACCTGCCCGGTCAGGTTGGCCGCCATCACGTTGACGGATTCGGTCAGGTCCTTCCAGGTGCCCGACACGCCCTTGACGTCCGCCTGGCCACCCAGCAGGCCCTCGGTGCCCACCTCGCGGGCCACCCGGGTCACCTCGTCGGCGAAGGACGACAGCTGGTCCACCATCGTGTTCAGCGTGGACTTGAGCTCCAGGATCTCACCGCGCGCATCCACGTCGATCTTCTGGCTCAGGTCGCCCCGGGCCACCGCGGTCGCCACCTGGGCGATGTTGCGCACCTGACCGGTGAGGTTGCCGGCCATCGCGTTGACCGACTCAGTCAGGTCTTTCCAGGTACCCGACACGCCGGGGACATGCGCCTGGCCACCGAGTTTGCCCTCGGTGCCCACCTCGCGGGCCACCCGGGTCACCTCGGAGGTGAACAGGTCGAGCTGGTCTGCCATCCCGTTGAAGACGGTGGCGATCTCGTCCATCAGGGGGTCGCCCGTCTTCGGCAGGCGGGTACTGAAATCGCCGCCTCGTACCGCGGTCAGGCCCGCGAGCAGCTGCTCGAGGCCCGATTCGTCGAGCCGCGGACCGGACTGGACCGTATCAGTCACCAAGCGCTCCCATCAGCTGCGCCGCCGCGCAGTGACACGCGTTCGGCACGGTCGTGCGATCTATACCGATGGTAGACCGGAAGTAACTATCATGGGCCGGACACAGTTCTAAGCAGCGCAACCTTCTAAGCAGCGCAACGGCTTGAATGCCCGCCTCGGGGGAGCGGGTGACGCTAGGGGAGGCGGGTGATCGTGGCGGGCAGTGATGACGACGTGCTGCGCCTGATTACCGTCATTGACCACCAGCGCCGCGAGCTGGACCGGATCCGCGCCTCGGTAGCCCAGGAGTCCGTGGTCGCGATGGCGAGGGGCGCGCTGATGGAGCGGCTCGGCTTGTCGTCGGCCGAGGCGGCGGCGCAGCTCGCCGAGCTGTCCGCGGCGACCGCGATCCCGCCGGCCGAGATGGCCGCCGCCGTGCTGGCCGAGCCGGTGAGCGGCGCCGTGCCCGCTAGCCAGCCCGGCACCCGGCCGGGAATCACGGCCAGGTCCGCGTCGCTGCTCACCGAGGCGGCCGCCGAGCTGGCCGCGGACGGTGCCGAGCTGGTCGGCACCCTGGCCGCGCAGATCATCGACCCGCTCGGCGCGGCCGCGGTGGTGGTGTGGCTTCTCGGAGCCGACGGGACCCTCGCGCTGCTCGGCGAGCAGGGCCTGTCCCGGAGCGAGGCCGGCCACTGGCGGCACATCCCGCCGCAGCTGGACTGCCCGGCCCAGCGGGTCGCCCACGGTGCCGCCGACCTGTGGTGGAGCGAAGGCCGGCCGGATTGCGACCCGGCCCCGGTGGCCGGGGTCCCGGACGGTGCCCGCGCCGTGCTCGCGTTGCGCGAGCGCAGCGGTGAGCTGCTTGGCGTGATGGAAGTCAGCTGGCCGGGATCGAAAGCCTTCACCGCCAAGGCCCGCCAGCACCTGTCTTCGCTCGCGGCCGGCTGCGCACGGGTGATCGTTGCCCGCCTGGCCCACGGCGACATAGCCGCCGCGCATCCCAAGGAGGCGGTCTACACCCTGCTCGACGACCTGGCCGAGTCGGTGCTCGTGGTCCGGGCCATCAGGGACGCCGACGGTGAGCTGGCCGATTTCAGCATCGAGCACGTCAGCCCGGCCTTCCACGACCCGGCCGGCCGGGCGGAGGTCGACACCGATTTGACGAGGCTCACCCTGCTCGAGGCCTATCCGGCCAGCGTGACCGGCTCGGGCCTGTTCGCCCGGGCCAGGCAGGTCCTGGCGGACGGGGTGAGCCAGTTCGTCCCCGGCCCGCTGCGCGAGTCGCTGGCCAGCGGGTGGCCGGCGCACGAGGCCGAATCCGCTGACCCGGCGCTGGCCGATCTGCGGGTGGCCAGGTTCTTCGACGGGGTGATCTTCACCTGGCACCGGGACTACTCCGCCGACGGCCTGGCCGCGGTCCTGGATCACGCGCAGCGGCTCGGCCGCCTCGGCGGCTGGGAGGAAAACCTCGTCACCGGCACCGTGCGCTGGACCGACTCGGCGTTCGGCCTATTCGGCCTGACACCGCGCCCGGGCGCGGAGATTCCGCTGGCCGATCTGCACAGCTACGTGATGGCGGCCGACAAGCCCGTGGTGAAGCGCTTCCGGCAGCGGCTGCCGGAGCAGCGTGACGCCCTGACCGCGACCTTCCGGGTGGTCCATCCCGACGACAGGAGCATCCGCCAGATCCGCGTGTTCGCCGAGCCGGTCACCGACGCGGCCGGCGTGGTGGTGGCGCTGCGCGGGGCCTTCCAGGACATCTCGGCGCAGTACCACACGCAGGTGGCCCTGGCCGCCACCCGTGACCAGCTCGCCGACAGCGAGCAGCGCGTCGCCGAGGAACACACGCTGGCGCTGCGCTTGCAGCAGGCCATCATGCCACCCGACGAGCAGCCGGTGGAAGCGGCCGGGATCGACGTCGCGGTCCGCTACCGGCCGGTCGGTGATGGGCACCTGGTCGGCGGCGACTGGTACGACGCACTGCTGATGCCCAGCCAGGACGTGCTGCTGGTAGTCGGCGACGTAGCCGGGCACGGTATCGACGCGGTCACCGGGATGGTGGCAGCTCGCAACTCGCTGCGCGGCCTGGCCATCACCGGGTCCGGCCCGGCCGAACTACTCCGGATGCTCAACGGCGTCATGTGCGACCTCACCTCGGGGGTGGTCGGTACCGTCGTGTGCGGGCTCTACAACCCCGATACCAGCGTGCTGCGCTGGGCCCGCGCCGGGCACCTGCCGCCTGTGCTGGTGCGCGGCCGGACCGCCTGCGAGCTCCCGCTGCCCGGCGGCGTCCTGCTCGGCATGGACCCGGACGCCACCTACGAAGAGGCCACTCAGTCGCTGGAACCGGGCGACACGCTGCTGCTGTTCACCGACGGCCTGATCGAGCAGCGCGACGAGTCCATCGTCGACGTGCTCCGAGAGTTCGTCGCGACCGTGGCCCCCGTCCCCGAAGGGCAGGAGGGGGCTCAGCCGACCGCCGCCGCGCAAGCCGACCGGATCCTAGCCACCGCGGTCTCCGACACCGACGACGACGCCTGCCTGGTCGCGGTGCGCATCCGGTGACATGGGCCGGCGCCACCGTCGGCCATCCCAGCGGCCGTCCGGCCCTGACGCCGAAGGCCGTGCCGGACCAGCTGGCCATGCTGGCCGAGAGCACCCGCCGGTGACGGCTTCGGCGCCATGCGGGTCTCCCGCACCTCCCGCGGCCGCCGGGTTTACCCCGGCAGGCTGCGGGAAGCCGGGCCGGTCATGCAGCCTATTTCCCGCCTGGAGCAGGACTCACGTCTCGACGGCCTCATATCCGCGGGCCAGCGCATAGCCCGGCTGATCAAGCCGGGCAAGGTGCGCGACGCGCTGCACGGGCGCTGGCTCGGGCACCCGCTGCACCCGATGCTGGTCCAGGCTCCGGTCGGGACCTGGCTGTCGGCCAGCGTCCTCGATTTCACCGGCGGGGACGAGCAGGCGGCCCGGCGGCTGGTCACGACCGGGCTGATCGCGGCGGTCCCGGCCGCGGTGGCCGGGTCGGTGGACTGGTCGGAGCAGCACGAGCAGCAGATGCGGATAGGCGTCGTCCATGCCGCGGGAAATATCGCCGCGCTCGGCCTGTACGGGGCCTCGCTGCTGTCCCGCACTCCGCGGCTGAGCCGGACCCTGCGGCTGGCCGGCCTGGCCGCGGCATCGGCCAGCAGCCTGCTCGGCGGCCATATCTCGTTCCGCCTGGCCGGAGGGGCCAATCACGCCGAAGAGGTTCCGCACCTGGTCGAGCCCGGCTGGCATCATCTCATGGCCGCGGCCGGCCTGCCCGAGGGCCAGCCAGTGCGGCAGATGGCGGGGGAAGTCCCGGTGGTGGCCGTCAGGTCAGGCGGCCGGGTGCACGTGCTAGCCGACCGGTGCAGTCACATGTCCGGGCCGCTGTCGGACGGCGAACTGGCCGACGGCTGCCTGACCTGCCCGTGGCACGGCAGCGTGTTCAGGATCGCCGACGGTTCGGTGGCCCGCGGCCCGGCCACCGCGCCACAGCCCGCGTTTGAGGCCCGTGAGGTCGGCGGCGCCATCCAGATCTGCCTGCCCGGCGCCGGCTGAGGCGGCTCTTTCTCCCGGTTCGCGTTAGATGCGCCAGTACCTGGGTAGCCCAGCGGGGTCAGTCGGCAGGGAGGGCAATCCCCATGGAACGTTCAAGCATGACGCAGCCTGGTCAGAACGGGGAGCATTCGACCGGTGAGCTGGTCAAGATGATGACCGAGCAGGTATCGGTGCTCATCCGCGACGAGCTCAAGCTGGCCCAGCTGGAAATGACCAGCAAGGGCAAGCAGGCAGCCCTCGGGGCCGGGATGTTCGGGGCCAGCGGCGTGGTCGCCCTCTACGGCGTGGGCTGCCTGCTGGCCTGCGCGATCATCGCCCTCAGCGGCGTGATAGCGGCCTGGCTGGCCGCGCTCATCGTCGGTGTCGCCCTGCTGGCTGCCGCGGGCCTGGCCGCGCTGCTGGGCAAGCAACGCCTGAGTAAGGCTACGCCTCCGCTCCCCGAGCAGGCGGTGGCGGACGTCAAAGCCGATGTCGAGGAGATCAAGGGGAGGGCACACCGATGAGCGCACCGGATTCCACACCCGAGTCCGCGCCGGATATCCAGCGGGAGATCGAGCAGACCCGGGAGCGTCTCGGGCAGACCGTCGAGCAACTGGCCGCCAAGGCCGACGTGAAGACCAGGGCCCAGGCCAAGGTGGCCGAGGTGAAGACCAGGGCGCGGGTCAAGGCGACCGAAGCGTCGGATCAGGTCAGGCGGAACCAGGCGGTACGCCGCGACTGGCCGCTGGCCCTGGTCGCCGCGGGCGTCCTGGTCATGGGCGCCGCCCTGGCCCGGAGGCGGAGGACGACGTGACCACGGAGTCGATACCGCCGCAGAAAGCGGTGTCCGGCGGTCCCGACACCCCCCTTGAACTCGGCGGGACCGGCTGGAAGAACACCCTCAAGCGCTCGGTGAAGAAGTTCACCCTCGACCGGTGCTCCATGACCGCGGGCAGCCTGGCCTACCACTGGTTCCTGTCGCTGTTCCCGGCCCTCATCGCCCTGCTCGGCCTGACCAGCCTGCTGCACATCAGTTCGTCCTCGGTGCAGCATCTGGTCCACGGCCTGGAGACAGCGCTGCCGCCAGGCGCCTCGACCGTCTTCAGCCAGGCCATCACGACGGCCAGCCATCGCTCGTCGGGTTCGCTCACCGCGGTGGTCCTCGGCGTGGTGATCGCCGTGTGGAGCGCGTCGGGCGGCATGGCGGCGCTGGAGACCGGGCTCGACATCGCCTACGAGGTGCCGGAGGACCGCAAGTTCGCCGCCAAGCGGCTCTACGCGATCCCGCTCATGCTGGCCACGCTGGTGATCGGTGGCATCGCGGCAGCGCTGATCGTATTCGGCGCGTCGATCGGGTCGGGTATCGAGGGTCACATCGGCATCGCCGGCCCCGCGTTCACGGTCATCTGGAACATCGTCCGCTATCTGCTGGCCATCGTGCTGATGACGCTGCTGTTCTCGACCTACTACTTCTTCGGCCCGAACCGCGAGACGCCCCGCTGGCAGTGGGTCAGCCCGGGCGGCGTGCTCGGCACGGTGATCTTCCTGCTGGCCTCGGTCGGGTTCTCGTTCTACGTGGCCAGGTTCGGCTCGTACGGCAAGACGTACGGCGCGCTCGCCGGGGTGGTCGTCCTCATCTTCTGGCTCTACCTGGCCGGCATCGCGATCCTGATCGGCGCCGAAGTCAACGCGGAGTCTGAGCGCCAGGCGGCCGCGCAGGCTGGTCACCCCAGTGCGAAAGCCAGCGCGGCGGAGGTGGAACACGGCGAGCGCAGCGCCCGCTAAGGTCTTGGCGCGTCGGGGCTGCATGGCCGTATCAGCGGGGCGCTGCCCTATCCGGTCAGCGCGGTCGCCCGGGCCAGGCAGTTGTCGGTTTCGGTGAGGGCGGGGGTGGCGCCGAGGCTGGCGAAGATCTCTCGCGCCGCGTGGAGGGCTTCCCGGGCCTCGGCCGGGCGGCCGAGTTCGAGCAGGCAGCGGCCGTGACCCAGCAGCGCATGCGCGCGTTCCCATGGCATCTCGAATTTCTTCCAGCGGCGCTCGGCGTCGGCGTACAGCGCCGCCGCCGCGCAGTGCTCTCCGCGGGATTCGGCCAGCTGGGCGCGGGCGGTGACCAGCGCATGCTGGTCGAGGGGATGCACCGGCGTCAGCCCGGCGGCAAACCGTGCGGCGAGGCCCGGCTCGCCCGCGGCGATGGTGACGCGCAGGATGTCGGGAAGGCTTGGCATGTACTCCGGGGTGTGCCGGACGTTGGGCACTTGTTCGAGTTCGGTAAGCAGCGTGACAGCGCCGCGCGCATCCCCGGCACCGGCCCGGGTCACTGCGGCAAGCACCAGGAGCGTGGTCAGCCATTGCGGTTCGCCGAACTCCCGTGCCTTTTCCACCGCCTGCTCGACCCACGTTCCCTGCTGACGCGAACGAGCCGTGCGCCGACGCGAGCCGCGGCCGGCGCGGATATGCATGCCGGTTTCTTCCTCAGCGTGTCAGCGAGCGCCTCACCTACCCGCGGCCGGGCACAC